>JACXTT010000325.1_pt1 | contig 79264 bp, 70 predicted proteins | sample 9270951 | NCBI WGS metagenome assembly JACXTT01 (sample SAMN15532306, study PRJNA645909) | rock metagenome | isolation source: weathered quartz diorite | place: Puerto Rico | collected 2017-06-21
GGATCTTTCAATGACATTTTCGTTGGGGTGAGTTCACCTCTTACATTTATTTTTAAGTTCAGATTCGCTGAATTCGGCACCGACTGGATTTGACTTGCCGCGTTAGGCATAAAAAGTCCTTTCTTTTCTACAAGGAATAAAAGGGGCCAGGCTCGCATTTCCCAGCCTAGATATCCAGTCTCCCCCGTTCCGCCGGAACATCAAGCGGTACATCCCGAGTGCGTGGACGCCCCCGAGGCTTCGGCTAATAAAAGGGGCCAGAGTCGATTATTTCTACATTCCAAAATAATCGACCCTGGCCCCTTTTATTCGTCCATTTTTTTATCTGATGAGTAGTCTGCGTCGAAATAGAGCTTTGATGCTAACAAGTAGCGCGCCTTATCATCCCCCAAGTCGGCAGCGCGCCTGACCCAAAAAAATTTCTTCTCCATATCATTCTTATAAAATCCATAGTAATCAGAAATCCGCCAAATCGACGTCAAATCTCCCTTTTCGGCATTCGCGATATTCTCGGTAAGCTGAGCCTCTGTTAGAGAAAACCTCGTCGCAGGTGTGATCGTTTTATCAGCGTTACCGAGTACAGCCCAAATTACCACTGAACAAAAGGCCGCCAAAGTAACAACCGCGACAGTGACAAGTCGTGGGCTAAACCGAAGCATGCTATTGGTCCTTCTTTTCAATCGGAAAAAATGTTTTGTCTGTCCCTCGGGCCGATGTAACCGGGCTATTGTCCTTGTTCATCTGGTAAGTGCCAACGTAACCTATATCGGGGTTGAAAAAAGCGAACCGAGTTGAAGCAATGACATTTTCCTTGAGTATGTTCGCGAGTTGCTGACCCAAGCCGTTTGGCACAGATCCTGTATTGCAGGACCTAAGTACTACTGGCATGCCTTTTCTCCACTGACCGCTCTTGCGAATTAAATCTGCCAATTTTGCTGCATCAAGTCGTTCGCCGTTGCCCTCTTTACATCCAAAACATCTATCATCATATGCACTACCAGCGTCACCATGTGAGTAAATTATCAGTACCCCATTCACATCGGGATCATTTCTAGCTGCTCTCCAAACGCGAACGAAGGGGTCAGGTCTAGCTTTGTAGCATGCGTGTGGATGCTACAAAGCTAGACCTGACCCCAATTGTTTTTCTGGTTCCGCGCAGAGAATTGTCAACTATAGTTGCGCAAGATTTCTTCTTTCCACTTCTCCGATATGACATGGCTGGAGAGCTCGTAGTCAGCTTCGCCAGCTATTACCGAGGCAGCACGTCCTGCATGAAATGACTCCAACACAGTTTGGTAGGCTTCAGGTGAAACACCACGTTTAAAGCCGACTACTGCCAATTCACTGGGACGCTCACAGTAAATGCACCAAAACCCTATATCCGATATACACCCGAAACGGGTCATTTCATATATCCAACCATCGACAGGCCCGGAACCGCGAAGGCGGTCTTGATATTCATTAATAGTTGTTTGCTTATCAATCACAAAATGGGATCCATCCTCACTTACGTCGCGATCTAGATTAAATAAGCCCGCACACGAAGCTCCCTCTATCGTAAGCATGCGAGATACCTTCTCAACGGCCAATCCTTCAAACAACCAGTCAGAATCGAACAAATAAAAATTGCTCCACTCTTCATGGAAAACGCGACTTGGCCATCGCTCACCAACCTTAAGCGTCGCCGTTAGATTTCCGAAAGTCTTTGAGCATGCTTGAGACATTACGCTCTTGTTCATTTAGTACTCCGGTTGATTTTTCTCACGGCGTCAAACGAATCTTGCTCAAAATTTGCCCGGCCGAATTTGTGGCCTGCGCGCTTACTTCACCTGTACTTGTCGCAGTGTAAACGGTATAAGTCTTAGTTCCATTGCTAAGCACCGTAACTGGACCGTTTGACCCTGACGATTGTTTGACGATCTGGTACCCGTTCGCAAGCAGGTTGGATTGAAAGTCGTTCGCAGTGATGTCCGCAGATAGATTAGGGTAACGCGAACGTTTCGCGGTCGCATTTGCCACCTCAGTAAATGCTGGCGCAGCATTTGTCGGACAAGAGTTGGCGCTACCCTTTACTCTAAGTCCTTTCGCAAGACCAGCAGTTGCTACGTCAACGACGAACTCACCTCGCGCAGTACTAAGTTGCTCATACGTGAGATTCTCCCTCGTGCTCCAACTGGTACCCGTGAATGATTCGTAGCCTCCCTTGCCAACGTTATACCCAGCCCAGCCAGAACCCGCAACTAGCAAACTAGCAACCACAACTTCGGGCAACGCAACAACAGCAACTGCAATCAAACCGGCTCCAATGGCAACATTCTTAAGCCCGTTCCCCACGCCACCCCAAAAATCCAAACCCATTGGATCTCGATTGTTTAGCGGATTTCCTCCGCTGTATCCAAAAGTATTAAGTCCGCCAGACAACCCAACCGGATCGCTCTGAACATATCGTCCGATAGACGGGTCATAGTCTCGCATGTAGTTATAGAACAAGCCCGTCTCCGCATCAGCATACTGGCCGGGGAATCGGAAGTTGTACTTGAACATGTTTCCGGTGTTGCTCGGATTCTCATTCGGCAAATTAGCACCGAAGGGATCGATGTTGTCCCAAGCCCAAACAACGCTGTTGCTAGTGGGGTCTGTAATAATCCGCGGCGTCCCCAAATGATCCGGATGCACGTAATAAAGCTTCCGAACCTTCTGGCTGACACTGAAACTCTGCGTCACTTGGGCTGCCGGGCCATAGTTCGCATTCCCCGCCTGATCCGCGGCAATGGTACAAGTCCCGGTCGTTAATATCGTTACCGTGTTGCCACCAGCGACCGTGCAAACATTGCTGGTCTGGCTAGCGAACGTAACCGCCAACCCCGAACTCGCCACCGCTGTTACGGTGAACGCCTGATCCCCCATCTGGTGATCCGGGATAGTAGCGAAGGTAATACTCTGGCTCAGCCTGTCGATAATCACATCCAGCGTGACCCTCACTGCCGCTGCGTAAGTCGCATCCCCCGCCTGATCCGCCGTCACCGTACAAGTCCCTGCCGTCAGCACCGTCACAATGTTGCCGGCAATGGTACAGATGCCGCTGCTCGTTTGGGCAATGCCGAATACCACCGGGGCACTGCTACCACCCCCTTGAGCGGTGACGCCAAACTGCAAGCCTGCGCTATACGGCACCGGACTTGGCGTATCGACAGCCAGGCCGGTGATGGCCTGGGTGTTGAGGGCCAGTACGGCAATGTCGGCACTGAGATGCGGCGCCGGTAGATAACCCCCATTGCCCGCCTGGTCCGCCGTCACCGTGCAGGTGCCGGCCGCCAGGAAGGTGATGACGTTGGCGCTGGCGGTGCAGATACCCGGCGTGGTGGTGCCGTAGCTCACCGGCAGGTTGGAGCTGGCCGTGGCCGTCAGGGTCAGGGTATTGCCGGTGAGGTAAACGCTCCCCGGCGGGGCGAAGCCGTTGATGGTTTGGCTCTGCTGGGTAGCGGAGACGTTAAAACTTTGGGTCACCTGCGGGGCCGGCAGATTGTTGGCGTCGCCGATCTGGTTGGCGGCGATGGTGCAGGTGCCACCGGCGATCAGGGTCACCGTGTTGCCGGATACGCTACAGACAGAGGGCGTGATGCTCACCAAGCCCACCGTCAGGCCTGAGGAGGCCGTGGCCGTTACCGCGAACGGCGGATCGCTGTAGCCGTGGTCCGGGATGGCCGCGAAGCTGATGGTCTGGCTATTGGCGGTGCCGCCGGTGAAGCCTGCCACCAGGGCGGCGTCGTCCCGGCCGATAACGGTGGCGTCACCCAGTTCACCATAGACGTTGTTGCCCCAGCACTGCACCGCGCCGTACTGGCCTAGTGCGCAGCTGAAGTTGAAGCCGCTGGCAATGGCCACCTGGTTGGCGTTGAGGCCGGTAACGGGGCTGGGGGTATCGGTGCGGTGGTAGGTGCCGCCGGTGCATTGCACGCTGCTGTCGGTCAAGAGCGCGCAGGTGCCGTAGAGGCTGGCCGCCGCCGTGCTCACGCCGCTGGTGAGGCCGGGCACGTCGGTAGGCGCGGGATGATCGGCGGGGTTGCCATCGCCGATGGCACCGACGGTATTGGCGCCCCAGCATTGCAGGCCGTTGGTGCTGGTCTGCGCACAGGTGTGGTAGCCGCCCGCGTATACCTGCTTCGCGCCGGTGAGCCCGGTGACGATTACCGGGGCGAAGGGGACGCCGTTGCCGCCATCGCCCAGCTGGCCGTGGTAATCCTGGCCCCAGCAACGCACCGATCCATCGGCCGTCATGAGCGCGCAGGTGTGCGCGTTTTCGGCGGAAATCGCGGCCACGCCGGAAGCCAGGCCGGGGACGTCCACAGGCACGGCGCTGGCAATGCCGCTGCCGTCGCCGAGTTCGTTGTTGGCATTGATGCCCCAGCACTTGACGCCGCCGTTGCCCAGGAGTGCGCAGCTATGCTGAATACCGCCGGTAATGGCGACCGCACCGGTGAGATTACTCACCTGTACGGGGGTGTTGCGCTGGGTGGTGGTGCCGTCGCCCAACTGGCCGGCGCTGTTGTTGCCCCAGCACTGCACGCCGCCGTCGGCGGCCATCAGGGCGCAGGTGTGTGCGTAGCCGCCACCGATCATGACGACCCCCGAAGTGAGGCCGACCACGTTAACCGGGTAGCTGCTGTTGGTGGTGCTGCCGTTGCCAAGCTGGCCCAGTTCGTTCCAGCCCCAGCACATCACGCCGCCCAGCGTGGTGAGCGCGCAGGCGTGGTAACCGCCGGCAGCAATGCGGGTGGCCAGCGTCAGCGGTACGCTGATGGTGACGGCGAAGGATTGGGTTACCTCCGATGCGGCGGCGTAGGTGGCGTCGCCGAACTGGTCGGCGGCGAGGATGCAGGTGCCGGCGGTGACGATGCTCACCATGTTGCCGGAAACGGTGCAAACCCCGGTGGTAAAGCTCAGGAAGCTCACCGGCAGGCCGGAGCTGGCCGTGGCCGTCACCGCAAAGGGTGCATCGGTGGCGTAGTGCGCGGGGATGGCGGCGAAGGTGATGGTCTGGCCTAGCGGGTTGATCGTCACATTGGCCGTGACTTGCGGCGCCGGATTATAGGCGCCGTTGCCGGCCTCATCGGCGGTGAGCGCGCAGGTTCCTGCCGTCAGCACGCTGACGGTGCTGCCGCTGACGGTACATACGCTGGGCGTGTTGGAGCCGAACACTACCGCGACACCCGAGGCGCCTGGTGTTGCGCTTATTGGAAAGGTAAGGCCGGCGCTATAGTTGAGCGATGCCGGCGCGGAGAAGTTGGTAATGATCTGGGAGAGCAAACCACCCGCCGTCACCACGAACGATTGCGTGACTTGCGGTGCTGCGAGGTAACTCGTGCTGCCCGCCTGGTTGGCTGCCAGCGTGCAGGTGCCGGCTTTCAACAGCGTAACGGTGTTGCCGCTCACGGTGCAAACGGCGGCGGTCTTGCTGGTGAACGCAACCGCAAGCCCCGAACTGGCCGTGGCCGAAACCGTCAGTGGCGATGCGCCCACCGGCACCGAGGCCAACGCACCGAAGGTGATGGTCTGGCTGTTTTTCTGGACGGCGAACGAGTGCGCGACGTTGGGCGCCGCAGCGTAGGTGGCGTTGCCGGCCTGGCTCGCGGTGATCATGCAGGTGCCGGTGCCGAGCAGCGTGACGCTGGTGCCCGAGATGCTGCACACTGCCGTCGAGTTGGTGCTGAACGTGACGGCAAGGCCGGAACTGGCGGTGGCGGTAAGCGTCACCGGGCTTGCGTTCAGCGGTTTGGCCGTCAGCGCCGCGAAGGTGATGGTCTGCGCGATCTTGGTGATGTTGAACGATTGCGTCACCTTGGTCGCGGCGGCAAAGTTGGCGTCGCCCGCCTGGGTAGCGGCCAGGGTGCAACGGCCCGCCGCCTTGATGGTGACGGTGAAGCCCGACACGGTGCAAACGCTGGTGGTATTGGAGGTCAGCGTCACCGTGAGACCGGAAGTGGCCGTTGCATCGGCCGTGATCGAGGCCGTGGCCATGGTTTGCGCGCCGATGGGCACAAAGGTAATGACCTGCAGAGTCTTGTTGACTGCGAACGAGCGCGTGATCTTGGCCGCAGCCAGATAGTAGTTATTGCCGGCCTGCGTGGCGGCGATGGAGCAGGTGCCGGCGCCAACGATGGTGATGGTGCCGTTGGCGATGGTGCAAACGCTGGTGTTGGTCGAGGTGAGTGTCACCGCGAGACCGGACGAAGCCGTGGGCGCAATGGCAAACGGCGCATCGGTGATGTTCTTGGCCGTGAGTGTGGCAAAGGTGATGCTTTGCGGTACCTTGCCCACGCTGAAGCTGCGGTTGACGTTGGCCGCCGCCGCCCAGGTGGTGGTGTCGCCGGCTTGCTGCGCCTGGATGGTGCAGGTGCCGGCGGCGATGAGGCTCACCGCGCCGGTGTCGGTGGTGGTGCAGATGCTCTGGGTCTTGGAAACGAAGAGCACCGCATAGCCGGAATCGGCCGTGGCCGTCAGCGTCAACGGCGAATCGCTCAGGAGCTTTTTAGGAATGGCGGCAAAGGTGATGGCCTGCGGCTTGGGGTTGATAGTGATGTTCAACACAAACTGCGGGATCGGCGACCAGACGCTGTCGCCGGCCTGGTTGAAGCTGATCTGGCATTTACCGGCCGCGAGCGGCGTGACGATATTGCCGTTGAGAGAGCAAATCCCCACCTGCGATATGGCCGCCAAAGTAACCGGCAGCCCGGAGGTGACGCTGGCGGTGATGGCGAAGGGGGTGCCGCCGACGGTAGCGGTGGTTGCTGATGCGTAGTTCAGGTTTTGCGTTTTGTGCAAGATGGTGATGTTGACGGCGTTTTGCCCATCTTTGTAAAGGGCGTTGCCGGCCTGGGTGACCTGCAGGCCGCACGAAGGCGTCGCAAGCAGGGTGACCACATTGCCGTTGACCGTGCAATTGGCAGGCGTGATGCTGGTCCAGACCAACGGGTTTCCAGTGGGCGCACCCGTGGCGTTGAGCGTGACCGGCGGGGCGCCGATGATTTGCGCAGGCACCGGGGTAATCACGATGGGGGCGGTGGCGGGGTCGACGGTGGTGGTTTTTGTGAGCGTGGGTGCGGGGCTGTAGTTGGCGTCGCCGGCCTGGCTCGCGGTGACCGTGCAGGTGCCGGTGTAGGCGGTGTAGATGGTGGTGGTGGTGGCGTTGGTGGTGGCAATGCTGCACACCGATGGTGTGAGCGAGGTGAATATCACCGGCTGGCCCGAGCCCCCGCCGGTGACGCCGCCGATGCCGAGTGAGCCGCTTGAGCTGGTTGTGTAGGTGATATGGGCGGGGACGTTGAAGTTGTGGATGGCTTGTGCGGTCAGCGCAGCGGCGTTGGGAGCAAAGGCGCTCATGGCCGCAGAGATAGCGAACAAGGTAGTGATGCGTGTAGCAATCGTTCTAAAAGCTGTCACAACAGTCTCCAGTGACTTTTGCGTTTGATCAGCGAACGACACTGGGTCCCCGTTTTCACGGGGACGACGAGCTACCAGACTCTCGGCAAAGAAATAGGCGACGCGGTTCATTGCACCACCCCCACCGGCAGATCGTTCATCCAGATGTGCTCGCGAATCGGCGTGCCATCGGCCTTGTATTCACCGATCAGGCGCCCTGCTTCGTCATAGACAAAGCGGGTGATGTCCGGCGGCCCTCCCGGCACCGGTACGGTTTTTCTCACGCGCTGGCCCAGCGCGTTGATGTCGGATAGCACGTTGACGGTGTTGGCGCCGCTGCCGAAGCTGATTTGCGCGGGCCGGTTGTTGCTGCCGTAGGTCCAGGTTTGCACGCCGTCGCCGGTTTTGTTGCCGGCGGCGTCGTAGCTGAAGTTTTTGGTAACGGCGCCGCTCAGGCTGTTGAGGCGGTGGTTGCCGCTGCTGCTGGCGTTGTTGTAGTTGTAGGTGGTAGTGCTGCCGTTGTATTTCTGCGAGGTGCGGTTGCCGACGCCGTCGTAGCCGAAGGTTTGTGCAGGCGCCGGGTTGCCGGCGCCGGGGGTGGCGGTCAGCAGGCGGCTTTGGTCGTCGTAGCCAAAGCTGATCGACTTGGCGGGGTCGACCACGCCGTTGGTGAGCTTTTGCAAATCAGTGATGCGGCTACGCGTGTCGTAGACGATGACTTGCGGGTCGATACCGGCGCCGGATTCGATCTTGGTGTTGCGTCCGTCGGTATCGAAATAACGCACGTGCTGGTTGGGCGCGCTTGGACTATCGTTGCCCCAGGCCCATTCGCCGATCGGGCCGAAGGGTTCGTAATCGGCGTTCATGGTGACGGGCGTGCCGTCCAGCGAAATGCCGATGAGACGGTTGTTGCCATAGTTATAAGAAAGCACGCTGCCGGAGGGCAGCGTCATGCTGTCCATCTGGCCGGCGCTGTTGTAGGTGTATGAAACCGTTTGAGCAAGCCCGCCCACGGTTTGCGCTTTGGCCAACACACGGCCCTTGGTGTCGTAGGTGTAGCTGGTCATGCCGGTCTTGTCGCTGAAGTAGCAGAGGCGGCCTTTGCCGTTGGGGCAATTGTCGTAAACGTAGGACACCATTTCATCCGGGTAGGAAATCAGCGTCACACGATTGAGGCTGTCGTATTGGTAGATGCCGGTGACGCCGCGCGCGTCGGTCTTGCCGGTCATATTGCCGGCATTGTCGTAGCTGAAACCGGTGACGCCGGTATCGGGCGAAGTCTGGCTGGTGAGTTCGTTGAAGCCGTTGTAGCTATAGATGGTGGACAGGTTCTTGGGGTCGGTCACCTGCGTGAGGTTGTCCTGCGGGTCGTATTGATACTGGGTGACGCCGGTGGTGGGGTCGGTAAGTGTGCGGGTACGCGCGAGGCTGTCCAGTGTGCGTTGCGTGACCTTGCCGGCCGGGTCGCTCATTGTCAGCCAGTTGCCGCTGTTGTCGTAAACGTAGTTAGTCACCTGGCCCAAGGCACCGCCCACATCCTGCTCCATCTGGCCACGCTGGTTGACGAAGCGGGCGCGGGTGCGCGCCAATTGGTTGGACGGGTCCAGCACGTCTTCCTGGACGCGGTTGCCCATATTGTCCAGCGTATAAATAATGCGGTTGCCGAGGCCGTCGGCAATTTGCACCAGGCGGTGCGCGGGGTCGTAGGTGTAGTCGAGGGTCGAACCGTCGGGGAGGATGACGTTGACGAGTTGGCCAACGAAATCGTAGCGATATTTGGTGGTTTCGCCGCCGATATTGCGCGTCAGGAGGCGCATGCGGGGGTCATATGTGAGCGTGATATTGAGCCCATTGGCGTCGGTGATCGATAGCGGCTGGCCGTTGGCGGTGTAACTGTCGATGGTGGTGGTATGGCCGTAGGCGTTGGTTACGCTGGCCAGCATGCCGCGCTTGGCGCCTTGCGAGGGGTCGTTGGGATAGTAGGTGTTGGTGCTGACGTTCTGCCGGGGGTCGGTAGCGGTGAGCACACGCCCATAGTCGTCGTAGGTCCAGCTCCAGGTACGCGTGCCTTGCGGGGTGGTAACGGAGCGGCTAATGAGATTGCCGTTGCCATCGTAGCCAAGTGTGCTGGTTCGGGTGCCGCTGGCCAGGGGCTCGGTGATCGTGGCCGGCAGGCGAAACGTCGGGTGCCAGGTGGTGGTGGTGGTGCGCAGATTGGAAACCGGCGCGCTGGGGATCGCCGCACCGTCGGTCCGCGATGTCTCGAGATTGCGGGTCAAATCGTATTGAAAGGTGGCGGTGCGACCGTCGGCGTCGCTGCGGGTTTTGGTGTTGCGGTTGGCGTCGTACTGATCGCCGTAGGTGGACACCGGCGAGTAGGTGCAGTCGTAGCAGTGTTCGTCGATTTCCGCAGTGAGCGGCACGTTGTTGACGGTGGTCATGATGTTGGAGGTGATACGCCCCAGGGGATTCATGACGTTGACGGAGCCGCTGCCGGTGGAGTTATACGTGAAGGTGAAGGTGTCCACGCCGCCTGCATGCCCGGTTGATTCGGGCAGGAGGTGATTGCCGAAGGCGCCGCTGAAGGTGTACGTATAGGTTGCGTAACGATCGCTGTTTTCGTCGGTGATACCGGTCAGCGCATCGGGAAACAGATTGGAGCCGTGCAGGTTTTGGGGCTCGCCATAAAGGTAACCCTTGGCACCGCCGTCCGGGTAATTGACGCCGGAAAGCATCCATACATAAAAGGTCGGGTCGCCGGTCTGCGCATCCGTCGGGTTGCCTTGCGGGTCGTTGGTGTTGTTGGCGGCCGATTTTATATAACTGTAGGTGTAGACGGTGTTGTCGGGCGCGGTGATCGAACGTACCTTGTTGACGCCATCGCTGTCGGGCGACGAGGATATCTGCAGGCTGCGGCCGAAGGAATCGGTGACGGTGGTGAGGTTGCCGGCGTAGACAAAGCTGATGGTTTGCCCGCCGCGATAGACGATGGACAGCAATTTGCCGTCGCTGCCGTAGTTTTCTACGCTGTCGTCGGTTTCACGGAGAGCCCAGACGATTTGCGGATTAAGCGGGTCGGAAACAGCGGAGAAGCGCTGGTTGACGTCGCTATCGCTATACCAGGCGCCGCTCGCTTGCCAAAAGGTCAGCACGGCGCCATCGGCGCGGTGAGCGTGGATGACGTTTGCGCTGCCCTGCGTAAGGCTGCGGTCGTAGTTGGAGCGCCACTTGGTGCCGAAGCTGTTGTTGCCGTGGTCCATGCGCGAGTTGTAGTAGCGCACGATTTGCAGAGGCGAGCCTGCGACGGTGAAATCGGTTTCAACCTGGTACTTGGTTTGGGTGCCGGCGTTAACCGGGTTGCCTTGGGAAAGATAGTCGTCGTAACAGGTCAGGCATTTGACGCCGACGGGTGCGGCGCATAGGAAATCGTTGGGGCCGTTCGGCAGCACCGTTTCGTAGCCGGCCGGGCAGGTTACGTCGCGGTAGCGGAATATGACCGCCGATTTGGTGCCGTTGGGAACCAGCGCGTGCGGGGGCTGGGGATCGGGGCAGGATATGCCTACGGTAACGCCGTGCCGGTTGCCTGACTCGATGCCCAAGGTAACGCCCGGCCAAAGGTGCTCGCCATAACCGCAGCCATCGCCGATGCCCTGGTTGGCCGGCGTCGGGTAATCGCCTACCGTCATATTAGTAACTACGCAGGGCGAGGAGTAGCTGGCGCTAACGGCCTGCGATATGGCTTGGGCGTCGGACGACGCGTAGACAACCGGCGTGGTGCTATTGCAGACCTGATAAAAATAGCCCCAGCTACCGTCGTACTTCGGCGCGGGGCCGATCAAAGGCGCCTTGCAGAGTCGGCTGCCGCCGTTTTGCGCGCACTGCGTCGGGTCCGGTGCGGTTTGCGCGAGCGCCTCATTCTGGCCTGCAAACAAACCGGCGGCGACTGCGAAGGGGGCGATCAGAGAAACTAGGGAGCGAAATGACATTGCGAAAACTCCGGTGCGGGCCGTCCGGTCAACCGCGGTTGACGGGCAGGGAGCGCTTAAAAGCGAAATTGGGTGAACAAAAAAAGCGGTCAGCTGATTCGCTGTCGCGAATAGACCGATCGGGGAGATCGACGTCGGGCGGGGGTATGAGGGTAGTACGCCATGAAGCCTCCTGGACAAGTCGTGCTGCCATGAATCGGCAGCATCGCTTGCTCTAGGTCAATTTTTTTAAGACGTGCATGCTAGCAGCACTTAATGGCAAAAAAATGTTAACCCTCTCTCGATTTAACAAATTTTCACAGAATTACCCTGACTATCCCTCATTCAGGGGATGTTAATTAGTCTTGCTGGGTTGCTTGTGTATCGGTGCGACACCCGGCTCCGGGAAATGAACGGTTTCTACGTCGCGTAGGCGATAAAAGAATTCCCGCAGAAAGCTCAGGAATTGCGCAAATCAATATTCGCGCCTATTACAATTGGCAAATGCCTACCTTCGCAGCTCTCATCATCGGTGACGAAATCCTCTCCGGCAAACGCCAGGACAAGCATCTTTCCAAGCTGATCGAGATCCTGAAAGTACGCGGACTTGCTCTTTCCTACGCCCGTTACCTGGGTGATGAACCCGAGCATATTGTTGCAACCTTGCGCGAGACTTTCGCTACTGACCACATCGTGTTTTCCTTCGGCGGCATCGGCGCGACACCGGACGACTACACGCGCCAGTGCGCGGCCGCCGCCCTGGGCGTGGCGTTGCATCAACATCCAGAAGCGGTGGCGGCGATGGCGGCGCGGCCCAATTTTGAGTTGACGCCCAATCGCCTCAAAATGGCCGAGTTCCCGGTGGGCTCCACCATCATTCCCAACCCGTACAACCAGATTGCGGCATTTTCCTGCGGCAACCATCATTTCCTGCCGGGCTTTCCCGAGATGGCCTGGCCCATGGCCGAGTGGGTGTTGGACACGCGCTATGCAAGCCATTTTCATCAGGTGCCGTTCGCCGAGGAAATCATCATCATCCCCGACGCCGGCGAATCCACGCTGGTCGATGCCATGGAGCAGGTAGTGCGCAATTATCCCGGCATCAAGCTTTCCAGCCTGCCACAGCACCTGGCGGGTAACGGCCGCCTGATCGAACTATCCATCCGTGGCGAACCGACCTCCGTGCCCACCGCCATGGCAGACATCCAGCGCGAGATCGTGCGCCTGGGCTTTACCTTTCACCCCAAACAAACATAGGAGACTCGCCATGGGCCTGCTCGATTCCCTGCTTTCCACCGCCGTCAATCAGTTTGGGTCCGGGCACCCGATGATGGGCTCGCTCGCCAATATGGTGCTGCAACACGAAGGCGGCCTCAACGGCCTGGTGCAGTCTTTCCAGAATCAGGGACTGTCCGACGTGGTCGGTTCCTGGGTGGGCACCGGCCAGAACCTGCCCATTTCCGCAGACCAGTTGCAAAACGTGCTGGGTCAGGGGCGCGTGGCCGAGATCGCGCAATCCATGGGCCTCTCGCACAGCGACGCCCTGCAACAACTCACCCAGGCCCTGCCGCAGCTGGTGGACCAGCTCACGCCCAATGGCCATGTCGATGGCGGCTTCGTGCAGCAGGCGCTGGGCGCCCTGATGCAAAAATAAGCTGGCGGTGATTACTTCGCCGGCGCGGCAGAAGAAGCAGCAGCAGGCTCGGCGGGAGCACGAACGTCTACAGGCGCAACCGGCTTGTTATCAGCGGGTTTGCCATCGGCCACGGCGACGAACTCGATATTGATGTACACATTGTCGCTCACCGTCGCCGACCAGCCGCTGACGTGGAATTGCGAACGTTTGATGGCCAGCTGTGCCGAGGCCTCGCAGCGCGCCCGGGCCTCGGCGGTTTCCGCCTTGGCCGCGTCCTTTGCCACATAGCAGCGCGATTTGGAAATACTGAGCGTGGCCGGCTTGCTGGTGCCGCGCACGGTGAGCGTGCCCTCGATGGCGGTCAGCTTGTCGTCTTCCCAGCGGAATTTGCTGGATACGAAATCGATCAGGGGATAGTGCTCTACGTCGAAAAACTCCGGCCCCTTCAGCATCTGGTCGGTCTTGCCTTCGTCGTTCATATGCGTCCGCAAAGTCGCCAGTTGAATGAAGGCATGCAGGCTGCCTTGGCGTGTAGCGGGATCGTAGTCAAGTTGGCCGCCGGTCTTTTTGAACTCGCCGCGCACCGGGACAATGCCGAGAAAGCGAGTTTCGAAAGTGGCGCGGGTTTCAGTGGCGTCGACTTCGTAAATCGCGGCCTGCGCCGGGCCTGCCGTCAGGCAGGTGATTAGTATTGCGCAGGCCAAGGGCCTATACATCCGCATCCTGCCGCTCGATAAATCGCTCCATGATGCGACGGTCTTTTTTTGTCGGCCTACCCTTGAACACAGGCGCCGGCATTTCGCGTAGCTCATCGCGCAACTTCAGGCGTGCGGTCAGGCTTTCCGCGCTCTCGATGTACAGCGCTTGGGCGATCGTCGCCGAGCCGCGTTTTTCGGAAACTTCACGCACGGAAATTTGAAACGAGTAAGGCGGCTTGCGGATCAGAATTTGATCGCCAGCCCGGACCGCTTTGGCGGGCTTAGCACGCTCGCCGTTCACTTCCACATGGCCTGCCAATACAGCGTCGACCGCGATCTGCCGGGTCTTGAAAAACCGGGCCGCCCATAGCCACTTGTCAAGGCGAACCTGTTCATGTGCGGTGCCTTCAACGGGCTTCACCACTGGGCGGCCCCTCGTTTGCGCTCCGGTCGCATCCCCGTGAACGGGGCCCCTGCTCTTCCCTCCGCACAAACGGCCCAAAGCCATTTGTCCAGGCGAACCGAATCTGCAGATGACTCTTCCGTCTGCTTTTTCATCAGGCCATCATCCACTCAACGCGCCTTGGCACTCAACTTCACCTTCGCAAGATTCATCGGCAAACCCGTGCCGGTATCGTATTCTGCGCCGGCGCGCACGCCCAGTCTGGCGATCTCTTCGGCGGTAGTGCGCCCGTTGTAAACGGCGTACATGGCGCCCAGCGCGAAATCGCGGCCGGAGCCTATGGCCCAGAACTTGTCGAACTCGAATACCTCGCGCATCGAGTACACGCCGTAAATGCCGGTGGGATTGACCATCAGCGTGGTCAGTTGCGAGGACTCGTAAGGGTCGTCATCCTCCTCCTTTGGGTTGAGGAAGGCCTCGTCCTTCAGCAGGGGATGAATCTTGCGAAAGCTCTCGTAGATTTCCTCGCGGCCGCGAAAAGTGAATTCGGCATGCTTTTTCAGCAGGCTTTCCAGCACCAGTTGATGGGCGGCGCTGCCGGCGATGCCGAAATAGGTGTCGGCATGCTTGAGAATTTTTTCCGGGGCGGCGTCGTGTTCGCTGGCGAGCCGGGTCGACCCGAAGGTCGTCAGGGTATCGCCGGCGATCACCGCCGTGCCGCCTTTTTTCACCACCACTATGGTCGTCATGACAAAAGCCTCCTGGCGTCCATTTTACTGCACGCCCCGCGACGACCCCGTTACGTTCCGCTCCGGTTAACTCAGGTGGAGCCGGTCAGCTCAGGCAGCGCCGGTCAACTCAAGCGGAAGGTGAACGGCACTTCCACCAGCACCTCGCTGGCCTGGGCCACGCATTGGAATTGGCGCACGGCCGTCATCACCGCCGGGTTCAAAGCACGGTCGGCGGACCGGACGATGACGATATTCTTGATCTGCCCATTGGTGCCGACGACAAATCGCGCCAGCACATCCCCTTGGATGCCCTCGCGCCGTGCGCCGATGGGGTATGCCGCCGAGGCGCGCACGGCATCTGAATTCGGGCAGGCAACCTGCGCGCTGACGGTGGGTTTTTCCGGGCTGATGGCGCTGCCGGCACCGGCATCGCTGGTCACCTGCGTTACCGGCTGAGTCGCAATGACCACCGGTGCGACCTCGGTAATCGGCACCAGCGGGATCGGCAGCGTAGGCAGGTCGGGTTCCACCATGGCGGGCTTGGGCGGCGGGGGTGGCGGGTCTTCATGGGCTAGCGGCTTTTGCTCGTCCTGGAATATGGTCACCACGGTCGTCGGCAATTGCAGGGCAATGCGCGAATTCAGCCCGGAGATCAACCCGATGACGAGCAGGATATGAATCCCGACCACGAACGCGATACCGACGTAGCGCTGATTCCCGTTTCTTTCCGGCAGGTTGTAAACCATGATGATCTCCTGAGTTGTTTCCGCCTCCTTGTTATATGAGTGTTTAACGATTGGAAAAACGAAAGGAATACCGAAAAGCTTGTAGGACAAGGCCTACTTTTTGGCGAGCGGGCGCTCACTCATACGATCTCCGCATTGAAAAAGCCGGCGGCTTCGCTGCGACCAAGCCGGCATCGGTCTTGAATGAAGGGCGCAAAAGCAAAGCAGCCGCGCTCGCCTGTGACGAGTGCGGCCGCCGCAAAATTACTGTTGAGACTTAGTTATTCAGCCGGAACGAAAACGGTACTTCGACTTGCACATCGGAGGCCTGCCCCATGCACCGGAACTCACGCACCGCCGCAATCGCTGCCGAATTAAAGACGCGATGGCTGGACTCCGCGATAACGATATCCCGGATTTGTCCGCTGGTACCAACCACGAAGCGCACCAGCACATCGCCCTGAATGCCTTCGCGTATCGCCATTCTCGGATAGGGGACGGATTCGCGAATGGCCTGGGAGTTGGGACAGGCGATGCCCACCGGTGTCGGCGTCGCCGTGGTATTGCGGATGGTATTAGTGTCACCTGTCGAAGGACCGGTAGGCGTCAGCGGCTCAGCCGGCGCTCGGGCAATCGGGGCATTGGACGTGATCGGGATAACCACTTCGGGCAATTTTGGCACCGTCGGGTCAACAAAATTCTGCTTGAAGGGTACCGGCGGTCGCGGCAGTGGTTTCACCGTCGGCTCCGGCTGATAAACCGTAACCGGCGGCTCGAACCGAGGGAGCGGTATACGAGGCCCAATACCGATGATGACCGCGATGAGAACAGCGAGATGAACTCCCGCGACCACAGCGATTCCGGCGAACCTTTCGGGCTTACTCTGGGCTGCTTGGGCAGGCAAGGCGTAGAGCATGGCGATCTCCTTGGTTGTTCCACCGGGAGGTGGATGGGGATTCAACGGTTGGGAAAGCGAAAAGGGTTTTAGCCGGTCAGGATTCGGTGCGGTAAGGCTCCGGAAAATTATTCGTTAAAGAATTCTTTCATCAGAAACGCTTCCAGTCCAGCGTTTTCTTCCAGCTTTGCGGATAAAACCACAACCCGCCCGAGCCGGTGCGATTCCCAATTGAACTTGTCCTGGTAGTGCTCGCGGATGAGAGAGATCATTTTGCGCACCAGCGCCAGCTGCACATTGCCGCCGGGGCCGGCGTCGACGTCGTAGGTGCTTTGCCAGCCGCTGCCGCTCGTATCTTTCCAGCCACGGAATTTGAAGGTGCCGGTACGGGTGCCTATATCGGTGATGGTAAACACGCCGCTGGTGCGGCCCTGGTTGGTGATGGCGGCGAGGTTACGCTGCAGGTTGGCCGCCGCCTGTTCGCTCTCGCTGGGGCCACGCGCGGCGGCGCTTTCGGCGGCGTTTACCTTGGCTTCGTATTCCTGCTGGGCACGGCGCTTGGCCTCGATCATGTCCGAAAAACTGGGGCGCGGCGGGGCTGGCACGGCCGTTTGCGGCGTGGGCTCCGGCGGAACCGGCATCACCGGCGGCAGGGCGGGATTGGGGCGGGCAGCGGCAATCACCCGGCGTGGCGGCGGCGCCTTGGGCACCGGCGTGGGTTCAGGCGGCGGCGGGGCGGCGGAGAGCGCGGGTTCGCTGCGCGGCGCCAGCTTCACCACCAGCGGCCCCTTGGATGGCAGCCCGGTGGCCTCCATGCCCTGCTTCATTTGGGGCCAGAGCAATATCAGCAGGGTGTGCAGCAGTAAGGAGACGACGATGCCGACAATGAAATTGCGCGGGCGACGGTCCTGGGCTTCCAGAAAACGCGCCTGGGTGAGGCTGAGTTGCAGGGCCGGGAACATGGCCGCGCTGAAGGTCAGGCGACCGGTAACCGAGGCCTCCTCGGACTTTTGCTGAACGGCCATATTGGCCGGGTTCAGCAGGGGATTGACCAGCCGGCCGTCGTCGTTGCGTAAACTCGCCGGCATATTTATTGGCAGGCTTATCGGCACACCGAGCCGACCGGACGGGTGACTACGCCGCCGCGCTTGATGGTGGTGGTGTCGGCGGCGAAGTCGATCACGCCGCGTTTGTCGTCGATACAGAAAATCTGCTCGCCCATATTCACCTGGGCAATGCGGCGGCCATCGCCGGTGGGCGATTCACGCACCACCGTGCCCATGGATTTGCCGCGTTGATCGAGAAAGTCGCGCATTTTTTGCAAAGGTGTCTTTTCTCGGGCTTTGAGGTCTTCGGGATCGATTTTGGGGGTCACTCGTATTTCGTCCAACTTTTGTACCGGGCCCACCGTCAGCACCGGTTTGGACGCATCGTCGGCAGCATCGGCATTCAAGGCCAGGACGCCAGCCAGTACGGCAAACCACGCGGAATTACAGCTCATTGCCCTACCCCCTGGGGGGTCAGACCCACAGCCTTGGGGTTTCGTTCCGTCCCGGCTATCTTGATCGGGTATTCTTGCAGCTAGCTGACATGGTCAACCCTCAACCCTATTGCCAACCTCGCTGCCAACCCTACCGGAACCTGCCATGAAATACCTTCATACCATGGTGCGCGTCAATGATCTAGACGCCTCACTGGACTTTTATTGTAACAAGTTGGGTCTGGTGCTCACCCGCAGGCAGGACAACGAGGCCGGGCGCTACACCCTGGCCTTTGTTTCAGCCCCCGGCGACGAAGCCGCCGCCATCGAACTCACCTGGAACTGGGACCCGGAAAATCTGGGCAGCGCACGCAACTTCGGCCACGTCGCCTACGCAGTGGACGATATCTACGCCCTTTGCAAAAAACTGATGGACGCGGGTGTCACCATCAACCGTCCGCCGCGCGATGGCCGCATGGCCTTCGTGCGTTCGCCGGACAATATTTCCATCGAGTTATTGCAGGCCGGCGGGGCGCTGCCGCCGCAGGAGCCGTGGGCTTCGATGAAAAATACCGGCGTTTGGTAACGCCCTGACGCGGTTATTCGCGTGCCGGTTGTGCCGGCACGCTCAGGCTATGCCATAGCTGGGCGAGATCCTGGCGGGCGAGTTCGCCATCGCGCTCGAAAGCCTCGCGCTCCTTGTCGGCGCGTGCGCGCCAGCGCGCCGCCGCCTCGGGCTTGCCGCGCATTTCTTCCAGCTCGGCGCGCGTGCCGCAAAAGCGGTGCAGCTCCCGGCAGGGGTGGCGGGTCTCGGCCTCATCCAGGGCTTCGTCGAGCATTTTTTGCGCTTCTTCCAACTGGCCCAGGGACATGTACACCGCACCCATTTCAGCACGGGTCACCATGGCCCGGTAGCGGTGAGTGAGGTCTTCGGAGAGGTTCAGTGCCGCCTTCAGTTCGGCCAGGGCCTGCGGATATTCCTGACGGGTGGCGTAAAGCGCCCCCAGCGCATAGTGCGCGCGCGACTCGGCCTCCACGCTGCATTCGGTACGCGAGGCGTCCAAAGCGTCCAGCAGCATGCGCTGTGCAGCCTGCTGGCGTGCAGCGCGACTATCGTCGTCTATGGCGTTGGCCTGGCGCATGGCGGTGCTGGCGATATTGCATTGCACGACCGCGCGCGGCGTGGTGCCGTCGGCGTGTTCCAGCAGGACCAGGGCGCATTCAAATTCGGCGATGCTCTCGGCGTATTTTTGCCGTGTAAGGAAGACCACGCCACGGCAATTCCGCACCAGCAGCTGCAGCGTGGGGTCCCCCAGCTTGTCGGCATCGCTGAGGCACTGGTCGAGAATGGCCGAGGCCATTTCGCGCGTATCGAGCATGAACACCGAGGCGGAGGCGGCCATGGCCAGCGCCTGCGTGGCCTGCAGGGCATCGCCGGTCTTCAAGGCCAGCGGATAGGCATCCATGGCCGAGGCCATGGCCTCGATATAGGCGCCGTTCATGGACTGGCAAAAAGCCATGGTGTTCAGGGCCAGGAGGCGGTCGCTATCGCTGCCGGCCTGCTTGGCGCGTTGATAACCGAGACGGGCCGAATCCAGCGCCAGGCGGATTTTGCCGGCGCGGGCGGCACGCACGGCGTACTGGCATTCGATGACAAGACTTTCGGAAGTTTGCATGCGTGGCTAATGGTTGGCACGGACCGGCATGAATCATCGGCCAAACGGGTTGGGTAAGGCCCCCGTTGGTCGCCCCGCCGAAGTTTACCCTACAGCGGGGCATAATCCATCCGGCTTTTCCCTGTCTAAAGTAGGCGAAATGCCGGGGGTTTCCCCTGTACAATGAGGGTCTTACGCTTCTTTCTGGCCACCCCGCCAGCCTGCCAGGCCCCGCATTCGCGGGCCATTACCGGCAAGGAGCAACGAACCCAAGGTTGTCTGCATGTCTTTTGCCTCACTGAATTTATTGCCGGAGTTGCTGCGCGCCGTTGAAGAGCAGGGCTACACCGAGCCCACGCCCATCCAGGCCAAGGCGATCCCGGAAATCCTCGCGCGCCACGACATCATGGGCTGCGCCCAAACCGGCACCGGCAAAACCGCCAGCTTTACGCTGCCGTTGTTGCAATTGCTGCATCCGCATGCCAGCACCAGCACCTCGCCCGCCCGCCACCCGGTGCGCGCCCTGGTGCTCACCCCCACCCGCGAACTGGCGGCCCAAGTCGAGGAATCGGTACGCACCTACGGCAAATACATTCCGCTGCGCATCGCCGTGGTGTACGGCGGCATCGACATCAAGCCGCAGATCAAGGCTCTGCACGCCGGCGTGGAAATCGTCGTCGCCACCCCGGGACGCCTGATCGATCACCTGGAACAAAAAAGCATCAACCTGCAACAGGTGCAAATCCTGGTACTGGACGAGGCCGACCGCATGCTGGACATGGGCTTCATGCCGGCCATTACCCGCATCCTCGGCGTACTGCCCAAGCAGCGTCAGAACCTGCTGTTCTCCGCGACTTTCTCCGAGGAGATCAAGCGCCTGGCCGGTGAGTTCATGCGTTCGCCGCAAATGATCGAAGTGGCGCGCCGCAATGCGCCGGCCGATCTGGTGACCCATCAGGTGTACGAAGTGGCCGCCCCCAAAAAGCACGCCCTGCTCGCGCACCTGATCCGTTCGCGCGAAATGAAGCAGGTACTGGTGTTCGTGCGCATGAAGCGCGATGCCGACAAGCTGGCCCGCCAGTTGCAGCGCGACGGCCTGCCGGCGGCGGCCATCCACGGCGACCGCAGCCAAAGCGAACGCACGGTGGCGCTGGACGAATTCAAGCAAGGCCAATCACAAATACTCGTCGCCACCGACGTAGCGGCGCGCGGTATCGATATCGACCAACTACCGTTCGTGATCAATTACGAAATCCCCAATACCCCGGAAGACTATGTGCACCGCATCGGCCGCACCGGCCGCGCCGGCACGCCGGGCGAGGCGATTTCGCTGGTCAGCCCCGATGAAATGGATTATCTGGCCGGCATCGAGAAGCTATTGAAGCGGCAGATTCCGCGCCTGCCGCTGCCGGAAACACAAGGCAGAGGGGATGCGCGCAAGGAAAGCCGCGGTGAAGTCCATGCGGAAGACGGGGAAGACCCGCGCCAGCAACGGCGCGAACGGGAAGACCGTGCGCGTGCACGCGAGTCCCGCGATCGCCGCACCGTGCCCGCCGGCGGCGCGCCCGCTGTGGTCGGCGTGAAGCACGATCCGAATTTCGATTTCAGCAAGCCCTATGTGCCTTCCGCCAGCCCCAAGCCCGTTGAGGCTGCGGCCCCGCGCGCCGTACCCGGCGCCAAGAAGGTGAAGCCGGTGGCGGCGATTTTTCGGGTAAAGACGAAGACGTGAGGCGAGAGGAGTGAGGGGTGAGGGGATTTGCCAAATTGCGCATCTCCTCACCCCTCACACCTCGCTCCTCACAGAGTGCGGCTAGGCCGCCCAATCGAGGATGACTTTGCCGGACTGCCCGGACAACATTGCCGCAAAACCGTCCTTGAAGTCCTTCACCGGATAGTGGTGAGTGAGAATGGGCGAAAGATCCAGCCCGCTTTGCAGCATGGCGACCATCTTGTACCAGGTCTCGAACATTTCACGGCCGTACACACCCTTGATTTCCAGGCCCTTGAAAATCACCTGATTCCAGTCGATGGCGGTGTCCGAGGGCGGAATACCCAGCAGGGCCACCTTGCCGCCGTGGTTCATGCACTCGAGCAGGCTTTGGAACGCCGAGGGCACACCGGACATTTCCAGACCCACGTCGAAACCTTCCACCATGCCGAGTTCGTGCATGGTGTCTTTTAGCGAAGTCTTGGTGACGTTCACCGCGCGGGTGGCGCCCATTTTGGTGGCCAGCGACAGCCGGTAATCGTTGACGTCGGTGATGACGATATGGCGCGCACCGACGTGGCGGGCGATGGCCACGGCCATGATGCCGATGGGACCAGCACCGGTGATGAGCACGTCTTCGCCCACCAGGTTGAAGGAAAGCGCGGTATGGGTGGCGTTGCCGTAGGGATCGAAAATTGCGGCCAAATCGTCGCTGATACCTTCCGGGATCTTGAAGGCGTTGAACGCCGGGATCACCAGATAATCGGCAAAACAGCCGGCGCGGTTCACGCCCACGCCCGTGGTGTTGCGGCAAAGATGCCTGCGCCCGGCGCGGCAATTGCGGCAGTAACCGCAGGTGATGTGGCCCTCGCCGGACACGCGGTCGCCAATCTCGAAACCGCGCACCTCCTGGCCCATCTCCACCACCTCACCCACATACTCGTGGCCCACGTGCATTGGCACGGGGATGGTTTTCTGCGCCCATTCATCCCATTTCCAGATGTGGATGTCGGTGCCGCAGATGGCGGTTTTTTTGATGCGAATCATCACATCGTTGTGGCCGCATTCGGGCTTGGGCACCTCGGTCATTTCCAGGCCGGGACCGCGTTGCAGTTTGGCTAGTGCTCTCATTTCATTTCCTTTACTTAATCGCCCCCAACGCCCGCCCAACCTTGGCAAACGCCGCCACCACCTTGTCGATCTGCTCAGGCGTGTGCGCCGCCGACATTTGCGTGCGTATGCGCGCCTTACCCTTGGGCACCACCGGGAAGCTGAAGCCGATTACATAAACACCCTCTTCCAGCAAGGCATCGGCCATACGCGTGGCGAGCGCCGCATCGCCCAGCATCACCGGCACGATGGGGTGTTCGCCCGGCACCAGATTGAAACCGAGCTTACCCATGGCTGCGCGGAACTGTGCGCCGTTAGCGCGCACCTGCTCGCGCAGCCGTGCGCCTTCAGGCGCAGCCAGCAATTCCAGCACCGCCAGCGAGGCTGCCGCAATAGTGGGCGCCAGCGAATTGGAAAATAGATAGGGCCGCGAGCGCTGGCGCAGCAAATCCACCACCGATTTTTTTGCGGCCGTATAGCCACCCGAGGCGCCGCCCAGTGCCTTGCCCAGCGTGCCGGTATAAATGTCGATGCGATCAGCCACGCCGCAATGCTCGGGCGTGCCGCGTCCATTGGCGCCGATAAATCCCACCGCGTGCGAATCATCCACCATCACCTGCGCGCCGTATTTATCGGCCAGGTCGCAAACGCCCTTCAGGTTGGCGATGATGCCATCCATGGAAAACACGCCGTCGGTGGCGATCAGCTTGAAGCGCGCACCGGCAGCATCGGCCGCCTGCAACTGCGCTTCCAGATCGGCCATATCGTTGTTCTTGTAGCGAAAGCGTTTGGCCTTGCAGAGGCGTACGCCGTCGATAATGCTGGCGTGGTTCAGTTCGTCGCTGATGATGGCGTCGTCCTCGCCCAACAGGGTCTCGAAAAGGCCGCCGTTGGCGTCGAAGCAGGAGCCGTAGAGTATCGAATCTTCGGTACCCAGGAAGCGCGCTATCGCTTCTTCCAACTGCCGATGCACGGTCTGCGTGCCGCAGATAAAACGCACCGAAGCCATGCCGAAGCCGTACTGATCCAGCCCTTGTTTCGCGGCGACGACGAGACGCGCATCGTCGGCCAGCCCCAGGTAATTATTGGCGCAGAAATTGATGACCTCGGCGCCGGATTGCAGGCGGATGGCAGCGTTTTGCGGCACGGCGATGACGCGTTCCCGCTTGAAAAAGCCATCCTGCTTGATTTGCTCGAGGGTTGCGTCTAGATGCGAATAGAAGGGGGAGCCCATGCTGCCGTCCGAACGGTCGGTTATAGAGTGGAAACTGATGTGGATGCGCATTTTACCTGCATTGGCGGGACCCATGGCGCGCCCAGGCGTCTGTGATTGCGTATCATGGCCGCTGGTTCCCGCGAGCGGCGCTCATTCTCATGGCATCTCCCCTATTTCTTGCCATCATCGTCGGTTATTTCCTGTTATTGCTGGGCCTGGCCTGGTACACGGGGCGCGCCGCCGACAACGATTCGTTTTTTATCGGCAACCGCAAAAGCAACTGGATGCTGGTGGCCTTCGGCATGGTGGGCACCATGCTCTCGGGGGTTACCTTCGTCAGCGTGCCCGGCACGGTGGGGGCCAACGGCTTCGGCTATCTGCAGGTAGTGATCGGCAACTGGATAGGCTTCATGCTGGTGGCCCTGGTGCTGCTGCCGCTTTATTACCGCGAGCGCCTCACTTCGCTTTACGATTACCTGGGCAGCCGCTTCGGCAGGACCGCGCGCAAAACCGGGGCGGCGTTTTTTATACTCTCGCGCGTGCTGGGCGCCACCGCGCGCCTGTACCTGGTGGTGAACGTGCTGCACCTGCTGGTGGGCGAGGCGGCGGGCCTGCCGTTCTGGCTGACTGCGGGCGTGATCCTGCTGATGATCTGGCTGTACACCTTTCAGGGCGGGGTCAAAACCATCGTCTTCACCGATACCCTGCAAACCGCCTGCATGTTGGGCGGGCTGGTGGTCTGCGTGGTGTTCCTGGCGCAGTCCATGCCTGGCGACCTAGGCGCGCAGCTGGAGGCCAGCAGACTTACACACGTCTGGAACACCGATCCCAATTCCGCAGGCTTCTGGTTGAAACAAATCCTGGGCGGCGTTTTCATCGCCCTGGTGATGACCGGGCTGGACCAGGAAATGATGCAAAAGAACATCAGCGTGCCGCGTCTGGCCGATTCGCAAAAAAACATTTTTTGCAGCAGTCTGGTGCTGCTATTCGTGAATGGCCTGTTCCTGTTGCTGGGCGCCCTGCTCGCGCTGTTTGCGCAGGCGCACCAACTTCCCACCGGCGGAGATGAACTGTTCCCCACCGTGGTGATGCGCTACTTCCCGCCGTGGGTGCAGATCATCTTTTTCGTAGCACTGATCTCGGCCCTGTTCCCCAGCGCCGACGGCGCGCTTACCGCGCTGACATCGTCCTTTTGTATAGACATCATCGGCATTCGCGAGCGCCTGGACTGGAACAAGGCGACTGCGCAGCGCGTGCGCCAAATCACCCACATCGCCTTCGCGCTGCTGTTCTTTGCCGTGGTGATGATGTTCAAATGGCTGGACGACAAGTCGGTGATCGACACCATCCTGAAGCTGGCGGGTTACACCTATGGGCCGCTGCTGGGGCTGTTCGCCTTCGGCATGTTCACGCAGCGCACATTACCTAAGCCCGCCGGCGTGGTCGCTGCAGCGGTGACGGCGCCGCTTATCTGCTTTGCGTTGGCGCAATGGCTGGCGCAGACACCGCAGGGCTATCAGCTCGGCATAGAGCTATTGGTCGTCAACGGCGGACTGACTTTTGTGTTGCTGTGGGCGGCTTCGACGCCGCCCACCCAGGGCCAAGAAGCTTAAGCGGCAAATGTGGCACCACCCGCCACCTTATCTGCCTTCGTGTAGATGGAGCCGTTCTTGGTTTGCAGGAATTTATCGAAGGGAATTTCTTCCTGCTTGATAAACCCCTGTGAGGGCAGCGAACCGCCTGCCACCATTTCCACCACCGCGCAGAGGCTCGCCGCCGTGGTCCAGGAAATGGCCCGCCAGCTGCGGCCATCGACTTGCATGGCCGGGTAGGCACGCACAAATTCTTCGCGCGACAGGCGTCCGTCCTTCTGGCCTTCGACGGCTGCGTGCACGAACACCACGTCTTCATCCACTGCCGGCAGGGCGTTGCGCAGGAGTTTGTTGGCAAGATCGCGCTCGTCGCGCAAATAGAGTTCGTTCAGCAAAAAGCGCATCAGCTCGCAGTGGCCGGGGTAGCGCATGGTCTTGTAGTTGAGTTCGGCCACGCGTCCGCGATAGGTTTCGCACATGGTGCCCAGGCCGCCCGAGGTGGTGAAGGCCTCCAGCACCAGGCCGTGCACCAGGATGGTTTCCAGCCCTTCCAGGGCCGGCACCATTTGCGGCTCACCGTTGCGGATCACTTCGCAGTCGTTAATATATTCGTTGATGACACCTTCCGGCGACCAGTTGAGCGCATAGCCCAGCTTGCCGCGCGGATGCTGCGGCAGCGCGCCCACACGCAGTTCGATAGAGCGCAGGGTGTCGAAGCGCCTGGCGAGGTCGGCGCCGACGATGCCGATAAAGCCGGGGGCGAGGCCGCATTGCGGCGCCATCACACCCTTGGCGGTTTTGGACATTTCCAGGATGGCGTGCGTGGTAGGCACATCTTCGGTGAGATCGAAGTAGTGCATGCCCTGGTCGTGCGCCAGTTGGGCGATGGGAATATTGAGGTGAAACGGCAGGCAGGAAATAACCGCATCCTGCGCCGACAGCGATTTTTTCAGTTGCGTGAGGTCAGCCACATCGTGGGCGTAGACCGGGAAAGGCAGGTCCTGGGGTGCGGCGGCATCAATGCCGGTGACGTTGAATCCGGAACGGGTCAGCAGGGTGCCGACCAGGCTGCCGACCTTGCCCAAGCCCAGGACGGCGATATTCTTCATGGTATTGCTCATAGTCTTCCTCAAAAATGCGCCTCAAAATCAAGGCCGCTATTTTGAGGCATAAACGCATCGATTTGCGCGCCGAATGACTTATTTGCCGCGCCCTAACACCATCGCTTCCGCTGCCAGGATATCGCTCTGCACCTCGGTCAGCGTCACCGGCATGGCGTTATCGTCCAACTCCACCACCACCAGATACCCGTGATCGATGCCGTCGCGGGTGAAGGCCTTGCCCAGCGCCAGCTGATCGCTTTGCACCATCCTGCCGTCGGTCTTGGACCAGTATTCCATGGCCACCAGGCAGCCCGCCGAGGGCGTGCCGGGATACTCGGGGGTATCGCGGTAATAGTCGGGGTTGATGGTGGTGCCGTGCATCAGCATTTCATTGCGCCCGGCCAAGCCGGCCAGCCAGGCTTCCTTGATCGGAAAATAACTACGCCAGGAAGGCGGCAAAAAGGATTCGTAACGCGCCTCGCTCCATTCCTCGGGGGCAGCGACGATAGCGTGCTCGAACTCGGCGATGCTGGCTTCCAGCGGGACCTTGGATTCCAGATAAGGCGTAGGGCCTATCCATTGGTTGCGCGCGGTGCCGGCGCCAACCACGGTAAAAACGCCCTGCGGCGTATTGCCGTTGGTGATGGTGCCGGGCAGATTGGTAATGGCCATGGCCAGTTGGCCGATGTGAAACAGGCTGCCGTCGGCGTTGCGCACAAAGCGTCCGTCCGCGCCGCGCACCACCGCCATGCCGAAGCGGCGGCGGTCGTTACGCTGCAGGCTGAACACCACCGGATAACCCGCGCGCAAAGGGGCGGCCAGCAAATCGGTCAGCGGCGGGCGCTGTCTGCGCTCGGCGGCAATATCGGTGCTCAGCGCATGATCAAGCGCGATCAGGCGCGGCTCCTTTTGCCAATCGGCGAATTGCGCGTGCAAGGTTGCGGCCAGCGCCTCGCGGCGTTGCGGACTGTCGTCGCTACGCAGAATGGTGTAAGCAGCGATGGCGAATTCGCGCGGCGATTGCAATTGCGCAATAACCCGGCTGACCGGCGGCGCCGCCTCGCGCGGATAGAGGCTGTGCGCTACCGACAGTACCTCGCGCTGGAAACCGGCGGGCTTCTTGTCCAGGTCCTGCAGGGCCGACATCAAAATATTTTTCCCGGCCTCGCGTTCGGTATTCAGGAAGGCCACGGCGTGCAGGCCGTCGGGAACGGTGTCGCCGCTATCGCCGGCGGCAGGATTGCCGGCGGAGGTATCAACGGCGGCCTGGGCAGCGCGGATTTTTTGCATCTGCTTGGCGAATTCGGCCTGCTCTCCGCTGGCCGAGGTGATGGGCGATGCAAAGTCGGCCGGACTATAGGCGGCGAGCTCCGCAGGCGTATGCCGCTTTTCGACCGGCGCGATGGCACAGCCGGCCATCAACAACAAAAGCAAAGACAGGAGCAGATTGCGCATGATGATTTACCGTGAGGTCAGGCGGGCATCGACTTGCTCGCGAAAATAACCCGACTGTAAGTAGCGGTACAGGTTTTTGCCGGGGCAGACGGTTTGCTTCGAGTAATCACGATGACCGCGAATGTTCACGGTCGGCACCTGATACTTGGCTGCCAGCATCGCCATTGTATCGGCCACCGCTGCAAGCTGCGCAGGCGAAGGCTCGATTTCCTCGTAGTTGCCCACCACCTCGATCAAGGCATGGCCCAAGGGGTCGTATTCGGTATTGGTATCGCCCGCGTAGGCGATGGGCCGGCCCTCGTACACCTTGCCGTCTAGGTCGATCAGGTAGTGATAGGGCACATCGATCCACTTTTTCTCGCGGCGGGACCAGGCCTGCAGGTCGCGCAGGTACTGCTGCATATCGCGGCCGCGTGTAAACTCCACGCCGCCGTGATGCAGGGTGATGTAGCGAATGTCTTGCTTGCGCACGTTGTCGGCGGCGGCAGGCACGCTGCCCCATTGTTCGCGGGTGATGATTTGCGCGGCAAACGCCAAGGGATCCGGCTTTGCGGACGGCGGCTGTGCACAAGCGGTAAGCAATAAGACGACCGCCGCGAACATGCCGCGCACGCCGTCGCGCGTGGCGCTCATAAATCGGCCGGCACCTGCGGCATGATGCCCGGCCCGGTCAGCAGGCTGTACACCACCCAGACCACCACCAGTCCGTAAGCTACGCGCGGCAGCCAGATCGACAATTGTTCGAGCAGATCGTTAACAGCCAGGGTTTCGCGCGCAGCGTGCTTCAGGAGCATTTCCGCCAACGTGCCGCTGCTCTCGCCGGTCTTGGCGAAGGCCAGCACGCTGCCCTCGCCGATATAGCGCACCGAAGCCAGCGCCTGCGATAGCGACATGCCGGCGCGCATATCCGGCAGGATGCTTTCGTATTGCGCGCGGATCAGCGGGTTCTGGATAGTGGCGCAAGCCAGCGGCAGGGCATCGAACATGGGCACGCCGGCTTCCAGCATAAGACCCAGGCTCTCGAAAAAATCGCGCGCGTTGCTGCGCACGTGCAAACGGCCGAACACCGGCAGCCGCGGCAGCAAGGCGTCCAGGGTGACCTGCCAGGGCGTGCCTCGCACCAGGTCGGGCAGGGATTTCACAAACCCGTAGAGTAGGGCGAGGATCAGCAGAGGGCCGACAACCCTGATTACATATCCGCCCAGGCTGATAGTGCCGGCCACCAGTGAAGGCAAAGGCCCGGTCGCCAGCGAGACCAGCAATACGAAGGCCGGCATCATCAAGCGGCCGCGTATGGCCTTGGCCTGTGCGGCGCGCTGCGTGTAGTAGTCGCCCAGGCGCTTATAGGTGCGGCCCGGGCTGCCGGCGGTGAGAGCGGCTTGCACCAGAGTGAATTCCAGCGGCGTAAACAACCCGGCCGCGCGGCCGGCATCGGCCGGGTTCTTGCCGCGCGAGAGCCACTTGCGCGTAGCGGCCAGACGCGGTGCGGCCGGCCCGTCGACCCGCACCACCTCGTAGGCCTGTATGGCCGGCAGACCGGCGTTTTCCAATTGCGCAAGCTGGGTGTAAAGCAAGGCGCGGTCGTTGAACGAAAGCGGGGGCAGTTTGGTCACGCCGGCATATCCTTTTATCTTTTCGCGGGCTCAGTCCAGCGCAGGCCGCGTGGCCAAAGCATGACGGATAATCTGCTCCGCCTCGGCGCGCTCCGCGCCCTCAAGCTCCAGGCGCGGCGCGCGCACCCGAGCCGAACCCATACCGACCATTTCCTGCGTGAGCTTGATGAGCTGAACGAATTTGGGCACAGTGTCCAGGCGCAAAAGCGGCAGGAACCATTCGTACAAGGGAATCAGCTCGCGGGTCTTGCCGGCCATGGCCATTTCATAAAGCCGCACAGATTCGCGCGGGAAGGCCGCCACCAGGCCGGCCACCCAGCCGGTGGCTCCGGCCGCCACACCTTCGACGATGATGTCGTCGATGCCGACGAGGATTTGCAGACGGTCGCCCAACAAAGCGCGAATCGCGGCGATGCGGCAGATATCGGCGCTGGACTCCTTTACCGCCACCAGATTGGCGTGCTCGCCCGCCAGTTCCGCGATTTGCGGCGGCAGGAAATCGGTGCGGTAAGCGATGGGGTTGTTGTACAGCAGGCAGGGCAGCGAGGTGGCGGCAATGACGGCGCTCATATGCGCCTTCATTTCGCGCCAGTCGGTGGAATACACATAGGGCGGCAACACCATGAGCCCCGCGCAACCGGCTTCCTCGGCGGCCTTTGCGGCGCGCACCGCTTCGGCCGTGGACAACGCGGCGATGCCGGCCACCGCCGCACCGGAGCTGCCCAGGGCCTTCACTACCGTATCCAGCACCGCGCGTTTTTCTTCGGGCGTCAGTGTCGCAGTTTCGCCCAGCGAACCCAGGGCGACGATGCCGGTGCAGCCCGCTTCCAGCATTTGCCGGCAGTGGGCTGCCAAAAAGGCGTGATCCACGCTGCCATCGGCCTTGAACGGGGTGGTCAGAGCGGGCAATACGCCGCGCCAAAAATTTGTCATAACGGGACTCTCAAAACAGTATGAAGAAAACGGGTTTAGCCATCAGCGCAGCCCCCAGCAAAACGGGTCGGCGGGATCGAGCACCAACTGCGCCTCGCCGCTGATATGCGCGCGCCCGGTGATGGTGGGCACGATGCGGGAGCCGTCCTGACCGCTCCAGCGGTAGCGGGCGTTGAACACGCTGCCGATCACGCTCTCCTGCCGCCAGTTGTCTCCGGGTGCCAGATCGCCGTCGGCGGCGAGGCAGGCCAGCTTGGCGCTGGTGCCCGTGCCGCAGGGTGAGCGGTCGTATTCCGCGCCCGGACAGAGAACGAAGTTGCGCCCATCGCATCCGGGAGTAACTGGTGCGCCGCAAATCTCGATGTGATCGACCTCCGCACCGCCCGCACCGGTGATGCCGGCGCCGCCCAGCGCCTTGCGCACAGCGGAGGCGTAAGCATTCAGCGCGTCAAGATGGCTGGCATCTATCGGATCGGCGTAGTTCTTGATGAGATAAAACCAGTTGCCGCCCCAGGCGATATCGCCGATCACTTTGCCGTAGCCGGGCACCTCGATGCTCACGTCCTTTTGATGCCGGTAAGCGGCGACATTTTCGATGCTCACCGTGCCATCGACGTGCAGTTCACAGCTGATCGTACCCACGGGGGTGTCAATGCGATGCACGCCCGCCTGAATGCGCCCCAGATAGGCCAATGTCGCTATTAGGCCGATGGAGCCGTGCCCGCACATACCCAGGTAACCGGCGTTATTGAAAAAAATCACCCCGGCCGCCGAACCGGCCTGTGCAGGCTCGGTCAGCAGGGCGCCGACCACTTCGGCGGCCGAGCGCGGCTCGCCCACGGTAGCGCGGCGGTAACGGTCGTGTTGCCTGCGAAGCTCGGTGAGGCGCCCCGCCATATCGGCCGCGCGCAATGCCGGAAAGCCGCCCAATACCACGCGGGTCGGCTCACCGCCGGTATGCGAATCGACTATGCTGATTTTTTCCATGCCCTGAAAGCACTCCTGATTGCGCCCTGCCGGGGCCGCAGCATGCAAGAATACACGGGTAATTTGTTCCGGAGCCAGTTCATGGCGCATCGAATCTTTTTGCCAGGCCTTTTTTTCGCAGCCGCGCTGGCCGCTTCCACTGCACAGGCGCAGTCGGTCGCGTTCACCTTCGACGACGGCCCGCATCTATCGCAAACGCCGCTGATGTCGCCGCAGGAGCGCAATCAGGCGATGCTGAACGCGCTGGCAAAATACCAGGCCAAGGCAGCGCTACTGGTCACCACCGGCACCGGTGCGGTGCGCCCCGAGGGCTATGCTCTGGCCAAGGCTTGGGGCGACGCCGGTCACCTTATAGGCAATCACACTTTCTCGCATCCCGACCTGGATAATCCCAAGGTCACGCTGGAGCAATACAAAAAGGAAATACTGGACTGCGACGCCGTCATCCGCACCCTGCCCGGCTACCGCAAATGGTTTCGCTTTCCCTATTTGCACGAAGGCAATACCGCCGAAAAACGCGAAGGCATACGCGCCTTCCTGCAGGCGCAGGGCTATCGCGACGCCTACGTCAGCCTGGACACCAGCGATTGGCGGTTGGCCGGCGAGCTGATGACGGTCTTAGCGCAAAACCCCAAGGCAGATATCCAGCCTTTCAAACGCGTTTATCTCGCCCACGTCTGGCAGCGTGCGCAGGCCTATCACGAGTTATCAAAGAAATTGCTGGGGCGCGACGCGCCGCTGGTGATCCTGCTGCATCACAATTTATTGAATGCCCTGTGGCTGGAAGATGTGCTCGCCCAGTTCAAGGCCAAGGGTTGGAAGTTCGTGACGCCCGACGCCGCCTACGCCGACCCGCTCTACCAGAAGGCGGGTGGGCCCGAAGCCGGGCAGAACCTGCTGTTTGCCATGGCGGGCCGCCTCGGCAATTTCCCCGGCCGTGAACGGCTGGCCGACAACGGCGAGTTTGAAATCGCTGAGTTGAAGCGGCTGGGACTTTGAACTTCCGTCGGGCGGCCGCTACTTCTTCTCGGCTGCCGGCGCGGCTGGAGCGGCTGGAGCCGCTGGCGCACCTGGAGCCGCTGGCGCCGCTTCCGGCGCTGGCTTCGGGTCTTCTTTCATGGATAGCGCCGTGGGGCCGGCCGCAGCCGGTTCGCCGCGCGGACTCTTCAGCTTGATGTTGAGGCGCAGTTCGTTGGCCGAATCGGAATTGCGGATCGCTTCTTCGTAGCTGATGAAACCCTCGCTGTAGAGATCGAACAGCGCCCAGTCGAAGGTGCGCATGCCCAGCTCGCGCGACTTGGCCATGATCGCCTTGATGTCGTGGAACTCGCCCTTGAAAATGCGCTCGGCGATGGTGGGCGTGTTGATAAGGATTTCGATGGCGGCCTTGCGCCCCTTGCCGTCTTCCATGCGCACCAGGCGCTGCGAAACGATGGCGCGCAGGTTGGCGGAAAGATCCATCAGCAACTGGTTGCGACGCTCCTCCGGAAAGAAGTTGATCACCCGGTCGATGGTCTGGTTGGAGCTGTTGGCGTGCAAGGTACCCAGACACAGGTGACCGGTTTCAGCGAAGGCGATGGCGTGCTCCATGGTCTCGGCGTCGCGGATCTCGCCGATCAGGATCACGTCCGGCGCCTGGCGCAGTGTGTTTTTCAGCGCGTGGTGCCAGCCGTGGGTATCCACGCCCACCTCGCGGTGGGTGATGAGCGACATCTTGGACTGGTGCACGTATTCAACCGGGTCTTCCACCGTGATGATGTGCCCGGCGTGGGTGCGGTTGCGGTGGTCGATCATGGCCGCCAGCGAGGTCGACTTGCCCGAACCGGTGCCGCCCACCACCAGCACCAGGCCGCGCTTGTTCATGATGACTTCTTTGAGGATGTTGGGCAGCCCCAGCTTTTCGAAATTGGGAATTTCCGCTGCAATAGTGCGGATCACCATGCCGACAAAACGCTGCTGCACGAACACATTGACGCGAAAGCGCGACAGCCCCGGAATGGAAATGGCGAAGTTGCATTCCATTTGCTTGGCGAATTCCTCGCGCTGCTCCTCGTCCATCATGGCGTGGGCCAGGGTCTTGGTGACTTCTCCCGTCAGCTTTTGCTGGGCCAGCGGCTGCATGGTGCCGTGCGCCTTCATACTGGGCGGGAAATCATTGGATATGAACAAATCCGAACCACCTGCGGCACTCATGGCCGCCAGCAGTTTGTGCATATAGGCACGGGCTTGTTCCTCGCTCAACTCAGCCATGATGGTCCTTGATTTTGATATTTGTTTTGTACCGGCGTGCGCGCCGTCCTGCCAAGGTTCTGCCGGCAAAGCTTATTGCCGACAGCCCCTAGTTTTACAGCAATACGTTGATAATTGCATTACCGATACCGATCAGGGCCGAGCCGGAAATAAGGCCCGCGCAAATCGGCTCGCAGCCTTCCACCCAGAAATTGTGACCCTTGGTGCCGGGGCGGGTGTTTTTACGGCCCATCCACCAGAACATCAGCGCGCCCACCCACATCATGAAGCTGGACTCGGGCGGCAGCACCACGCCCAGGCCGATGGACACCGCGGTTAGCGGGAATCTACCCTTGGTGACAATGCGGGCGATTTCGATGGCGGCCGCGCACAGCGCCGCTACGGCCATGGAAATAAGGGCGGTGGTGGGTAGCGCCTTCAGGCCCTTGGAAATAATCTCGGCCACACCCTTCCATTGCACCGCCGCCGGCATGGCGAACTGGTCGGAGACGATGGTGGCCGTGGAGCGCAGACCGTTGGCGTCGGGCGGCAGGAACAGCAGATAAAACAACGGCACCACCGCGCAGGCGCCGGCCACGATGCCGATCAAATGGCCGATCACCTGATGGCGCGGCTTGCCGCCCAGCATATAACCGGGCTTGATGTCTGAAAGCAAATTGGCAGCATTGGCCGCGACTTCTGCGGTGATGCCGGCCGGAATCAGGTTGCTGGCTGGATTGGTGCGGTCGATGGCGCCCATGGAAAACTGGGTGATCTTGGATAAGGCGCCCGTCGGCGTCCAGGAAGTCAGCGCCATGGAATTGGTGCAGATAATGGCCAGCACGAAAATCAGCGGCAATGAAATGAAGGCCATCAGCCAGGGCACGCCGAAGAATTCGTGCGAGACGGTAGCGCCCAGCACGCTGAACACGGGCACGCCGATATAGGAAACCCACAGCGGCACCTCAATATCCTTGAGCACGTCGCTGCCGCCGGCGCCATTTTTCTTGAACAAGCCTTTGAAGGCATTGGTGAAGATTTCCGGGTTGGCGAACAAGCTCACCATGGCGCCGACCACCATTATGGTCACACCCCACCATAGCGACCACTGATTGACGATTTCCACGCGCGACAGCGCCACCACCTTGCCGCTGGCCAGTACGCGCGGCGCGATGTCGCCGTACTGGATCATGAGCGGGGCCAGTAAAAAAAAATTGATGGCCGCACCCAGCATCACGCTGCTGGCCACCCGGATGCCCATCAGACCGCCGGTGCCTATCATGGAGAGATCCACCGTCAGACGCAGCCCCAGAGTGCGCAGATCGGTGCCCATGATATTGGGAATCCACCAATGGAGCTTGACGGCGGCCTCGTAGTAATACTGGTCGATGCGCTCCGGCAGGCTCCAGGACTCGGTAAGTCCTGTCCACTTGTCCAGCATCAGGATCTTGAGTTGTATCAGCTTCATCCAGCCGTCGCTGATGATGACCTGGTAAATCGCGGCGATGGCCGTGGCCTTGGCCAGCAGGCGCGCCTTGTACATGCCCGCTGCAGCGGCGCCGGTGTAGAGCGCGTCCAGCACAGCGCCGGCGGCGCGGCCTTCGGGAAAGGGCAGCTGCTCTTCGTTGATAAAGCGCCGCTTCAAGGGGAAGGCTATCAGCACGCCCAGCGTGGAGCAGATCGTCACCCAGGCGATGATCTGCCACCACTGAGGGATGATGCCGGTCACCAGCATATAGGCGGCGAGGCTCGCCACCATGGGGCTGGTCATATAACCGGCCGCCGTGGCGATCGACTGGGTGCAATTGTTTTCGAGGATGGTGTAGTCCTGCGCCAGGCCCGCACCCGCCAGGATTTTATAAATGGCGAAGGAGAGGATCACCGAGGTGAGGCCCACGCCGATGGTGATGCCGGTCTTGCCACCGATGTAGAGCGCGGTGGCGGACAGGATGCCGCCCAGCAAAAACCCGGTGGCGGCAGACCGCAGGGTGAGCTGCGCCATATCGCCGCGATACACATTGCTCAACCACCACTGGTCTTTTTGCGCCCGGGACCAGGTGCGTACCTGTTCCTCAGTCAGGGACTGAATCGCCATGAAACCGCTCCTCGTGTAATTTTTTTATAGGCCGTGGCCGCTTATACGGCCATTTAAGGCAGCCATTTTCGCCCGAAACGCCGACATTGGCGAAAACCGCCCATTTGGCCCTGTCAGTCCTGCCGGCCGCCGGGGACGGCGTTTTCAGGCCCGGCTTTCAGGAGCGTATTTACGCGCGGCATTCAGGCATTGAGCCCGCCATCGACCACGAAATGATGGCCGACCACGTAGGAGGCCTCGTTGGAGCAGAGCCAGACGATGGCCGCCGCCACTTCGGCGGCCTCGCCGGCCCGGCCCGCCGGAACGCGCTGGGCCAGATCGTCGTAGTGCGCCTTCACCTGTTCGGCGTTAAGACCCTCCAGGCGCTGCCGGCGCCGCGGAGTTTCGATGGCGCCGGGGCAGACGGTGTTGATGCGTATGCCCTGGCCGATATATTCGCGCGCGGCCGCTGCCGTCAGCCCGTTAACGCCGTGCTTGGTGGCGCTATAGATGGCCGCCTTGGGCGAGGCCGCCATGCCGTTGACCGAGGACACATTGACGATGGCGCCGCCGCCGGTTTTGAGCATGGCGGGAATCTCGTGCTTCATGCAAAGCCAGGTGCCGCGCAAATCTACGTCCAGGCTGCGCTCCGCGTCCTCGATGGCCAGGTCCGCCAGCGGCACCAGCGGGGCCATTGCGGCGGCATTGTTGACGGCGAAATCGAGGCGGCCGAACGTGGTGAGGCATTGGCGCACCATGGCGTCGATCTGGTCCGGTACACCCATATCGGCAGCAAAAAATGCCGCCGCATCCTTGTCACCGCCGATATGCGCCAGCGCCGCCTCGGCCAGTTCGGCGCGGCGCGCGGCGATCAGCACTCTCGCCCCCTCATCCACAAAACGTTTGGCGGTAGCGAGGCCGATGCCCTCAGTACCGCCGGTAATCAACGCAACCTTGCCCTGGAAGTTGTACATGACGGGATCGTCCTTACGTTCAGCGCTTGCGCGCCAGGGTGAGCCCGTCGCCGATCGGCAGCATGGACAGGTCGATGCGCTCGTCCGCGTGCAGCTTCTTGTTGAGCGCCTGCAGCGCGGCGGTATCGGCGTCGCCTTCTTTGCAAGGCCGCGCCACTGCGCCGCTCCATAGCGTGTTGTCGATAGCGATCAGGCCGCCGCGCCGCAACAGGGCCAGGCAGCTTTCGTAATAAGCGTCGTAACCGGCCTTGTCGGCATCGATAAACGCGAAGTCATACCGGCCGGCTTCGCCCGCTGCCAGACGAGCCGCCAGTGTGTCTTTGGCGGGCGCCAGCACCAGCTGGATTTTTTCGCTAACCCCTGCCTGTTGCCAGAACGGCTGGCCGATTTTCGTATAGTCGTCGTTGATATCGCAGGCCAGCACGCTGCCCCCGTCCGGCAGCGCCAGCGCCACCGTCAGGGCGCTGTAGCCGGTGAACACACCCACCTCAATAGTGCGCTTCGCCCCCAGGAGGCGCACCAGCACCTGCATGAACTGGCCCTGCTCCGGCGAAATCTGCATTTGCGCGTGAGGGTGAGTTCGGGTGACTTCGCGCAGTGCGGTTTGGGCGGGGTGTTCGCGTACCGAGTGAGCGATGAGGTAGTCGTAGAGATTGTCGTCCAGGGATAGAGTGCGGCGGGACATGGGGGTGCTCCTTTGTCGGGTGAGGAAATCTACCACGGAGAAGGTTGTCGTTTGGTCTTGCTTTGTCTTGTTTTGGTGGCGCTCGCAAAAAGGCTGCCGTTGTCTATTTGTTGCCTTGCCGGGGGTAGCCCGGCGGCTAGGTACTTTCTTTTGCTTCGCCAAAAGAAAGTACCCAAAGAAAAGGCGACCCAGGTTCGCCGCCCCCTACGGGGGTTCCCTGTGCTGCTCACAGGCGAAGGCGGCTCCGGAACTCGTGGCTCGAATGGGCTTCGATACAAACGGTTCAGTTTGTGCTCGCCACTCAAACATCCTCGCCGACCCCTCCCTTCGCCTGCTGCGCTGCTCGGCGGACTCTCATGGGGCCCAAGGTCAAAAGCCGATCCTTTCCGCGCGGTCGCGCGGAGGAGAGGAAACGGCAACACCACGAGCCCCTAACCACCACGCTCTTGCGAAGCAAGAGCTATCTATGATGTGGGTCCCCATGAGAGTCGTCGAGCAGCGCAGCGAGGGCGGGGGGAAGTCGGCGAGGATGTCTGAGTGGCGAGCACGGACCAAAGCTTCATGCGCCAGCCCATCCACGAGCCACGAGTTCCGCAGCCGCCCCGTCCTCGCGAGCAGCGCAGAGCAGCCCGAAGGGCCGACGACCCTGGGGTCGCCTTCTTTTGGTTACTTTTCTTGGCGAAGCAAGAAAAGTGACTTGCCGCCGGGCAACCCCCGGCATCTACCTGACTGCGCAAACGGTTAAAGCTGCTGATAGTCTCAAAAGACGCTGGATTCCGGCCTTCGCCGGAATGACAACCTCAGCCTATGTAGCGCTCTGTACCAATTTGTAACCGTATGTATATCCCCACCCCAATCCCCTGCATCCTTTCGCGAAATACGGCAAAATAACTCCCACACGACCCTCGCTGGTCGTTTTTCTTTTCCACCGTTCTCCCTCAAGCCCACTTTCAAGCATCACCCTTGGCCGTTGCGACAAAATTGCTCCGGCCATCGCTACCGCGAAAATTCATTTCACAAGGATCACCCATGAAATTACGCTCCCTCGCCCGGTTCCCGCTGGCCGCCCTGTTATTGATCTCCGCATATGTTTTTGCCGACGAAGGCATGTGGACCTTCGACAACTTGCCGAAAGATCAACTCAAGGCCAAATACGGTTTCACGCCTGATGCCACCTGGGTGGACCATGTCATGAAATCCTCGGCGGCCCTGCCCGGCTGCTCGGGCTCGTTCATTTCCACCGAGGGCCTGGTGTTGACCAATCATCACTGCATCAAGAGCTGCCTGCTGCAGCTCTCGACCGCCAAGAAAAATTACGTGACTGATGGCGTGCTGGCGCGCAAGCGTGAAGAAGAAATGCAGTGCCCGGCGATGGAAATCAGCCGCCTCGAACAAATCACCAACGTGACCCAGGATGTGAATGCCGCCACCAAGGGGCTGAGCGGTGAAGGCTACAAGAAGGCCCTGAACACCATCGAGGCCAAGCTCGCCAGCGATTGCGTGGGCGACAAAAAGGCCACCGTGCGTTGCAGTGTCATCACCCTGTATCAGGGCGGCCAATACCATCTGTACCGTTATCACCGCTTCTCGGACGTGCGCATGGTGTGGGCGCCCGAAGATGCAGCGCCCAATTTCGGCGGCGACCCGGACAATTTCAATTTCCCGCGCTACGGCCTCGATTCGGCCATGATTCGCGTTTACGAAAACGGCAAGCCGGCGGTGGTGAAGGACTTCTTCCCCTTCAGCAAGGATGCCCTGAAAGCCGGAGAACTGGTATTCACCTCCGGCAATCCCGGCCGCACCAACCGGCTGCTGACGGTTACGCAACTGGAAGCCTTCCGCGATGTGCGCCTGATCGCCCAGATCAAGCGCGGCTACGAAATGCGCGGCATGCTCACCCAGTACGCGAAGCTGGGCGTGGAACAGGAGCGTTTTTCGCATAACGATTTGTTCTACCTGGAAAACAGCCTGAAGGTGTGGAGCGGCGAGATCAACGCCCTGCAGTCGCCGGAATGGATGCAGAAAAAGCGCGCTGACGAAGAAGCCCTGCGCAAGTTCGTCAATAGCCACGCAGAGTGGAAGGCCTCCACGGCCGGCGCCTGGGACGCCATCGCCAAGGCGCAGGCGGTATACCGCGACATCGTCACCGAATACAACGTCGAGGAAGGCGCGCAGGCGTTCAATTCGCGCTACTTCACCATGGCCCGCACCCTGTTGCGGGGTGCTGCCGAGCGCAGCAAGCCCGACGGCGAGCGCCTGTTTGAATTCACCGGCACGCGCATGCCGGTGGTGGAGCGCATGCTGTTTTCGCCGGCGCCGATCTCTCCCGAGTACGAGAAGGCAAAGCTGGAATTCTCGCTGACCAAGATGCGCGAATGGCTGGGCACCGATGACCCGTTCGTGGTGCAGGTGCTGGGCAAGGACTCGCCTGCGCAGCTGGCGGCCCGTCTGGTCGACGGCACCACGCTGGGTGATGTGGCCATCCGCAAGGCGCTGTGGACGGACGCGGCCGCGCTGGAAAAATCGAATGATCCCTTTATCCAGCTGGCCCGCTCGGTGGACGCTGCCTCGCGTGCCGTGCGCAAGCGCTTTGAAAACGAGATTTCGGCGGTCGAGCAAAAGAACGCGGAACTGATCTCCAAGGCGCGCTTCGCCTTCCACGGCAGCAAGGTCTATCCCGACGCCACCGGCACGCTGCGTTTGAGCTACGGCGATGTGCAGGGCTGGATGGAGCGCGGCAAGGCGGTAGCGCCGTTCACCGACTTTGCCGGCGCCTTTACCCGAAACACCGGCGCGGACCCCTATGCGTTGCCGGCATCGTGGCTGGCATCAAAGTCCAAGCTGAACCTGGCCGAGCATTACGACTTCGTCACCACCAACGACATTATCGGCGGCAACTCGGGCAGCCCCATGATCAACCGCAATGCCGAGATCGTGGGCCTCGCCTTCGACGGCAATATCCATTCGCACGGTGGCGGTTTCTGGTTCGATGTGAAAATGAACCGCACCGTGGGCGTCACCAGCAGCGCCATCGTGGAAACGCTGAAGAATATTTACGGCGCGGATGAATTGCTGAAAGAGCTGGGCCGCTAGTTCAGCCTGCTTTCGCAACAGCATTCACAAAAAAAGCCGCGGCGGGGATTGCTACCCGCCGCGGCTTTTTTATTGATCTTTTGCTTTATTGCTTCTTTACTACCTGTCCGCCCTTCATCACGAAGGCGACCTTGGTCAGGCGGGTAACGTCCTGCAAAGGGTCGCCATCTACCGCAATCAGGTCGGCGAATTTACCGGCCGAGACTGAACCCACGCTGTCTTTCCAGCCCATCAGCTCGGCCGAGTTGATGGTGGCGGCGCGAATCGCATCCATGGGCGTCATGCCGTACTGCACCATGTAGGCGAATTGCCTGGCGTTGTCGCCATGCGGATAGACGCCGGCGTCGGTGCCGAAGGCCATGCGCACGCCGCCCTTCCAGGCTTTGCGGAAGTTGTCGCGCTGCAGTTGTCCGATGGCGCGCTCCTTGGCCAGAGACTCCGGCAGGAAACCCACCTTTTCGCCCTCAGACAGGATGTAATCGTCGTTGTAAATGTCCATGGAAAAGAAGGTGCCACGTTCACGCGCGAGTTTGATGCCTTCTTCATCCACCAGACTGGCATGCTCGATGGAATCGACACCGGCCAGAATGGCGTCGCGAATGCTGCTGGTGCCGTGTGCGTGCGCCGCCACCTTGCGGCCGAGCTTATGCGCCTCTTCGACGATGGCCTTCATTTCCTCCAGCGTATATTGCTGCGCGCCCGGCGTATCACCCTTGGATAGCACGCCGCCGGAGGCGCAGATCTTGATGAGGTCGGCGCCGTACTTGACCATTTCGCGCACCTTGGCGCGCGCCGGCCAGGGGCCGTCGGCCACGCCCTTGGCGGTGAAGTCGAAATCGGCCGGCAGCAGGTTCTCGTCGCAGTGTCCGCCCTTGATGCCCAACGGAATGGCCGACACCAGCATGCGCGGGCCTGGTATCTCGCCATCGTTGATGGCGTCGCGCAGGGCGACGTCGCCGAAGCCGTCGGCGCCCACGTTGCGTACGCTGGTAAAGCCCGCTTCCAGCGTCACCCGCGCGGCGCGCGCACCATACAGCGCGGCGCGGATATTGGATACGCCCAGCGATTTGTAACCGTGGATGGTCGGGTCCGAAGTGAGATGCGTATGTACATCGATCAAGCCGGGCAGCACCGTGGCCTTGCTTAGGTCAATCACCTCAGCGCCTGCAGGGATGGCGGCGGTGTCCGCCGGGCCCACACTCTTGATACGCTCGTTTTCGATGACGATTATTTGATCCGAAAGCAGCCTGCCGCTGATCACGTCCACCAGCTTGCCGGCGCGGACTACAGTTACCTTCACAGCCACCGGTGCCGGCGTCTCGGCAAAACAGGCTTCGGATAAGGTCGTGGCTGCCGCCAATACGGCCAGCAACATCGTTGAATACATTCTCATGGCTGCCTCTGTGATCTTCGCAGGAACGCCAGTGTAAGCATGGCCTTTGAACAGTACAAGCGAAAGAAAATACTGAAGTAAGGAAATGGAAGCGCGCCGATAAGCCGGATTCTGTTACGGCACTTGCGTGCTATGACAGCCATTCCTCTGGGACGCGCGTCACCGCGCGCCTCAAGCTACCTACCCGCAGGCTCAGCGGGACCGCCTCAACGCCTGCCTATTTGGTATTGCTCCGGGTAGAGATTGCCCGTTTCACCCGTCCTTTATCTTTCGACAAGGGACGACTCGTCTCTGTTGCTCTGATCCTCACCTTACGGTGGATGGGGGTTACCCACTACCCTGCCCTATGGAGTCCGGACTTTCCTCTGCTTGCGCAGCGGCTGTCTGGCGCGCTTCCAGGGCCATTATCTCATGCGCGTACCGGCAGGCTGCGCCGGTCGGCGGCATAGCCGCTGCGGAAGTACTGGCTGTCCTCGTAAAAGGCGGGCGATTCGCTGCGCGCATCCCAGCCGGGAATGCCCAATACCGGCAGGGGATGCAGGTTGCGCGTGGCCTGCAACTGGCGCGAATCGCGCAGCCACTGGGCAGCGCGCAGGTCCAGCGCGGCCACTTGCCTGGCCTGCGGCAGGTTCAGGACCTCGGGCTCCACTTCCAGCAGCATGGCCTTGGCGGTGATACCGATAAAGGGGGCCAGCAGCTTTTCCAGCAGCCCGTGGCCCACCGGAAAAAAACGCATATTGTTTTGCACCTCGGCGCGGCGTTGCACAAACAGCTCGCGCCAGCGGAATTCGCGCAGCAAATCCAGCAGACCGGCATCCGTGGACGCGACAATGACGCCGCCCTCGTCAAACAAGGTCAGCACGTCGCGCGCCACCGAGCGGGCGCGCTGCTCTTCCCTACCGCCGGTAAGCAGATGGGCCGTATGCTGCTCGTTGAGCGCCGCCTTGGCTTGTGGAAAGCTCAGCCACTGCAGGGCATTCAGCAAATCGTGCCAGTTTTCACGAGTGGCGACTTCACCGCTTTCGGCTACTCGTAATTCATAGTGGGGCAGTTCGTAGCGCGTCACCATGGGTTCGCTGTTGGCGGCGAAGCGTATCGGCACACTGCGCGCATTGGTAAGCGACCGCTCCCGCGCCAGGCGGTTGAGGGTGGCGAGGTCGGGCCAGCTCTCGGCCGGCAGACCGGCAAGCAGAGAACGGAAAATTTCGAAGGCGGGCGCCTGCAGGCGTTCTCTACCCTGCGACCAGGAGAATTGCGCAGGGCGACGCGTGCTCACAGCGTCGTTCAGCCTTCGGCCATCAGGCGCCAGGGCAGCGTCTCGCCGGCGCGCAGCGGCACCAAGGCCGAACCCGGGAAGGGCAGTTTGCCGGGCACGGTCCAGGCTTCTTTGCGCAAAGTGATCTGCCCCTGGTTGCGCGGCAGGCGGTAAAAATCCGCGCCGTAAAATGCAGCAAAGGCCTCCAGCTTGTCCAGCGCCTGCACGCTCTCGAACGCCTCGGCGTAGAGGGCCATGGCGTGCAGCCCGGTATAGCAGCCGGCCGCGCAGCACTCGGCCTCCTTGGCGTGCTGCGGGTGTGGCGCGCTGTCGGTGCCCAGGAAAAATTTGCGGTTGCCGCTGGTGGCGGCTTGCAGCAACGCCACGCGGTGCGTTTCGCGCTTCAGTACCGGCAGGCAATAAAAGTGCGGCCTCAGCCCACCCCGGAAAATCGCGTTGCGGCTGTACAGCAAATGCTGGGGGGTGATGGTGGCGGCAATCTGTTCGCCTGCGGCTGACACAAACTTTGCCGCGTCTGCGGTGGTGATGTGCTCCAGCACCATGCGCAATTTCGGGAAGCGCCGCATCAACGGAACCAGGTGGCGCTCGATGAAAGCCTTTTCACGGTCGAACACGTCTACGTCGGCGTCGACCACCTCGCCGTGCAGCAATAGCGGCAGGTCGGCCTCCTGCATGGCGGCGAATACGGCCTCGCCCCTATTGAGATCGCTGAGCCCCGCATCGGAATTGGTGGTGGCCCCCGCCGGGTAGTACTTCACCGCATGGATGAAACCGCTTTTTTTCGCATCGAGAATCGTCTCCGGCGTGGTTTGCCCGGTGAGATAAAGCGTCATCAGGGGCTCGAAGTCCGAGCCATGTTGGCCAACTGCCGGCCGCGCAGCCAGGATGCGTTCGCGATAGGCACGCGCTTCTTCCACGGTGCGAATGGGCGGCTTGAGATTGGGCATGACGATGGCGCGGGCGAATTGTCGCGCGCTATCCGGCAGCACCGCCTGCAGGGCCTCGCCATCGCGCAGATGCAAATGCCAGTCGTCGGGGCGGGTAATGGTAAGTTCAGTGGCGAGATCGGTCATGACGGGATTATATCGGGCGCCGACGGTCGGGACCGGCGACCTGCCATGCGCCTTGCAAATTGCCTGGGCCTGAGTCAATCTTGCAACTCCGTTCAACCTGCCGGTTTCGAACATGATTTATCGCACGCACGCCGATTCTGCCGGCGCACTGCCGCCCGCCGCCCGCGAGGCTTTCGCCCGCGATGGCGTGATCGTGATTGAGGGCTTCATGAGCGCCGCGCAGTGCGATGGTTTGCGCGAGCGCGCGCAAGAACTGGTAGCGCAGCATGCACCGCAGGCGCCGGGTATCGTTTTTTCCACGCTCGACCACCACTTCGCGAGCGAGGCCTATTTCACCGCCTCGGCGGGGGACATCGGCGCTTTTTTCGAGCAAGGCGCCTTCGATGCCGCCGGCAAGTTATGCGTGCCGCTGGACCGCGCCGTCAACAAGCTGGGCCACGCCCTGCATGACCTTGACCCCGTGTTTCACGCGTTCTCGCACGGCGCGCGCCTGCAGGCGGTGGCCGAAAGCCTGGGGCTCGCCGAGCCACGGCTGGTGCAGTCCATGTACATTTTCAAGCAGCCCGGCATCGGCGGCGAAGTAGTATGCCACCAGGATTCGACCTTTCTTTACACCGAACCGCAAACGGTAATGGGCTTCTGGTTCGCCATCGAGGACGCGCATCGGGGCAACGGCTGCCTGGGCGGCCTGCCCGGCGAGCAGACCAAGGGCTTGCGGGAGGTGTTTCGTCGGCAGGCCGACGGACAGCTGAAAATGGAATCCCTGCAGCCCGATATAGCGTGGGACATGAGCCGGCTGGAATGGCTGGAAGCGTCCAAGGGTACGCTGATCGTGTTCAACGGCACCTTCCCGCATCTTTCGGAAGCCAATCGCTCGGCGCAGTCGCGCCACGCCTACACGCTGCATGCGGTAAGCGGGCGCGCAAGCTACCCGGCAGACAACTGGCTGCAAAGACCGGCGGATATGCCGTTCAAGGGATTCGTCTAGCGGCTTGCTGCAACTTGCAGGCTCTCTATTCTCCGCGAAGCTGCAGCGCCAGTTCGTACACGCGGTTCTTTTTCTCGCCGGTCAGTTGCACGGCCAGCGCCACCGCCTGTTTCACCGGCAGTTCGGCCAGCAAAATCTCCAACACGCGCTGTAATTCCTGTTCCTTGAGCGCGTCCGCTTCCCCGTCGGCGCCCGCTGCGGGCGGGGACAGGATCAGCACGAACTCGCCCCGGCTGCGGTTATCGTCGGCCGCCAGCCACGCCGCCGCCTCAGCCAGCGGCAGGCGCTGGATGGTCTCGAATTTCTTGGTGAGCTCGCGGCAAATAACCAGTTCGCGCGTATCGCCGAACACTTCGTGCAGGGCCGCAATGCTTTCGGCGATGCGATGCGGCGACTCGTATAAAACGACGGCATAGGGAATTTCGCGCAGGCCTTCCAGTTGCCGCTTGCGCTCACCGGCCTTGGCCGGCAAAAAGCCGTGGAACAAAAAACCGTGTTCACCCATGCCGCTGGCGGAGAGCGCCGTCACCACGGCGCTGGCGCCCGGCACCGGCACCACCGCCAGCCCCGCCTCCAGCACCGCTGCGACCACTTTTGCGCCGGGGTCGCTGACGGCCGGTGTGCCGGCGTCGCTGACCAGGGCCACGGACTTCCCTTCGCGCAGTAATTTGACGATGCCGCCTGCCGCATCGCGCTCGTTGTGATCGTGCACGGCGATGAGGCGCGCCTTGATGCCGAAATGCGCCAGCAGCGCCTGCGTGTTGCGGGTGTCTTCGGCGGCAATGACATCGGCGGCGCGCAGGGTTTCCAGCGCACGGGCGGAGAGGTCGCCCAGATTCCCGATCGGAGTGGCGACCACATATAATGCGCTGATGAGTTTTGCGTCCACGATAAAGGTGAGAAGTAAGGGCTTGGCGCCTGCCGCAATGGCCGCGCTGATGGCGATGCTCGCGCCTGCATTCTCGGCGGAACCCACGCCCGGCGCAAGCGCGCCAAAGGCGGCGCAATCTTCGCAACCCGCTTCCCCACCGGCCCAACCGACCCAACCGACACCGCCTGCTCCGCAAACTACGCAGGGCAGCATCGTCATTACGCCCGTGCCCGCCTCCGACGCCAAGCCGGATGCCAAGGAAGAGCTGGCCAAAAAGGCCGAGGGCGAAAAGCCGTCCGGGGACAAAATCGACGCGGCCGCCGTGCCCGAAAAAAAGCAAAAGCCGATTGCCATCATCCTGCCCATAGGCTCCGAGAAGCTCGCCAAGGTGGCCGACGCAGTGAAGCAGGGCTTCATCGCCGGCGCAGTGGCGGACGGCAAGGATGCGCCGCCTTACCGCATCTACCCCGCCGATGACGACGGCGCCGCGCTGGCGAATGCGTATCGCAAGGCTGCCAAGGAGGACGCGATTGCGGTGGTCGGCGGCGTCACCCGCGATGGCGCCGCGCAAATGCTGCGCGAATCCAGTTATCTGCCCACGCTGGCCCTGAACGCTCCGCCCGAGAGCGCCACCGACCTGCCGGACCGCTTTTTCTATATTTCGCTCAACCTGGATTCAGAGGCGCGCATGGCGGCGCGCAGCGCTTTTGAAGAGGGGCAGCGGCGCGCGCTGATCCTGACTACGACCACACCGCTGGCCAAACGCATCCAGGAAAGCTTCGAGAAAGAATGGCTGCGGCTGGGAGGCGATATCGCGCAACGCATCGTCTATACCGGCGCCCAAGGGGAGGCCGAGCGCATCCGACCCATGCTGGAAAAATACTACGACAAGGAAAGCGAGAAATACCGCCTCGACGCGATATTCCTGGCCGCCGACACCGCCGCTGCGCGCCAGGTGCGACCGTATTTGCCGGCCTCTATCCCGGTGTTCGCCACCTCGCAGACCCTGGACCCGCGCGCGGGCGCGGTCGAAAGCCTGGACCTGGAAAGCGTGCGCTTCCTGGAAATGCCGTGGTTCGTGGAGCGCGACCACCCGGCGGTGATGATTTATCCGCGCGCCTCCGACGATATGCCGATCGACTACGAGCGCCTGTACGCCCTGGGCATAGACGCCTGGCGGCTGGCGCGCATGATCGTCAAATACGAGAAGGTGCGCGATATGCCGGCGCTGGACGGCGTAACCGGCCAGCTTTCGCTGGACGATCACCAGTTCGTGCGCAAACTCTCGCCGGTGGAAATGCGCGACGGCCGGCCGCAGCCGTACAAACCCACCGAGCGCGAATAGGCGTCTGGCACGGATCGCGGCACAGAAATGAAAATAGCCGCCCCGAAATGAAGATCGCTGCGCTCTTTGGCCGCAAACAACGAGGTGACCGTGCCGAGCACCTGGCGGAAAAGTATTTGCACGCCCAGGGCCTGAAAACCGTGCAGCGCAATTTCCGCACCCGCCTGGGCGAGATCGACCTGGTGATGAGGGACGGCGCCACACTGGTGTTCGTGGAGGTACGGCTGCGCAGCAGCCAGGAATACGGGGGCGCCGCCGCCAGCGTGGGCCATAGCAAGCAGCAGCGCATTATCGCCGCCGCGCAGCAGTACCTGTCCGGTCATACTTCGCCGCCGCCCTGCCGTTTCGATGTGGTTCTATTGAACCAACTCGATGTTGCCGGTATCGAATGGATCAAGAACGCTTTTAGCGCCTAAAATGAGCGCCAACCATCCTCACTGAAACAACGTTTTCCGGAGACCGCCATGAAACGCCTGCTCACCACACTTCTGCTGCTGCTTTGCGCAACCATGCTGCAAGGCTGTTTCACGCTGGCCGCCACCGGCATAGGCGCCACGGCCATGTCCATCAACGACCGCCGCCCCATCGGCATCCAGGTCGAGGATGAGAACGTGGAGTGGAAGGCGCGCTTCCTTTTGAACAATAAATTCAAGGACGCCCACGTCAACGTCACCAGCTTCAACCTGGGCCTGCTGCTCACGGGCGAGGCCCCCAGCGAAGACGTGAAAAAAGAAATCGGCGCCGCCATCCGCGACATTACCAGCGTGCGCAACGTCAGCAATGAATTGGTGGTCAGCGGCAATTCCTCGTTTACCTCGCGCTCCAGCGATTCCATCGTCACCACCAACGTGAAATTCCGCTCCATACGGAACGAGAAGTTTTCACCCAATCACGTCAAGGTGGTCACCGAAAACGGCACCGTCTTCCTGATGGGCATCGTCACCCGCGAGGAAGGCGACGCGGCAGCCGAGATCGCCCGCACCACCAGCGGCGTGCAGCGCGTAGTCAAGGTGTTCGAATATGTAGATAAGGCACCGGGGTAAGGCCCGGGCTGCCCATCAGGCCATGCGCTTTTTCAACCAGCGCAGCAGAGGGCCGATCAGGGGAAACTGCTCGTAGAGTTCGCCGGCTGCATCCCAGTAATCGCGATGATAGGCGACCCGCCCGTCAGCCGCGAAACGGATATGGGACAGACCCTGGATTCGCCTCTTCACCTGCGGCCTGAAGGATTTGATACGGAAATCGAAGTCCCAGATCAGGGTCGCTTCGTCGCCCTGCAAAATCGTATGCACGACGAGGAAACGCGGCTCCTCCAGGCGCACAAACATATCGTCGAAAACGCGGCGAATCGGCTCCACTCCGTGCAGGCGGTTGAACGGGTCGCGAAAATACGCATCCGCCGTGTAGTACCGGTCCAGCGCCGCCACCGTTTGCGGCGTGAGGGTCTGCCAATAACTCACCAGACGAGCCAACGCTTCTTCGTTCGCGGAGCTGTTCATAAACGCGTCGCCTTGCGTATGGCCTTGAAATAAAGTCCATACGGCAAATGCCGCAGCGCTTTCAGCATACTGGTGAAGCGGCGCGGAAAGTGGATTTCGAAATCACCCCGCTCCAGTCCGACGACGATTTCAGCGGCGGCCTCCTGCGGAGAAATGAGCGCCGGCATCTTGAACTCGTTCTGGTCCGTCATCGGCGTTTTGACGAAGCCGGGGTTGATGACGTAGATGTCCAGGCCCTTGGCTTTCAAATCCAGATACAAGGTTTCCGCCAGATTGATCAGCGCCGCCTTGGTGGGGCCGTAGACCAGAGACTGCGGCAGCCCACGGTACCCTGCCACCGAGGACACCAGGGCGATGCCGCCTACGCGCGCGTGCATGAGCCGCGGAATCACCACGGACAGCCCGTTCATGAAACCACCCAGGTTAACGGCGATCATTTGCTGCGCCACGGCCAGGTCCAGTTCCCAGGCGCGCATAGCCTTGTAGTCGCCGGCCATGAAAATCACCAGATCGTAGCCACCCCAGGCTTTGACCAGCTCCGCCTCGGCGGACTGGATGGTGGCGAGATCGGTGATGTCCAACGGCAGCGCCAGCGCACGCTCGCCGCCCAGGCGCGCGCATAGTTCGGCAAGACTGGCGGCGCGGCGCGCGGACAACGCCACCCTGGCGCCGCGCGCGTGCAGGGACTCGGCCAGCGCTGCGCCTATGCCCGACGACGCGCCGATAATCCACACCCGCCGCCCGGACCAGTTGGATATTTTCTGATTCAGCGACATCGCGGTCTGCCTAGCGCTTGCGAAAGAAAATGCTGATCTCGGCAAAGCGCACGCCGAACTTGGACATGGTAGTGCGGTTGCTGAGGGTCTTGTCGTCTATCATCCACATCCGGTCGTCCATATTCATTTCATAGCCGCCCTGCGCCTCGGGCAACTTCAAAACGTAGTTCCATTGCAAGGCATTACCGGCAGCCACGCCCTGCGCTTCTCCGATCACATCGCCGGCGCTGCCGATATAGCGGTCGCCTTCCTTGCGGATTTTCCAGACGCGCTTTTCGGTTTTGCCGTCCGACCATTGAAAGGATTCGTCCAGGGTGCCGTTGTTGCCTTCCCAGCGGCAGTCGATCTCAACCACCAGGCGGCGTATCACCTTGCCGGAGCGGTCCTGCACCATGCCCCAGCCGTCGACCTTGCCGTTGAAGTATTGGGCCAGGTCCAGCGTTGGCTTTTCCTGGGCGTAGTCCTGCGGCGTCACCGTGGAGGCGCAACCCGCCAGCAAGGCGAAGACCGTGAGTACGAAGGCATGCAAATAATGACGGCGCATCTCTTTCCCTTTCCTTTTTCCTCTACCGGGGGCTGCGAACAAAGGGCGACGCCACCAGCAGCAGCGCCGCCACGCTCTTTAATACGCAGGGAAGCAGCGCGTAGATTCCAGCCAGGTACATAAGGGTCTGCGGAGTGCCGGCAGCACCCGGCTGATAGCCCAGCATGGACAGGGCCGGCAGGGCGATGCCGGCGGCCAGCGCCAGATTCATTTTGGTAACGAGATTCCACAAGCCGAAGTAGGCTCCCTCGTTGCGGGCCAGGCCCTTTTTCTCGTCCTCATCGATCACATCTGCCAACAGCGAGGGCGGCAGCACCAGGTCGGCCCCCAGCCCCAGGCCGGACATAAGGCAGATGATGATGAACGGCGTGACGTCGCCCGCGCCCAAGCGAAACGCCCACATGAAAGCGACGATGGAAATCAGCATGCCGGTGAGCCAGGCGCGGCCCTTACCCAGGCGCGCGGACAGCCATAGCCACAGCGGGATGCCCAGCGCGCCGGCGGCAAAATAAGCGGCGAGAAAGGCGCCACCCATATCGGGCTTGCGCAATACGTCCTGCACGAAAAACAGCACCAACGTCGCGGGGATGGCGGCGGCGATGCCGTTGAACACGAACACCAATAACAGCTGGTTAAAGCGCGCATTGGCGAAGGGTTTTTTCATCACCGCAAATGCGCCCTGGGTCATGCTGTTCACACGCGCCAGTGCCGGCGGGGCGGTGCGCAGGGTAATCGCGCCAGCAACCAACAGGAGGAAGGCAAAGACAAAGCTGAACTGCCCGAAGCCGGTACGCGCGCCCTGTTCCCGCGACAGGAGGTCCGGCAGCAGAGCGGCCAGCAGGATGCCGATCAGGCCCAGGCCGGCGCGGTAGGACGTAACGCGGGTGCGCTCGAACCCATTATCGGAAATCTCGGCGCCATAAGCCTGGTAGCTGATCTGCACCATGGAAAAAGCGATATAGACCACCATCAACATGGCGATGAACCACCAGCCGACGAGAGCCGGCTGCATCACCGGCGGCCGGAACAGGCCGACCATGCCCAGAGCCAGAGCCGGCAGCCCCAGGGCCACGAACAGCTTGCGCCCCGACAACCAGCCGCTACCAACGCCGCGCTCGCGGGCGCGGTCGCTCCAGTAGCCCAACAGCGGGTCCTGCACCGCGTCGAACACGCGCGCCGCCAGCAGCAGGCCGCCGATCGCCGCCAGGTTGAGGCCCATCACGTCCGCATAGAACTTGGGCACATGCACATAAATCGGCAACTCCGCCATCGCCAGCGGGATCGCCAGCAGGGCGTAGCCCAGCAAGCGCCACGTTGACGGGGCGGTGGGTGAATTCATTTACGGCTTACTGCCCAACAGGCTCAAGCGCAGACGCGGTTCGTTGGTCTTTTCCGATAGCCAGATATCGAAAAACGCCTTGGCAAATTCGTTGTCGGGCACGGCCGCGATGAATTTGTCGCGGGTGTAATAACGCACCTCCTTGCCCGGAACGGAAACACCGATCAGGGTGTCGCCCTTTTTGATGTCGGGAAAGATGCGCGTCATATAGTCCAGCCACTTGGCCAGCTTGGTCTCGTCGTTATAGCCCTGGTCGCGCATTTCCTTGATGCTGCGCTCGGCGATGTCGCGGCCTTTCAGGTTCATGTCGTACACCAGTTCCAGCGCGAAGGGCTCACCGGCGGCGAAGGGCCTCATGGCCGTGTACAAACGGATGTCGTACACCTTGAAGCCGAAAAAGCGCATCACCGCCTCACCGCGTTGGGTGAGGCCGGGCTGGTCCTTCGCCACCACCTCGGGCAACGTCAGCGTGGGCGTCTGTGCTTGCGCCGAGAAAATCAATCCAAACAGCAGCGTGGCGCCAATGATGTTTTTGCGGAGTGCCATGGAGTCTCCCTTTATTCTCGCTGCAATTCGATCTGCATGACATCAGTGCGCCCGGCGCGAAAGCCGGCCTCACAATAGCAGAGATAAAAACGCCACAGCTGCAAAAACTTCTCATCGAAACCCAGCGCGACTATCTCGGCAGCTCGGTGGTTGACGGTAGCGAGCCAGCGCCGCAGGGTCTCGGCGTAATCGAGGCCGAAGCAGTAGGGTGTTCCGGCAGACAGGCCGGCGCGGCCCGCGTCGGCGATGAAGCGCGGAATCGGCGCCAGCATGCCGCCGGGGAAAATATATTCTCGGATGAAATCGCTGGTGGTGCGATAGCGCGCGAACGCATCTTCGGCGATGGTGATGCTTTGGATCATGGCGCGGCCGCCCGGGCGCAGACGGTCGTGCACGGTCTGGAAATAGCGCGGCCAGTAGCGCTCACCCACTGCCTCGAACATTTCGATGGACACCACGTAGTCGAACTCGCCGGTCATATCGCGGTAATCGATGAGATGCAGATCGACCCGCGAGGCCAGCCCGGCGCGCTCGATACGCTCGCGGGCAAATTTCAGTTGCTCGGCGGACAGGGTGATGCCGGTCACGTGCACGCCGCGCGTTTTCGCAGCGTACTCGGCAAAACCGCCCCAGCCGCAGCCCAGCTCCAGAATGGTCTGCCCGGCTTGAGGTTGCAGGATGGAGAGTATGCGTTCGTACTTGGCAATCTGCGCATCGGCCAGCGATTGCTCAGCCAGCGCCTGGCCGGCGGCGAACACAGGGGCCGAATAGGTCATGGTCTCGTCCAGCCACAGCCGGTAGAAATCGTTGGAAAGATCGTAGTGCGCGCTGATGTTTTTCTTTGCTTGCTGGCGGGTATTGCTGCGCAAAAAGTGTTTCAGGCGCAGGAGCAGCGCCACCCAGGGCTTGCCGTAAAACACCGCTTCCAGGGCGCGCTGATTGACGGCGCAAAGCTGCATGAAGGCGGCGAGGTCAGAGGTTTGCATGCGCCCGTCGCGATAGCACTCGGCCAGGCCGATCTCGGCGGACTTGAGCGCCTCGGCGGCCACGCCCCAGTCGGCAAAACGCAGATCGGCATGGGGCCCTTCGTGCCGGCCGCGAAACTGGCTGGTGAAGCCCTCCGGCGACGTAAAAGTCAGCACACCGCAATCCAGTCGGCGCATCAGGGCATAGAAAGTGCGCGCTGCTGCTGGCAGGCGGACTTCGACGGGTAGGGAAGAGAGTTCGTGTGTATTCATATGCTGGACCGGGTAGTTTCGGGGGTGCGATCTGAATGAATGTCTGGAGGTTTGCTGAACCAGGGCACGCGCTTCCACCACAGCAGCAAGGCGTGCCAGTGGATCCGGGCGATCACGCCGAAAGTCATCAGCGGATAGGCAAAGAACGCCTTTAATGTGCTGCGCGCACCGAGCGCGGCAGGCGTGCCGGACCACGTGGTAACGAGCAGCTTTCCATCTTCGGCGCCCTGGCCGCCGCCGTCGTGATAGTCGATTTGTGCGAAGGCCCGCTCCGGCGTCTGCTCGAAGCGAAACCGGTAATGGCCTTTCACTTCGCAAAACGGCGATACATGAAACAGCTTCTGCGCCTTCAGCCAGTCGTCCGGTCGGATGGGCCGCTGATCGTCGTGCGCCAGCAGATAGTTATGGCGCTCGCCGAAGGTGTTATTGACTTCCGCCAGGGCGGCGCGCAATTGCCCGGCGCGGTCCAAGCAATACCAGATGCTGATGGGATTGAATACATAGCCCAGCATGCGCGGCACAGTTTGCAAAACAATTTCACCGTCGGCGCTGGTGATGCCTTGCGCGCGCAGCAGGCCTCGCATCCAGGCCTCCAGCGAGGAGCCGTCGCGCGGTCCGTAGTCGGCGGTGTGAAAGGACAGGAGATTAAAGCGGTTCAGCGATAGCCAGGTGTTGGCCACACTATCGAGCTTTGATAAAGGCAGGCGCAAGAAAAACACGCCGTAGGAAAGCTTGTGTTGCGCCGGACGCAGGCGCATATGCATCAGACGGCCGAAGCAAATTTGCGCGACGGTATTCAAACGTCCACCCCTGGGTAGCTCTGCGTCAAATCGTTCGCGGCCGGCACATTGCTATGCCAGGGAACCTCGGCGCCCAGGGCCTTGGCAACGGCGATGCCGGACATCAGGCCATCCTCATGGAAACCGTAACGCGTCCAGGCGCCGGCAAACCAGGTGCGGTGCTGTCCCTGCAGCGTACGCAGGGCGCGCTTGGCGGTGGTGCTCTCGGCCAGGAATACCGGGTGATGGTATTCCATGGTTTTGATCACCTTGGCAGGGTCGGGCGCGAACAGCGGGTTCATGGTAACGATGACCGGTGTTTGGAAGGGAAGAGGCTGCAGACGATTAATGAGATAGCTTAATGAAACCGGCGATTCCGCTATTGACGATACGGGCGAGGCGCCCGATTGGATTGATAACTCTTTTTCACTGCGCTTTTGTTCATCCCGCGCCATATAGTTCCAGGCTGCCCAGGCGCGGGGTCGATCGGGGAGAAAGCGCAGGTCGGTATGCAGGATGGCGGTATTGGCCTGGTAGGGAATGGCGCCCAGGGTTTGGCGCTCGCCGGTATTTGCATCGGCCAGCAGGGCCAGCGCCTGATCGCTATGGCAGGCCAGCACCAGTTGATCGAATCGTTCCGCACCTGCGGCACTCATCACGGTTACGCCTTGTGCGTCGCGGTGAATTTTGACGACGCCTGCATTCAGGCGAATATCGCTCAGGGTCGCGGCAAGTTTTTGCACGTAAGCGCGCGCGCCGCCTTTCACCGTGCGCCATTGCGGCCGCTGGTTTACCGAGAGCAAACCATGGTTGCGGCAAAAGCTGAGAAAGGTCGCCAGCGGAAACTGGTCTATGCGCTGTGTCGGTGTGGACCAGATGCAGGCCGCCATGGGTTTCAGATACCAATCACGAAAGGCCGCGCCATAACGATGGGCGGCCAGGTATTCGCCCAGGGTGCCGTGAATGGCGCCGCCGCTATCGGCCAGGGCGGTGGCTTCGCGGTTGAAACGCAGCAAATCCGTCAGCATCCCCCAGAAGGCCGGCTTGAAGGCATTGGAGGGCTGCGCGAAGACGCTGGAAAGCCGGTCGGACCCGCACCATTCCAGGCGGCTGCGCCCCTGCTCATTCAGGAGCTTGATGCCGAACGACATATCGGAGGGTGCCAGCGTTACGCCGAGGTGCGAAAACATGGCGTTGAGATTGGGGTAAGTCCAATCGTTCAGCACCAGAAAACCGGTATCGACCGGATGGGTGCGCCCTTCCAGGGTGACATCGATCGTGTTGGTGTGCCCGCCCAGATAATCGGCTTGCTCGAACAAGGTCACCTGTCTGCGCTCGTTGGTGGGCGGCGTAGAGGACCGGCGCGATAGCAGCCAGGCGCAGGACAGGCCGGCGATGCCCGAGCCGATGACGGCGATCTTCATGGGGTCTGCGGCCTGAAAAAAGTTGCCTGTAGGCTGGTGCCTTGCATCGTCACCGCTTTGTCATTTTGTTTGGGGATGCTGGATCGTGTTCAGCAAGCGGTCTTCAGCTGTCTTTGCCGCCCTTTCGACCACTCCGGCTTCTGACCATTCCGGCTTGCAATCCTTCCAAAATGGATATAAAGTCAGAATGTGACTGTATAGTCATTATTTGAACGCAAAAGCCATTCCCGGTCAAGCCTTCCATGCGAATTGTCATTCCCTTTAAAAAACAACAGTTTGAGGCCAGAGAAGAGGCCATTCTCGACGCCGTGAACGCGCTTTTGTCGGAAAAGGGCTTTGATTTGATGACCATGGACGATGTCGCCGATGCGGTCGGCGTGGCCAAGGGCAGCCTCTACAAGCACTTTTCCTCCAAGGAAAAGCTGGCTGCCGCGGTAATGACCCGGCTTTTGACCCAGACCCTGCAGGTGCTGGACGATATGCCGGCCGAGTGGCCGGCGGTGCGGCGTCTGGAGGAAATCCTGCGCTGGTCGCTGCAGCACCGTCTGCGCGGCGGCGTGCCCTATTTGCCGTCAACGCGCGGCGCCTTGCAGCGCTCGCTGATGCTGAACCTGGAATACCTGGGGCAGGCGCTGAAAGTGAACAAGCGCTTTTATGCCCTGGTGACCCAGGCCAAGCGCGATGGCGCCATTGACGAGGTCATGCCGGATGACGTCATCGTCTACACCCTGTACTCGCGTTCCTGCGACCCGACCGTGGAATTCCTGCGCAAGGACGGGAAACTCGGCAACGAGCAAATTGTCGAAGCCATGGTTAGGGCCACCTTCGGCGGCATGCTCGCGCGCGCGAAGTAACCCGCGAAATGACCCCATGACCCGCCTTAGCGCAAACCAAGCTTCATCAAACCTTCATCAATCTGACGCAATTGCCGGGCCTAATACGCCTGTTCCAGGGTGCCCCGCTTTGCCGGCGCCCGCATCCACGCAACCGTCAATCCCGTATCTCCCTGTATCTGTTGCGCAAACACGACGCATGCGAGGTTGAACCTTATGAATCCGGACAAACCGATGTTGTACCCTGACTTGTTCAGCGACCTGGAAAAAGCGCGCTGGAACATGGCCCAGGACATTCCCTGGGACCAGTTCGACGCCACCATGCTGAGCGACGAACAGGCCATGACCATCAAGATGAACGCCATCACCGAATGGTCGGCTCTGCCGGCCACGGAGATGTTCCTGCGCGACAACCAGCACGACAGCGATTTCTCCGCCTTCATGTCGATCTGGTTTTACGAAGAGCAAAAGCATTCGCTGGTGCTGATGGAATACCTGCGGCGCTTCCGTCCCGATCTGCTGCCCACTGAGGCTGAGTTGCACGCGGTGCGCTTTCCCTTCGACCCGGCGCCGGCGCTGGAAACGCTGATGCTGCACTTTTGCGGCGAGATCCGCCTGACCCAGTGGTACCGCCGCGCATCCGAGTGGCACACAGAACCGGTGATCAAAAAAATCTACGACACCATTTCCAAGGACGAAGCGCGCCACGCCGGCGCCTACTTCCGCTATATGAAGCGGGCCATGGAGCGCTCGGGCAACGACGCCAAGCTCGCCTACGCCAAGATCGGCCTCCTGATGGCCAACTCGGGCAAGGCCGGCAAGCCCATGCACCCGACCAATCTGCACGTGAACCAGGCCATGTTCCCCAACGACACGGTGCAGTCCAAGCTGCCCGATCCTTCCTGGCTGGAGCGCTGGCTGGATACGCAAATCCAGTTCGACAAGATCTGGGAAGGCCGCGTCATCAACGGCATTCTGCGTCAGCTCTCCAATCTGTTCGGCACCCGTTTCGAAACCACCACCGATCTGAACCGCTTCCGCAAGGAATTAGTGACCTCCATTGGCGCCAAGGTGCAACCGGCGTAGCGAGACGAGGCGGGCCGGGCCGCCACCGGCGGGAGCGGTGACGGTTACAATACGGCATGACGCCCGATTTCGAAAAAAAGATTTGCCCGCCCGGTGAACTCACAGCGCGCGCGCAAGCTCTGCCGAAAAAAGTTGTTTTCACCAACGGCGTGTTCGATATTCTGCATCGCGGCCACGTCACTTATCTCGCCGAAGCGCGCGCCCTGGGCGCCTCGCTGATCGTGGGCCTCAACGCAGACGCCTCGGTGCGCCGGCTGGGCAAGGGTGAGGACCGGCCCATCAATCTGCTGGCCGACCGCATGGCCGTGATCGCGGCGCTCGAATGCGTGAGCCTCGTCACATGGTTCGACGAAGACACACCCATCGCCCGCATTCTCGACGTGCGGCCCGAGATACTGGTCAAGGGCGGCGACTGGGCGCTGGATAAAATCGTCGGCGGACCCGAGGTGAAATCCTGGGGCGGCAGCGTGCATGCGATCGCGTTTCAGCACGAGCGCTCGACCACGGCGATGCTCCATAAAATTCGTTCGGCCACGTGATGAACCCGGACTTCCTGGCGGCCGCCAAAGCTATCGTCGGCGAGCAGGGCCTGATCACCGACCCCACCGACATCGCTCCGTATTTACGCGACTGGCGCGGCAATTACACCAGCAAGGCGGACTTGGTAGTGCGCCCCGCCAACACCGCGGAAGTCGCCGCCATCGTAAGACTGTGCGCCGATACCCGCACGCCGCTGGTACCGCAGGGCGGCAACACGGGCCTGGTTGGCGGCGGGATTCCCGATACCAGCGGCACGGCCATCGTGTTATCCCTGCAACGCATGAACAAGGTTCTTTCCATTGATCTCGCCAACAACGCCATCACCGTAGAGGCCGGCTGCATTTTGCAAACCGTGCAGGAAACCGCCGCTGCTGAGGGGCGCATGTTTCCCCTTTCGCTGGCGGCCGAAGGTACCTGCACCATAGGCGGCAATCTCTCCACCAACGCCGGCGGCGTGGCGGTGTTGCGCTACGGTAATGCCCGCGACCTGGTGCTGGGCATCGAGGCGGTGACGCCCGAGGGGAAAATCTGGAACGGCCTCAAGGCGCTGCGCAAGGATAATACCGGCTACGACTTGAAGCACCTCATGATGGGCGCCGAGGGCACGCTGGGCGTCATCACCGCCGCGGTGCTCAAACTGTTTCCGCAGCCGCGTCAGACCTGCACCGCACTGGTGGCGGTTGCCGATCCTGCTGCCACCGTGGCCCTGCTCGCCACCGTGCAGGCGGCGCTGGGGGATCGCCTGATCGGGTTCGAACTGATGTCGCGCTGGTGCGTGGCCAATGTCATCAAACAGTTCCCGGCCATCCGCGAACCCTTCGCCGAGCCGCAGGCATGGCAGGTGCTGATCGAACTTAGCGATACCATGCAGGACTCGCCCCTGGCCGAGGCGCTGGCGGCCGCCCTGGAAGCGCCCATGGAACGAGGCGAGGTGCTGGATGCCGTGATCGCCACCAGCGAGGCGCAGTCGCAGGCCTTGTGGAGCATACGCGAGCATATTCCGGAGGCGGAAAAGCGCCGGGGCCGCAGTGTCAAGCACGATATCTCGCTGCCGATTTCCCGTATTGCCGAATTCGTAGCACGCTGCACGCCGAAACTGCTGGCCGCCTTCCCCGGAAACGAGGTGATTTGCTTCGGCCATATCGGCGACGGCAATCTGCATTACAACCTGAGCTTCCCCGGAAAAACCGCCAGCGCCGAAGAGGCGGCTGCGGCCAACCGTATTGTCTATACCTTACTGGACGAGCTGCACGGCTCGATCAGCGCCGAGCACGGACTGGGGCAACTGAAGCGCGATGAAATCACGCTGCACAAATCCGCCGTGGAACTAGACATGATGCGCGCCATCAAGCGGGCGCTGGACCCCAACAACATCATGAACCCCGGAAAGGTGTTGTAGACCTTTCGTCGCGAATCGGCTGCCTTATTTTTTTGCGGGCGTAGCCGCAGCCTTGTTTGCGGCAGGCGGCGCGACGGGCGGGGCGGCAGTGACTGCAGATGCGGGCGGCGGATTTGCCGGCGCATTCTGGTTCGCGCTCAGCGTAGCAGGTGCGGCTGCTGGGGTGGTAGTCGGCGCGTTCGGTGCGACCGCGCCTGGCGCAGCGGCGTTAGCAGCGCAGGTACCCGGTTTCAGCGCGCTACCCTCGAACTCTCGCATCGTCAGACCCAGACGCGAAACCAGCGCGGCATCGGGCTCGCGCACGGTGAACACGGTTTCCTTCCATTGCGAATTGCGCGGGGAAATGGTCACGCCCTGCACCAGGCTCGCGGCCTTGGCTTCCAGTTCGGCGAAATAGCGCTTGGCGGCGTCTTCGCTGGAAAACACACCCAGGGAAATACTGTTGTCGCCCATCGTCGATACATCCTTCACGCCGGCCTTTTTCAGATTGGCGACCAGGGTATCGGCGCTGCGCTTGTCTTTTTGCACCGGCAGCGATACGCCGAAACGGGTGAACTCCTCCACGTTGCGTACCCCCAGGCGGTCGCCCAGTGACAGGGTGTCGAACAGGGCGCGGGCGCGCACGGCGTCGGCCGGCTTCACGGAAAAATCCACGCAGGCGGTGCCGGCCAGGCTGCTGACCAGCTTGCGGGCGGCTTCGGCTTCCTGCTGCGCCTTGACGGCGTCGGTGACCGAGGCGATTTTCATGGCCTCGGCGTTTACTTCGGCCGGTAATTCCGCCACCGGGCGGGTCGCGGTCAGGTAGAGATGTGCCGCAAAAACCAGGTTCGCGATCAGCAGCAGGAAAAAGATAAAACGCATCATAGGGTGCGATTGTCGTTCATGGCGCGCGAGTTGGGAAGGGGAGCGCCGGTTGAAAATACGCCGGCATCAAGCGGGCTTGCGCCGGCGCAGGGAGATCTCCGCCGAACGCAGCTCGTGCAGCTTGCCGGCCGCCTCTACCAGCAGCACCCCATCGGCAGCAACGTCCGCCACCTTGGCGGCGTAGGCCGCGCCGTGCGCGGGCAGCACCGTCACAGTCTGTCCATGCAGGGCGTGGCATTCGCACCATTCGGCCCGGTGAGCGGCAAAGCCGTGCTCGGCGAATTCGGCCAGTATGGTCATGAGTTCGGAAAGAACCGCCGCCAGCAGGCGATTGCGTGTTGGCGGTGCGGCGCAATGCGTATGCAAATCGGTCACCGCCTGGTCGATTTCGGCGCGCATGGCGGCCGGCAGAGCGACGTTGAGGCCGATGCCGATCACGGCGGCGGAGGGGCCCAGCATATCGCCGCGGGTTTCGATCAGAATTCCGCCAAGTTTTTCGCCATTGACGACGATGTCGTTGGGCCATTTGACCATCGCCTCGGCCAGTCCCAGTTTTCTGAGCGCGCGCACCACCGCAAGGCCCACTGCGAGCGACAGGCCACCCAGGGCCGCGACACCCAGCTCGCTACGCCACAGCAGCGAGAAGGTTAGCGAAGTGCCGAAGCCCGATTGCCAGGAGCGGCCGCGCCGGCCACGACCAGCGCTCTGCAGTTCCGCGGCCAGGCAGGTGCCGCTGGGCACGCCCTGCTCGGCGCGGCGCATGAGCTCGCTGTTGGTGGAAGCTATCTCGGCGCAGATCTCGATTTGCACCCGCTTGCCGGCTGCTCCCATGGCGGCGCGCACTTCCGCGGCGTCCAGCATGTCCAGGGGGGCTGCCAGTTGGTAGCCCTTGCGGGTCAGGCTGAAGATTTCCACGCCCGCTTCGGTCGCATCGTGCAGGGCATCTGACACAGCGCTGCGGGAAACGCCGAATTTTTCGGCAAGCTTCGCGCCGGAGACAAAGCGCTCGTGCGATAGCTCGCGCAGCAGGGTCCAGGCCAGTGGGCGCATCAGTGCTTTTTAATTGTTGATGGCAATTACTTGTTCTCGGCCTTGCAGGCGGCCACTTCCGCTGCGTAGGCGATGCCGGCGATTACCGAATCGAGCAGCAGTTGCACGCGCGCGCCCAGCTTGGCCGATTCTCGGTAATCGGCAGGGGCGATGAAATCGACCCGGCCGGCATCGAGCAGGCGCACACAGGTCTGCTTGGTCTTGGCGATCTTGGGGTTGTACACGGCGATGGCGTGGCCGCCACTTTTCTTGGTGAGCGCCATCGACGGCACATCGGTCATGCCGTCACCGATGTAGATGAGATTGGAAAATGGAATCGGCCGCTCGGTTTCGGGCATATGTTCATTGATCGACTGCGACATTTCCTCGCGGCCTTTGTTGATGCGAAACAGGAACTGCGTCTTCGAGGTATCGGTGATCAAGAGCTTCGGGAAAGTGGCGATGCCGTAGCGGTTGAAGTGGTACTGCGAGGCGTAGATCTGCTTGAAGTACTTCTTGATCGATACGCCTTCCAGGATCTCCTTTTGCCCGGCGGAAATGATGTAATGGCTGACCCGCACCCGCCCCTGGCTGCGTTGCTTCACGTACGCGTCGATACGTGGAAACCAGCTTTCCACGCCCGGAAAATATTTGATCTTTTGCGCCATCGCGGCGAAGTCTTCGCGGGTGATGCGCACCTCGTCGTTGTTATAGAGCTTTTCCATCATCAGGCGCATATACACCAGCATGGGGTCGGAGCCGGTATCGACCGCTTCCTGATGCACCTGCGCCCAGAATTTTTTGGGTTCTATGCCGATCTTGGGCAGCACCGTGTATTCCTGCATGGGCTGCGGCGACAGCGTGCCATCGAAGTCGTAGACCATGGCGATGGTGTCTTGCGGAAAGGCGCGTTTCGCAGCAGAACTCATAAGGAGAAGTTTACCTGCAAACCCGCAAATGAAAGCGCCCGGACTGGCCGGGCGCGTATTGCTTTCGGACTATCCGACAGGTGCCAGTCGGCGTTTTAGCCGACATCAATCAGCATAGATGCCCGCCTTTTTGATGATAGGCCCCCATTTGTCGATCTCGGACTTGAGCTGCACGCGCAGGGACTGCGGGTTCTGCCGCTCCAATGGTTCCGGCGTGCTACCCAGTTCGGCGAAGCGTGCTCGCACGCCCTCGTCCTTCAGGGCGAACTGCAGGGCCGCCACCAGCTTGTCGATGACCGGCTTGGGTGTGCCCTTGGGTGTCCACACGCCGTGCCATACACCGACTGTGAAGCCCTTGAGGCCGGACTCGTCCAGGGTGGGCACATTGGGTAAAGAAGCCAGGCGCGCCGGCGAGGTGACGCCGTAAACCTTAACGGTTCCGCCCTTGATCTGCGCGGTGGTGTTGGTGGTCTGGTCGCACATGAAATCGACCTGGCCGCCGACCAGATCGGTCATGGCGGGCGCCGTGCCCTTGTACGGCACGGTCAGCATATCGGTCTCGATAGCGCTCATAAACAGCATGCCACACAGGTGCGAGGCGGAGCCGATGCCGGAATTAGCGAAGGAAACCTTGCTCTTGTTGGCCTTGATGTAGCTGAGAAACTCTTTGAAGTCCCTGGCCGGAAAATCCTTCCTGGCGACCATGGTCATGGGCACTTCCGTCACCAGGCCCACCGGTTCCAGGTCCGTGTTCGCATCGTACTTGAGGTTGCGGTACAGGGCCGGCGCGGTGGAAATGCCGATATGCATCAAAAGCACCGTGTAGCCATCCGGCTGCGCAGCCACCACTTTGGCAACACCCACGGTTCCGCCGGCGCCACCCAGGTTTTCGATATTGACCGGCTGCCCCAGCGATTTGGCCATCAGCGCTGCCATGGTGCGGGCCACCGTGTCGGTAGGCCCGCCGGCCGGAAACGGCACGACCATCGTCACCGTTCTGGCCGGGTAGGCGTCGGCCGCCCAGGCCGAAGGTGTAAGCACGGCGTATAAAACAACGCTCAACAGCCCGGAAACTGCAAATTTTCCCATCCGAATCAGACTCATAGGTCCTCCTTGGCGCGCGGCCTTGTTATAGATATTCCCCGAAAACGATTCTACTAGAATCGCACTGTGGCATTTAGGAAAGCCGATCCCACAAGGGATGCCGGTATAATTCGCGCACGCTGCAGTGACGTGCGCAGTTGTATGGAATCAGGAGAGGCCCATGTTCGGACGCATGATGCCCAAGGAAGGGCGCTTTTTCGACTTTTTCAACGACCATGCCACCTTGGTGCTGGAGGGGGCCCGCGAGCTGGACGCCCTGCTCACCGATATGGCCAACCGCGAGGCGCACGCGCAAAACGTGGGGTCGATCGAAAAGAAGGCCGACAAAATCACCCACGACACCATCGCGCTTCTGCACCAGACCTTCGTCACGCCGCTGGACCGCGACGACATCCATCAGCTCATCAGCAATATGGATGACATCCTCGACCTGATGGAGGATGTGGCCGAGTGCGTGGTGCTATACGATGTGCGCGAGGTTTCCGACGCCGCACGCAAGCTCTCCGAGATTTGCGTGACCAGCGCTGTAAAGGTCAAGGAAGCGGTGGCCATGCTCTCCAATATGGACAACGCCCAGGCCATCATGAAGCTTTGCCGCGAAATCGATCAGCTGGAAAGCGAGGCCGACCGCGTCATGCGCGCGGCCATGTCACGGCTGTTTCGCGACGAACCGGATACGCGCCAGCTCATCAAGCTCAAGGCCATTTACGAGCTCCTCGAATCCGTCACCGACCGGTGCGAGGATACCGCCAACGTGATCGAGGGCATCGTCCTCGAGAACTCCTGATACCGCAGGCAAACGTCGTAATAGACGGGACAGACGACCATGAGCGGAGCGGGCATCGGCATTGAGGTGGTGATTTTCCTGGTGGTGCTGGCGCTCGCCTTCGATTTCATGAACGGCTTCCACGACGCAGCCAACTCCATCGCCACGATCGTCTCCACCGGCGCCATGCGTCCGCAGTACGCCATCATCTGGGCGGCGTTTTTCAACTTTGTCGCCTTCCTGTTTTTCGGCCTGAGCGTCGCCCACACCGTCGGCAAGGGCATCATCGACGCCTCCATCGTCGACCACTACGTTATCTTCGGTGCGCTGGTGGGTGCAACCTCGTGGAACATCATCACCTGGTATTACGGCATTCCTTCGAGCTCCTCGCACGCGCTGATCGGCGGCTTGGCCGGGGCTGCTGTCGCCAAAGGCGGCACCGGCACCCTGGTGGCCGCCGGCTTTCTCAAAACCGCTGCGGCCATCGTCCTGTCGCCGATGCTGGGGTTTGTGTTGGGCGTATCGCTGATGATTCTGGTGTCGTGGCTGTTCGTACGCTCCACGCCGCGCCGGGTGGACCGCTGGTTCAATAAATTGCAATTCGTTTCCGCCGCGCTCTACAGTCTGGGCCACGGCAGTAACGACGCGCAAAAAACCATGGGCATCATCTGGATGCTGCTGATCGCGGCCAATCTCACCGGCCCCAAGGAGGACCTGCCATTCTGGGTGGTGCTGGTCTGTCAGACAGCGATGGGCCTGGGCACGCTGTTCGGCGGTTGGCGCATCGTCAAAACCATGGGCATGAAAATCACCAAGCTAAGGCCGGTCAGCGGTTTTTGCGCTTCCGCCAGCGGTGCGGCCTGCCTGTTCCTGGCCACCGGCCTGGGCGTTCCCGTCTCCACCACCCACACCATCACCGGCTCCATCATCGGTGTGGGCGCTTCGCGTAAGCTGTCGGCAGTGCGCTGGGGGGTAGCCGGCAATATTGTCTGGGCGTGGATTCTCACCATTCCCTGCTCGGCATTCATTTCCGGCATGGCCTGGTGGGCCGCCCGGCATTACTTCAGCTAGCGGCTTCTTTCGCAGTAACTTCCTGCGGTAACTTCCCGCCGCAACCTCTGCTTACGCGCAGGCCGCCAGAGAGCCGACCGATTCGCCGCGCAGGCGGCAGATCAGACTCTTGAATCCTTCCGGCTGGTGGATATGGTGGCCCTGCACATAGTCCACGCCGATCTCGCGCATGCAGCGCAGGATGTCTTCGTCCTCGACAAACTCGGCGACCGTCTGCATGCCCATCACATGCCCCACGCGGTTGATGGATTCGACCATCGCATAATCGGCGGCGTCGCGCGGCGTGCCTTTGATGAATACGCCATCGATTTTCAGGTAATCGACCGGCAGGTTCTTGAGGTAGGCGAACGACGATAGTCCGCTGCCGAAATCGTCCAGGGCAAACCGGCAGCCCAGCGATTTCAGGCGGTGCATGAAGCGCGTGACACGGGTGAGATTGGAAATGGCGGCGGTCTCGGTGATTTCGAAACAGAAACGATCGGGGCGCACGCCGGTTTCGTCGAATTGCGCGAGGATGAAATCGAGCAGGCGCTCGTCGCTGAGGCTGACACCGGAGACGTTGACCGCAAGTTGCAGCCGGTCGTAAATGGCCGCGTCCGGCCCGGTCAGACAGCGCGCCAGGCAGGTCGTCATGCGCCGGAACACCCAGCGGTCTATGGTCGGCATCAGGTTGTAGCGCTCGGCCGCAGGAATAAAGGCCATGGGCGGCACGGTGCGGCCGGTTTCGTCCTTCATGCGCAGCAGCACTTCCTGATGCAGGCGCCCATCATCCTGGCCCAGCGCCTGCACGCGCTGGAAGTTCAGGAAAAAACGGTCCTCGTCGGCGCACTTCACCAGGCGCGACACCCAGCTCATCTCGCCCTGCCGCGACGACACTTCCTCATCGTCCATGCGGAACACCTGCACCTGGTTGCGGCCCTTGTCCTTGGCCATGAAGCAGGCGGTGTCGGCGGCGGACATGGCCGCTTCCACGCTCTTGCAATCGGCGTCAATGGCGCAGACGCCGATGCTGGCGCTGATGGAAAACAAGCGGCCCTGCCAGGAAAAACGGAAAGCGCGGATGGCATCGAGAATCTGCACCGCGATGCGCTCAGCCTGGCCGATATTGCAACCGTCCAGCAGCACGCCGAATTCGTCCCCGCCCAGGCGCGCCAGCAGATCGGACTGGCGCATGCTGGACATCAGGATGGCCGACAACTGCCGCAGCAGTTCATCGCCGGCCTGGTGACCGCAGGTGTCGTTGACCACTTTGAACTGGTCGAGATCGATGTACAGCATGGCGTGATGCAGGCTGCGGGTACGCGCGGTGTGCAACATGGTTCCCAGCATGCTTTCGAATTCGCGCCGGTTGACCAGATCGGTCAGAGCGTCGTGACTGGCCTGCCAGGAGAGATTGCGTGCCATTTGCCGGGTATGCGTCACGTCGCGAAACACCAGCACCGCGCCCACCAGTTTGCCGTCGCGCGCGCGAATGGGCGCCGCCGAGTCTTCGATGGCGAATTCCTCGCCCAGCTTGGAGACCAGTACCGTGTGATTGGCGAGCCCGCTGGTTTGTCCCTGGCTCAGCACCCGGTCAATCGGGCTTTCCAGGGTCTGGCGATCTTTTTCGGAGATGATACGGAACACGTTTTCCGCCGGCATGCCCATGGCGTCTTCCGGCTTCCAGCCGCACAGCTTTTGCGCCACCGGATTGAGGTAGGTCACCATACCCTGCGCGTCGGTGGTCAGCACGGCATCGCCGATCGATTCCAGGGTGATCTCGGCCAGTTCCTTTTCCTGGTACAGCGCTTCTTCCGCAGCTTTGCGCGCGCTGATGTCGTTGGCCATGACGATGAAACCGGGGCGGCCGAACTGGTCGGTCTGCTGCACCCAGGCCTCGGACGGGTAGGTGGTACCGTCCTTGCGTCGTGCCTCGATTTCCACCGACACGGACGCGCGCTCGCCGCTTTTGAGGATTGCCCGCACCATTTCGCGGCGCGAGACGTTCCAGTCTGTGGACAGGTGGGTGGCGTTCATGGTCCGTAGTTCGTCCAGTGAGTAGCCGAGATTGCGGCAGGCGCCCTCGTTGGCGTACAGCACGAAATTGGTTTCATCGTCGAACACGATGATTTCGTTCAGCGACTTGTCGACGATGGCCCCCAGACGGGCCACATCCTTCTGATGGCGGCGCGCATCGACCAGGCGCATCACCACATTGGCCAGTTGGCTCAGAGCAGTGCGCTGGCTGTGCGACAGTGACTTGGGTTGCTTGCCCAGCACGCACAATGTGCCGATAGCCTGGCCACTATTACTCATCAGCGGCATGCCGGCGTAGAAGCGGATGCCGGGGTTCTTGCCAACCAGAGGGTCGTTAAAAAAGCGCACGTCGTGGGCGGCGTCGGCGATTTCCAGCGGTTCTGCGGTGGCCATCACCAGATCGCAAAAATGTGGCCTGCCGGGCACCTCGTTGCTCATGTCCCGGTTTATCAGCTCGCCGGTGCGGTCATACACGGATTTGAAGCCGTCGCGCTCGTATTGGGCCAGATTGATCAGTGCGAACGGCACATCGCAAATGTATGCGGCAAGCTCAGTGATCTCGGCGAAAATCGTTCCGCCATCCGGAACCTGCCGTGATTCCGGTTCTTGCACCATCAGCCGTGCAATGTCAGGGGGCCCCTCTTGCGCCACAGGATCGGCGACAGCGGCAGCAGCAGAATCGATATCCGTAGGCAAGGTACCCTCCAGCGGGTGTGAACTTGCCATGGTTGGTCGAATAGATACCAGACCACTTACATACAACTTGCCGGCAAATCGGCCGCACGGGATGCCGCTGCCTAAAACAAGGTGCCCTGCACCGCCCGTCCCGGCACGCAAAACCGGCTCATGTCCATGCCACGCGTGAAACGCCGGCCGCCGATATCGTAACCGTAGCGGCGGACGGCGTTTTCGTAGCGCTTTGCCAAGAGGTCGGCGTAGACGCCCTCGCCCACGAAGCGCGAGCCGAAATTGGGGTCGTTGTCGCGGCCGTTGCGCATGGCGTGGATTCTCGACATGACGTGCGCCGCTTTCAGCGGAAAATGTTCCTGCAACCAATCACGGAACAAATCCTTGACCTCCCAGGGCAGGCGCAGCAGGCCGTAGCCGGCGCTATTGGCGCCCATCTCGCGGCCGCGCTGCAGGATGCTTTCTAGTTCGTGGTCGGTGATGAAGGGAATCACCGGCGCCACCAGGATGCCGACCGGCACACCGGCCTCGCACATTCTTTGCACGGTCAGCATGCGCCGCTCAGGGGCGGCGGTGCGCGGCTCCAGGTAGCGTGAGACCTGGTGATTGAGGGTGGTGAGAGAAATGGTTACGTTGACCAGATTGCGCTCGGCCATGCTCACCAGAATATCCAGGTCGCGCTCGATCAGGGCCGATTTGGTGATCAGCGCCACCGGCTGATTGAATTCGCTGGCCACCTGCAAGCAACGCCGCGTGATCTGATGTTCCCGCTCGCAGGGCTGGTAGGCATCGGTGACGATGCCGACGCAGATGGTGTCGCACACATAGCTGGGCTTCGATAGCTCCGCACGCATCAATTCCGGCGCGTTGGTTTTGGCGAAAATGCGCGTCTCGAAATCCAGCCCAGGCGACAGGCCCAGATAGCCGTGATTGGGGCGCGCAAAACAATAAATGCAGCCGTGCTCGCAGCCGCGATAGGGATTCATCGAATAGCGAAACGGGATATCGGGAGAGTCGTTGCTGGTCAGTACGCTCTTGGCGATTTCCTCGCTGACGATGGTCTCGGGCCGGGTAGGGGCATCCTCATCGGCTTCGCGCTCCCAGCCGTCGTCCAGCGCCTCGCGCTGCCATTTCTCGAAGCGCCCCTCGATATTCAGCGCGGCGCCGCGGCCCTTGTGCGCCTGGTCGCGCCCGGCGCCGGGCGCGTGGTGGGTGGTTTTGAGCGACATATCACTACGATAGCAAACAACTGTACATTTGTACAGTTGTTTGTACGATTATGCGCTCGGGGGCGCTTACTGACCGGCAAACTCCTTGGCGATGCTCTCTTTGGCAGTCGGCTGAGGTTCCGCCCCCGCCAAGGCAAACCAGTCCACGCGCCGGGTGGTGAGCATAATCAACGCCAGCATGATGAACAACAGCATGGAACCCATGATGAGAGCATTGTCCTCGGAGGCCAGAATACCGTAGAGCACGCCATACAGGATGGCCAGCGCGCCGCCAAACGACATTGCCCGCTTCCAGCTACCGAGTACATGGGCCATATACAGGATGTTGAGTCCTGTGCAGGCCAGCGCCGCGAGAACGTAGGCGTAGTTGAAGGCGATATGTTCAGAGGCGGCGATCAGCAGCAGAAAAAAAATTGCCAGCGTCAGGCCCACCAGCAGGTATTGCATCGGGTGGATGCGCAGGCGCGTCGTGACTTCGTACAAAAAGAAACCGGCGAAGGTGAGGACCACAAACAGCATGCCGTATTTGGCGGCGCGCTCGGCTTGCTGGTATAGATTGGCGGGCTCGACGAAACCTACGTCCAGCGTCTCCCAGGAAGTTTGGATGCCGCGCGCGTACAAGGCCGGGACATTGCCGTAATTCTTGGTGGCAAGGTGCGGGATCGTCCAGGTAGCCGTAAAACCATTCGCATCGACGCTGCGCTCTATGGGCAGAAAGCGCCCGCCGAAGCCCGGGTGCGGCCACGCCGATTGCCAGCTCACTTTATTGGTCTTGCCGCTTGGCGCAAAGCCCAGCGAGGTGGTACCGATCAGGTCCAGTGTTACGCTGAAAGGATAGCTGACCCCGGCGGTCGGAACCGGTACCGCAAAGGCCAGCGTATTACCTACGCCGGCTATTTGCACCGCTTCCACCGTGCCGGCATCAGCGCCGTTCCAGCCGGCCTTGGGTGCGCTGCGCAGGCCGCGCAAATCCGTTATCGGCATCAACACGCGCGCCTCGGTCACGACCACGCGGCGTTTATCCTTTTGCAGTCCCAACTCCGGCGGCACGGAAAAGGTGGAATCGATTTTGCCGCCAACCCGGAACTGCAGCGCTTTATAGATCCCCTTGTACTTTTCTTCCACGGGGATAGCGGCGGTAAAGGTCATGGCGTCGGCTGGAAACAGGGCCTCCCCGGTGATTTCAACGACGCGCGAAACCAGGTCGCCTTTTTTGTTTTCTTCGGTGATGGTGTCGTATAGGCGGTAACTGACGCCCAGAAAGGGGCCGACGATGCGCTGCTCGCCGGCGGACGCCTCAGCGATGGCCTCGCGGGCCTGCTGCTGACGGGAGGCGCGCTCCTGGATCACGCCCCTGACCATTTGCAGCGGTATCCATAAAAGCAGCGAAATCAGGCCGATCGCGAAAACGCGAACCATGACATTTTTGTTCATGAAACTCCCTGGAAATCAATAAAGCGACAGGTCAACCGACCTGATGGCCCAGAGGACGCCCCTGCCTGAGGAGAGGAGGAGAGCAAAGGCAGGGGCGTCGGGCTCCGAGGTTGGGTGGCCGGCCGGCGGAAATGCCGGACGGAGCAGTTAAGGACGCGGGCTAAGCGCTGAATTGCGAAACAACCATGGCGATGGCGGCTGCCACCATGCCGGTGCCGATGCCGCAGGCGATGGCCGTACCCAGCATTTTCAAAAACTCACTGGGCGGGAATTGGACCGAAGAGGGCGCCTGCTTAGATGCGACCGGATATTGAGCGGGAGCAGTGGATTTGATGCTGGCGATGACGCTATACATGGCGGCCTCCGGGTGGGTCATAGGGTTTGTGTTGGGGGGTTGATGGTTGCTACAGGGGCCATTAAGAACCCCATGTCTGGCGGGATTGCGGCAGCACCGGTGGCTGGAAACGGGCGGAACATGGCGAAATTGTGATTCTGGTTCTGTGAACCGCCCCACTGCGCCGGCATGCGGTATATTCGCCGCAGACCCCAAGAGAAATTCAACAAGCGGCCGGAGTGCCCGAGGGACCCATGTCGAAACGAATTGCCCTGGTTGAAGACGACGCCATCATCCTTTCCAATTACCGCGACGCGCTGACCCGCGGCGGCTACACCGTGGAGACCTACTCCACGCGCGCCGACGCCACCGCCGGCTGCCGTGCGCGCCTGCCCGACCTGGCGATTCTGGATATCGGCCTGGGCGATGAGATCGATGGCGGCTTTGCCCTGTGCCGCGACCTGCGCGCCCTGTCGGCCTCGCTACCCATCGTGTTTCTGTCGGCGCGCGATAGTGACTTCGATATCGTCTCGGGCCTGCGCATGGGCGCGGACGACTACGCCACCAAGGACATCAGCATCCCGCACCTGTTGGCGCGCATCGCCGCGCTGTTCCGCCGCCTGGATGCACAGCGCCAGCCCTCGCGTGCCGAGGACGTGCTGCACCGCGGCCCCTTGTGCCTGGACATCAACCGGCTATCGGTGACCTGGCGCGAGCAAAGCGTCACCCTGACGGTGACTGAATTCTGGATGGTGCACGCCCTGGTCAAGTTTCCCGGTCACGTCAAGAATCGCGACCAGCTGATGCGCGAGGCGGAGTTGACGGTGGACGACAACACCATCACCTCGCATATGAAGCGCATCCGCAAAAAATTCGTGGAGATCGACGACAAGTTCGATGAGATCGAAACCGTGTACGGCCTGGGATATCGCTGGCGGGCCGTTTAAATCATTTCGCCATTGCATCGTTGCGCCACCGTGATTCAACGCCTATCGTGATTCAACGTCTGCTGCCCACCGGGATACGCACCCGCCTGCTGCTGGTCTCTTTGCTGCTGATGCTGATCCCGGTGATCGGCTTTCGCTTTATTCAGCAGATGGAGCAATCGCTGCGTACCGGCCAGCAGCAGGTTTTGGCGGGCTCGGCGCGGCTGCTGTCGGCCACGCTCTCCGACCGGCCGGCGCTGTTTAAACCCTCCGCGCAGGACATCAGCCCCGACGAAGCCGAGCGCAGCCGTATTCTTTCGCTTTTCAGCAGCGACGATCCGGCCACCGCAGCTAACCTGGGCAGCGCCTATGACCGCTCTGAAGGCATCGAGCAAACGCTGCAGGTCGTGACCCAACCGGCCGAGCGTATCTGGGTAGTGGATGCCAGCCTGCACGTGCGCGGCCTGTCCGGCAGCCTGCGACGCCCGCAGGACGGGACCGACGAAGCCACGATGCTGCAAAAAACCTATCGCGGCCTGCTGCGCCCACTGCTGCGCATGGCGGCCGGTGATCCCTATGAACCCATTGCCGATAACGCCGACGCCACCTACCAGGCGGTGATGCGCCAAGTGGACAAGGCCTTGCAGGGGCAGGCCAATTCGCTGACCCGCATCGCCGGCGCGGGCAGCAATGGCGCCCTCATTCTCTCCGCCGCCCAACCTATCTGGCAGGGGGACAGCATCATCGGCGCGGTGGTGATGGAAGAAACCACCCAGGGCAACCAGGCCATTACCTACGCCGCCACTGAGTCCTTGCTGGCGATGAGCGCCATCATCGTGATTGTCGGCTTTCTTACCTTGGTGGTGTTTGCCTCGCGCCTCGCCTTCCGGGTACGGCGCTTGCAACGCGAAGCGGCCGGCGCCATCGATGCGCAGGGCCGCATCTCGCGGAGCAGTGAGCCCATCAGCGGCACCGGGGCGCACGACGAAATCGGCGCACTGGCGCAGACCCTGGATGTGACGCTCTCCCGCCTGCGCCAGTACAACGCCTATCTGGAGCAGATGGCGGGGCGGCTGTCGCACGAGCTGCGCACGCCGCTGGCGGTGGTGCGTTCGTCTCTCGACAATCTGCGCCAGACCAAACTACCGGAAGACTCGCGCGTTTATGTGCAGCGCGCCGACGAAGGCATAGCCCGGCTCGCTACCCTCATCACCCGCATGTCGGCGGCGACACAATTAGAGCGCATGCTGCAGGAAGCCGATATGGAGGTTTTCGATTTCCGCGAGGTGGTGAGCGGCTGCGTGGAAGGTTACCGCCTGGCCTATGCGCCGCGCGTATTCGAGCACGCGAAGGAAGCAGACCCCATCATGCTGTCTGGCGTACCCGACGCGCTGGCGCAAATGCTGGATAAGCTGGTGCAAAACGCCGTTGATTTCGCCCCCGCCGATACGGCGATTACGATTGCCCTGCAGAAGGTGCGCAATGAAATCGAGCTGCGCGTCACCAATAAAGGGCCGCTGTTACCGGCGTCCGCCGGTGAATCCATGTTTGCTTCCATGGTGTCGATCCGTCAGGAAGGCGATTCGCGCGAAGGACATCTCGGCCTGGGCTTGTATCTGGTGCGTCTCATCGCCGATTTTCACGGTGGCCGGGTATCGGCTGCCAATCTGGCGGACGGCAGCGGCGTGCAGTTTGTGATCGCCTTTCCGGTAGCCAAAATAGGAAAATAATAGGCAACGGCGGGCTGCTTAACCCGATTTGCGTTTCGCGCCGTTTAACAGGCTTCGCCATCTCACAAAGGATCGCCATGAAAACCCGCCAAATCTACCTAGCCCCTTTATTGGCCGGCGCCATCGTGTTGCCGGTACATTCGGAAACCAGCGTCACCATCTATTCGGGCGTAGAGCCGGGCGACCATCCGCTGGAAGATATCCAAAGGAATGGAAAACCCTCGGATTTGCCGGGCTTTGCCGTTATCCGGCAAGAGCAGGATCTGAAACTCGCCAAGGGCCGAAGCGTGATTCGCATCAACGAGGTTCCCGCGCTGATCGATCCGACCACTGTTTCTTTTGAATCGCTAACCGACCCGCTCGGCACCCATGTTATCGAGCAGAGTTTCGAGTTCGACCTCACCAGCACGTCGGCGCTATTGCAAAAATACATTGACCGCGAAGTCACCATCGATGTCGCTCGCGCACAGGGGACCGAAAGCGTCACCGGGCAGCTGATTGGAATCGGCGACGGGCTGGTTCTTAAAATGGCCGACGGCAGCATACGCACGCTCAGCAGTTACGCCGGTGTGCGCCTGGCAGCCCTGCCCGGCGGACTGATCAGCAAACCAACATTGGTCTGGGACTTGATGGCCGAAAAAGCGGGCACTCAGCGCGCACGCTACGGCTATCGGACGGACGGTATGACCTGGTGGGCAAACTACAACCTGACGCTTGATGATGACGGCAGCAAATGCCGCTTTGATATGAGCGCCTGGGTAACCATCGTCAACCGTACCGGGACGGCGTTTACGGACGCCAAACTAAAATTGGTTGCCGGGGACGTACATCGCGCCCAGCCGCTGCATAGACCCGGTATGCAGAAGGTTGAAAGAATCGAGGTGACCGGCTCGAACTACGTGCCCGGTTTTGTCGAAAAACCTTTTTTTGAATACCATCTGTACACACTGGGACGGCCCGCCACGCTGACCAATAATTCAACCCGGCAAATCGAGTTGTTCCCGACTACTCGCAATGTGGCCTGCGAGAAGACCTTTGTCTATCGGGGTCAGGCGCGCAGCTACGGCTATTCGTCGTCACCTTCGACGGAGCGCTATATTGGCGGCCAGTCCAACAGCAAGGTGGATGTCTACTTCCAGTTCAGGAACGGTGAGGACAATCACATGGGAATGCCCTTGCCAGCCGGCAATGTGCGCGTCTCCAAACTGGATAGCGCCGACCACACCGTGGAATTTGTCGGCGAGGACATGGTGGGGCATACCGCGAAAAACGAAACCGTGCTGGTCAAACTGGGCAGCGCGTTTGATGTGGTGGGAGAGCGCCGCCAGGTCGACTATCGATTCGACTCCGCCGCCAAATGGATCGAGGAGGAGATCGAGGTCAAGGTACGAAATCAAAAGGAAGAGGCGGTAAACGTTTCCGTTTACGAAAATCTGAACCGCTGGAGCAACTGGTCGATTCTGCGAAAATCTCACGACTTCGAAAGTGTCGACGCGCGCACCATCCGTTTCCCGGTAAAAATCGCCAAAGGCGGCGAAGCGGTGGTGCGCTACACCATACGCTATAGCTGGTAGCGCCGCGCCTTAAAAGGATGCGACCACGTCCAGGAAAGGCCGGCCATAGCGCGCCAGCTTGACCGCGCCCACACCCGAAATACCGGCCAGATCCTGCTCGCTGCGCGGCTTCACGCGCAGGATTTCCAGCAGCACCGAGTCGTGGAAAATCACGTAGGGTGGCACACCCTGCTCACGGGCGAGGCGGGTGCGCTCGTCGCGCAGGGCCTGCCATAAGGGTTCGTCCTCCGCCCCGATTTCCACCCCGACCTTGCGTGCGCGCTCCACGCTGCGATCGGCAGTTTTCTCGGCGCGGGTTCTTTTGGGTGGCGTAATGTCTTCGCGTAGCGTGACTTCGCGTTCGCCTTTCAGCACCGCCCGGCTGGCCGCCGTCAGCGACAAGCCGCCGTATCCCTGCATATCGACGGCGAGCAGACCCATGCCCACCAGTTGGCGGAAGATGCTGCGCCAGGAAGCTTCATTGCGATCCGCGCCCACGCCGAACACGCTCAGGGTGTGGTGGTTGAAATTCATGACGCGCTCGGTGGACTTGCCCATTAGCACGTGGATCAGATGCACGGCACCAAAGCGCTGCCCGGTGCGAAACACGCAAGACAGTGCCTTTTGCGCCTCCACCGTGCCGTTCCAGCTCTTGGGCGGGTTGAGGCAGTTGTCGCAATTACCGCAGCTAAGACCGAAGCTTTCGCCGAAGTAGTGCAGCAGCGCATGACGCCGGCATTGGGCGGTTTCACAAAAGCCGACCAGGGCGTCGAGTTTTCGTTTCTCCAGGCGCTTGCGCTCCTCGGGCGCTTCGGAGCCTTCGATCATCTGCGAGAGGCTGACGATATCGCCCAGGCCGTAAGCCAGCCAGGCCTCTGACGGCAGGCCGTCGCGCCCTGCTCTGCCCGTCTCCTGATAGTAGCTTTCGACGCTCTTGGGCAAATCCATATGCGCCACAAAACGCACATCGGGCTTGTCGATACCCATGCCGAAGGCGATGGTCGCCACCATGATGACGCTCTCTTCGCGTAAAAAGCGCTGCTGGTTGGCGGCGCGGTCTGCCGAAGACATGCCGGCGTGATACGGCAGTGCCACATGGCCATGGTCGGCCAGAAATCTCGCCGTCTCCTCGACTTTTTTGCGCGACAGACAATAGACGATGCCGGCTTCGCGCGCATGACTTTTCAGAAAATCGATGAGCTGGCGGCGACCCTCGTTTTTTTGCGTCACCAGATAACGGATATTGGGCCGATCGAAGCTTGAGACGAATTTCCTTGCGCCCTCCAGGGCCAGGCGCTCGACGATTTCCTGGCGCGTCGGCTCATCGGCCGTGGCGGTCAGGGCAATACGCGGGATATCCGGAAAGCGCTCGTGCAATACCGTGAGCTGCCGGTATTCGGGCCGGAAGTCGTGCCCCCATTGGGAAACGCAATGCGCCTCGTCGATGGCGAACAGGGCGAGATTGGAGCGGCGCAGCAGGTCGAGAAAACGCGGGGTCAGCAGGCGCTCCGGCGCCACGTACAGCAAATCGAGTTCGCCGCTCAGTAGCTTCCTTTCCACGGCCTGCGCCTCGCCTGCGTCCAGGGTGGAATTGAGAAAGGCCGCTTTGACGCCCAGTTGCAGCAGCGCGTCCACCTGATCTTGCATCAGGGCGATCAAGGGTGAGACCACAATGGCGGTGCCGGGCCGCAACAGGGCTGGCAATTGATAGCAAATCGACTTGCCGCCGCCGGTGGGCATCAACACCAGGCAATCACCGCCGCCCACCAAATGGGCGACGATATCCGCCTGCGGGCCGCGGAAGGCATCGTAGCCGAAGACTTGTTTGAGCGTTTGCCGGGCGTTCAGATTCATGACCGTGCAATATAGAGCCTTAGCAAACCGGCTGCACGGTCGTGGCAAAGAATATTTACCGTCACCGGCGTTTCAGGCCACTGCAGAGTTGAGGCAGGGCAGCCGGATGCCGATCAGGTATGCCAGGGCGGCGCATCCAATCGCCGGATGGGTGCGTATTGTCGGCATCTGAACGTAAAACCTTCCCGGCAATGAAATATTTCGACAACCCGGCCCCTGCGGAATCGGCCGGCTATGACTGCTATGAGTCCTCCGCCTCGCGGCCTCCCGCCGTAGCGACCCGCACCATATTTATCACCGGCGGCACCGGCTATCTGGGCTCGGCGCTGATACGCGAACTGATCGCGCGCGGACACCGTGTCCACGCCCTGGTGCGGCGCGAGTCGCTGCCGCGTGCGATGAAAATACTGCCGGTGGAATGCGTGCTCGCCGTTGGCGACGCCCTGGATGCCGGCAGCTACGGCCATATGGTTCAGCATTGCGACACATTTGTGCAAATGGTCGGTGTGGCGCACCCCAGCCCCGGCAAGACGGCAGCGTTCAAGGCCATCGACCTGCAATCGGTTCGCGCCGGTATCGCTGCCGCCGTCAGCGTCGGCGTGCGGCATTTTGTGTATCTTTCGGTTGCCCAGCCCGCATCCACCGCCGCGCCGCTGATGCGCGATTACGTGGAATCCCGCCGTCAGGCCGAAGCACAGGTTTGCGCGGCCGTCGCCGACGGCAAGATGAGCGTCACCTTCCTGCGGCCCTGGTACGTGCTGGGGCCGGGGCATCGTTGGCCCATCCTGCTGTTGCCGCTATATTTGCTGGCCGCGCTACTGCCCGGCTTGCGTGAATCGGCCAGAACGATGGGCCTGGTGTCGAGACGTCAGATGGTGGCGGCCCTGGTACACAGTATCGAGCACCCGGCGCACTCGGTCAGCGTGATCGATGTGCCGGGTATTCGCAAAATCGGCGGCATGGCCGCACTCGCGACCGGCTAGGGCGCCGGCCGCTGCCCATCGATACCGAGGGGCTGGCGGCAAGCCATCACCGGGTAGCGTGGGATGCGCCGTGGCGCGCGGCGGAACGGATGAATAGCAGGCAGCCGTGCTCACTGAAAACTTCACCGTGCCGTGAGCCGCTGCGGGCAAGCTGGTAGTCACCCCTCTGCATGAAGGTGTCGCCCAGATAACAGCTACCCTCCAAGACCAGGGATTCCTCGTCACCGTCATGGGTATGCGCCGGCAGGCGCGTATCGGCCTGCATGCGGATCAGCCAGGATTGCCTCACACCGTCGTCGTGCAGGACTTGCATATCCACGCGGTCGGCAATCGGCACCCAGGTGCCGCCGCCCGCGCGTACGGTGCAAAACTGACTATCGCCTGATGCAGCCGGCGCCGCTACCGTCGACAGGATGCGCTGCTTGAGTTTCGCCTGACGCGCGGGCGGCATACTTTGCGGCGGCACCGCCAGCAGCAGGGAGGCTTCCAGAGTTTCCGGCAAAGTGGTTTCGATTTTCTTGGTCATGAGGCCTCCTGGCGCACCGAGTCGAAATCAGGGCCCAGCAAATCGCGCAGGATGGTGAGGGAACGCCGGATATGGGTCTTGACGCTACCTAGCGGCAAGCCGGTGTGCTCGACGATTTCCGAGTGGCTGTATCCCCGGAAAAACGCCAGGGACAGCAACTGGCGTTGCAGCGGTGTGAGATGTTCCATGGCCTGGTTCAGTTGTTGATTGGCTTGCGTGGCGGCCAGGAGATCGAGGGGGTTGTGCCCGTCATCCATCGGTTCGTCGCTCAGGTTGAACGGTTCGGGATGACTGAAGGCTTCGTCCCGCCGCCGCAGCTGATCCAGGGCGCGGCTGCGGGTGATGATCAAGAGCCACGCCAGCACCTTGCCGCGCGCTTCATCATAACGCCGGGCATCTCGCCATACCTGCAGGAATACGTCCGAGACCACTTCCTCGGCCAGTTCGGGCGTACGCACGATGCGCATCGCCACGCCGTACACCCGGTCGACCGTTGCATCGTATAGTCTGGCCAGCGCGCTTTCATCCGTTTGGGCAATCATCCTGACCAATTCAGACAAATGCGGATCATTCCCGGGGGCTGCGCCGGCGGTGGCCGGCATCGCGACCTGAATGGCACGGTGCACGCGCGCCGGCGCAATGCGCGGCAGCAACGCGTCCTGCGGATCCGGGCTGATCGAGTCGGCAATCATGTACTCTCCTCCGAATGCGGTCTCCACGACCGATTTTATCGTAGGGGACCGTTCACTTTGGGCAACGGCAAGGTCGCGCGGGAATAAGGCCTCCGTGAGCGCGATTGGTCGTGGCAGCCGGCATTTCCTTTCAAGAACTTGCAGAAAAGATATGGGCTGCCAGGCTTTTGTACGCTGGGAAAACCATTTCAGATTCGGGGCCTGCAAAT
>JACXTT010000326.1_pt1 | contig 79218 bp, 80 predicted proteins | sample 9270951 | NCBI WGS metagenome assembly JACXTT01 (sample SAMN15532306, study PRJNA645909) | rock metagenome | isolation source: weathered quartz diorite | place: Puerto Rico | collected 2017-06-21
CTTTGGGTTACTTTTCTTTGACTCCGGGCATCCTGCCCTCCGCCCTTCGGGCCGGCTTCGCCGTTCGCACGCGCTCCTGCGCGTGCGTGGGCCAGCAAAAGAAAAGTGACTCGAGCGTCGGCAGACGATCGAAACGCCCGCCGCGTCCCACGGGGACTTTCATCGGTCGTAGGCGGCAAGCTGGCGGGAGCGTGGGCTACCGGAGGCCTGAATCGTCTGTAGCAACAACCAAGAGGATGCAGACCGGCGCGAAAGGCCTCGCGCACAGGGTGCGCTCCTACAGGAGATGGGTGAGGTTGGTGCGAGTACGGGCCCCCACACCACCGTGAAGGTGGCGATGCCCCAGCCCTCTCCCCTGAGCGAGAAGGAGAAGTGAGAGACAGGGGTCAACAACGAAGCTGCCTTACGTCCTCACCGCATCGACGCGTTGCGGTGTAGCCGTGCCTTGTGAGGTAGCACGTCCCGTATTCGGCTTGTTTCGGTCCACCGACGCTTCTATCCCCATATCGCTATAGAAGCCCCGCTCTAAAGGCCATTTTCTTTGGGTTACTTTTCTTTTGGGCCAGCAAAAGAAAAGTGACTCGAGCGTCGGCAGACGATCGAAACGCCCGCCGCGTAGGCGGCACCCTGGCGGGAGCGGGGCTACCGAAGGCCTGAATCGGCTGCAACAACCAAGAGCATGCGGACCGGCGCGAAAGGCCTCGCGCACAGGGTGCGCTCCTACAAGTGCAAAGGCGGCCAGATGCAGGGGCAGGGGATCGAAACGCCCGCCGCGTAGGCGGCACCCTGGCGGCAGCGGGGCTACCGAAGGCCTGAATCGGCTGCAACAACCAAGAGCATGCGGGCCGGCGCGAAAGGCCTCGCGCACAGGGTGCGCTCCTACAAGTGCAAAGGCGGCCAGATGCAGGGGCAGGGGATCGAAATGCCCGCCGCGTCCCACGGGGACTTCCTTCGGTCGTGGGCGGCAAGCTGGCGGTATCGCCACTACCGAAGGCAACACCCCGCTCTAGTTACAACGAGGGACATGAAGACCGGCGCGAAAGGCCTCGCGCACAGGGTGCGCTCCCACAACGGCAGCCAGAGGGTGGATCACCTGCTGAAAAGACAGAAGAGAAGGCGAAGCTACCCCTGCCTCTCCAACCAATCCACCACCGCCCCCATATCCCGCACATCCAGATCCGGCGCGCGCCCCAGCGCCCCCGGCCACGGATGCCCCGCGCGATTGATCCACGCCGTGCGCAGCCCCGCATCCCGCGCCCCCACCACATCCAGCTCGGGATCGTCCCCGACGTGCAGGATCTCGGCGGCGCTCAATCCCAACCGCTCCGCGGCAGCCAGGAAGATCCGTGCGTCAGGCTTGGGCACGCCCGTATCGCGGGCGCAGACATGGTGCGCGAAGTGCGCGCGGATGCCGATGCGGTCCAGGTCCGCGTTGCCGTTGGTGAGGCTGGCGATCGGCCAGCGGCCGGCCAAGCGCTCCAGCGCCGGCAGGCTGTCGGGATACAGCTCCACGCGGTTGCGCGCGGAGAAATAGATCTCCCACAACGCCTCCAGCGGCGCCTCGTCGATGCCGCAATGGGCAAAGGCACGCTGGATCGTCAGGTGGCGTTGCGCGGTGAAATCGTGCGAGAGGTCGGTGCGCTCGGCGGCGACCTCGGCGCGCAGCGCGCGCATGGCCGGGATCGGCCATGCGCGTGCCACGTCGGGATAGTGCTGGCGCAGGTACGCATCGACATCGCGATCTGCGCGCTCCAGGGCCGGCAGCACCGGCCACAGGGTGTCGTCCAGGTCGAGCGTGAGGGCGCGGATGCGCACGCCGCGTCCGATCAGTTGCCGCTGACCTTCAGAACCTGGTCGAGCTTCACCGTGTCGCTGGTCAGGTGGTTCCAGTCCTTCAGCTGGGCAACCGTCACCGAGTACTTCTCGGCGATGATCGACAGCGTTTCACCCTTGGCGACCTTGTGGGTCTCGCCGGCCGAGGCCGCCTTGCGCGATTCCACCGCCTGCTTGGCTTCCAGCGCGCGCTCCGAGGTCGGCGCATTGGCCGAGGCCGAGGCATAGGTCGCGCCCGGGGCCGACAGCACCGGCGGAGCCGGGGTCGGTTCCACCTGCATCTTCACGCCGATGTCGGCGAGCAGCTTCTGGCGGCGGGCCGTGTCGTTGGCGGCCAGTTCCGGCGCATCCGAGTACGGCACCAACTGGTGCTGGCGGGCCAGCGCCTTCACCGTGTCGGTGTGCAGGAATTCCATGAAGGCTTCGACCTGCGCGGCCTTCGGGCTGTTCTTGTTGGTCACCAGGTACAGCGGGGTGTACAGGATGTAGCTGCCGTCGGTGACGGTGGCCAGGCTCGGGCGCACGCCGTTGACGCTCACCATCTTCACCTTGCCGTTGTTGGCCACGCCCGACAGCGTGGTCACGCCCAGCGCGTTCGGATCAAGCGTCACCGCCTCTTCCAGCTTGGCCGTGTTGACGTACAGGCGCGGCGCGGCCACCGGCTGGTTGCCGCGGCCGAACAGCAGGCGGCGCAGGCTGTATTCCACGCCGTCACCCGGGCTGGCCACCGCGTACAGGTTGATCGGCGCGTCCTTGCCGCCCACGTCCTTCCAGTTGGTGATCTTGCCGAAGTAGATGTCGTGCAGCTGCTTCGGGGTGAGGCTGCCCGCCGGGTTCGACGGATGCGTGATCATCACCAGCGCGTCGTACGCCACCGGCATGAACTGCAGGTCGGTTTCGGCGCCGCCGGCGCTGCCGCGCGCGCTACCTGCCACGTCGGCCAGGCCGTGCGCGACGGCATCCAGGCCCGAGGCGGTGTTGAACGGCTGGATCTCGATGCGGCCCTTGCCGCTCTTTTCCCAGGCCTTGGCCACGTCCTCCACCACGCCGCGCGCGGTGGCGTAGTCGCCGCGCCACACCAGCGAGGGCAGCGGTGCGGCCTTGGTCGACTTGGCGGGCGTCTTGGTCTTGCCGGCGGCGAGTGCGCCGGTGGCCGCGCATGCCGTGAACAGCGCGACGATGAGAAGGCGGGAAATGCGAGATGACATGGCGGTTGGGAACCCCGAGTGCTGATAGGTGGTATCCGCAGGCCGCCTTGATGGGCGTGCGTGCAGGGACTGATGTAACCCGGGTATTTCAGCCAGCTCAGGGCCAAACATCAAGCTCGCGCGAAGCCCGGAAGCGGGGAAAAACGCGATGCCGTGCACGATGTCTTCACGCCGTTCATCGGCGGTTATTCGTCTCAGCACGGCAAATACGGTCGCAGCTCCGGTGCGACGATTTGGGAAGGCGTACGCCGACACAGTATCCCTGTGTCCGGACTCACATCACTGCGGCGATGCCGCCGTTATCCCTGGCGCCCACTGCGCGACCATTCCCCACTGCCACGCGCACCCTCACCGCCACCGATACCCGCACCGTCACCCGCACCCTCACCGTCATCCCAGCGAAAGCTGGACAAGCGCGTAGCGCGCAGAACGCCCGCAGGGCGGCCCCGAAGGGGCGAGTGCAGCGAGTCATCCAGCGCCTTCATCCACGGTGAGGTCAGAGCTCAAAGTCGCTGGATCCCGGCCTGGCCAGCCTGCGGCCGTTGAAAATCGCCTCGCCGGGATGACGAGCATGGGAGGTACATAGAGATGAGTGGGCTACTCCCCCACCTACCTCACATCCACATACCGCACCCCGTCATCCCCCGACACCACCAGCACCAGCTGCCGCGGATTGACCCCGGAAAGCTTCTGCAGCGTCCGCATATCCGGCACGCGCAGGTTGCCCACCCCGATCACGATGTCGTTGGCCTGCAGCCCCGCCTGCGCCGCCCGGCTGCCGTTGCGCACCGCACCCACGCCCACGCCGGCAATGCCCTGGGCACGCATGTTCTGCGACAGCTCGGTAAAGGTGACCCCCTCCAGCCGCGGGTCCAGCTTGCCGCCATCGACCGTGGCCAGCTTCTCCGGTGTCAGCTTGGCGGTGACATCCCGCGCGGTGCCGTTGCGCTGCACCGTCAGCTTCACCGTCGAGCCGATCGGCATCAGCCCCTCGGCGTTGCGCAGCTCCTGCGCGCTGCGCAGCGGCTTGCCGTCCAGCGCGGTGATCACGTCGCCCGGCTCGATGCTGGCGGTGTCGGCCGCCGAGCCGCCGGTCACCCGCGTCACCACCACGCCCTTGGTGTCCTTCAGCCCCAGCACCTTGGCGATGCGCGGGGTGATGTCCTGCGCCTCCAGGCCCAGGTTGCCGCGGTTGACCTTGCCGTGCGCGATCAGCTGCTGCATCACCTCGCTGGCCAGGTTGGTGGGGATGGCGAAGCCGATGCCCACGTTGCCGCCCGAGGGCGAGATGATCATGGTGTTGATGCCCACCAGCTCGCCGCGCAGGTTCACCAGCGCGCCGCCGGAGTTGCCCGGATTGATCGACGCGTCGGTCTGGATGTAGTTCTGGTAGCCGGTGCCGCCCAGGCCCGAGCGGCTCAGCGCCGAGACGATGCCCGAGGTCACCGTCTGGCCCAGCCCGAACGGGTCGCCCACCGCCACCACGAAATCGCCCACGCGCAGCTTGCCGGAGTCGGCCATCGGCAGCGCAGCCAACCCGGTCGCCTGGATCTGCACCACCGCCAGGTCCGTCTCCGGGTCGGTGCCCACCAGCTTGCCCTTGGCGTCGCGACCGTCCTGCAGGGTCACCGTGATGTCGTCGGCGCCGCCCACCACATGGTTGTTGGTGAGCACGTAGCCCTTGGCCGCGTCCACGATCACGCCCGACCCCAGGCTCTGCTCCACCCGCTCGCGCGGCGACCCCGACAGCCCGAAGAACTGGCGGAACACCGGATCCTCGAAGAACGGGTCGCGCACCTGCACCCGCGTCTTGGTGGAGATGTTCACCACCGCCGGCGTCACCTTCTCCAGCATCGGCGCCAGCGAGGGCAGGGGCTGGCCGTCGACCACGGGCGGCAAGGTCGCGGCATGCCCGGCCAGCGGCAGGGTGGCGGCGGCGACAAGGCTCAGGGTGGCCCACAGGCGGGCGAGGCGGGCAAGCATGGAAGCTCCTTTTTCTCTCGTTGAATCGGCGGTCGTTCGACTCGATTCGCGGCGCGCGGTTCCTTGGATTTCGCAGCCCTTCGCCCCGTCCCGTCTCGTCGTTCCGGGTGCATTTCGCGAGTGCTCGCGTCGCGAAACTGAGAACAGCAACAAAGACGTTTGGAAAGACTTTACAACCAACCATCCGAGGGGTAACTTTCTCATCCGTTCGCGACCACAACATCTTGTGTGACGACGCTGGTAATAAACCCAAGAGCTGGTGTCACGAGACATCTCTGAGGGGGAGTTGTCGAAGGTCGGGCAGGGAGCGCAAGGGTCGGGCCGTGTGCTGGCTGTGTGGTTTTCCCCAGCGCATGACCTGACGCGAGCGGCATAGCCGATTAGAACAAGACACCAACACGGGGCCGAAAGGCCGTACCGGGAGGTCAGGAAGCCGATGAGCACCATGCGTGCACCAGCCGTAAATCGCGATACCACCATTCCGCTCCAGCCGGCGTCCTACGACATCTGGGACAAGAAGTACCGCCTGAAGGCGAAGTCCGGTGAGCCGGTCGACGGCAGCGTCGACGAAACTTACCAGCGCGTCGCCCGTGCGCTTTCCGACGTGGAAGCCACCCCGGAGCTGCGCGAGCACTGGAACGAGCGCTTCCTGTGGGCGCTGCGCCGTGGGGCCATCCCCGCCGGCCGCATCACCTCCAACGCGGGCGCGCTCGAGCACAAGCCGGCCACCTCCACCATCAACTGCACGGTGTCGGGCACCATCCGTGACTCCATGGACGACATCCTGGAGAAGGTGCACGAGGCCGGCCTGACGCTGAAGGCCGGTTGCGGCATCGGCTACGAGTTCTCCACGCTGCGTCCGCGCGGCGCGTACGTGTCGGGCGCGGGTGCCTACACCTCCGGCCCGCTGTCGTTCATGGATATCTACGACAAGATGTGCTTCACCGTCTCGTCCGCCGGCGGCCGCCGCGGCGCGCAGATGGGCACGTTCGACGTCAGCCATCCCGACGTGAAGGAATTCATCCGCGCCAAGCGCGAGGACGGCCGCCTGCGCCAGTTCAACCTGTCCCTGCTCATCACCGACGGCTTCATGCAGGCGGTGGAGCACGACCAGGACTGGCCGATGGTCTTCCCGGTGCACGTCAAGGAACAGGACGAGATCGACCTCAACGACGCCAGCAAGGTCGTGTGGCGCGAGTGGCCGACCCACGAGAACTACGTGGAGCGCGAAGACGGCCTGGTGGCCTGCAAGATCTACGGCCACATCCGCGCGCGGCACCTGTGGGACATGATCATGGTGTCCACCTACGACTTCGCCGAGCCGGGCTTCATCCTGATCGACAAGGTCAACGAGATGAACAACAACTGGTGGTGCGAGCACATCCGCGCCACCAACCCGTGTGGCGAGCAGCCCCTGCCGCCCTACGGCTCGTGCCTGCTGGGCTCGATCAACCTCACCACCTTCGTGCGCGACCCGTTCGGCCCCAAGGCCCGCTTCGACTGGGACGAATACCGCGAAGTGGTCAAGGTGTTCACCCGCATGCTGGACAACGTGGTGGAGATCAACGGCCTGCCGCTCGAGCAGCAGCGCAACGAGATCCTCTCCAAGCGCCGCCACGGCATGGGCTTCCTGGGCCTGGGCACCACGCTCACCATGCTCAAGATGCGCTACGGCTCGGCCGAGTCGGTCGGCTTCACCGAGGACGTCTCCCGCGAGATGGCCGTGGCCGGCTGGGAAGTCGCCCTCGACCTGGCCCGCGAGAAGGGTCCGGCCCCGGTGCTGACCCGTGACTACACCGTCACCGGCGACATGCTGCGCAAGCGTCCGGAAATGGCCGCCGACGGCTACAAGGCCGGCGACACCATCCCGGGCCGCGTCCTGCACGCCAAGTACAGCCGCTACATGCAGCGCGTGGCCGAAGTGGCCCCGAACCTGGTGGCCGAGCTGGCCGAAACCGGCGCCCGCTTCACCCACCACAGCTCCATCGCCCCGACCGGCACCATCTCGCTGTCCCTGGCCAACAACGCCAGCAACGGCATCGAGCCCAGCTTTGCCCATCACTACTCGCGCAACGTGATCCGTGAGGGCCGCAAGACCAAGGAAAAGGTGGAGGTCTACAGCTACGAGCTGCTGGCCTACCGCGCGCTGATCAACGCCGACGCCCTGCCGTACTCCGACGACCCGAAGTCCAAGCTGCCCGAGTACTTCGTGGCCGCCGACGACATCTCGCCCAAGGAGCACGTGGACATCCAGGCCGCCGCCCAGCGCTGGGTCGATTCGTCCATCTCCAAGACGGCGAACGTCCCCACCGACTATCCGTACGAAGACTTCAAGGACATCTACTTCTACGCTTACAAGCAGGGTTTGAAGGGCTGCACGACCTTCCGTTTCAACCCCGCTGCATTCCAGGGCGTGCTGGTCAAGGAAGCCGATCTTGAGAGCACCCTCTACCGCTTCGAATTGGAGGACGGTAGTGTTGTCGAACTGAAAGGCAACGAAGAAGTGGAGTACGACGGCGAAATGCACACGGCCGCCAATTTGTTCGATGCCTTGAAGGAAGGGTATTACGGAAAGTTCTAATATCGTCGCCGGGACCTGGTGCTCAGGTTCCGGCACGCTTGTAAGAGTCGTTCCGGATGCCTAGAGGCAAGGCTCACACAAGTTCCAAAATCCACGTCGGAGGGGATTACCCGCATGTCTATCGATACTGAAATGAACGAAGAAGCCGTACTGGTTGTTGATGCGCCGGTGGAGGTTGTCGCGGTCGAAGTGGCCCCGGCCGCCGCCCCCAAGAAGGCCCGTGCCAAGAAGAAGTCGGCTCCGGCCAAGAAGGCAGCTCCGGCCAAGAAGGCGGCAAAGAAGGCAGTCAAGAAGGCTTCGGCCAAGAAGACCGCCAAGAAGGCTGCCAAGAAGGTCGTGAAGAAGGCTGCCGCCAAGAAGGCCGTCAAGAAGGCGGTGAAGAAGGCCGCTGTCAAGAAGGCCGTCAAGAAGGTCGCCAAGAAGGCCGCCGCCAAGAAGCGCGTGGTCAAGAAGGCCGCCGCCAAGAAGGTGGCCCGCAAGGTCGCCAAGAAGGCGGTCAAGAAGGCGGTCGCCAAGAAGGTTGCTCGCAAGGTCAGCAGCAAGAAGACGGCCAAGAAGGCCGCAGTCAAGAAGGTGGTTAAGAAAGCCGCCGGTAAGAAGGCCGCCAAGGCGGTCAAGAGGTCCACTGCCAGCAAGAAGGCAGGCGTGAAGAAGGCCGTGCGCAAGCCGGCCAAGAAAGCCGCCCGCCGCAAGTAAGCCGTACCCGGTACGGCCCGGCGTTCATCCGCCGGGCCGTACCGCTCCAGAGTCACCCGACAGGACATGGCACCCCATAAAGGTCCCGTCGTTCCCGCCAAGGCGGGAACCCAGCGCCTTTAAGGCCCCGGCCCCAGACCCAATCTAGGGACCAAGACTCTCCTGCCAGGCGACCCAAAGCAAAGCCGTCGCGCGCGCCGCCAACTACTCGAAAAGAAGCACACACCATGGCGATCAAGATCGAAAAGAAGATCAAGGGCTACAACGTCGTCAAGCCCGAGGACAAGGCCGCCGCGCCCGTCGCAACCCCTGCCGCCCCTGCCGCCAAAGAGGCGCCCAAGGCGGAAGTGATCCAGATGCACGAGAGCCTGGAGCGTCCCGAGACGCTCGTCGGCTCCACCTACAAGATCAAGTCGCCGCTGTTCGAGCACGCGTTGTACGTCACCGTCAACGACATCGTGCTCAATGCCGGCACCCAGTACGAACAGCGCCGCCCCTTCGAGATCTTCATCAACTCGAAGAACATGGACCACTTCCAGTGGATCGTGGCGCTCACCCGCATCATCTCCGCCGTGTTCCGCAAGGGCGGCGACGTCACCTTCCTGGTCGAAGAGATGAAGGCCGTGTTCGACCCGCGTGGCGGCTACTTCAAGGCCGGCGGCGTCTACATGCCCAGCATCGTCGCCGAGATCGGCGCGGTCATCGAGCAGCACATGAAGATGATCGGCCTGATCCACGACCCGGAGCTGGACGAGTCCACCCGCAAGCTCATCGCCGAAAAGCGCGCCGCCTACGAGGCTGCCGCCAACCCCAAGAAGGCCGCCCCGGCTGCCGAAGCCAGCACCGAATCGACCAGCGCCACCGGCTTCCCGCCCGGCGCCACCCTCTGCGCCAAGTGCAACACCCAGGCGCTGGTGCTGATGGACGGCTGCCAGACTTGCTTGAATTGTGGGTATAGCAAGTGCGGGTGAGTATTTAATGTATTCAAAAAGGGCAGCCTAATGGCTGCCTTTTTTTTGACTTAATCGATTGAAATTTAAAAGAGCAGTCGAACGGGGCGAAAATGGGGAATCCACTAATTGCGTTTGCGTTGGTTGCGGAAGAGTACGAGAGCTCTGGTGACCCTATTCGTGGGTTGAAGCCTCTCTTTGCACCGTTGTTGCAAGATCGCAAAGGCCAGACATTCGATCCGGAGGAATTTTCGGGTCGATTTAAAGCCGGCTACGGCCTAGACATGACTCCATTCATAGCGAATGCGCTGAAGGAGGTGCTAACGCAGATTGGCCTCCTTCAAGAGGTCAAAATTGGAAGCTTCGTTGTTGCGAACTTTGACTGGTCCTCGGATCGTATCGATGAGGCACAAATCGATCAGACCGTACAGTTGTTCACGAAATGGGCCAAGGAAAGGCTTCGGCCAACGAATCGCAACATCAGCGACAAACAGCTCGAGGACGCGATATTTACCCCGAAATCCTTCCAGGCTTTGTCTGTCATCTCTCGATGAGTCAGCGGCTCATCAGCCCAAATGGTTGTCCAAAGGATGGCATCCAGCCCCTGCATGAACTGGTCAACAGCGTCGATGGACTCGCGGGCATCGTCACTCGTCACCACGTATCCGGGTGCCGCCTCATGCGCCAGGATATGCCTTCGCTCAAACAGTTCAGCAAGGCTTTGCCAGAGGCGCGAAACGTCGCCCACCACGGGTGAAGGGTTCTCGCCCGGAAGGGTAACGCCCCACCGGCCTACGGCCGTTTTCATATAGTGCTTGACGCTAAACCCCAGGACTGTGTCTAGCGGATCCTCGAGGTGGCTCACCGCACTGCACGGCAGCAGGTGGGCAATGAGCTGGCCCGGCGAAGCAGTTCCGGACTGAATTACGGTTAGGGCATCCTGCACCTTGAGAGATCGGTCGCCAATGAGCTTTGTACCGCGCTCCAAGTACACCGGACCGTGATCGACGAGGCTCGCGACCACGGTCTTGAGATATGTTTCAAGGGCTGCCACCGCTGCGACGGGAAGGAGAGAGAAAAGGGGTCAGAGTGCTTTTCCTAGGAAACGCACTCTGACCGCTTTCCGCACTCTGACCCCTTTTCCGCGCGATCGCTATTGGTGCATGGGTCACGCACCATGCTGCGCACTGTTCCACGCCATGCCGACCCGCTGGGTCGATGGGTGACCCGCCTGGCAGCCCGTGCTCACCCGAACGTGGCCAGCGTGGCGATGGCCAACAAGACGGCGCGCTTGGCTTGGGCCATGCTTCGCCATGGCACGAACTACCAACCGGCCCTGGCGGCCGCCTGAGAGGAACGTCCGAAACCGTCCCTTCCACGATTGCGAAGCACCCGAGTGATGACGTACCGGCCGGACCGGCGTCGGCAAAACCCTGAAATGTCCGTCTGCTCAGAGCACGCCAAAGCGATTGAGAGCCGACGCGCGACTAACTCATCGTGGTCCGGCGCCGCCTGGCGGTGCAGCACCTGGAGGCCGGATATACGTAAGCAGTCGACACGGACGCCAGAGCTAGGGGATGCCTGGCAAAGGGGAGGAGTCCATATACGGACATTAGTCCGGCGAAGCGTTTAACGCCCCGAGCGCCGGAGGGCAGAGCGATTAGGGCAAGTTATCGTGGGTAGCCGGACGAGGTAGATGGCATGAGTAGTCGTGACCCTTTTCACGCCCGATGAATCCCACAGGGGTGGGGCATGAGAAGCAGTGACCAAGGCCTACGGCAAGATAGCGCCCCGATCGACAGGTGAGTCACTCGTCGAACAGGCCGCCGCCAACGACGACTAGGACCATCGCTGTCAGGATCCGGCGCGGCTTGTTCATCCTCACCTCCTTATGCAGAGCGTTGCACGTGAGATGGCGTCCTGGCTCAGGATTCGATGGCTTCGAGTAGACGCGTTCCGCGGCCTGGGAGGAAATACCCTATCGGGCAATTCACACGGCAACGGCGTTCGACTGACAATATGCCGTCAATCAGCCGGATACTAGCGCGCTTACGGGCTTGCATGCGCCATTCCGGCATCCCCGGAGCCTTTTCGCGGAGCACTTATGGACCGCTTGTTCACGCTACAGGTCCTTGTGGCCGTCATGGAGTCACAGTCGTTTTCGGCCGCCGCGAAGCGCCTTGGATTGGGCCAGCCCGCTGTGTCGAAATCCATTGCGCAGCTGGAGAAGCGACTTAATACCCGGCTCTTCGTTCGAACGACGCGAGGGTTGAACCCCACCGAACCGGCACGCCTGTACTACGAGCACGCGCGCCGGGCGCTGGAGCACATCGAGGAGGCTGAACGCGCGGCCAAAGGGGAGGGCGCAGCCTTGTCCGGGACGCTTCGAGTGAGTGCACCCGTCACCTTTACGCGGATGCAGATCATCCCGCACCTGGGCCCGTTCTTGGCGGCACACCCCGCACTATCTCTGGATATTCTGCTCGACGATCGGCATGTCGACCTGCTTCGCGAAGGCGTAGACATGGCCATTCGAGTAGGGCCGCTCGACGATTCGTCGATGACAGCGCGCCGCCTGGCAAGCTCGCGCCGCGTGGTTCTCGGCTCTCGTCGTTTCCTTGATCGATATGGCATACCCGATGCCCCGGCGGAACTGGAGCGATACCCCTTCGTCATCTACACGCAATCGAAATCGCCCAGGACATTGAAGCTGCAGCGTGGCAGTGAAAGCATTCAGATTCCGATCAATGGCCCGTTGACCGTCAGTGCTGCCGAAGGCCTGCGCGAGGCGGTGCTTGCGGGGCTCGGGCTGGCCACGATATCGACGTGGGTCTTCGGAGAAGAACTGGCTCGCGGGGATGTCGTGGAGGTCCTCAGTGACTGGAATCAGCCGGTGATTGACGTGTCCGCGGTCTATCCCTCCGGTCGAATGCCGTCGATCAAGGCACGGGTATTCACCGACTTTGTGGAGCGAGTCCTTAATGCGGACATCCCCCTCCAGTTCGAGGGAGATGCCTTCATCGAATAAGCATCCATTCGAATGACGCGCAGGCGCTCACGAGTAGGGTGTCATGGTGAGCGACATACCTAGCCGACGCCCGTAGTCGACGATGGCACGCCCCTGGGGGAGACGGGCTTTTTCATAGGCAGCCAATGCGTTGTCCACCGGGCGGCCAGCCAGGGCTGCCGCGAGCGCCATGGCGTCCCCCGCAGCCTTGGCAACACCCATAGCCGTGTGAGGCCGCGCAATGAAAGCGGCATCGCCCAAGAGCACCACACGTTGATTCACCATGCGCGCACTTTCATAGTCATAAATCGGTTGCATGAACGGCTGTGCCTCAGCGGCAACTGCTGCCGCAAACTGGGGTGGCAACTGTGCCAGGGCATCTGACATCAGCGTTTCACGAAGGGCGGACGGCAGCTCTCCTGGACCCAGTGACATCGCACCGGACCGACGGGCGTGACTCAGCAGATCGTGCATCTGGTCGACGGAAAGCCGTCGATACCAGACCCAGTTATATCGACGCTCACCTTCCATCGTCTGTCCGTCGGAGCCGGGGACCAGATAGCCAAGGACGTGCGTGCCACGGCTGAAGTGGAACGCCAGCCTGTCAAACAGATCGCCGGCGGCTTCACGGGGTATCGAGTTCTCGGCCACAAGACCTCGCCAGGCTACGTAACCCGCGTAGTCCGGTGTCGCGCCTTGTGCTCCGTTATCGTCAACGTCGCCGTTGACCACCCGACGAACCACGGAGCCCTGACCATCGGCCCCAATCAGCAGATCGAAATCGAAGCTTCGACCGTCCTCCAGCGCGACGTGGACTTCCGTAGCAGTCGATTCAATCGACGTTACCGTCGCGCCGGTGAGGTATCGCTCATCCGGTAGCAACTTTCGAAAGCCGTCATACAAAAGGTCCCAGGACATCTGCATCTGAGGGCGTTCTTCATGGGAGATGATCGTGCCCTGGGGATCCAGTGCGATGCGCTCATTTGCCCATACGCCTCGCTCGGCGATGCGCGCCAGCCCCACCCGATCGAGGATGCGGGAGACCTGCTCCTGCACCACGAGGCCGGCGCCGCGACGGGCGAGTCCGTGGCGGGCTCGCTCCAGCACCGTAACCTGATGCCCCTGTCGGCTGAGCAGAACGGCCGCGAACAGCCCGCCGACCGAACCACCCGCGATTCCAATGCGCAAGCTCATGACGATTCGCTCCTTAGTGGGTGGACTCGGCGACGCGACTCGGACGCCAGTGCGAAAGACTCATGGCAAGGGCGCCGATCGGCAGTACGCCACCAACCACCACCACGCCCATCCAGCCGAAATGATTCCAGGCCGACGCGGCCACCAAGGAGCCCAGTGCGCCGCCCACGAACATGGTGGTCATGAACAACGTATTGAGGCGGCTCTTGTACTCAGGATGCAGGCCGTAGATCACGTGCTGGTTTGAGACGAGCGTGATCTGGACGCCAAAGTCGAGAACGATCACGCCGGCGATAAGACCAATCAGGCTTGGCCACAAGCTGAAGATGACCCAGGCAAGGATGGTGGCCGCTGCACCCAGCGCGATCACCGGCGCCGGACCCTTACGATCCGCCATGCGACCAGCCATCGGCGCCATTGCCACGCCTACGGCACCCACGATACCGAACAGGCCCGCCGCTGCTGCGCCAAGATTCAACGGTGGCTGAGCGAGACGCAGGGCAAGCGTTGTCCAGAAGGCCGAGAACGAGGCGAACTGCAGCGCTTGAACGAAAGCCGCGCGGCGCAGGACAGGCTCGCCGACCCAGAGCTTGCCAAGCGATGACAGCAGTTGGCCGTAACGCATCGGCTGGCGTGGGTGATGGGTAGGCAAGGCACGCGCCATCAGCAGGGCTCCGATGATGGCGACTGGCACGGCCAACCAGAACATGGCGCGCCAGCCGACGAGGCTGGACACGATCCCGGCGAGCGTGCGGCTCAGCAGAATACCCGTCAGCAGGCCGCTCATGACGGTGCCAATTGCGCTGCCGCGCTTTTCCGATTCCGCAAGAATGGTGGCAAAGGGAACAATCTGTTGAGCGACAGTGGCTGCAGCACCCACCATCACGGAGGCGACGGCTAGCGTCGCAATGCCCGGCGCAACCGCGGCCATCGACATCGCGACGGCAAGCACTAGGAACTGGATGACGATCAAGCGGCGACGCTCCAGCATGTCGCCAAGCGGCAGCAGGAAGAGAAGGCCCGCTGCATAGCCCAGCTGGGTCAGGGTGGGAATCCAGCCGCTGATGCGCGCGTCATGCAGGCTCTCGCTCATGACGCCGAGCATGGGTTGGTTGTAGTAAATGTTCGCCACGGCCAGGCCAGCGGCCAGGGCCATCGAGAAAAGGGTCGTCTTGGACAAGTGCGACGGCGGCACGGCATTACCAGGCATGGCGAGAATCCTCGTGAGCAGATGACGGGGGGCATGCTACGGATGCCATCGGCGATGCAGAACGAGGCTCGAAGGAACATCAGTCATTCCGTGCCGGAATGAACCGGAAGGGCAGGCTTGTCGCCAAGACGGGGTGGGCAGGGGCGTGGTCCAGCAAAAGGGGGCAGAGAGCAAAAAAAGGGGGCAGAGTACTTTTTCCTCGGAAACGCACTCTGACCTCTTTCCCGGTCATGGTGTTCGCTTTCGACCCAAAGCCGACATTCTGGATAGGAGGTTCGAGTGCCCGGAAAGGAGTTGCTTTCCATATCGCCGTGTTACTCAAAACCGGAGGGCGTCGGGTATGCTTTCGCCATGACTCCACGCCAGATCCATGCCGCCCGCTATGTCACGCCGTTGCGCGAAGGCGGCTCGTTGCCTGCCGTCATCGAGGGCGATGACGACGGCTTGTACGTGCTCAAGTTTCGCGGCGCGGGGCAGGGAGCGAAGGCCTTGGTCGCCGAATGGGTCGCCGGCAGTCTCGCCCGCGCCTGCGGGCTGCCCGTGCCGGAAATTGTGTTCGTCGAGCTCGATGGCGATCTGGCCCGCACCGAGCCCGATCCCGAGATCCAGGATCTGATCCGCTCCAGCGCAGGGCTGAATCTGGCGCTGGACTACCTTCCGGGTGCGATCAATTTCGATCCGGTGGCCGAACAGATCGACGCGACATTGGCTTCGCAGATCGTGTGGCTCGATGCCTTCGTTAGCAACGTCGATCGCACGGCACGCAATCCCAATCTGATGGTGTGGCACAACAGGTTGTACCTGATCGACCACGGCGCCGCACTGTATTTCCATCATGCCTGGAACGGTCGCGATGTCGATCCGACGAGACCGTTCCCATTGATCCGCGATCACGTGCTGCTGTCGTCGGCCGATCGTCTCGCCGCGATCGATGCGGCGATGGCCGAACGCCTGACGCCGGCCGTGATCGAAGACATCGTCGCGGCCGTACCGGACAGTTGGCTGCAAGGTCCGGATGCATTTGCCGATGCGGCGACCCAGCGCGCGGCGTATAACGATTACCTCGTCCGCCGCCTCGCGGCCCCGCGGGCCTTCGTACAGGAAGCCATTGATGCGCGCGCATGACAGTTACGACTATGCGGTGATCCGCGTCGTGCCGCGGGTGGAGCGCGAGGAGTTTGTCAACGTCGGCATTCTGCTGTCTTGCGCGGCGACGCAATACCTGGAAGCGCGTATCGAGCTCGACGAGGCGCGATTGCTCGCTCTTGATCCTGCCATCGATCTCGTCGCGGTACGGCGTCACCTGCAGAGCTTTCCGATCATCTGCCGCGGCGGCCCCGATAGCGGGCCAATCGGACAATTGCCGTTGCGCTCACGCTTCCATTGGCTGACCGCCAAACGCAGCGCGATCATCCAGACCTCGCCGGTACATACGGGGCGTTGCACCGACCTGCCCGCGACCATGGAGCATCTGCTTGAGCGGATGGTTCGCGTCGGCTAGAACGGTAGAACTGGGGTCAGAGTGCAGAAAAGGGGTCAGGGCACTTTTCCCAAGAAACTCGCTCTGACCCCATTTTCAGGAAGCGGAGACAGGCGTTGGCATGGGCGGCCTCCTTGGATCCTTCTCGATCGATAGCGGACAGCAGAATATCGATCCACTGAATCAACATGCACTAGCGTCCTGTCTCACCAGGCCGAACGCGGATGACCGTCTTTCCCGTGTGTCGCTCGGTCGAACGGAACGTGGCGATGGCGTCGTCGAGCGACGAGACCTTGCCGATGTTCGGCTGCAGCCTGCCATCCCGTACCCGCTCAACGATCTCGGACAGCTGGGCTCGATCGGCCTCCACGACGAAATCGATGGTCCGGCCATCGGCGGGACGAACATCCGTCGGTCCGACGACGGTCACGAGCGTTCCCCCGGCCCGGACAAGCGTGGCGGACCGCTTCTGGATGTCGCCGCCTATGACGTCGAATACCAGGTCGACGCCGCCGACATCTTCCAGCCGGTCGCTATCGAGATCGACGAATTCGTGGGCGCCGAAGTCGAGGGCCTTCTGACGGTCGGCGGCGCGCCCGGTACCGATGACATAGGCGCCCGCTTCCCGCCCGAGTTGCGTCACGATCGAGCCGACCGCGCCGGCCGCGCCGTGCGCAAGAACGCTCTGGCCCGCCTGAAACCGGCCATGCTGGAACAGACCCTGCCACGCGGTCAGGCCCGAGATCGGCAGGCTCGCGCCTATCGTGAAGTCGACGTCGCCAGGTAGCGGCGCGAGGTTGCGCGCCTCCATGGCGATGTACTCGGCGAGCGTGCCGTCGCGATGCCAGTCCGACAAGCCAACCACCCGCTGCCCGATGGAGAGTCCGGTGGTTCCGTAGCCCAGCGCGACGACCACGCCGGCCAGCTCGTGGCCGAGGATCGACGGCACCCGGTCACGGAATGCGCGGTCGGCCCAGGTCGACGGCCACTCCAGTTCGGTGTTGACGAATCCCGCCGCGTGAACCTCGACGACGACATCGTTGATCGCCGCCTGCGGTTCAGGCCGATCCACCAGTTTCATGCCGGCGCTACCTGCCGCCGGGTCGGTAACCACGATCGCTTTCATGGGAAGTATCTCCTCGATGGGGATGGATGCTGGAATGCTTGTGGGAGTGAAGATCGTCTCGATTTGCCACGTGACGGGTCATCGGCCCGGCGTCTTTCGCGTCGTCCGGGGTGTGGTGCGGCCGGGCGAAGTTGGCGGCCGCTTCATCGCCAGGAGGTCCATCACTTCATGCAGATCACCCGTCGACGCGACGGACACCGCCAGCCATTTCCCGTCGATGTACGTTTTGGCTTCGTCGTAGAGCTTCACCAATGACGGGCGCCAGGCGTAACGCCGTGCATCGAATTTCTCGCGTTCCGCGCGTCCCAGCACCACGACTGCAGAGAACCGCCCGACTTCCGGCACCAGGGTGCACAGCGCCTTGGTCTTCTTGTAACGCAAGGACCAGCCGCGGTTCTTGCCGCCGTAGAGCCAGTCCGGTTCGAAGACCCCTGGATAGAAGGTGTCGATCCAGTTCCGCAGTGCGGTCCAGTGGGCGAACGCGCCGGCTCCGATCCATTCGCGGACTGCGCGGTCATCGGGTGGCGCCGATTTGTCGGTGATGCGGCTGCCTGCCTTGTGCAGCGTGCCGCCATGGGTGGTGGTTGCTTTCGTATCCGTGTGTGACATGGGAACCTCGCGTTCATGCTCCGGCCAACGCCGAAGGAGTGTGATGCGGGCCTGCCAGGGGCCTGCGATGCGCCTCCCGGCACCCCTCGTCCACGACCGTCAGGTCGATCGCCGCGAGCGCTCTCTCACGCGCTGATGCGGTCTGGTCCGGTTCGAGGAAAGCCGTGGCCTGGAGGGGCAGGAATTGCAGCGTCTTCAACCCGATGGAGTGGAGCGCCAGCGACAGGTACGGGGTGAGGAAATCCGGTTGGTTGGCGCGCTCGCCTGCAAACACGCCACCCGAAGCGACGCCGATGAACACCGGACGGTCCTGCAGCATTCCTACCTTTCCGGCCGGCGTCGACTTCATCGTGCGCCCGACGCGCAGGACCTGATCGATCCACGCCTTGAGGGAAGAGGGAATCGTGTAGTTGTGCATGGGCGTGCCGATGACGATCACATCCGCCGCTTCGATCTCGCGGATAAGCATCTCCGAGACATCCAGGGATCCCGTCGGCGGGGCCGCCAGCGTGGCCGGCGTCGATAGCGCGATGGCATAGTCGGCCACGGCGTGCGGCAGCGGCTCGGCACCCAGGTCACGCCGGCGGATGGTGGCCCCGGGCGCAACCTCCAGGAGCCGTCCCACGATCGCGGCCGAAAGCCCACGGCTATGCGATTCCCGGCGCGGACTGCAGTCGATGTGGAGAATGTGCATGTGGGCGACTCCTGTAGCTTCCGGAGGTTGCCGGCGCTGGCTCAGATCGAGCCGGCCGGGGCCACGGGGGGAAAGTCACGCTCGGGATCGAACACGTTGTTGAAGAAGTTCGTCAGCGAGTACATGGCAACCAGCGCGACGATCTCCATCACGTTTGCCTCGGTGTAGCCGGCATCGCGCACGGCTTTGACGTCGGCGTCGCCAACCTTGCCGCGGGTTTCGATGACCTTGCGTGCGAACTGGACGGCCGCGTCGCGTTTCGCTTCGTTCGCGTGGCCCTTGCGGGCAAGGATGATCTCGTCCGCCGGAAGCTTGGCCATGTGTTCGGCCGTGAAGCTGTGCACCGTGAGGCAGTAGTCACAGCCGTTCACTTCGGAAACGGCGAGGCCGATGCTGTCACGTGTTTTCACGTCCAGCGCCTTGCTCAGCGAGCCAAGCAGGGCGGCCCACGCGTTGAACGCGATCGGGCTGGCCGCGAAGGTCGCCATCATGTTGGGGGTGAACCCGATGTTCCTGGTGAACGCATCGAGGGTCGGTTGCGAAGCGCCGGGGATCTGTTCCGGCTTCAGGGCGGTAGCGCGTGACATGGTGTACTCCTTGGAAGGGTGGGTTGATGGGTTGATCGGAATCAGGCGAAATCGAGTACGTCGGCCAGCGGCATACGTGGCTTCTGTGGCCAGTTGCCGGGGCGCTCGGGCCCGACGGTCAGCAGCATCACGGGGATCTCGTCGGCGGCCAGGCCGAACTCGCGATGTACGGCTTCTGCGTCGAAGCCGATCATCGGCGTCGAGCCCAGGCCGAGTGAGTGGGCCGTATAGATGATGGCGGCGGCACCGAAGGTGGCCGTGCGCACCGCCTCGTCGCGTTGACGCTGGGGCTGGTCGTCATACAGGCCGCGGGCGGGCGCTTCCCATTCCGGTACCAGGTGCGCCGGCATGATCCCGGCCTCCACCACCGGCGCCAGGCGCGCGGGGACGGTGCTGGCGTCGGCCAGCTGGCCGATGACGATGAAGGTCACGGCGGCCTCGGTGATCGCGGGCTGGTTCCAGGCGATCGGACGCAACCGGGCCTTGGCGTCGGGGGTGCGCACAGCGATGAATCGCCAGTTCTGCAGGTGGAAAGAGGTCGGCGCGGAGGTACCGATTCGCACGAGGTGGCGAATCTGTTCGTCGCTCAGGACGGCGGCGCTGTCGTAGTACTTGGCGGCACTCCGGCTCAGGATGGTTTCGATGACGGCGTTGGTCGGCGCGAGCGTGTCCGCGCCGTGCTTGGCCAACGTGCAACCGTCTGCGATGGCGCGGTTGGCGGAATCGGTGGTGGTGTCGATGCAGTTCATTGGGTGGGCTCCCTCGTCAGTGATTACGGGGCTCACTTTGACTGTCTGAGCTGAGATCTTCGAGACCGAAAAATCTCAATCTAATCCTTGAAAGGATCATTCGGTTCCAGGGTAGGGCGCGGCCGGCACCCAGGCACGCCGGCGGCCGGCTTCGTGCCGATATCGGTCAAACCGGCGGGTGCGGGGCTGTTCGATGTCGCCGGCGCTTGTCGCGCCGCCGTGCGGCTCTGCTCAGCGACGGGAAACATCGCGCGGCGGGAACGGAAGCGCCGCCTGGCATGCGGCGCCGCGAAGTTGGGCACGTCCAGGAAATCAGCGGACCGATCGAATAGTCGAACGACGATACCGACGCCATTCGTTGGCAGTCCCTTCGTCGAATCACTACGTGGTCCAACTTACTGTCGAGCGCGCAAACCTGGGGACGCCATCAGCTCGATATGTTCGTTCACCGAGTGACGCTGAAGCCGGTTTGGCGTTGCCGGATCTAGGCGCGGTGTTGCGCCTGCCGGCGCCATTCCCCGGGCGTCATTCCCATCCGCTCGGTAAACACGCGGCGGAATGCCGACACGGATTGGTACCCGACGGCTTCGGCCACGGCCTCGGTGCTGATTGCCGGTTTTTTCAACTCGTTGGCGGCCAGGCTCACCCGCAGATCGGTTAGCAGATCGAGGGCAGAGCAACCGAGTTTGTCCTGGAAATGCCGCATGAAGGTGGCACGCGACATGCCGCACATGCCGGCCAGGTCGGGCAGTTTCCAGGACCTCACCGGATCGGCGAACAGCGCCGCGATGGCCGGAGCCAGTCGTGGATGTCCTGCCAGGGCCAACAGGCCTGCGGGCGCCTGATCGCCTTCGCTCGACGCGCGCATCACCAGGGCGAACAGGGCCGCGGAAAGCGCATCGAGAATGGCGCGTCCTCCGGGCCGGTCACCGGAGGACTCCATGCGCATCAGTTTCACCAGGTTGGCCAGCAGGCCGGGGGCGGAGCCATCGCGGTCTTCTCCCTGTCCGTTCCCGGCCCGCGTCACCATGTGCGCGGGCATGTAGTTGCGGATCAGCCGGTCATGCGGTGGCGTGATGAAGAATCGCCCGCACATCAGGTCCAGTTTTTCGCCTTTTCCGTCGTTCTCGCTCAGCACCCATCCGGCGGAGCCGCGGTGTTCATGGGTTCGGATGGGCTTCTTTCCACTGCCGTCATGCAGCACGTGCGCCGCACCGTGAGGCAGCAGCACGATGTCTCCGGCCGACACTTCCTGTGCCGTTCGCGTCTGAGGATCCTCGAGGATGGCTCGGCCGCTGACGATGACGTGGTAAGGGATTTCGTTCGCCGCTGCCTGGTCCCATGCCACACGCCATGGCGCGCCATAGGCGCAGCGGACCTCGAGCTGGCCCGTGATGGTGACGATTCGCAGGAGATGGCTGAGCCAGTCGACTTCGGACATGAGGCGTGGAAACCGGGGACCTTCGAACACCTTATCGCAACGGTCGTCGCCCGCCCACCGGTCGCCCGCCTCCCACACCGACGAAAGCGTTCGTCCCTGGCCGTGGCCGCGATGGCGGTCGGATGCCTCAGTCAGCGGATGTGCGAGCTGGTCATCGCAGAAAAGCGATCAGAGTACCTTTGCCTGGGAAACGCACTCTGACCCCTATTTCTCTCGAGCGACACTGCCGCTCCCGGTGCACTTGAGTGAAATTTCCCATCGAGTGGACGTGTCGCGCTTCACACGAATGGGCGCCCCCTTTCCGGGGGCCTCTTCCTGAAAGGTACCGGCAAGGGTTGCGGCGCAAGGTCTTGCCCACTCTCGCCATGGGGAGGCATTGCACGGAAGCGATGTTTCGGCGAGCGCATCCCAGTCTGCGCGTTGCGCTGCGGTCGTCACCGTGGCCGTACGCGTCGTATGCGCAATCTGGCCTTTTCGTAAGTCATCGCATTTACTGGAGGGGACACATGTTTGTGAAGGCATCTGGTATTGCCTGCAGCGCACTCTGCATGGCCATCGGCCTTGGATTGGCGGGCATGGCTCACGCGGATACGCAGTCCGCACCTGAAGTAACGTCCGCAGCACAACACGACACGCTTCACTCTCTGCGCGGTGTGATGCCGCGTCCCGACGACTTTTCCAAGAGTGGGCATAATCACCCCGCGCGCCCATTGCCTTGGCTTGACGGCCCAGGTAACCCGACTGATGGCGCTGTGCAAGGGACTTCGAGTGGAGTCGCCGCACCGATCGCGGGTTCTGGCGTCGATGGCGTGGGCAATGGTTTTAGCGGGCCACAAGGCACGTTCACGGTAAATAGCGCGCCACCTGATACCAACGGTGCGGTGGGCGCCACGCAGTACGTACAGATCGTCAACAGTGGCTTTGCTGTGTTTGATAAGACCACCAAGAACGTCGTCTACGGGCCAGTGGCGACGAACACACTGTGGTCAGGCTTTGGCGGGCCGTGCGAGACCGACAACGACGGCGATGCAACGGTGGTATATGACAAGGCGGCGGGTCGCTGGATCATTTCCCAGTTTGCAGTAACCGCTGCACCGTACTACGAGTGCGTGGCCGTGTCGGTCACTAGCGATGCCACGGGTGCCTACTATCGCTACTCGTTCCCGTATGGCAGTACCTTCCCGGACTATCCAAAGATGGGTGTATGGCCGGACGCGTACTACGAGACGTTCAATATGTTCAACGGCAACACGTTTGCCGGGGCGAAACTGTGTGCCTACGACCGTAACGCGATGTTGAGTGGCGCGGCTGCCACCCAGCAGTGTTTTCAGCTCTCTTCGAGTTACGGTGGTGTGCTGCCGGCAGACCTGGATGGCTCAACCCCGCCTCCTGCAGGTTCGCCCAACTACCTGCTGAACTTTACCGCCGGTCAACTCAATCTGTGGAAGTTCCATGTCGACTGGACGAATACGGCCAATACGACGCTGACCGGGCCGACGGCTCTTCCCGTGGCGTCCTTTGCCACGGCATGCGGCGGTGGTACGTGTGTTCCGCAGTCGGGCACCCGGCAGCAACTCGACTCATTGGGTGATCGCCTGATGTTCCGCCTGGCCTACCGTAACTTCACCGATCACGAGGCCCTCGTGGCCACGCATTCGGTCAAGGTAGGTACGACCAGACAGAATCCATATACGGGCGTGCGTTGGTACGAGATCCGCAACCCAGCCACCACGCCGGTGGTCTACCAACAGTCGACGTTCTCGCCTGATGCGACGTACCGCTGGCTTGGTTCTGTTGCGATGGACAAGCAGGGCAACATGGCACTTGGTTTCAGCGCATCGAGCAGCACGATCCATCCGGCCATTCGTTATACGGGCCGCCTGGCGACAGATACGTTGAACACCATGCAAGTGGAGAGCAGCATCATCGAGGGCTTGGGGTCGCAGAGTGGCAACAATCTTTCACGTTGGGGCGACTACAGTGCCATGACGGTTGATCCTGCCGACGACTGTACTTTCTGGTACACGAACGAGTATTTGAAGACCACAGGCTCGTTCAATTGGAACACTCGCCTGGAATCGTTCAAGTTCTCCACCTGTCAGTAAGCGTCTGAGCGAACCCTCACCATTTTGTGGGTGAGGGTTCGTTGATCCTGTGACAGATAGGCCAAGTTTTGGCTGTTTCTCTCTAGCGCATCCCTGAGTCACACAGGATCTCCACTCGAGCCATTACACCGTCGTGCACGAACGCATGAACCGGTTGGCATCGTGGAAATACGGCACCGGAGGTGTCGACCGTGACGTCGTAAGTGCCAGGCGACACCGGCATCATAAATTTCCCCTGATCGTCGGTCGTGGTGTGCGCCACTTCACGGCCATCCGCTTGAACTGCACGCACCGTCATTCTCGACAAGGGCTCGCTGCCTGCTTGACCCGTTTGCTGCGGTCCAGGTCGGTTCGGGGATACGCTCACCGACCCATACAGACCGGTGGCAGCCGGTACCGCCGTGGCGGGTAGCCACGCTGCTCCTAGAACAACGAGCAAGAATAAGAGTCGGGACATGGACCCACTTCCTGGCGGTCAGCTATCGCCTTCACTTATCACACAAACGGGCAGAAAAGGGGTCAGAGTTCTATTCCTTGGAACCCACTCTGACCCCTTTTTTTGTTCTATTGGCCGATGGGTAATCGCACCTTCGGCGCTGTACCTATCGGCTACTTACTTGCCCTCGGGGACGAGGTTGGCCAGCTTGCCCTTCTTGTCGAACTGGCAGCTGAAATTCTTCTTGCCGTCCATGCCCGCGTCGGCGGTACCGGTGATCGTATAGCCGGCATCGGCGGCCTGAATCGGCTGCAGCTGGATGTAATCGTTCTTCACGTCGAATTTCTTCGCTGCAGCATCGAGGCAGCGAGTCGTCAACTTGCCCGGATCGGGTCGATCGGAAGCAACGGCGTGGGAAGTCAGGACAAGCCCGAGGGAAGCGGCCAACAGCAGGGCAGGGGTGCGCATGGGTTTATCTCCGTACGAAGCACGAGGCTGAAATCACTGCCAGGCGAGTGTGCCCCTCGATTCCTTGCGCAAAGATGAATCACGTGCGCGACCACTGACGATGTCAGCACGATAATCGGGTGAGGTTCACTTCTCTTGAGTCCAGAAGTGAACCTGGCCCCTTTTTGTCTGGCCACATGCGCCCTTCCCTCGCCCTCGACACCAGGAAAGGGGTTGGAGCACTTTTCCTTGGAAACGTGCGCTGACCCCATTCTTGCGGTTCCGGAAACGGTGATGCATGACTGGACTCAGGACGTACAAACCCTAAGCGTCGCTCCATAGGCCGAAGGAAAGGCCGTGGGTCGGGGCCGTTGCGACAGTTTCGACCTTGCCCATCCACTTGCGGCACCGGGCCAGGGGCCCGACGTCACGCCTGGTATCTGAGAAGCTGGATCCCATCGCCAAACGTTTGAACATCGATCAACGCCAGGTGAGCCGTCGCGCCGTCAGGGAACAGTCGCACGCCCCGACCAAGCACGACGGGATAGAGCATCAAGGCGAACTCGTCGACCAGCCCGGCGAACATCAGCGCATGGCAGACCGATGCGCTGCCGTACACCACGATATTGCCCTGCGTGGACGCCTTCAGCTGCAGGGCCGCCTCAGCCAGGTCACTACCGAGTACGGTCGTGTTGTTCCACGCCGGGGTCGAGATGGAGCGCGAAGCAAGGTATTTGGGCAACGCGTTCATGCGGTCGGCCGCGTCCGATTTCAGGTGGGGCCACACCGCAGCGAACCCGTCATATGTCCGGCGTCCGAGCATCACTGCCGACGCATTGCGCAGCTCGTCTTCCTTGAAGGCATCGCCGGCCGGGCCGCGCTGAAATGGGCCGGTCCAGTCGCCGAGCCCCGAGTTTTCCATGCCGACCGGGTCTTCGATGACTCCGTCCAGCGAGATGTACTGCGTAACGATGATTCTGGCCACGACTGCGCTCCGGTGGGCCGCGTACGCTCACGTGTTGGTGCACGCACCGGCGGGTTCCGACAGGTGACCGAATACTGGCAGTCGAGTGGCCGACGGAAATGACAAAGTGTGCGGGATTGCTGCCAGCGGGGCGGCGATACGCGGCGCGGCCGCTCAGAGACCGGAGTGCATGTCCCGATAATGTCGAGGCGCGACGCCAAAACGACGCTCGAAGACATCGGCGAAGCGCGTCGCCGGGAACAGGCCCACGCGTGCCGCCACGGCCTTGAGCGACAGTCCGCGCGACAGCAGCAGTCGCGCCGCATCCAGGCGAATGGATTCCACAAACCGGGCAGGTGTCGTGCCCGTGGCCGCCACGAATTTCCGGTGAAAGGTGCGCTCGGTCATGCCGACGCGAGCAGCCAGCGCGGATACATCCAGGGGGCCATCAAGATGCGACTGCATCCATTCGATCAGGTCGGCGAACGGACTGTCGCTCTTCACCTGGGCCTGCAGCAGCGGACTGAACTGCGACTGGTAACCGGGGCGTCGGGCGTACAGGATCAGTCGTTTGGCGACATCTCCAGCCACCGACGCATCGATATCGAGCGCCACCATCGCCAGCGCCATGTCGATGCCCGTCGTGACGCCGGCCGAGGTCCACAGGCAACCGTCGACGACGTACAGCGCCTCCGGATCCACCGTGACGTTCCTGAAGTGCTCCGACAAGGGCTTGTGGGAATCCCAGTGCGTGGCGACACGCCGTCCATCGAGTAGCCCCAGGGCGGCCAGCACGAATCCACCGGTACATACCGAGCCGAAGCGCTCGGCTTTCCGGGTCAGGGCGGGGAGTGTCTTGCGCAGCTGCGGATGCGCCATGGCGGGCAGCAGATGCTCGCGCTCGGCGCCCGCCACGAGAACCGTCTGGACCTGCCCGGGACGGACACCTGCGATCGGTTGGGTATCCAGCGCCACGCTGCTGCTGCTCGGAATGACCCCGCCTTCGGCCGACAGCAACCCGATGTCGTAGAAGGCGGACCCGCCGCGCGATTGCATCGTGCGATTCGCGCCGTTGAAAACGGACGCGGGGCCCGAGACATCGAGCAATTCGAAACCGGGATAGACCACCAGGGCAATGCGGTGCATTGGCAGAAATTACCTCTACTTTGGCATACCCGCCAGACCCCCGATGGTTAGGGTGTGATCAACCCATTCGCGAGGAAGCATCGATGTCGAAGTGGCATGTCATCGGGGGCGCGCTCGCGCTCATCATCATCGTCGTCGTTGGTTTTGCCGTCTGGCTAGCCGGACTTCCGGGTGCCGTGGCGGCGATGATGCCGCCGCCCGTGCCACACGAAGAGACCGAGGCCATGCTGGCGACGCTGAAGCCACGCCATGCGCGCCCACTGGTAGCGGTCGTCATGCTCAACGAAGGCACGGAAACCACCGACGCCCTCATGCCCACCGGCATCCTGCGGCGCGCCAACGTTGCCGACGTGATGTTGCTGGCGATGCACCCTGGCCCCGTGAACCTGTTTCCGGCGCTCAAGGTGGAGGCGGACGCCACGCTCTCCCACTTCGACGCGGCTCATCCGGAAGGGGCGGACTATGTCATCGTGCCGGCCATGATTCGCGATGACGATCCGGCCATCGGCCTGTGGATCCGCGATCAATCCCGGAAAGGCGCCGTCATCATCGGCATCTGTGCGGGTGCGAAAGTCGTCGCCGCCACCGGGCTTCTCGATGGCATGCGCGCCACGACGCACTGGTTCTTCGTTCGCCAGATGCTCACGCGCAACCCGACGATCAGGTACGTGCCCGACCGCCGCATGGTGCTGGGCAATCGCATCGTCACCACCACCGGCATCAGCGCCTCGATGCCGATGATGTTGACCCTGATCGAAGCGATCGGGGGGCGGGACAAGGCGGATTCCGTGGCGCGGGATCTTGGGGTTTCGACGTGGGGGCCACAGCATGCCAGCAAGGCCTTCGCACTCACGCGACCGTTCTCCTTGACCGTGATGAAGAACAGGCTGGCGTTCTGGAACAGGGAAAGCCTGGGCATTCAGCTGGCGCCCGGCATGGATGAAGTGTCGCTTGCACTGGTAGCCGATGCGTGGTCGCGCACGTACCGCTCGCAGGTCACGACCTTCGCCGGCCAGCCGCAACCGATCACCACAAGGCAAGGCATCCGCATCATCCCCGACCAGTCCGGTGCCGACTGGCCAGGCACGCTCCGCGTCTCGAACTTTCAAAACGAAAAGCCCGCCACTGCACTCGACAGGACACTCGACCAGATCACCACGCGCTACGGATCGCGCACCACCGATGTGGTCGCCATGCAGCTAGAGTATCCCCGGCCAGCGGCGCGCTTGACGCATGCGGCACCCAAGGAAACAGATTGACGCCGAGGAGGGCGACGACATGGCAACCAGACAGGCACTGCTCAGGCATCTGTGGACCGAGGTGATCAACGCGGTGATGCGCGCGCCGGCGCTGGACAATATCGTGGCGAATGGCACGCGCGATCCCGATGGCCCGTTCGGCGACACGGGGCGCGCACTTGAGCGCATCCTTGCCGCCGGCGTGTCCCACCACGACCTGCGCCTCGTCATCCGCAGCGAAGCCTACGAGGCCGTGTTCGCCACACTCTATGCGCTCGGTGATCCTGGTCTGGACCACGGCGAGGAAAGGGGGCTCCTCCACGAGGATCTGTTGATGGCCGATCCCAGCGGGATGGAGGGGCGGCCCGGGTCGGCAGAAGTCCAGTCATGACACCGCGTCATCCGCATGCGATACGCACACAGGGGATTACGCCAAGGCAGCGGCCCGTTTCTTTGTTTTGGGCGACAACCGAAAACGGGGTCACGTTCACTTCGCTCGAGTTCACAAGCCAATTTGACCTCGTTGCCTTCCTGGCGTGGCCTTGAAGGCTGTCCGTCCTGAATGCTCCTCAGCGAGCTTGCACCATCCAATGGAGATAAATGAGCATGGGCACCTCAAACAAGGATTCTGCCGACCTCGTGTCCATGAGCGGCAGCCCCATCTATCAACACAGCGAAGAACGCCCTTGGGCAGCACCCCAAGGCGAAGAATTCATCGAGCAGATTTCAGGCCATATCGAATCTCACCTTGGCCCGGTGGATACAGTGTTCCATGAGTTCATGTCGGACCACGTCCACATCGATGTGCATGTGGTCAAGGCGACTCCTGATTTCCCGTATGTTCGGCTGGTGACATCGGGGATGAGCGATCTTCCCATGACGACCCCGGAGGACCCGCAGACTCCCAGGCACCTGGAACTCATGATGACCTTGCCGGGCGATTGGCAGGTAGACATGAAATCGTTCGAGGATGAGCGGTGGTACTGGCCCGTGCGCCTGCTCAAGTACCTGGCCAGGTTTCCGCACAAGTACGGGACATGGCTTGGATGGGGACACACCATTCCCCATGGCGATCCTGCTGAGTCTTACGCGCCAGATGTAAAGTTCTGCGGTGCCATCCTGTTGCCGTCGGTCAACGTGCCCGAAGGATTTCATTCATTGGCGATCGAAGGCGTCAAGACGATCTCCTTCTATGCCGTTGTCCCGCTTTACCAGGCCGAGATGGAACTCAAGCTTCGCTCCGGTGCGGATGAGTTGCTTCGAAGGTTCGACAAGAGGCGTGTCTCTGACATCGTGGATCGGACTAGGCCCAATGTCGCAGTGAAACGCTTTGGTATTTGGTAGGGCAGAAACCTAGGCAAAAAGTGAAGCAAAAAATGGTCAGGATATTTATTCCATGAAAGGCGATTTGCCCCCTTTCTTCTATTCAAAAACGCGTGAAACTGTCCGCTTCCGATCAAAAACTGACCTAAGCGAACACCGTGCAAGAAAATGACTGTTCGATCATGCAAGGGCGGCAACAAGGAATCGGTTTCACCAGGACCCCGAAGAATGAAACAGCGTCTTACCGCTATTGATGCCTCGCTGAGCGATCCTGGCTCGAAATTCCGGACGCTCAAGCGTGGCCTGCTGATCTTCAACGTTGTCGTGGCGGTCTTGGCTGGTTGGGCCGCAGGACACGCTGCCACTGCATCACCAGATTCCGCGTTACTGACCGTCGTCCGGGAAGCCTCGAACATTCTGCCGCTTGATCGCTGGGCTGCCATGTCTTCGCACAAGGAAGCGACTAAGGCGTACATGCTGTTCTCGCTACCGCTGGCACTGGGCACCTTTGCTTGGTTTTTCGCACTCCTTTATCTGCCACCAAGCGGTGGTCTCGGTGAGCCGTATACGGTTGGGAAGCGCTTCCTTGGATTGCTCATGGGGGTAGTGTGCGCGCTGCTCGCCTACGGGGTGCCCGCACTCGAACAGGGCCAAGATGTATCGATGCTGCCCGTAGGCACCTCACTCCCCCACCTTGTGCTTTTTGGTTGGTACTCGGCGGCATCATTCGGCTTGTTCTGCGCAGCCGGTTGCGTCCTGTTCTGGAAAGGGCTGACCGGACGTTGATCTGCTCAAGAGCTGCGGCTCAGAAGAGGGGCAGAGTACTTTTCCTGGGAAGCCCACTCTGGCCCCTTTCTTTCGACGAAGATTTGAAGCGCTTGGAGCGAGCGCCATACGAAGTATTGTTGAGTGTGCTTATGCTTTGGGGACGGGGCCATGAGCCGTAGCCAGTTCTTCCAAATGACTGATTGCTTGCTCGTGCTCCTTGGGATGGCCGTCAGCTACTACTTTCTGCGATGCGTCTACAGGTCGCTTCAAAGAGGTCATGTGATGATAAATGGCCAGATGGCCACGCCAAGAGAGAACCCGGGTGCCTTCTGGATGAGCATCGCTTCATGGCTCGCGCTGAGCGGCATCCTGGTTTGGAAAATCGTTGAAGCGGTTCCCGGCATCCTCGCTCCGTGAGGGAGAAGCAAAAATGGGGTCAGCGTACTTTTCCTGAAAAATGCACTCCGCCCCCTTTTCCCGGTGGTCCGCTGGCCATTGCTGCGAAGAGTGGCGATGTGCGGATTTGCACTATCGGTGGAGGATGCCTGTGACGAAGCGAACGACTACGTCCGAACTTTTGGCTGAGTTGGCGGCGGATAGAGAATATGTACGGATACCGCAGGAATGGCCGTGGCTGGACAGGTACGCTGAATCCGTCGTCTGCATGGTGTACGCATGGCGACCGGGCTTACGTAAATCTACCTAACTTGCACGAGTGGACTTCCTCCTTCGGCAGCCCATTCCCGGGCGTGCCCTCCTAATTGCTGACTTCGCCCGCTAGTTTGTTTGGATTTTGAATCGATCCATATGGACGTCTTAACGGCAAACAAGTCGACGAGATGTCTTGGGTCGTTGCGTTCACAGGGTTCATACAGTTCATTCAGTAGCGTAGATCTTGGGTGAAAGTTCTCTGTGAATGTTCCTGCCCCTCATGGCGATGGGAAGGATGTCGTGCATGGTTGGCTTCGCCAAAATCGATACAGACAGTCTGCATCGGCTGGCCGCTAGTCGCCGTCTCCGAAGGGGCGCGCGTGTGGGTTGGGGTGGCAACTCGCAAGTGACGTCTTTCGTATCGGCCGGGACTCCATCGGCCAGCCAATACGTGTGCGTAGAACCCTCGTGCCCGGTGTGTGCGTGGGGGTACTTTCGATCGCTTCACTCCAGCGTTGGTCTGCCCGCTGGGGTCGCCGTTGAGGGTTCATGGCTTCTGTGAATCCGGTTTGGGATGTATGCGAGCTTGAGTTTTTGCTCGGTGTCTGCAAGGCGTGGCGGTGGGGGAATGGCGTCATGGGGGATTTGCAAACCATCCGGTCACCTGTGGTCATCGTCTCGCGCAAGCCTCGTTGATGTGGCTTGGCGCAGTCGGCATGGACGCATGGATCGATGGATTGGAAGGAAGTTTGACCGTCCAAAACCGTGTGTACGCCTGGAGTCACCTTTCAAAGGCCATCTCGGCGTAAGCGCAATTGGTTTCTCGAAGGAGAGCTGAGTCATGAAGTCTCGAACTGTTGCGTCCTTTGCGATTGCCGTATCCCTGCTTTCCATGTATTCGTCGATGGCTATGTCGGCGACGGATGTCGAGGCGGCCAAGGCGCTCGCACGGCAGAACAGTTGCTTCAAGTGCCATGGCACTGAAAAGCAGAAGGACGGACCATCCCTCAAGTCGGTTGCAGACAAGTACCGCGGCAAGAGCGACGCAGAAGCGGTCCTCATCAATCACCTCACGTCAGGCGAAAAGGCCAAATTTCCTGATGGTCATGAGGAAGCCCACAAGGTCGTGGAGACATCGCCACCCAAGGACAACGCCCAGGTAAAGAACCTGGTCGACTGGATCCTCTCTCTGTAGCGACAGGGTCTGGCTGAGTGCCAATGGGATGGTCGTGCGCCACGGCGGGCTTGGCGTAGCGAAGGGGACTTTCAAATGGGTCTGAGGCGAGGATGGTGCGCGTTTGTCCGTTGCGCTCTACTGGTGATCGGCCTCTCGCTGGGAATGGTTGCCCACGCGGGTGAGGTGCAGTCGCCCGCCAACGCAACCCAGGGCACACCCGATAAGCGTGACGCCGTTTGTACAAAGTGTCACGACGAGACGGAGTCAAAGCCGATCCTGGCGATATACCAGACGCCGCACGGCGTGAGCGCCGACGGACGGACGCCAGGCTGCCAGGGATGTCATGGCGAGAGCAGGGACCACCTGGCCGGTGGGAGTGGTGGCAAGCGCCCCGCCCCCGATGTGGTGTTTGGCAGTAAGCACACCGCCGCCGGCTACGCGCCCAATGCCTCGGCAGCGCAGTCGGAGGTCTGCCTGGGTTGTCACAAGGATGGCCAGCGAATGCATTGGCCTGGCAGCCAACATCAGGTCAATGACCTGGCCTGTGCCAGCTGCCATACGGTACACATTGCCCATGATCCGGTGTTGAGCAAGACGGAGCAGCCAGTCGTCTGCTTCACATGCCACAAGGAGCAACGCGCGCAGACCAAGCAGATTTCCACCCATCCGATCGACGTCGGAAAAATGGCCTGCTCCGACTGCCACAATCCGCACGGTTCGCCGGGGCCCAAGCTGCTCACGATGAACACGATCAATGAAACATGTTTTTCGTGTCATGCCGAGAAGCGCGGCCCGTTCGCCTGGGAGCACCAGCCGGTCACGGAAGACTGCACCAACTGCCACACGCCGCATGGCTCCAATATCACACCGCTGCTCAAGTCGCGCCCGCCCTTCCTTTGCGACGAATGTCACGACGGCCCGCACACCAGCCAATCTCCCTATGGCACCGCCGTAGCGGGACTGCAGGGTGGAGGCGTGGCGCCCGGGGGCAATCCGAGCACCAGTGCGGTCGGGCGGGCCTGCATGAGCTGCCACGTACAGGTGCATGGCTCCAATTCTCCGGCCGGCGCGTTCCTCCAGCGCTGAACAGGGAGGCACCATGAAAACGCGTGAAGGTTTCGCCGCCGTTGCCCTCGCCACCATCGTGCAAGCGGGCTTGCTTGTCGTGCCTTCCACCGCCTCGGCACAGGAAGACTCGGGACATGAAGAAGGCGAGGGTGAGGTCAAGGCATTGATCTGCCCTACCAACTACGTGGAGGTTGGAGCACAGAATGTGCCTACCAGCTCGCCCAAGTTTGGTGAGTACTCGGGCCTCAATCATTCGGGCGTTTACGGGCTGGCTGAGTTCAGCGTGAGGGGAGGCAGCGCATGGTGCCAGAAGGGCGGCACGCTGAAATGGGAGGCGGAGGGCTCCGACCTTGCCACGACATCGCGCAGCCTGAGCGCCCGCATCTCCGACCAGGGACACTGGAACTTCGGGGTCGGGTTCGACCAGTTGCGGCACTACACGACCAACGGAACGTTTGAGACCCCGCTACAAGGATCATCAGGCGACAATCAGTTCTCGCTGCCGCCGAACTTCGGGGTCATCAACACGACGGTAGCCGCCGGTACCCGGGCACTGACGCCATCCCAACTGGCCGCGTACCACACCGAGGACATCTATGTTCAGCGCAACGACACCAGCTTCGTGGCTGGTTATGCGTTCAACCGCCAGTGGAGTTTGAAGTTCAACTACAACCATCTGGATCAGTCCGGATCCAAGCTCATGTCAACGGGTACGGATGCCTACGACCTCTCCAGTAGCGGCGGTTTCAACTACAACGGTCAACGCATACTTACGTTGATGAACCCTAACGAGTACGCGAACGACAGCTTCAATCTCGCACTCAACTGGGTCGGTGCGAAGGCTTACGTCAATGTGGCCTCTTACGTCTCGCTACTCCACGATGACAACCGGGGTGCCTCCTTCCCCAATCCTTTCGTGAGTGGAGGGTCCGCTACCAACCCGAATCCGGCGCCGGGCACGGTTCCGCTTGGCGGTTTTCCGCTTGACACCATAAGCACCCCGCCAAGCAGTCAGTTCTATCAAATGAACCTGACCGGTGGCTACATCTTCAGTTCGAAGACCAAGCTCGTGGGTAGTCTCTCTTACGGGATCAATACCCAGGACGAGTCGTACGCCGGCGCTTATACGGCCGTGCCGAATACGGCGCCTGGCCTGCCGGTGTCATCGCTTAATGGACGTGTTGTCACTACGCATTTCGATGCCAAGCTTACGCATCAAGTCAGTGCATCGATCAATCTTAGTGCGGGCGTCAAGTACAACGAGCGCGCCAATGAGACGTCCTCGCACACTTACACGTTCCTGGACATTGGCGGCAGCACCAACACTGCCGTCAACATCCCGATGAGCAATCGGCGGGAGCAGTTCGATGCTGCGGCCGACTGGCGCATCGCCTCGAACCAGCGCCTGCATATTGGATACGAATACGACAACATCCATCGCTGGTGCAAGAACGACCTGGCCAACCAGGCCCAGGGCGTCTTGTCGTCGACAAACGCTGGTTACTATGTCGATGCGTCCTGTGTCCAGGTGCGTAACAATTCCGAGAACAGAATCGTCACCACCTACAAGCTCAAGTTTGCGGACACCGTGGAATTCGGCGCCGGCTACACCTATGGAGACCGCCAGGCCGATGTGAATCAGTCGTTCTACAACCCGATCCAGGCCAACTCATCGGGCTTCGAAAACTACGGATACATTGCCTATTTTGATGCGGCGCGACGTCAGAACCTGTTCAAGGCCAACGTCAACTGGCAGCCCACGGAGAAATTCAACGTCGACGTCAGTGGGCGCTACACCAAGGACGATTACTACGATTCCTCCCTGGGCGTGCAGAACGGCGACTCCACGACTTTCAACGTAGATGCCAATTACACCCTGACCGAGAAGACGGCTTACGGTGCCTACGGAAGCTGGCAAAAGCGTACGCGCGACTTGTTGACGGCGAATGGCCGGAGTGCCGTGCCGCCGGTTCTGACGACGCTTTGGGGAAATACGCTCGAAGATCGGGACAACTCGATTGGGCTTTATGGGCAACAGAAGGGCCTGCTGGGCGGCAGGCTGCAGTTGAAAGAGGACCTGAACTACAACCTTGGCAAGACCAAGTACAACACCACCCTGGTGCAGGGAATTGCTGCCGCGGTGGGTAACAGTGGTGCTCCACCGACGATCCAGAGCGAGTTGTCACAGTTCAACGTGACAGCCACCTATATGCTGAGTCACTCGTCGCACCTGATGTTCGGCTATCTGTACCAGCGACTGAAGTCCAACGACTATTACTACAACGCGTACCAGTACGGCTATACGCCGGCCACCTTGCTGCCGAGCAATCTGAAAGCGCCCAACTATTCGGTCAACTCTGTGTACGTCGCGTATCGCTACCTGTTCCAATGAATGCGCCGAGGCAGGATATGAGCTCAAAGAATCCCGGCATCCTGCGAAGGGCGTGGAATGCGCTTCGCCGCCCTTCGGTGAAATATTCCGTGCTGACCCTGCTTCTCATTGGATGTGTGGGCGGCCTGGCCCTATGGGGCGCTTTCAGTACGGGACTGGCCGCGACCAACGAAATGGAGTTCTGCATCAGTTGTCACGAGATGAAGGACAACGTGTACAAGGAGTACGTGCAGACCGTTCACTACTCCAACCAGAGCGGAGTCCGGGCCACCTGCTCTGACTGCCATGTGCCGCATGCGCTTGGCCCCAAGCTCATCCGCAAGATCGAGGCAGGCAAGGAAGTATGGGGAAAGCTGACCGGTTATATCGACACTCCGGAAAAGTTCGAAGCTCATCGTATGGAGATGGCGACGTCCGAATGGAATCGGATGAAATCCAGGGATTCGCACGAGTGTCGAAGCTGCCACAATTTCGATGCGATGAATGGGGAAAAGCAAAGTCAGACCATCTTCAAGAAGCACATGAAGGCAAAAGAGGATGGACAAACTTGCATTGACTGCCACAAGGGCATCGCCCATCACTTGCCGAAAGAGTATCGCGATCCAGACGAGGAATAGCGAACACAATGCATCATAGAAGGGGTCAGGGCGTGTTTTCCCGGGAGACGCGCTCTGACCCTTTTTCTTACATCAAGGAGAAAAGCGACGATGACTCGCTTTTTGGAGTGGGATCAACAGGCAGTAGCCATGATTGCAGCCGCCGGTGGAATGCTTTTCTGGCTGGGTTACGGCCTAAGCAAGGGTATTCAATTCGCACTGGCAGTCTGGCTTGTCCTGCAGATTCCGATGTTCTTTGCGTATTGGAAGAAGCGGCGTTGACCGAGATAACGGCTCAACTCTTCCGTTGAAAGAGGGGGGCAGAGGCCTTTCCCGAAGAAACGCACTCTGCCCCCTTTTCCCTTCCGCCGGCTCAGCGGCCGCCTGTGATCTTCGTGCGCGTGCTGACATACACATCACCCGGGTCGTCGACGTTGAGCTTGCGACCGAAGTACAGGCGCGTGCCATCCGCCGACAAAGAGGCGCGGGTTTCCGAGGCCGGCGTGTTGATGGCGGGATTGTCGATACGCTTCGGCGGCGACCATGGCGATGCGGTATCCGGGCGCGTGGACACGTAGATGTCCTGATCGAACGCGCTGGTGCCGGCACGGTTGGAGCTGAACACGATTTCCAGGCCGTCCTTGCTCACGTTGGGCATGCGGTCGTCGGCGGCCGTGCTCAATTCGGCCACGCGCTCGCCGGGCAGTATCCTGCCGTCGGGCAGTACCCGGCTCATGTAGATGTCCTGGCCCTGGCTGTCGGGATAACCGTTGCTGGAGAAGAACAGGCGCGTGCCGTCCCGGGTTTCCACCAGCGATGGGCTGAACTCCGCGCCCATGGTGTTCGGGCCGCTAGGGAAGCAACCCAGGTTCACCGGCTCCTCCCAGCCGTGTGCCGGATTCTCCCGGGTGATGTACATGTCGCCGGCGGACGGGCCACCCACGGGCGGAGGTGGCGGCGTATTCCCGGGATAGCAGTCGTCGACGGTCTGTCGCGAGCTGACGAACAGCAGCCACTTGCCGGGCAGCGGCGTCGGGCAGTAATCGAATTCGGACGAATTCACCACCGGCCCGAGGTTCTCCGGCGCGCCCCAGTCCGATTGCAGCGTGGCGCGATGCGCGCGGTAGACGTCGAGCTTGCCCTGCGCCCCCGGCACGTTGCGGTTGGAGGCGATGTACAGGTCCAGTCCGCTCGGGGATTCGATCGGGCAGCCTTCGGCGGCGGGCGTGTTGATCGCCGTGACCGGCTGCGGATCGCTCCAGGGGCCGAAGTGCTGGGCGCTGGCGGGACCGGCCAGCAGCAGCGCGACGACGGCCGACATACGGCAGGTAGCGGAATTCAGGTTCATATGCCTCTCCTTGCAGGTTGGGTGGTCTGATCGGGCTACGACGCCGGGCTCCCCGGTTCCACGCTTTGGCAGGCGCAGCCTCGCGCTCGACCTCGCTGCCGCCGGCCGGCGGTATCGACGGCCATCAGGAACGGGTTGGCCCGGGAGAACGTGGCGTTCATGGCGATTCCCCCGGGGCGCGCATGCGGGCGATGCCGGCACGGCCAGCGTGGCGCCGGCGTCGCTGCCGGGTCTTGAGGAAAGGCCGAGGCTTTGTGAGGAGAGCTTGGGGAATGTTGGGCCGCACGGGCGTATGCTTTGGGCGCCCTCCCGGACCCAGGCAGGCACCCGATGTCCCAGTCGCAGCCGGCCCGCCTTGCCTTCGACGATGTGGTCATCGATGTCGCCGGTCAGCGTCTGTGGCGGGACGGCGTCAGGCAGCCACTGGAGCCCAAGGCTTTCGCCGTGCTGGCCCTGCTGGCCTGCTCACCGGGTCGGGTGTTCGGGCGCGACGAAATCCTCGACGCGGTCTGGGGCCACCGTCACGTCACGCCCGGTGTGCTCAACCGGGTGGTGACCATGCTGCGTCATGCACTGGGCGAGGACGCGCAATCCCCACGCTACCTCCGCACCGTGCACGGCGTCGGCTACCGCTTCGAGTTGCCTGCCGCCACGGAAGCGCGGCCTGATGCACCGATGGAGGCTCCGGCGGCCGATGCCCCCGTGCCCGATACCGCGTTCGCGCCGACGCCACACCCGCGTCGCCGTGCCAGCGATGCGCCTGTGCGCAAGCTCCTGAATGCGACGATGTGGCTGCTGCCGTTGCTGGCCGTGGTCGCTTTCGCTGGCTGGAAGCTGTGGCCGCGGGACGAGTCCGCCACCGCGGAAGCGACGCCGGTGCTGGAGCAGCGCAGCATCGCCGTGCTGCCGCTGGTGAACGCCAGCGGTGACGCCGGGCAGCAGTTCTTCTCCGATGGGATCTCCGAAAACCTGATCCACGCCCTGTCCCGCTTCGAGGGCCTGACGGTCATCGGCCGTACGTCCTCGTTCCGCTTCCGCGACGGCAAGGACGAAAGCAAGACCATCGGCTCGAAGCTGGGCGTGGCGTACCTCGTCAGCGGTAGCGTGCAGCGTGCGGGCAGTACCGTTCGCATCGGCGTGGAACTGGTTTCCACCGCGGATGGCCATACGGTCTGGACCGAACATTACGACCGGCCCTACCAGGATCTGTTCGCGCTGCAGGACGACATCGCCCGCGCCATCGCCGGCGCCCTGCAGGCGAAACTGCTGCGCACATCCTTCGCCACGAAGCAGGACGACCGGCCGCCCAGCGGCAACATCGATGCCTACAATGCCTACCTGCAAGGCCTGCGGAGTTTCTATATCGGCAACTACCGCAAGGCCATCGAGCTCCAGGAAAAAGCGACGCGGATCGAACCGGGTTATGCCTCCGCCTGGGCGCAGCTGTCGACCGCATGGGCCCTCGTGGGCCAGAACGCCGTGGAAGACGACGAGGCGCAACGCGCCTATGCCGAGGCGCGCAAGGCCACCGACATCGCGCTGCGACTCGCGCCCGACCTGGGTCTCGCGCACGGTGCACGCGCCAACCTGCTACTGGCCGCCGACTTCGACTGGCTCGGCAGCATCGCCGAGTTCCGCCGCGGATCGCAGCTTGCGCCGGAAAACGGCCAGATCCGCGGCGGCCTCAGCCGCGCACTCGCGGCAAGCGGCCACCTGCATGAGGCCATCGAACAGCGCCAGCGCTTCCTTTCGCACGACCCGCTCTTCGCAGGCAACCACTACCTGTACGCCCATCTGCTGATTGCCTCGGGCCGGCTGGACGCGGCCGAAAACAGCATCCGCTTTGGCCGCGAACTGCAGCCGCGGCCAGGGCCACCTTCTGAATTGATGTATGTCGCCATCCTGCGCGGCGACGCGAATACGGCGCTGGATGTGGCCGGACGCCAGCCTCCCTTATGGCGGGAAATGAGCCTGGCCGTGGCGGCGCAGGTAGGCCCGGATCGCGCCGCGGCGGATGCGGCACTGGCGAAGGCCCTCGGGGACGGGATCTGGAACAAGACCTCGCCCTACCTGATCGCGCAGGCTTATGCGCTGCGCGGCGATGCCGACAAGACCGTCGAATGGCTGGAGCGCACCTGGTCCATGCACGACACCAGCCTCCACCGCTTGTTGTACGACCCCTTGATCCTACGTTTCCGCAACGACCCTCGCCTGGCCTCGTTCTGCGCGAAAGTGGGACTGCCGCCACCCTCGGCGAGCGAGGCGCTGAGCATCGACCAGATCCTCGCGGCGAGCGCCGGGAAGGGCTGAAGCCTGGCCGGCCCGGCTTCGCCGGGTCGCTAGAAGACGCCGGCGTCGCACCGGCAGCACGATGGCGGAAAGCGCGCGCCACCCGCGTACAGCTTTGTGCCGTGCCGCCGCGAAGGGCCGCAATCCGTTGCCGATCGCGCTGCCCTGCAAGCCAGAACTTGGGGTCAGGGTGTTTGTCCTGGCAAGCGTACCCTGACCTCTTTTCAGCATGGCTCGTTTAAAGACGTCGCCGGCAGCAAGAGTGCACAATAGCCCGCACGTTCCCTGACCGATCGCCATGAGCACCGTGACCCTGAAGCCTGGACCGACAATCTGGTTGATCCGACACGGCGAAACCGAATGGAGCAAGTCCGGCCGGCACACCGGCACCACGGACATCGCATTGACCGAGCAGGGCCGCACACAGGCGTCCGCGCTCGCGCCGCTACTCGCGACGGAGAAGTTCGATCTCGTCCTGACCAGTCCGATGCAACGCGCCATCGAGACCTGTCGCAGGGCCGGGTTAGGGGAGCAGGCTGAGATCGAACCCGATCTGCATGAATGGAACTACGGCATCTACGAAGGGCGGAAGACGGCGGATATCCGCGAGGAAGTGCCCGACTGGTCCGTGTGGAAATCGCCCATTCCCGAAGGCGAAAGCGTCACGCAGGTCGGCGCGCGCGCCCAGGCGTTGATCGACCGCTTGCTGAGTCGCGACGTGAGTCATATTGCCCTGTTCTCGCACGCCCACTTTCTGCGAGTGCTCGCCTCCGTCTGGGCCACGAGTACACCGTCGGTAGGCGAGCATCTCTCCCTCGATACCGCCGCGGTCAGCGTGCTCGGCTTCGAGCGCGAAGTGCGGTCCATCCTAAGGTGGAATATGCAGCGGTAAGAACCCATGCGGGGTTGGAGTACGTTCCCCGAGAAATACATGCTGACCCCGCTGCCCCGGCACGCCTGCCCGGACGGCAGACAGTCCATTTATTGCGGTCGGTAATACGGCCTGTCACCGATGATGGCGGCACGTTCCATCTTGCGGTGGCAGGGCGAGTAATCCATCACGGCATAGTGCTGGGTACAGCGGTTGTCCCAGATTGCCACGCTGTACGGTTTCCAGCGCCATCGAACCTGATACTCGGGAATGAAGGCCTGGCTGATCAGATACTGCAGTAGATCGCTACCGCCCTTGTTGTAATCCTGGCCGTAACGCACATGGCTCCTGGTGTGAAAATTCACCAAATGCGTCGTGTGGGCGTTGACGAACAGGGACTTTTCGCCGGTCTCTGGATGAGTGCGTACCACAGGATGCTCGGCATCCGGATACAGCGCCTTCATCGCCAGGCGCTTCTCGATAGGCATGGCCGCGGCCCAGCCGGAGTTGAAGCTATGACTGGCAATCAGGCCGTCAATTTGCTTCTTTACGTGGTCCGGCAGCATTTCGTAGGCGAGCACCATGTTCGCCCACATGGTGTCGCCGCCGACCGACGGGCATTCAATGCAGCGCAACACGGCGCCCATGGGTGGTCGCTCGCGAAAGGTAGCGTCGCAGTGCCAGGCGTTTTCGTAGCGTTCGGCCGGATTCTCGGGCGTTTTGTAGATCTGGACCAGACCAGGGGCGTCCGGATGGCTCGGCGCCATGGGATGGTCTTCGAGTTCTCCCATACGCTGCGCGAACACCATGTGGTCATGGCGCGAGAACTTATCGAGATCCTGGTCGCGCAGGAATAGCACCTTGTGCTTCAGCAGGGCAGCGTAGATTTCCTTGAACAGGCCGTCGTCTCGCGCGGCGTCACCTAGATTGACGTCGCGTAGTTCAGCGCCGATGGCACAGGTCAGTGGTTCTATTCTCATTTGCAGCGATCTCACTGAATAATGAAGATGGAGGAACCTGTCGCCTCACGCGCTTCAAGGTCCTTGTACGCCAGCACTGCATCCTCCATCCCGTGATGCTGGTTGAATCACGGGATGGTCGTGAAGAATCAGGAGAGGGTCGTCGGGCCATTCCCCAAGGGAAACGGCAATGGCGAACAGCGCCTAGCCCGAGGCCTAAATGCCCTCGACGATGAACACGTCGCCGCGTGATGCGTTTTGTCGAATCTCGATGAGAGGGCGATATTCGGGCGAGCCGTACCATTCTTTCAGGTGCTCGATACTCGGGAACTCGAGCACGACGACGCGCTTCGGTTCGTATTCGCCTTCGAGTCGTTCGGCCGGCCCGACGCGCACCAGGTAACGACCGCCGTATTTCTCGATCGTCGCCAACACGCGGCGGGAATATTCCTTGATGCCTTCGGGATCCAGGAGTTCGAAGTTTGCGATGGCATAGGCGGCCATGGATGGTTCCTTTCGTTAGGGGTTGGAGCTACGTCTGGCCGTGAAATCCAACAGGTGCGTGGTAAAGGCGTTGATGGTCCCGCTGGCGGCCCCTGCGCCCGCCTCGCCTGCGGTACCAGCAAAAATTGCGCGTACCGGCGGGATCAGCGGGCATGCATTCGGGGCCATACCTGGCCGAGGTGATGGTTGCGTTCTCCGCGTGTTGCCCATGCGGCGACTCGTGGAAATGACTGCGTTTGGCGCTCCCGATATGGGTAGATCGGCGTGTTGCAGACACCCGCCTGGGTGTGGCCGGCGAGCCTCCAGGTCCTGTGTGGCCGGGCTCCCATCGTCCGGTCCTAAACGGGCCGTTTCCTGCAGGTTCGATCGAAGCGTAATAATCTGGCCCGGGCATTGTTCTCTCATTTCACGACAGGTACCTCTCATTACATGACAGATTGATCCATGTGGCCTCCCAGGGTGGCCGGATCGGGACACCCATCGGACGAAGCGAAGACATGAGCGCAATGATCCGTGCAGGCGCCCTGACGAACTACGTCAAGGTGGCGCAGCAATTGGGCCTGGATTTCCAGCCTCTGCTGAAGAAGCGGAGGTTGAGCAGGGCCATGCTGGAAAATCCCGAGCAGCCTATTCCCGCCATCGCCGCCATGACCTTGCTCGAGGAATCGGCGCGACTGGCGAAATGCCCGACGTTTGGGCTGCACATGGCCGAATTGAGACTGCTTTCCGACTTCGGCGTCGTAGGTCTATTGCTCACCCATCAGCGCACGTTGCGCGCTGCTGTCGAGACATTGATCCAGTACCGACACTTGCTGAAACTCAACGAGACGCTGGTCATGCGTATCGAGAATGTCGGAAAGTTGGTTGTCGTGAGAGGGGATGTCGTGGTCGATGAAGCAGGGCCATCGATCCAGTCGACCGAAGTCGCGCTCGGCACGCTGGCAAGGATGTGCAGCACGCTACTGGGAACAGCCTGGCATCCTGATAGCGTCCATCTCACCCACGCGGCTCCGCCCGACCTATGCCTGCATCACCGGGTCTTTGGCAGGAAACTGGTGTTCGGCAGTTCGTTCAACGGCATTGTCTGTCGCGCAAGCGACCTCGATCTGCCCAACCCGATCGCCGACCCCGCGATGGCGCGGCACGCTCAACGCTTGCTGGAGGGCCTTCCGGGCGTCAACGAGACATCCATCGTGCTTGAGGTGCGCAAGGCCATCTACCTGATGCTGCCGACCGGACGAGCGACCATTGAGCAGGTCGCACAGGGGCTGGGCTTGAACGTGCGCACGCTACAGCGCCAGCTCGAAGGGGCTGGAAAAGTCTTTTCCGAGATGGTCAGTTGCGTACGACGTGATCTCGTCGTCCACTACCTGGATAACACAAGCTACTCGTTGGCGCGCATTGCCGAGTTGCTCGGCTACTCGGCTTACGGCTCGTTTGTGCGGTGGTTTGTTGCGCAGTTTGGAATGACACCGACGCAGTGGCGTGGGTAGGGGAAGTCAGCCTGAAGTGGAAAAGAGAAATGGGGTCAGAGTCCTTTCCAAAGAAAACGCACTCTGACCGCTTTTCCGCCCTCTGGCCCCTTTTAACCACCCAAAGCTGACAGTTAGGCTATCGTCCAAGCGCGCACGTCGGGCGCTGCCGGATTCATGCCTCAGGGGGGGCTAAGCGGCCATGGCATTCTCAGATGTGTCAAAGCGACGGCTGCTATATGCGTCGGCTATCGCTTTGCTTTTGATCGCGGCGGCCGCCATGCTGTTGGGCCAGGACAACTTCGTCATTCGCTCGGCAGGATTGGTCGCCTTATTGGGCAGTGTGAAATTGTCCCGGGCGGCAAAGTCGGTTGGACAATTCCCTTCAGCTCCAGCAGCCAGCGCGTTGCCACCACCGGGCCGCGCCATGTGGCTGATAGGGGCGGTCCTGGTCGTCATACAGGTCGTCACGGCCTATCTGCTCTACGCAGATGCGGCCGCAGGAGGTAAAGAGGTCTGGCCGGTCTACGCATTCGCGGCCACCGGTATGGTCTGCGCGGTCTTCTTTTCCGCTTTGCTTGCCAGGGGGCAGCAGTAAGGTCCGCTTACGATCCGAAGCGGACAGATGAATGACCGGCGTCTCGTTGGTCTTCTCGGTGAATGGGGATCGCTTATTTGAGAGGGTGGCTTCATGAAGAGATGGGGTTTGTTGCTGGCGCTGGCTCTTGCAGCTGCATCTTCTGCGATGGAAGCGGCCGCAGCGGATGTTCCGGAGCTCAAATGCGACATCGGTCCCGTGGCGCGGCAATTCGGCGAAACGGATTGGCTGGTTTATAGCTGCGAGGACAAGAAGTCTCTCGTTGTTGTTACAGCGCCGCAGAATCCTGCAAGGCCGTTCTATTTCTTCTATCTGTACTCAAGTAAGGGATATGCGCTGCACGGCGAGGGTACGGGAGACAAGAATGTCACCGACAAAGCCTCCGACGACCTGAAGGCCTTGACCGAGGAGCAGATTGCATTGCTTTTGAGTGACACTCAAAAGGCTTCGATTCACAAGTAGCCGGCGGTGCTGTGAGACATCCACCTTCGGCTCAATGCGGACCTTTGAGTGACGAGAACAACTCGGGACCGACACCGCAGATGGATCGAGGTGGAAACCGTATTCTTGCTTTAGCACGGCCACGCTCTTCCAAGCGGCATCGAGGATGGGAAGATCATCGGTGTCTATCTCACTCTTGATGCCGCAAAGGCGGCTATCCAGCGCTTGAAAAAACGGGGTCAGAGTACTTTTCCTAAGAAACGCATTCTGACCCCTTTTCCCCTTTTCCCACAAAGCCGGCCGTTCACGAACATTGAGTTGAGGGTTTGTGGGGTGTCACGTAACTGCCAAGCCAGTTCCTGGCGACTCGGGCCTCGCGCAACGGAGCATCAAGAGATGAGATACGGGGTGTACGGTCTAGGTGTTGCCCTAATCCTGGTTGGAGGCGGGCTCTTCATAGTTGGGCCGGAGAACTACATGATCCGGAGCATGGGATCATTACTTGCCGTTGCGGGTGCGTTGTTGATCCGGCGATCCAGGTTGCGAACTACGGCTGGTCGCATGGGAGAAATCGATACTCCACGACAACGTCCCGGCACGGGTAAGCTAGGTCCGTTCTCGGGAGAGAAAACGGGGCCGGGTCGGGTGGCCTGGATGGTTGCGGGTGGATCGGCAGCCAACCTCCTTATTGCCTACTACTTCCTTGTTCAAGATGCACAGCATGGTCACAGCCAGGCTTGGCCCATCTATTTTCTCCTCGCTAGCGGGTTGGCATTTATCGTGGGCTTCGGTTACCTGATCTCAAAAATCATGTAATCGCGGCACGTCTTATCTCTCTGGTGAGCTGCTTCGCGATGTGCGCTTTCGGACCGTAGTGGACAACGCGACGGCAGACACGTTTGGTTGAACGACGAATCGGGCAGGGGGATGCGTGATTCTGGGTGACGAACTTGCCGCGTTCTACGAGCGCAGTGGCTTTGGTCCTGCTGTGGGGAAGCGCCCACGTACAGTTGCCGTCTACACGGGCTGCCTGCTTGTTCCCCTCCCGAATATCGAAACACGCCATCGGTATCTGAAATACCACGACCTTCATCACTTGATCACTGGCTACAGCGTTGGCCGAATTGGTGAGGGCGAGGTGAGCGCCTGGGAGTTGGGTACTGGCTCCATGTTCGTGTCACCAACACTCGGCATCATGAACCTGATTGCCCTGTCGACTGGCCTGGTACTCAAGCCACGACGCATGTGGCGGGCCTTCCAGCGAGGGTGCGCGAGCCGCAATCTCTATCGAGGTGTCATTCGGCGCGAGGTCGACCAGGGGAGGTGGCCGAGTGTCGCCACGCTTAAGGAAGCCTTCGTATCCAATCGGGCCAGGTCATGGTCCGCGCCCGTCCGCGCACTGGAGTTCGCGTTCTACGCGATCTGCGCCATGGTCGTCCACGCCCTGATCGCCGTTCCCGCCGTAGTGGCGCGCTTCATTACCGACATCATGCTCGGGCACTCGTTCTTCCAGGCTGTTAAGCCCAAGAAGCGGGTCGATTTGTATTGAGCGTCGGGTGGCCGAGAAAGTCAAAAGCTGACCCTTTTCTCCTCGCGCTTCCACGGGGCATGCCTATATCGCATGCGGTGGGCCTGGGCATCCGACACTCACCTACGCAAACGGGCCGGGCTCACCTCCTCGAAGTGGAGAGGTGAGCCCGGCCCGTCGGTCGATGGCAGCGCGCTGCGCCGAGCCTGGAAAAGGAAATGGGCGGCGCTTTCGCTGCCGCCCATCTGTGTCCACCCAGCCGTGCTCATTGAGCTGGTGGTGCTCCGCCAGCATGGCGGTCGCTCGCTCTCGTCAGTCGTCCAGCCGGCTGGAGAGCAACTTCAGGTTAGGTGGGCGACCGTTGGGTTCTCATTAGTGGAGTCTAAGTAAGTTGTAAAAGGGAAGGGCCGGATCGCTCTTCTAGCGAAGTTTGACCTGACTTTGACTTTTGACGGGCCGGGTGAGCCGGGACCTGCGTGCGCTTTGTGGCCTCGTGGCGCGAAGCTCGAGAACGGTGCCAGGTTGGCGCCTCTGGATGGCCTCTTCGGCTGCAGGGCGTACTAGCTCCCCAGCTCGTATAGCAATCGGCCAAGAGCTACGTCAGGACGAGTGCTGGGCTCCTTGCTACTCCAAAGTCTCCGGCAGTACTTGGTGACCTCCTGGCCAGCCTTGCCCGTGGCCAGGTATCCGGCAGCAGCCGGTCCATCACTTGTCACCACTTGGAGACAGCCATGAACGTACCTATGAAGGCGCGGGCCGTGAGCGTGGTCATCATGCTCGAACGTGCGGATCAACGGCCGAGGGGCCGCACGAAAGGGTCGGTGGCGCAGAATGTGCCGCCGCACATAGCGCCATCGGGGACTTTTCAGGTCCCACCCACAAACCTTGGACGCGTGATTGGGGGCTGGCAAACGTATTGATTGGTTAGTTCGGCAAGCAATGTGGGTGACAGTGCGCTGCTTGGGAAGAGGAGTCTGACCTGTTTCCGAGAGTGAAACTCGCTCCGTTTGACTCAAGACAAAAGCCCCGCCGTGGCGGGGCTTTTGTTTTTCGCTAGTTCCGCGCCGGAGGTTGCATGGGCCTTGGCCCAAAGGAGACCTTCACTTGCTGGTCCGGGCCTTCCCACTCAGTGTAGTAACCGAAGTCCTGATGTCCATTGTCCCAGGTGACCCGGACTGGACACTGCAGCATGTGGAGTTCCGACCCCTGGCCGGCAGCGGGCGCATAGGTCACGCGCTTGACGTCGATCAGGAACTCCACGTCGGATACGGTCCAGGCATTCCCTGCATGACTGACGATGTGGGGCAGCTGCTGCTCGATCCGTTCACTCATGTCGTAGGTGTTGCAGCGGCTGGGGATCCCGCCTGCCACGTTCGACCTCGCCCCGGCAGCCTCCGGAGCCTGCGGGGCTTGCGATGTTTGGGTGGCCGCCACCGAAGACATGCCGAAGGCGAACACGATGGCCATCGGCAGCACACCCGCCTGCATGTGGCCTTGGGTTCCTGCCTTCTTCGCTGTTGAGAATTGTCCGTGATCCACTGGGTCCTCCTGAGGAGAATTCGCCACGTGTAAAAAGTTAGACAACGTCATGAGCCGCCCGATCGGGGAGTCGCCCGCCTCGGCGAAGCCTCTTGCAGCCCGCCCTCGTTGGGCCCGGTGATGTCACGGTGCCCAAAGCTCTCAGTCGTCCCGCATATTAATCCTGCGCCATGGCCGTGGGGTTGTTCTTCCGGCGTGACTTCACAGTGCTTTCACTATTCGCTGGCCGATGGCCTTCCTATCTGCAAGGCGTGAGAGGGGCCGCGAGTTGAGGGCAGGGTGCGCTTCTTGAGCATGGGATTCCGAACCTTGTTCTTCGGGATGCACTTGCCTCCATCCCCTGGTCGTCAACCGGCGGATGCTCGCAACGCTTCAGGCGTTCTGCCTGTCCAGTCGTGAAAGGCGCGAAAGAACGAGTTCGGATCCTCGAAACCCAGCAGGAAACCGATCTCGCTGGACGAAAGCCTGGTTTGCGTCAGGTAGTGCTTGGCCAGGTCTTCCCGGGTGCGATTGACCACGCTTCGGAAGTTGTCACCTTCCGCTTCCAGGCGACGTTGCAACGTGCGACTGCTCATCGCCAGGCGGTTGGCGACCGCATCGATCCCTGGTTGCCCGCCGGGCAGCAATTCGAGCAGGGCGGATCGCACGCGTTGTGAGGTCGTCGCCGCCGCGTCCAGTTCGCCCAGGCGTCGACGAAGATCGGGCTCGAACACCTGCCACATGGCATCGTTCGCGGTGAGGAAGGGGCGATGTGCGTCGATCGCGGACAGCGTGAGGCAGGCATCCGCATCGCGCCGCACCGAGACGCCGAAGTAATCCGCATAGGCCCGGGCCTGGGACTGGGCCGGCAACGTGGGCATCGTCACCTTCACCGCCTTGACGGGTTCGCGCGTCGCCATGCGGACCAGGCGCATGAGGAAAGCCAGCTCGCTGGCTTCCAGGATGAAGGGTGTCTCACCCTTCGCATCCAACCATTGGGGAGAGAGTGACAGCTCCCCCCGGGAGCCGATGACCACGTCCAGCCGCATCGGCACCATCAGCCGCTTGTAGGTCGCCAATCGCTGGGTCGCCTGCACCATGTTGGCACTGCACAGTGCTGCAAAGAGCGGCGGGACGAACGACTCCGCCTGGATGGCTTCGGCCATGCGAAGCGGCAGCAAGGGATCGGCGGCCTCCGTGTCGATGCTCTGCCACAGGCGGAAGTGTTCGGCCGTGGTCAATCCGCCGTGCGGGCGCGAGAACAGGTCGTCGGGCATGCCCGCTCGGCGCAGCACATGATCCGCCCGGATGCCCAGGTCCTTCATCAGGGGGCGCAAGCCTTGCTCGATGGGAAAGGTCATGTTGGTCGCCATTGTCGGTCAATTCGCTTCATGAGGGGCGCCCGCCAAGACGAGCGCCAGGGTACGGCGGACGGAGCCCTTGGTGCCTTGGCCACGCCACGGCTCCGTCACGTGGAGATCTGCGTGCGCAGCATCACGTGTTTGGCGGGCGCCTGGTGGCCCTCAGGGCTTCGGCATGCCGGCGGCCGAGCGCATCAGGCCGTCGAACGCGCGATCGGACAGCAGGCGGCGCAGGAAGATCAGGGGCTTGGCACCAAAGCCGACCGCATAGCGCGTCTTGGGGCGGCGCGCGGTCACGGCCTTGCCGATGGTCGTCGCAATCAGCTGGGGTGCCGATTGGCGGTTGCCGTTGGCTTCCTTGATCATCATCTTCGCCACCGCGCCGGCCTGCGAGGCATAGGCGCTCTTGCCGGATACTTTCTGCAGGTTGTCCGCCGCAATGCCGACCCATTCCGTCTTGATGCCACCGGGCTCGACCACGACCACGTCGATGCCGAAAGGCGCCACCTCCATGCGCAGTGCGTCGCTGATGCCTTCCAGCGCGAACTTGGTGCCGTGGTACCAGGCGCCAAGCGGCGTGTGGATCTTGCCGCCCATGGAGGTGATGTTGACGATGGTGCCGGCGCGTTGCTGGCGCATGTACGGCAACACCAGCTGCGTCAGTCGAACCGCGCCAAAGACATTGACCTCGAACTGCGCGCGGGCTTCATCCATGGGCACGTCTTCCACGGCGCCATAGGAGCCGTAACCGGCATTGTTGACCAGCACGTCGATGCGGCCCGACTGGCTGATGATTTCCTTGATGCCGGCCTCCATGGAGGCATCGTCAGTCACGTCCATGGCCAGGACGCGGACGCCGGCATCCGCCAGGGGCCGCATCCGGTCGACGCGCCGGGCGGCGGCGTACACCGTGTAACCGAGCTTCTTGAGTTCCAGGGCCGTGGCTTCGCCGATACCAGAGGATGCGCCTGTGACGAGGACAACTTTAGCGTTCATTTCGAGAGATTCCAGAGAGTGTGTGCAGGGCGGTCCGCGCTTGGGGCCGGACCGTGATGCACATGCTAGGAAGTGGCCTGCGACAGCGCTCTAGCCATTCGCGCCAATCCCACGGCAAACGGCGCCAACGGCCTTTTTCGGCTGATGGGCCGGGCTGGGAGAGGAGGGCGGTGCGAACCGCGCGAGGCGCTTCGCTTGAGCATCGATGCACGCGGACCGCGCGCTGGCCCGGTGTTCTCCTTCCCCTTGGCACGGTTTCTGCACCCATCTTGGCAGCGGATGGCGCAACGGCCGGCACTGCTTGGGTTAGACAGACGAGCATGGTCGTTCGCGACGCCAGTTCCATAGCTATCGACGACGAGTCTGCCGAAGCAGCGCACATCAAATCCGTCGAAAAGACGCTGCACCGGCCATAGCTGTGTCACCAGGGGGAGGGGGAAATGAAAGCGATCGGTATGGCGGTTGCCTTCGTTGGGCTATGCGCGTCTGCCAGCAACACCATGGCGGAAGGCTTCACTAAAGCTGGCGAGCTGCATCAACAGATCCAGGCACACACTCGCATTGCGGCGGGCACATCCCGGCAGCCCGAAGACTACGAGGATGCGGCGCTCGCCGTGGGTTACATCGAAGGGATCGTCGATGTGCTGGCCAAGAAGGCGATATGCCCCACGTCGGACATGACGGTGGTGCAGGTCGTGGCCATTACGGACAAATACCTGACCGCCCACCCCGAAGTGTGGGACAACCCCGCGGCGCCGGAAGTCTTCGCGGCACTCTCCGGCGTGTTTCCCTGCAGCAAACGATAGTCCGTCCGTCGGCGCGCGCGGGCCGATGTGCGCGGCATGGAGGCGTCTGACGCGAGAAGAAGCTTCGGCGTCTTACCGGGCGCCGTAAGCCTGGCGCCAGCTGCTCGATGCGTTGCACGCGTCAGTGACCTGGAGGGCGGCCGTGGGTGTCACCCCGGCCGCCATGTTCGGGGCCACGCGCCAAGCACCCAACGAACAATTTTCGTCACTCTATGGACGAAACGGGTCAATCCCAGGCGAAGACACTTCGACGCCAGACTTCCGCCTGGATGCTTTCGGCGGCCGCACCCTTGTCGACGGCGGTGCCGGAAAGCACCTTTCGAAGGGTCTCTCCTCCGAATATCAGCGCCCGCCATTTGATGCCACCCGCCTCCATCTCTTCGCATTCGCAATGCGCGGACAGTGCGTGCCCCTTTCCATCAACCAGGTCAAACGCGAGCGTCATGAACTCCCCCGGAGCGCTTCCATGGGTACGCATGCCGTACCCGACAAGTCTGTGCTTGCTGTGCTTCAAGGGTGGTCGGTTGCAGGACTCATGCCAGTACTCGCGCGACGCGGGCTTGAGTGTTTGACGTCCATGGACGCCGAAACGGATGGAGCGCGAAGGCAGGAAACGAAGGCTTGCCGCAAGGGACGGCAGTTCCGCGGGCAACGCGCTGGAAGAGCGGTGCCGTGTGGCGCGAGCCATGGGCCCGGGTGAATGACGGTGCGCCGGGCCGGGCGTTTGCTGGTGTTCGTTATGGCCAGTCGAGCCTTTCAGATAAAGGCCCGACGCTCTCTTGAGCAGCCGGGCCTTTGCATTGCCTCGAGCGTGAAAGCATGTCGACCATGCAAGCGATGTGCTTGAAGCCGGGCTGCTCTCGCCAGTGAGAGCACTGCCGCAGCGCGTCGCAGCCCCTCACCACTTTGCCTCTCAGGCCGGAGCGGTCGTTTCGCCCATGTCGAGCAAGAGCTCATCGAGACGTTCGAGGGTCGAAGCCAGGCCATCCTTCAGGCCCATGTCGATGGCTTTCTGGACGTCGTCCGCCGAGTTGTACCGCACGACGGTCGTGACAAGGGTGCGCTTGCCCGCGTCGGTGAACGTTACATCCCAGCGCGATCGAGGCATGTCGGGATTCACGACGCCGGCCTCGTCACAGAAGCCATCCAGGGCAGCGTAGTTGTCGATCGGGTTGATCGCCTGATAGTCCAGGCGGTTCCAGAAGGATTGGCCATCCGGGGTAATCATGGCGTAGTGCCAATAGCCACCTTCCTTGAACTCCATGTGCTTCGTCCTGGTGGTCAGCGGCTTGGGGGCGAACCACCGGTCGAGCAACTCGCGTTTCGTGTGGCAGTCCCACACCAGTTGGCGTGCCGCTGCAAATTCCCTCTTTACGATGATGCTGTTCTTTTCCTTGTCGACGACAAAATCGAACTGAAGCTCAGCTTTCACGTTCTTCTCCATTGAGTGATTCCAAGAGGCTGTCGAGATTCTGGTACCTGCTTGCCCACATCGCGCGTTGGTCCGAGAACCATTGCTCGGCCGCGGCCAGGTTCTTTTTTTCAAGCGTGCACGTGCGGATGCGGCCACGCTTCCGGGAGCGGATCAGTCCGGTCCGCTCCAGTATTCCCACGTGCTTCATGAAGGAGGGCAGGGCCATGTCGAACGGTCCGGCCAGTTCGCCTACCGTGGCCGGCCCTCTGCCGAGGCGTTGGATGACCGCCCTGCGCGTCGGATCGGCGAGAGCCTGGAAGACGGAATCCAGTGCGACTGAATGGTTAGCCATGAGGCTAACTATATGCCCGACGATTTATCGGCGCAAGGACCCTGTGCCCGAGCACTGAGGGGGCAGGAAACCACGCTTGCAAGCGAGCTCGCTTGGCGGCGCCCAAGGTCGAGCGTGAAGCTGGAACCGTTGTTTTCTGGGGGGATGGAAATTTCCCATCGCGGTTCCCCGGGGCGTCAGGCGAACTCCGCACGAACCATCCAGCGGCGCAGCAAAATTCCGCTGCGGGCGGGATGTTGGCGGTGCGGCAAGCGCACGAAAAGGCACCGTCACGTCCGTGCTGGAAGCGGCTGGAATCGCTTCTGTTGGCGGCCACGCGCGCCGAAGATTTCGTGCGCCGCGTCCCAGAAAACAAACGGCTGATCGCGTTCGGCTGCCGGCGGATGGGGACAAACTGAACGCCATACGGCATTCCTTTCAGCCTTGGTTTCCCGTGGACGCCCCGGCGTCGCAATTTTGTGCGATGTTGTGCCCCGCGCGCCGGGTCCCCGCTCCGACGGAGGCTCGGCCTGCGCAGTCCATCGAATGTTTTGACCTTCCATGCGCGGAGCCACCATGAAACGCCTTCTTTCTTTCGCAATCGCTGCTGCCTTGCTTGCCGGTAGTGGATGGGCGGTTGCATCACCCAAGGATGATCACGGGCATGGCCACGGCTACGACAAGCATGACGATGACGACGACCAGGGGCATGGCCACGGGCACCACGACAACGGCAAGCACAAGGGCTGGTACAAGAAGGGCGAGCGCCTGCCCGACTACTACTACACGCGCGAGTACTACGTCACCGACTACGAGCACTATCACCTGCGGCGCCCGGACCCCGGCTATCGCTGGGTGCGTGCCGATGGCGGCCAGTTCTACCTGACGCTGTTGTCCAGCGGCGTGGTGATCGATATCGCGGCCGGTCTTTGATCCCTCCAACCGGGCGCCAAACCGGGAACGGGCAGCATGAGTCGATCATGCTGCCCGGCAAGCATCCAATGACGCCGGCGTGAGGGCCTGATCGCGTCGCACGGAAACCGGCCCTGTTTCGGTGGATGTCTGCGGTCTTCATGCAATCCTCGTTGCGGACGGCCAGGCCCGTCGACTGACTCGCGGACTTGTGCGAGTCACTGCACCGTGATTGACTCATCCGCAGAAGCATCCGACAGCGCCCGCAGGCTTACGCACCTCGCCGTGGCGGGTCCTGGCTCTCGATGACAAGGAAGGCGCGATGAAGCTTCTCCTCACCTCCGGCGGCGTCAGCAACCAGAGCATTCGCGATGCCCTCGTCGACATGCTGGGCAAACCCATCGCCGAGTCCACCGCCTTGTGCATCCCCACTGCGATGTACGGCATGCTGCCGGGGACGGCGGTGATGACGTGGCGGCAGATCGCCGGGCAGACACCGACGCCCATGGTCGAGCTGGGATGGAAGTCCGTAGGCATGCTCGAGCTGACGGCCCTGCCCAGCCTCGATGAGAAGAACTGGGTCCCCCTGGTCCGGGAGACCGATGCCCTGCTGGTGTGCGGCGGCGACGTTCTGTACCTGCACTACTGGATGCGTGAGTCCGGCCTGGCGGATCTGTTCCCGTCGCTGCACGAAACCGTCTATGTGGGCCTGAGTGCCGGCAGCATGGTGATGGCGCCGCACGTCGGCGAGGAGTTCGTGGGCTGGAAGCCGGCCGCGGGCGGCGACAGCGCGCTGGGCATGGTCGGTTTCTCGATCTTCCCGCACCTGGACAACGTCATGTGCCCGGAGAACTCCATGGCGCACGCCGAACAGTGGGCCGCACGCGTGCCCGTGCCGGCGTATGCGCTCGACGACGAGACGGCCATCAAGGTGGTGGACGGTGTCGTCGAGGTCGTCTCCGAGGGGCACTGGAAGCTCTTCGAACGCTAGCGCGCGGAGCCGCGCTCGGTCGTTGATGACCGCGACGTGCGCGTGGTTCCGATCACTGCCTGCTCCTGGTGCAGGGAGGTCGTGGCGCGCGGTGCCGTCATCGCCGGACAGCATCCCTCGATCCGCGTTTACGTCGTCGACGCATGACGTCGTCAGCCGGACGCTGCCCGGCGCAGGGACAAGCGCACTCGTTGGAAGACGGGAGCGCTGTCAGCCAGGTCCATATCACCAGCCTCGTCCAGTGCCACGGATGCCATGACCGGTTGATCTCGGCCGAGGTGTGACGCGGCGTCCCCGCAGCCGCGGAATATCTGTCTCTTGGTGGATGGCATCCCCGCCGGGGTTGGATCAGCCTGTGCCGGCGACGGTCTACGTCTTGAACGGAGGGGCCATGGGACGCCATTCGAGCGATGAAAGCCCATCGCGCCGCGACTTCCTGCGCATGGCGGGCGTGGGGCTGGGTGCCGCCGCTTTGGGCCTGGGCACCGCCGACCTGGCCGCGGCAGCGCAGGCCAGTCCGGGCTCGCCAACGGCTGCCGGCGTGAGCGGCGGGGCAGGACCCTACAACATCCTCTTCATCCTGGTGGACCAGGAGCGCTATTTCCGTCATGGCGAACTGCCTTCCGGGTACCGGCTGCCGGGACATGAGCGGCTGGCCCAGCGCGGCATCGTCTTTGATAACCATCGCATCAATTCGTGTGTCTGCACGCCCTCGCGGTCGGTTCTCTATACGGGGCGGCACATCCAGCAGACCAAGATGTTCGACAACACCAACTTTCCCTGGATCAGCAGCCTGTCGACCGACATGCCGACAGTGGGCACCCTGCTGCGCCAGGCGGACTACTACACCGCCTACAAGGGCAAGTGGCATCTGAGCAAGGAGTTCGAGACGGTCAACGAGCTGGGTGCGCCGACGAAGATCTTCACCAGGGAAATGGAGGCGTACGGCTTCAACGACTACTTCGGTATCGGCGACATCATCGCCCACGAGCGCGGAGGCTACCGCTACGACGGCGTGATCTCGGCCATGGCGATCAGCTGGTTGCGCGACAAGGGCCTGGACCTGGCGCAGCAACACAAGCCATGGTTCCTCGCGGTCAACCTGGTCAACCCGCACGACGTGATGTTCCTGAACACCGATCGCGCCGGCCAGCCGGTCCAGGCCCAACACCTGCTGTCGCACATCCGGCCCGAGCCGTCCGATCCGCTGTATGCGCGCCAATGGCCGGGCGACCTGCCGCAGACGTTCTCCCAGCCGTTGAATGCGCCAGGACGGCCGAAGTGCCACACGGACTTCATGGTGTCGCACGACGGCCTGGCCGGCCACATCCCACCCGACGTCTGGCGCTGGAAGCGGCGGCACGATTACTACCTCAATTGCATGCAGGACGTGGACCGCAACCTGGTGCGGCTGCTGGACGAGATCGATGCCCTGGGCTTCGGCTCCAACACGATCATCGTGATGACGTCGGACCACGGCGATCTCGACGGGGCGCACCGGCTGCACGCCAAGGGCGCCACGTCCTACCGCGAACAGAACCAGGTGCCCCTGGTGATCGCGCATCCGGCCTACCCCGGTAACCAGCGCTGCAAGGCGGTCACCACCCATTTGGATCTCGCGCCGACCCTGGTGGCCCTGACGCATGCGGCGCCGGAGAAGAAGGCGCAGATCGTCAAGGGGCTGCCGGGGAAGGACCTGTCCGGCCTGCTTGAGCGACCGGCGCAGGCGAACATCGACAGCGCCCGTGACGGTGCGCTGTTCTGCTACAACATGTTTGCCTACCTGGATGGCGACTTCATGCAGCGGGTGGTGGCGATGCTGGGTCAGCCCGACGGCAAGGCGAAGCTGCAGGCGGCTGCCAAGCAAGGGCTGCGGCCCGACATGCGCAAGCGCGGGGCCATCCGCAGCGTGTTTGACGGGCGCTACCAGTTCACCCGCTATTTCTCGCCCAAGCAGCACAACGCGCCGCGTACGGTGGAGGAGATCTTCCGGCTCAACGACGTGGAGCTGTTCGACCTCGAGGCCGATCCATGGGAGACCGTGAATCTCGCGAGCGACCGCAAGAAGAACGGCGATCTGCTGGAACACATGAACAGCAAGTTGAATCGCCTGATCGCGGATGAAGTGGGCGAGGACGCCGGGCAGATGCTTCCCGGCGGCGTCGACGGGGGGTGGGTTGCCACGCCGGCGGTCGATGACGTGTAAGCGTCAGGCGAGGGCGAGAGAGGACGAAGTGCTCCGTGCACACACCTGCCTGGTAGCGAGGGTGTCATGACAAACCCCATGTCGCTGGACATCAAGGAGCTGGGTAGCAGGGTCATCCAGGTCATTGAACGTGTGGGCCTGCTGATCGTGCTCGTGGCGGCTGTTTTCGCCGGCTCGCGGGAAATCGTCGACATGTGGCATTCCGGCCGCGCCGGGGTAAGCGACCTGTTGCTGCTGTTCATCTACCTCGAAGTGGTCACCATGAGTTCGGTGTTCTGGCGCGTCGGCCGGCTGCCGGTGCGTATTCCCCTCTATATCGCGATGGTCGCCATGTCGCGGCACCTGATCTTGAACACCGGCGAGGTATCACCGTGGACCATCCTGGCGGAGGCGGGCGCCATCCTGATACTGGCCATGTCGGTGTTGTTGGTGCGCTATGGCCACACGCGCATGCCGTATACCGATGAGGGTGGCTCATAGCGAACGGGCCTGAGTCGGGCAGCAAGACGAACTCTTGCTTGATCTGGTGCCTCCGTGCGGCATTAGAATGGCCAGGGCGCCATGGGGGTGGCGTCTCCAAGGGGGACGGATGATCTGCTCGAGTTGTGGGCACGCCGGGACAGACGGTGCCGGCACTTGCGCGCAATGTGGCGCAACGCTGCAAGGACGTACGGCGCCCCGATCATTGGGCGAAGGGTTCACTTCACCCCGGAGCGCCGATCTGGGGCGCCCCGATATAGCGTGGCCCACGTTCGCTGCATGGATGCTGGTGTTTGCTTGCGCCAATGTCGCACTCATGTTGTGGATGCACCTTTCGCCTGGCTGGCCTGAAGCGATGGGCCACGCCATCGGCTGCGCGCTGCTGGTGGGGGCAATCATTGGCATTGCGAGCTATTCAGGCGCACGGCGGCCTCGTCTGGGCGGCCTGGTACTGACCGTCGTCTTCATCGCCATACCGTTGGCCAACATTGCAACGAGCTATTCAGCGCTCAAGAGGACAGCCGCGAGTTCTCTCTTGCGAGCGAACCTGGATTCAAGACGCCAGGCGGTCATCGCTGCGTTCGACGAGAAAGCAAAGATCACCAATGAGGAGGCAGCCAATCTCCACATGGATGACGTCCTCAAGCCGAAGAACCTCGTCGATCGGGCCGCGATCGCCAACTCGAGAAGAGTGGTGATTCAATACCGCCAAGTGCGGGACCAGGCCGAAAGGGATGCCGGGTGGTTCTATGAGGAGTATTCCCGCGCATACGACTCCGCGCCGGGACCTGAAGGTGAGCGTATCCGGGCCCAGCTCACTGCCAAGAAGAAGGCCTTTCTCGAGGCAAGAGGCGACCTGAGTCGCGCCGTCGATCGTGTCCTTCGCATCGTGGATGCAATTCTGGACCTGGCGGATCGCAATGTCGGAAGGTCATTCGTAAGCGACAACTGGGTTTGGTTTGCTGACTCGTCATCCGCGGAGCGCTTTCGCCAGTTGATTGGCCAGCTCAGTACAGCGCGCCAGCAAGAACTCGATGCCCTTGCCTACTGCCAAGCCTTGCAGCAAGACACCCTGAGGCAGTCCGATCGGCAAGCTCACGGGACGGAATAGCCGATGGCCGGTTCCGTCAAGGAATGAAGGTCAGAGTGCTTTTCTTGGGAAGAGGATGCTTGCCACCGCTCTACACTCGAATATCAGGGCGTTCATGGGGCGGGCCTTGCCTAGAGCTGATGCCCACGCCCCGGGCGGTGCTGTCCAGTGGACCTGCGCACCGGTCAGTCGCCGCCCTGCATACCGCACTTCCAGACGACAGTCCGCTTCGGCCGGTCGTCGATGACCAATTGAAGGACGTCTGGCCTCGCGTAGTGGCCCACAGGGTCGAAGTCGAAGCGAGAGCGCACGATGTCGTCCATATCAAGGTCGGCAACGAGAATCTCCTCGCGGCCCATGGACGGCCCGGCAAGGTAGTCTCCCATCGGGCTTACGACGCAACTGCCGCCGCGGCAGACGACCTCCTCGGGTGGTGCGTCGCGGAATGCCGGGTAGTCATCCGGGTAATCCATCCGCCGCGCAAACTGATTGCACGACAGGACGAAGCAGCGGCCTTCGAGCGCGATATGGCGCATGCTGGCGAGCCAGCTGTCGCGAGGATCGGCCGTGGGTGCGCAATAGATCTCCACGCCTTTGCCGTACAGCGCGGTGCGATAGAGCGGCATGTAGTTTTCCCAGCATATGGCCGCGCCGATCTTGCCGAGTGAAGTTGGAACCACGGGAATGGACGAGCCATCACCCAGGCCCCACACCAGGCGTTCCAAGCCCGTGGGCATCAGCTTGCGATGCTTGCCAAGCAGCGTTCCATCCGGGCCGAAGATCAGCACGGTGCAGTAGATGGTGGCCCCATCGCGTTCGGCGACGCCGATCACCAGATGCAACGAGCTTTCGCGCGCCAGGTCGCCGAGATCCCGTGTGACATCGCCTGGAACTTCAATGGAACTCGACCAGTAGCGTCGATACCATTCGCGACCTTCCAGGCCACGGGATCCAATCACGGTGAAGAAATCCATGCCGCGCGGGTAGGCAGATACAAAGGCCTCCGGAAAGACGACCAGTTGAGCGCCCAGGTCATGGGTGTCACTGACATAGCGGCGCACCTTCAGCATCGTCCGGTCAAGGTCGAACGCCACTGGCGCGGCCTGCACCAGGGCGACACGGACCCTGGCGGTGGGCTTGTTCGAATGATCCTGCTCCACCTCGTGTCTCCCGTGGGACATCAAGCGTCGATCTGCTTTCCGCGCAGATCGCGTACAAACATGAAGCCGACAGCAAAACTGCCGGAGGCAATGAGCACCGGATACCAGAGGCCGAAGTACATGTTGCCCGTGGCCATGGCCAGTCCGAACGAGATCATGGGAAGGAACCCGCCTATCCAGCCTACCCCGACGTGAATCGGGACAGACAGGGCGGTATACCGAATGCGTGTAGGGAACATCTCCACGATGGCGGCGGCAAGCGGTGCATCCACCATCGCGACCAGGATGATCAGGAACGTCAGGAGGATCAGCGCGAGCGGATAATTGACGCGGTCGCGATCAGCCTTGGACGGATAGCCCGCCGCCGAGACCGCAGCCTTCAAGGCATCCACGTGGAAGCCTTCGATACGCGTGCTTCCGACGCGGGTGTAGGCCTCATGTCCCGAAGGAAGTGCCATGTTGCTGTACGGGACACCGGCGTTCGTCAGGTACGCCTTGATCTGGTCGCAGGCAAAGATGTCCTTGCGACGACCGAGCGGATCGAAATGAAAGTGACAGGTATTGGGGTCGGCAGCGACCACGACGGGATGGGTAACCGTCGCCTGCTCGATCGCGGGATTGATGGCGTGCGTCAGGCCCTTGAAGACGGGGAACAGGACCATTGCTGCGATAAGCATGCCGGCCAACATGACCGGCTTTCGTCCGATCCTGTCGGATAACCTGCCGAAGATGATGAAGCATGGGCTTCCCAGCACAATGGCCTCGACCACCAGGAGGTTGGCGGCGACCGGATCAAGCCGTAGCGATTGCGTCATGAAATAGAACGCATAGATGTGCGCCGTATACCAGACCACGGTCATGCCGGCGACCATGCCGAACAGGGCTATCAACAGCTTCCTGAGATTCTCGGGCCGCCCAAACACTTCGCGAAGCGGTGCCTTGGAGAGGTTGCCCTTGGCCTTCATCCGGATGAAGGCGGGAGACTCGTTCAATCGCAACCGAATCCAGAGCGAAATGGCGAGCAGGCAGATCGAAAACCAGAACGGGATGCGCCAGCCCCAGACGTCGAAAGCGTCACCGGTCAGTGCGCGACAGGCCAGAATGATTCCAAGTGACAGCAGCAGGCCGAAGCTGGCCGTCACCTGGATGCAGGACGTGTAATACCCCCGGCTCGACGCGGGCGCATGCTCGGCCACATAGACAATCGCGCCACCGAATTCGCCCCCCACCGCGAGCCCCTGAAGCATGCGCGCCAGGACAAGAAGTACGGGAGCGGCAATTCCGATCGACGTGTAGTTCGGCAGGAACCCGACCGCGAGCGTCGACAACCCCATCAGCGACAAGGTGGCCAGGAAGGTGTACCTGCGACCGATCAGGTCGCCCAGATGGCCAAAGACCACTGCGCCGAACGGGCGAACCACGAAGCCCGCCGCGAAGGCCAGCAAGGCCAGCACAAAGCCGGTTGTGTCGTCGACGGCAGCGAAGAACTGCTTTGAAATGATGACGGCGAGCGCGCCGTACAGGTAAAAGTCGTACCACTCGAAAATCGTCCCCAGGGATGACGCGAGGATGACCTTGCGATCATCCGAAGACGCGCTGATGCGCCTGATGGGTCTGGTGACCGTGCTGAGTCCCATGGCACACACTCCTCGACGGCAGAGCGTCGTGAATGGCGGCTGGGCAGCTAACCGTCCGGGACGAAACGCGATCGCTGGTTCGATCGTGTCGCAACCCGGGACGTTACCTCTGCGTTCGGGCGGCGAGAAGTTGGCTTGTGGCGTATCCGGAAAGAGGTACAGATGGCGTAAGCCACGGGCAAGAAATGTCAGTCATTCCTCGGCATGCCACCCACCCGGACGGGAAGCTTCGGGTACAGCGTGCCTTGGCCCTGGAGCAGCGCTCTCGGCTAGTGGTCGCCGCGAGAGCGGAAGCCAATCATTGCGGCGACCGGGCGCGAGTGCGCATTGCCGGGAAGATGCAGGTAGCTTCTGAAGGCAGCGGCATGACCTTATGGTCGCATCGCACGATGGTGCCGAGGTGCTCGGTGACTGCGGACTGCATCATGCAGACCTACGTTTGTCGATGTGCGGAGATCGGGGATGACGTGGCGCGCGAGCGACGGGAAACGGGACTCACGAAATCCTTGGTCCGATCAGGCGAGGCTACCTTTCGATGCTTCCGCCTCCTTCTCGGCCACCTTCTTCATGAAGCGCGTGGCGTCAATGATGGCGCGCCGGTGCAGGCCTTCGCCGATGAGTCCGCCCTGATCGAAGCAGGCGACGCGGAAGACCAGCGATCGACCCTCGACCTCAATCAGCTCCACGTTGGCCCTCACTTGCATGCCGACGGGTGTCGCGGCGACGTGGCTGACGTCCACGTGGGTGCCGACGGTGCGTTGATCAACCGAAAGATATGGGCGCAGCGCCTGGATGCAGGTCTGCTCGATGAAGCCGATCATCATGGCGGTGGCCAGCACGGGCGGCATGTCGACAAATCCTATCCAGTCCCGTTCGACTTCCGGAACCGTGTGTTTCGCGGCAACGACCATGACTTCTTCGTGCCGCAGCCCGGGTCCAAGCGTTGAGGTCGTCCGGGAGGTGCTCATGCTGTTCCCTGTCTGCTCGTTTGTTTCGTGCGGGCTTCCCTGAGGCGCTCGGCAAATCCGCTGCGTTCCAGCGCGGCGGCGGCGTCGGCCAACGTATCAAGCAAGGGTCGCCCGATCTCGCGTTCGAGAGCTCGAATGGCCGCGAAGGTAACCTCCCAGTGCGGCTCCAGCACCTCGAGCAGCTCTTGGCCCTGGCGCGTCAGACGGATCGCCGATTTGCGGCCATCGTCCAGGGCATGGCGCTCGACCAGGCCATCCTTCTGCATGAGGCTGACCGTCTGGCTGATGGCGCCCTGGGTCAGCCTGCTGCTGCCCGTAATGTCCGTCACCGTTTCGGCACCCGCGCTCAGTGCGCGCAGAACCGGCGTATATCGGGGCCGATAGGCCAGCTTCATGGCCCGATACTCTTCCTCGGCGCCACTCTCCACGAGTTCGCCGACATAGCGGAGCAGTTCGCCGAGGCCTGGGGTTGCCTTGTCTGTCATGCGGGCATGATTGCATTAGCACTAATGCAATGCAACGACCAGCAGGACGGATCTAGCCTCCGTGGGCGTGTGTGCGGGGCAGGGTGGCCACTGTCGACCCGAAGGGGATATCGCCTGGCGCCCGGCTTGATTGCGTCTCCTGGCGGGCCTGGGGCCGGGTAGGCGTTTTGACGGTCGAGGAGGTAAAGGATGGTCCGGCGAGGTGCCGCGGGAGCAAGGGTTTCTCTCCGCCTTTGGACTTTGGATCAATGTTCCTCTATGGTGTGCCGGCTGAGTTTCAAGGGTCACCATGAATTGTGGCCGGATGTTGTAGATCGCGATTTCACTACACCGTTGCACCCCCTTCCTCCTTGCAACCAGCTTTTTCGCCGCTTTGCGGCCTTACTTGTTCCAAGGAGAAATAAACATGTCCCAAGCAGAAACCGGTACCGTGAAGTGGTTCAACGATGCCAAGGGCTTTGGCTTCATTAGCCGAGACAAGGGTGGTGACGACGTGTTCGTGCACTTCCGCGCGATCCAGTCTTCGGGCTTCAAGAGCCTCGTCGAGGGTCAGAAGGTGTCGTTCATCGTGACCCAGGGCCAGAAGGGCCTGCAGGCGGATCAGGTTCAGGTGATCTAAAAAGATCCCTGCGAGAATAAGAAAAGCCCGGCCTTGTGCCGGGCTTTTTCTTTTGCATCGAACGCTTACGACGGGCGCCCGGTTGGCGCACGCCCAGAGTGCCGGCGAAGCTTACGCATCACTGACGGTGGATGCCTTTGCAGGGGACTCCGTCTTGGCCTCGTCGCGCGATGCCAGCTTCTTGGCCTGCTTATCGTCCTGCTTCTTCTTCTTCGCGATTTCGCGCTGGCGCTTTTCGAAGGAATAGTTTGTCTTTGCCAATGGAATACTCCGGGGCTGGATGGTGAGGGCCTGGACATGCGCAGTGTATTCGCCGACCTGGTCGTGGGGGAGTAAAACCTGCGGGGTTGATGCATGTCGCGCATCGGCGGTGATGAGCTCACGGTAGTCGGTGCGAACGGCCTTGCAATAGGCGCCGTTCATCACAAAACGGCGGCACACCGAGGGTCGGGTTTCATAGATGCTGCAGTTCATGCGCGTGCCGTTCAAGGCCACGCACCAGCCGTCCTTGCCGCGCTTCATCACGCGCAGGCCTTCGGGCGAGAAGGTGGTCAGATGATCCGGGATGGACTCTTCCGGCTGCAGCACGACCGTGAGGCGACAACATACTGCCTCGCACGTTGAACAGTGCGCGGCACCCTTGGCAGGACTGGCTGGTGAGTTCATGAGCAAGAAGCCTCCGGGCTTCGGGTGTAGCGTAGTCGGTTGCCGCCCTGCGGTGGGCATGGCGACGATCCTGGACAGAGCTTTTCTGCGAGCCCGAAGCGTTGCTCGGTCCATGGCAGGCTGGTGTGAGCGCTATGGCGCGGCCGCATCATTCACCATGACCGTCGCCGGTGGATGGGCGGGCCGCTCGACGATCTCGGCGGGCAACAGTGCCTGTTTGGGCCCATGAATCGCGACAACAACGTCGAACTGATCTATTGGTGTTCCCGAACGCGGCCAGATGGACTCGACGGTGGGCGATGCATCCCGCTGTGCATCTTACGCGAGGGCTGTCTCAGCCACTGCGCGCGACCACGGTCGGTAGGGGCTTGTCATTTGCACCGCAACCAAACGGGCCGACCTTGTAGAGCTGGGGGGTGAATCCGGAGGTTGTGGGCAATGTGGCTCAGGCAGAAAGGTGTTTGCCACGGGGATCAATAGCTCGCAATCTGATCAGGTCCGCTTTCGATCCGAAGCGGAGACTCCATCTCGGCATCGGCCGGCGTGGGATTTGTCAGGTTGTCCCGGCCTCAGGTGAAAAATGGTCAAGTACCCGGTTGTGAACATCGCCGAGCTGCGTTGCATCGTGAGCGACCTGCTCGATCACGTTGAATCCGTGCATGGTCCTGAGCTTCGGCTTGACCAGGATTATTTCTGGGATCTGGGCAGCGAGGCGATGTACGACGTCACCAGGAAGGTATCCAGTGTCGATCTCATCGGCAGCCTCGGCGATAGCTGGGAGTTCCTGCTGAACATGCGGCGCGACGACCTCAAGCAGGACGGACCTTCCTTGATGCTTGTCCACGCAGCACCACTGTTGCGATACATCGGGGAAAAAGTGGGTAAGTAGGTGGACGCCGTCCTGTCCGCTTCCGACCGAAGGGGGATACCACCTTCGGGTCGAGACTGATCCAACTTGACGCAAGGTCAGCTCATCAAGGTCGGCTTGTCGAATGGAAGCGGCTGGGCGCCAATGTTGGCCAGGGAGGGCTCGACACGCGCCAGCAGGTCCCGAGGCGCGTCCAGCACCACCAGGATGCGTCCCTTCGCGATCTCGTCGTGGAACTTCCGGCGCACTGGATCCTCCACCGCGGACCCCGCCAGCGCGGTGGCCCAGCCACCCACTGCTGCGCCGCCAAGGGTCATGGCGGCAGCGCCCGCGAACGTGAAACCCAGGGGCGGAATCGCCACGGCCACCAAGCCACCCAGCAAGCCCGTTGCCGCCCCGCCCAGGACCCCTCTTACCGCAGCCGGGTAGAAGTCACCCTCGACGACTTTTCGCTCGCAGGGGATCGCCTCCAGTTCGATGTCGGGGCGGGCAATCAAGGAAATATCCCGGTCGGCGATCCCACCCTCGCGCGCCACCTGCATCGCGACGCCGGCAGCCTTGATGTCTGGCACGCTGAACACATGACGCGTTTTCATGGTCACGGTCTCCTGACGCCATGACACGACGCTAGCCCCGACCAGGTAATCGCAGTGGCAAGCTTTCATGGCTTCACTGCTATTTGTGCGGCAAAGCGGCGTCGGGGTTACCGGAAGGTTCGCAGCCGTTCACTTTTCACCCGGCCGCCTGCGGCCCGCCGCCCATGCGGTTGGGCGCATGGCGTATCCATGCGCGGTACGTGGTTGCGCGCGCCCTTGCAACGACGGATCAACCTTTCCGGCCATAGCGCAAGCCATTCCTCGTTTAGCCTTCCGCCGCCATCGCATCAGCCCGGTCCGAAGGCCCGCTTGGGAGCCCGTTGGGCGTGCTGGACCGACGTTCGGAAGCGTTGCTAGGATGCCGTTGGCCGTCAGGCCAAGGGTATTTCCACAGGGGGAAACATGAAGAAGTTGTGCTGTGCGGCGGCCATGGCCGTCCTTTTGAGTGGGTGTGTTTCGGCGCCGACCAAGTCGCTCGACTCGGGGGCAACCCTGTAGGGCAAGAACGTTGCGGTCTCGGAGTACGCGAAGCCGGACTTTACGGCGATGACGGCGGGCAAGGCTGCCTTCGGGCTGTTTGGAGCACTGGCCATGGTCAGTGCGGGCAACGAACTGGTGAAGTCCGAGAACATCGACGATCCGGCCATTGAAATCAGTGCGCACCTGGCCAACGACATGGCTGCCAAGCGATCGGCGACCTTGCTTCCCGTGTCGCACCGGATTCCGACCGACGACAATCCGGCCTCACTGGTGAAGGCATATCCAGGTGCCGATGTCATTCTCGACGTGAAGACCATCAACTGGATGTACAGCTACTACCCCTCCAACTGGGGCAAGTACCACGTCACCTACGCGGCGCGTGTTCGCCTGATCGACGGCAAGACTGGCACCCTGGTGGCACAGCACCTGTGCAAGATCGATCCGACCGATCCCAACGATCCGCCGACCAACGATGCACTGCGCGCAGATCACGCGGCATTGCTGAAGCAGTTTCTCCACAAGGCCGCTGCGACGTGCGTCAGCGATGTGGAGCAGCAGGCGCTGAGGGTTTAAGCCACGCTTGGCCATCTGGCCATGCCTGGAACGCGCCAGGCCGAACGTTCAGGTGTGATGAGCATCTGACACTTTCGGCTTGGCCATCCATCTAGCTTGTTCGCCGACGTTTGCATGGGTGGGTGGCAGTACTGAAGGCGCGCTTCTGCGGACAGCAAAGCCTGCTTCGAACTGCCCGCTCTCCACTCGGAGTGGGCATGATCACCGTGGCCTCGGGGGAGGCATCGCTTGGGGGATGGGTATGGAATCGACGCATATCGACGCGCAACGGGAGCGTCGCCGCCTGCGTGCCGCACTGGAGAGCATGCAACGTAAGCGCAGCCTGGCCGTGACGGGTTTTGTTGGGGCTCTGGGCCTACTGGTGATGGCCCATGTCTACACCGAGTTCCCGGATGTCGTGCGCTGGGGCATGCGTCTGGCGGCACCGATCATCTTCTTGCCGTTGGCACTGCCTTTCCTGCGGTCGCCGTGTCCTCAATGCAACGGTCGTTACCACGCGACGGCGAGCTTGTGGCGACACCCGGAGCATGCGCCACCCTGCATATCCTGTGGCTTCAGCATCGACAAGCACATCTCCAGGTACTGATCCCGGCGCCGTGGGACGAGGTCGAGAATCGGGCAGGGCCTACTGACCTCCCGCCGGCCGGTGTTCCCCCAGCCTGAGGTTGGAAGCGATCCTTCGACGGCTTGCCGTTGACCAATGTTGCACCGTTTTCACGCGATCGTATCGATTCGCTCAGGACGGTGGCCGGACAATGCAGTGGCTCGGCATTCAGCCGGCCTGCGAGGTCTGGAGAGCAGTCATGACCAGCAAAGACACCTTCAGTGGTTTGGACGCAAAAGCCAAGGATCGCGAATCAAGCAGCCACGACGACGAGGCCAAGCGTCGCCTTGGGCAAGCAGTCGACATGGACGCCAGCGCAGCCCACCACCCGGTCGCCAACCAGGGGGCTCCGGGCGGCACCTGCGATGACGACGGCGACAGCGATAACCAGCAGGACGTCAGCCGTCGCGCTTCGTCGCACGCCAGTGGCGAGTAGGGCCCGCAAAGCCTTGTCCGCGTTCGAAGCGAACGCGAATGGATGAAGTTCGCGCTTGAGGGGCCAACGGAGTGATCCTGGCGCCGGGCCGGTCGGCCCGCGGCGCTCAATGCGCCGGTGCTGTCTCAAGCTCGGGCGTCGTCTTTTCCAGGATCTTCATGGCCTCGCGATTTCTCTTCTCCCAGTCACGCAGCTCTTCGTTTGACATGGGCGGATCCGCCTTGTAGACCTTGCGGAGGGGCGAGGCAGCCGCCTCTGCGGGTGCGGCAGGGGGCAGAAGTGTCGTGTCGCCGTGCACGGCAGGGGCGTTTTCCGGGGGTGAAGGTACGGGCGCCATGGGCGCAGGTGTAGCAACGGCGGCAGGCACCTCCTGCTGGGCGGGTAGCGAGAGTGCTACCAGCAGACAGGCCAGCACGGCGCCGGCGAAGAGAAGTGGCTTGTCCAAATGCCTTTCAGGTTCTTTCCTTGCCTGAATGTCCATGACCGTGGCGAGCAGGGTGCGGCCGTCGACCAGTTCGATGTGTTTTCCCCGGGCGAAGGATGCGGCATCGGGCGTATAGCTACCGAGCGCGACGATCTTCACGGCGGCGGCGCCCCGGTCCACGAGGATGCCGTACATCTCCCGAACGACCTTCACGCTCACGCTTTGCGAACGCCACTGCTTGCATTGAACCAGGGTGGTCGCGCCCTCCCTGCGCAGCAAAAGATCGATGCCGCCGTCAGCGCCGCCCTGGCCGGTTTCCTCCACGGCGTAGCCTTGTCGCCGAAACGCTTCACCCACCAGCAGCTCGAATGCCCGCCAGTCCATGCTGCGCAGGCTGTCCATGCCTGTCCGGGATTCAAGAAGGCGCCGACGTCGGCGTCGCTGGACGAACGAAGCTAGCGAGGCGAGGCAGCAGGCGATCAGGGCGAACCACGCAAAAGGCGTGTAGAAGCCCATCGACGCCACCTTGGCGAAAGCCGAGAAAAACGGATTGTTGCTGGATCCCCACAACCAGCCGATGCCGTACTGGATGCCGACGAAGGCAATCAATCCCAGCGCCAGGCATACCGGCCAGGACATCGATGCCAGCACATCGAAACCGCTTTCCTTGCGCTTTCCCATGTATCCCCCTGGGCAACGGCCGGCCCAGAGCGCTGGGCCGACGGTATGCCTGAAGGCTATCGCCGCGTGGAGGTCCGCGCCAGCGTCATAGGCAAGCGAGGAACGGGAGCACTCATTCAGAAAGTCGACGGGGCAGGTGGGGTCGGTCGGCCAGGACAAGCCACCCCTCCCTAGGTGGGCTTGAAGCTACCGGCTATGCTGGATCTGTTTGGCGCGGGGGCGCCCATCTTCCAGGGGGAAAACAATGACGACACGATCCAACGGACCGTCGGCCGGTTTGGGCTGGCTGACGAACGGTTTCAGCGCGGGCTTCCGCCATCCGAAGCCCTTGCTGGGCGGCGCAGCCTTGCTGGTGGTGGCATGCCTGCTGCCGTCGCTGGTTACGCTGCCGATGCAGTTCCGCGCGTTGGCCACGGGCGTGCCGCAGAGCCCGACGGCGGCCATTGGAATCATGGCGATCTCCATGCTGGTCGGGTTGCTGATCCTGCCGCTCTATGCGGGCTATATGCAGGTGGTCGATGCCGCCGAGCGCGGATTGCCGGCGCGGGCCCTCGACATCTTCAATCCCTATCGGCGAGGCGAAGCCTTGCGCCTGGTCGGTTATGGGCTGGCGAACCTGGGGCTTTACATCGTCCTGTTCGGTATCGTCATCGCGCTGACAGGTCGCGGGATGGTCAGCTGGTATATGCAGGCACTGGCGGCGCAGGCCGCCCATGAGCCGCCGCCGGGGCTGCCACCGGGCTTTGCGGCCACCATGGCGCTCTTCATGGTGCTCGCCTTTTTCATGATGGCGTACTACGCCATCAGCCTTGGCCAGGTCGCGCTGCGCCAGCGCAGCGTGTTCGGCGCCATCGGCGATGGCCTGGTTGGCGCGGTGAAGAACCTGTTGCCGCTGCTGGTGTTTGCATTGAGCCTCGTGCTCGCCTGGCTCGTGGTGCTTATTGCCTTCCTGGTCGTGGCCCTGCTGCTGGCCTTTGTCAGCAAGCTCATGGCGCCATGGCTGATGCTGGTGCTGATCATCCCGCTCTATATCGCGTTGTTCCTGACGATGTTCGCGGTGATGTTCGGCGTGATGTATTACCTGTGGCGTGATGTGTGTGGTGACGACGTCATGCCGGACATGGTCGCGGTGACTGCCGCCTGATCGGCGTCGCCCGAGAAACATCCGTTCAAGGCCGGGACCAGAGTGCGTCTTTGCAGAGAGCCGCCTGTGGTCCTGGCTTCGAACGGGCAGTGCATGCTTCGGCATACTGCCGCGCGACCAAATCCTCAATCGGCGATTCAAGATCGATGGGACATGGCCCGCGATTTCTTTCGCAAAGAATCGCGCTGATCCAACCCTCCTGCGTCGGGCAGGCACTCAAGCCCCGTTCCTGAGCCAACGTTTCCGAAATGATGTTCGACCAGGGGAACCCCGGCCTGAAGAACCTGTCTACCGTGGCTCGCCTCAACCCGCGCCGGCGATACGCGCAGGTTTTTGCCGGGGTAATTGGCTTGGATGAGGCAGTGGCGTGGAACGTTCTGGGCAGGTCCGACATCGACAGGAGGGCGATCGTGCGCGCGGCCTGGCTTGGCTCGACACCGAAACGCGGGAGACCCTGGGCCGCAGGCGCTGGCGACAGCCGCCACTGACGCGTCCGGCGCTCGCCCTCACGCTAATCTTTGTATGTGTACTGCACGTGCTGTTCGCGCTGGCGCTGTGGTACCAGATGCAGCCCCGCTCGCAACGTCCCGTGTTGGCGCATGCCGATCACGATAGGGCGTTGATCGTGCGTTTGATCGAGCGCCCCAGCAAGCCCCGCGCTACACAGGCGCCAGAGCCGCCTGCGCTTCCCGAGAAGTCGGTGTCGCCGCGGCAAGTGACGGCCGCTCCGGTCAGCCCGGTGACGCGCGAGAAGCCCCGTCGTGACGCCATGGTCGTACAGGAACAGGCACCGCCGCCGGTGGCTTCCGCGTCCACGCCAACGGCCATCAGTGCGTTTGGTGTGCACTTGCCTCCCGCCACGGGGTCCGCCCAGGCAACCGCAAACGCGAAGGCAGAGCCGGCCAAGCCGGCGGATGATCGCCAGATCATGCAGCACGACAGCAACCACATGCAGTACAAGGCCACGCGGTTCGAGAAGTATTTTCCGCCACCGAACGAGACGGCCGGTGGCGCCGTGGGTCGGCATATCGGCGATGCCATCAAGGCGATGGCTCAAAGCGTGTGCGATCCCACCAAGAAAAGTACCGCCACCAACTTGCTGTGCGACGCACCTCCGCCGCCAGCGTCGCCCATGGATCGCGACGAGCGGCTCAACCTGCCGCCGGCGCCCCTGGCAGACAATCCAAATCCGCCCAAGGGGCCGCCGCTCTCGAGTTGTATCGACGAGTACAAGGCGGGCGAGCCGCTGTCATCGGGCTGCCCGGTGAACACGCCCGAGCTCGCCTTCAAGGCGGAGATGCGTGAATGCATCGACCTGTTCCGTGCGGGCAAGCGGCTCAAGACCTGGTGCCCGTCCGATACGCCCCAGCGCGCAGCCGCCGAGGTGACGAAGCCGGCGTCTTCAGCGAGCGCAGGTCCGCCCTGAACGCCGTAGACGGCGCCCCACGCTTTCGCTGCGTCGACTGAGGCCAGGGGCGTGGGCTTGGCCCTTCGCCGCCTTCCGGCGGGCCGGCCATGCGATGAAGCAGGGCCGGGGGTCCACTGCCTTCCGCTTCGGGCGAGCCTGATCCCGTCCGCCTTCCCGGGCCTGAGCTCCGCCGGGTCTTGCGCCCACTTCCGCCATTCACGCCGCCACCTCGGGGAGGGGTTCATGGTTATGGACCCGGGCATCGCGCGGGTGGAAGGGGTGAATCGCATGGCACCGGCAAGAACCAGCATCCGGGTGACTGTTTCCAGGAATGGTCCGTACCTGGTCGAGGGCGATATCGCGCTTGCGACGCAGACCGTCGTCGCTGACAGCGAGGGCGGTTCCGAGGCCTGGGAGGAAGGGCCGCCGATCGATCACCCGGCGAGCTACGCGCTGTGCCGGTGTGGCGCATCGCAGTCCAAGCCGTTCTGCGATGGCTCGCACAAGAAGGTCGGCTTCGACGGCAGCGAGACCGCCAGCCGGCAGCCGTACCTGGATCAGGCGCAGGCACTGAACGGTCCGGCGCATACCCTGACGGACGTGGAGAACCTCTGCGCGTTTGCCCGCTTCTGCGATCCCAACGGGCAGGTCTGGAGCCAGGTGGAGGCGACCGACGACCCACGGGTGCGCGCCATGTTCCTGCGGCAGGTCAATCGGTGCCCGTCCGGGCGCCTGGTGGCCTGGGACAGGACGACGGGGGAGGCGATCGAAGACGCGTTGCCGCTGTCCATCGGCCTGATCCAGGACCCGGTGGAAGACTGCAGTGGCCCGCTGTGGTTGCGCGGTGGCATCCCCGTCATTTCGGCTGACGGGTTCCGCTACGAGGTGCGCAACCGGGTCACGCTCTGCCGGTGCGGCCAATCGAAGAACAAACCCTTCTGCGATGGCGCCCATGCCGCGGTCCATTTCAAGGACCACTGAGCGACCTCGAGGCAGGAACACGCGCGCGCTCCAACCGTTGTCTCCCCCAGTGTGCTGACGTGGAGTAACTCCGATGGGCTTTTTCAGCTTTGGCGCAGCTTCCCCGAAGATCACCGAGCGTGCACGGCAGGATCGCTGCACCGATGAGCTGATCGGTATATGCCGGGGCGTTCTCGCCGACGGCAACGTCAACGTGCTGGAGGCGCGTTTCCTCCTGGACTGGCTGGAGCGCCACAGAGAATTCCTCGGTATCTATCCCTTCGACATCCTGCACCGGCGCGTGCAGGACGCCATGTTCGACGGCGTGCTCGACAGCGAGGAGGAAAGGGATCTGCTCGACGTCCTCGTACGCACGGTGGGAGGGGAGTCGCACACCGCAGGCAGCTCCACCAGCCTGTCGACGGCACTGCCCTTTGATGTCCCGCCTCCCGAGATCAGCTTTCGCGGGCAGGTGTTTGCGGTGACCGGCATCTTTGCCTATGGGCAGCGCTCGGCCGTCGTGCAGGCCATCGAGGGTCGGGGCGGCATCGTCAAGCCCAGCGTTTCGAAGAAGGTGCGCTTCCTCGTGGTCGGCGAGATTGGCTCCCGTGACTGGAAGCACTCCTCGTTCGGACGAAAGATCGAAGATGCGATTGCGCTGAGGACCGATGGCCAGAACTTGTCCATCGTCTCCGAAGAGCTCTGGTGCAGGGCGCTTGGGTGACCTGGCTGGCTCATCGGGACACGTCGTCGGCGGGTGAGGCCTGCACGCCTTACCGGTCGAATCCCTGCGCCTTCAGCCACGCGAGGAATGCATCGATCCACTCGTCACTGGTCGTGCCTTGCCGCTTCATGCCGAAGCCGTGTCCACCTGCGCTGTAGATATGCGCCTCCGGCTTGTGGCCGGCCACGACCAGCGCCGCATAGAACCTGGCGACATCGTCATGCGCGATGGGATCGTCCTGCGCCCAGGCCATGAATACCGGGGGCAGTTTCGCCGGGATGCCTGGCATGCGCCCGAACGGCGCGCCGTAGATGAGTGCGGCAAAGTCGGGGCGGGCACGGGCATCGCCCTGCAGCAGCGCAGCGCTCGCCACCATGCCGCCGGCGGAGAAGCCGATGATCCCCACCTTGTCGGGCGCCACGCCCCATTCGGCGGCATGCTGCCGGACCAGCCTGATCGCCTGGATGCCATCGGCGATGCCGTACTGGCCCGCGGCATCCATATCCATGTTCGGCGGAATGCCGGGCTGGCGCTTCTCCATGGTCCGGTACTTGAGCACGAACGCGGCAATGCCCCGGCTCTGCAGCCATCGCGCGACGTCGTTGCCTTCAAGGTCGATCGCCAGCGCGACGAAGGCGCCGCCCGGGGCAATCACGACGCCCGTTCCCGTGGCCTTGCTTCGTTCCGGCAGATACGCCGTGATGGTTGGCTCGACGACGTTGATGATCACGGTGCCGACAGGCGTGTTCTTCTCCACCTGTTCCTTCTGCGTCCAATGCTCGGAACCCGGCGCGATGCCGGGCCATAACTTCACCATCTGGGCGTGGGTTGCAGAAGCTGCAAGGAGCATCAGGACGAAGGCTGAGAGTCGCCACATATCGTTGCTCTCCGAGCATGTCGACAACGGGACGAAAAGCAGGACGTGTTTTGTGAGGAGACATTGACACGCGCTATGGCCAGTGTCTCCTCACGCGCACCCTGCCATCAGACGGGCATCCATCGCACCGTAGGACCGATGGACGAGAAAAGTCCAGTGGTGGCGATGCATCCGTCGGAAGGGCTCGATCGCACGGCCCATGCGGGAGTGCCGACATAACCGCTTACATTCACTGATGCAAAAGCCCGACTGGTCCGATCATTGGACGGTCTGAAGAATGGGCCGATGCCGGAAACAGGATCGGCACCGGAAAGGCTGCCCCATGCGTCGCTATCTGCTTCCCTTCATTCTGCTGGCGAGTATGTCCACCCAGGCCTCCACTTCGTTGCGCGTCGGCAACAAGGTGTTGACCGTCGGCGACACCGCGGCGCGTGTCCAGCAATTGATGGGCGAACCGTCGATCCGGGCTTTCAAGCAGCTTCAACTGGGCGCGATGCCGGACAACCAGGTGGCGACGGGCGAGGAATGGCAATACCTGCAGGACGGAAGGACCATCATCGTCACCGTCGTGGGTGGCAGGGTGGTCAATTTTGAGACGGTCCACGATTGATCGATGACCGCCTGTCCTGCCGTTCGGGCTTGCCGGCACCGGCAGCACCCGTAAGAACCTGCCACTCAACGGAGCACTCCCCCTGCCCATGGCTGCGGGGGCGCCCCGGCCACCTTCACGGCGGCGCGAGAGTCACCGCGTGAGAATCCCGCCGCCAGCCCACCCCGGCCTGGGAAGAACGGCCGGGTCGGCGGCAAGGCGGTCACGGGGCATGTCCGTGCTTCAACCGGCATGGCCTACGCGACCGGTTCCCATGGGGCGTAGCTCGGCGTCGTTGGGGGAGGGTCATGCAGACATCGAAACGGCATGCGGCGGTCATCGCCGCCGTGGTGGTCACGCTGGCGTCGTTGGGCGCCCTGGCCTTGCCCTCGTCCTCGGACCACGGGGCCTCGCCGCCGCACTGGTCGTACTCGGGCGCTTCGGGACCCGATCACTGGTCGTCACTGGACTCGAGTTACGCCGCCTGTGGCAGCGGCGCGGCCCAGTCGCCCATCGACCTGGAGTCGCACGACGCGAAGCCCGGCAAGGCGGGCCAGTTCCACATCGACTACGAGAAGGGCAACGTGGACCTGGTGAACAACGGTCACACGGTGCAGGCCAATGTCAGTGACCCCAAGGACACCGTGGTGTTCGACGGCGATACCTACCGACTGGCGCAGTTCCACTTTCATTCGCCCAGCGAGCACACCACCGACCAGAAGCGCTTTCCGCTGGAGATCCACTTCGTCAACCAGGATCGCGCCAAGCACATCCTCGTGGTGGGCGTGATGGTCAAGCTGGGCGACGAGAACCCGGGCCTGGCGCCCGTCTTCCACAGCCTCCCCCCGCCGGCCGGCCATGCGTCGGCCAGCGCCGCCGGGACGCCGATCCCGGTGGACCTCGCCTCGGTGCTGCCCAGGAACCACGAGGCCTACGTCTACAACGGCTCGCTGACCACGCCCCCGTGCACGGAGGGCGTGCGCTGGGTAGTGCTGTCGCATCCCATCGAGATGTCCAAGGACCAGGTCGCGTCGTTCTCGAAGATGTTCCCGGACAACCATCGACCCTTGCAGAAGGTCAATGGCCGCGAGATCGACGACGAGACGGACTGACGCGGCCGGTGGCTGATGCGGACGGAGCGCCCGCGGCCTTTCGGTGGCCGGCGCTCCTCGCACCTTGCCTGGCGGTCTCCGCGGGTCGGGGCGGAAAAGACGCTTTGCAATGCGCCCGGCAGGGGCGATCATGCCGCCTCGACTCCAGGTAGCACGCCATGAACCACTCCGACGACGATTTCGATACCGATCACGCGGCCCACGACGATGACGAGAGCGGGCTGGAGGCGTCGGTCTGGCAGCTGCTGCTGTTGATCAATCCGGGTGACGACGATGCCGCGTTCCAGCAGTTTGCGGCGTATCGCGACGCGGTGGGCGACACGCCCGAGGACGAGATCGACGTGGCGCAGGTGGTGGGGCAGGTGGCCGACTGGCGCTCGACCTTCCACGTGGATGCCGAGGACACGCGTGCCCTGGTGCAGGCCATCGATGAGCTGACGGCTCGCTGGAACATCGCGATCGATTGGAACGGCGATCCGGAGGACGACGAATTCCATGCCGACGCCGATGCCGGCGAACTGCTTGCCACTGCGTATGACAGCCTCGCTCCGCACGGATACACCTTGTGGGTGCGCGACACCGAGGATGACAACTACGCCGGGTGGATGACGCAGTCGCGCGACGTGGAGCAGATGCGCGAGCTGGCGACGGAGCTGGGCGTTCATCTGCGACTCGGCAGCGAAATGGGCTGATGGTGCGCGTCGGCGGCGGGTTCGGCCCGACCGCCGGCACACGCGATGCAGGCCTCACCGGATCGGTTTTCCCATGACTGCGACCATGCACTTTCCCTATGCCGACCGGCTCGCGCAGCTGGAGTCGTCGCATAGCCAGGCTTCGCCGGAGGCCGCTGCCACGCTGCCTTCGTGGCTCGAACGCGTGTTGCCCGCGCGTGACGCGGCGCGGACGGGCGCCGTGGCGTCGCTTGCCCTGCTGCTGCACGCACGCAGGGCCACCCTGCAGGCCGCGTTCGACACCACGCTGGCCGCCGATGAGCTGCGCCGCTACCAGAAGTTCGCCAAGCCGGGAAAACCTTCGGCGCATATCGTGCAGCTGCGCCAGAAGCAGGCCGCGGCGCGCCAGGCCACCAGTATCGCGCGCCAGTCGCTGATCAAGGCGGCGGCCGCCTTCGTGCGCGACGCCGGCATCGAGGTGCCCGCGCGCACGCCGCTGGATGTGTTCATCATCGACTGGATCGAGGTCCACGTTCCCAGGGATGAAGCCTGAGCAGCCAGGCAGGTCCGTGCGCAAAATATGTTCTTTAACATAATTTGCCGAGGCGTAAGCTCGTGGGTCGGTAGCATCACGCACCGCAGGCAGGGCCGGCTTCCGGTCCGCCTGCCGACATCGGGCATGCGTAGCGAGGAGTGGACCATGAAGAACTATCTGGCGGTTTATCTCGGCAGCGAAGCTTCACACAAGGCATCCGGCTGGGATGCCCTGAGCGAAGGCGATCGCAAGAAGCGCGAACAGCAGGGCATCCAGGCCTGGGGCAAATGGGTGCAGGACCACCAGGACGCGATCGTCGACATCGGCGCCCCGTTAGGCAAGACCTTGCGTACCTCCAAGGGCGGCATCGAAAGCATCCGCAACAACCTGACGGGTTACACCGTGGTGCGCGCCGAGTCGCAGGAAGCGGCGGCGAAGATGTTCGAAGGCCACCCGCATTTCACGATCTTCCCCGGCGACTCCATCGAGATCATGGATTGCCTGCCGATCCCGGGCTGAATCCAGCGATCGAGGCTCCGTCGTATCGGCGGAGCCTGCCTGGCGCGCGTCACCCGAGGATGTGAGGCTTCGGGCGTCGCCCGGGCCGGTTTATATCCCTGTGTATCCCTGCACCGGTGGATACATGAGCTTTCAAATGTCCGCTGGCGCGTACACAGGGGAAACACATGGCCATGGTCTCCTATACCGGCACACCAACCAGCCGGGAGAGGACCCATGTCGGACCGTATCGATCAGCGCAGGCGCAGGTTCCTGGGCACCGCCGCCCTTGGACTGGCGGCCACCCAGGTGGGCTGGATGTCCTTCGCCCAGGCGCAGACGGCCAAGCCCGCGCCAGCGATGCCCGGCAAGGCCTCCGCCAGGGTGGGCCACACCTCGTTCTCCTCGGTCAAGCACGTGAAGACGGACGTGCTCGACATCGCCTACGCGGAGGAAGGCCCCGCCAACGGCAAGCCGGTACTGCTGCTGCACGGCTGGCCGTATGACATCTACAGCTTCGTCGACGTGGCACCGATCCTGGCGGCGGCCGGTTATCGCGTGATCATTCCGTACCTGCGCGGCTATGGCGACACGCGCTTCCTCTCGTCCGATACGCCGCGCAACGGCCAGCAGGCGGCGCTGGCGGCCGATGGCCTCGCCCTGCTGGATGCGCTGCACATCAAGCAGGCCATCGTGGCCGGTTTCGACTGGGGCGCACGCACTGCGGACATCATGGCGGCGCTGTGGCCGGAGCGCTGCAAGGCACTGGTGTCGGTGAGCGGCTATCTGATCGGCAGCCAGGAACTCAACCGCGCGCCGTTGCCGCCGAAGGCCGAGCAGCAGTGGTGGTACCAGTACTACTTCACCACCGAGCGCGGCCAGGCGGGCTACGCGAAGTACACGCACGACTTCGCGCGGCTGATCTGGGAAACCGCCTCGCCGAAGTGGGCATTCGACGATGCCACCTTCAACCGCTCGGCGGCGGCGCTGGACAACCCGGACCAGGTGGCGGTGGCGATCCACAACTATCGCTGGCGCCTGGGCCTGGCCGAAGGCGAGGCCAAGTACGACGCACTGGAGAAGAAGCTCGCCACGCTGCCCGCGATCACCATTCCCACCATCACGATGGAAGGCGATGCCAACGGTGCACCGCATCCCGACCCCAGTGCCTATGCGAAGAGGTTCACCGGCAAGTACGAGCATCGCCTGATCACCGGCGGCATCGGCCACAACCTGCCGCAGGAAGCACCTGAGGCGTTCGCCAAGGCCGTGATCGACGTGGACAGGTTCTGACGACGCGTTGAAGTCGCGTGGAGCGGGTTGCGCGTGGCTTCGTGGCAAAGGGAAAGGGGCGCCATGCGCCCCTTTCTTCGTCATCTGCTGGCGAGGCTGGCTTACATGTTCTCGACGGGCAGCACGCGGCGGCGCGAGCGTTCGCGCAGCGAGCAGTCGCGCAGGGTGTCAGCCATGGCTTCCAGGTCGGGGATGCCGTAGAGGCGGACCATCGCCATGTCGCGGTCGGAGGAATGCATGCAGAGCAGGCATTGCCCCAGCAGTCGCATGCCCAGCGGTTTTTCCAGGTCGAAATGATCGACGCGGAACAGTTCCAGGTTGTCCTGCGTTTTCGACAACAGGCCGTGTTCCACGCGGATGCGCTGGGTGGTGATGGTGAAGGTGACCGAGAGGCTGCGGAACCAGTAGACCAGCGCTCCGATGCCCAGCGTTAGCACGGCAATCACGTACTGGCCGAAGCTGTAGAAGGTGGCCGGATGCCCCTGGAACAGCACTTTCTCGACGGTGGCCTCGCGTGAGGCCTGGAAGGCCTCCAGGTCCGTACCGCAGAACCGGCACTTCTTGGCGATGGCCATGATGGATTCGCCACACACCGGGCACGGCTTGCGCTCTTCGCTTGCTTCGGACATGACCCTCTCCCTCGGAATCGATGCGTGCTGCTGCCTGCGCAGAGTCTGCCCGATTTTGGCATGGGCGGGGATTCGGGAGGTGGTTGCTGTTCACGGTGTGGGGGATGGGGCGTGGCTTGCCAGGTGTTGGACTCAAAAGGCTCGAAGGTCACTTGCTGGCTGGCCTTCCTGCGAGGGAGAGGCTGCTTTGCGAGAGCAAAAATGAGCATCCAGCGATGCTCGCCTTCGGCAGCCGTGCTCTCGCCAGGTTGCCGCTTACGCAGCGGGCGCTCTGCTCCCTCTCCCTCCGGGCGACGCGAAGCTAGTCCCCGTGGAAAGCTCCAGTCACTTTTCTTTTGCTGGTCCAAAAGAAAAGTAACCCAAAGAAAACGACCTGAAGAGCGAGAGCTGGCAGCGGAATGTGGGGAAAAGCCCTCGACGTTCCGGAGCCCGGACTACGACCGCCTCTGCCTACAGCGCGCGGCTAAACCGCAACGCGCCGAAGCGCTGAGGACTTAAAGCGCAACCCGCTTCGCTCCCTCTCCCCTCTGGGCGACGCGAAGCTAGTCCCTGTGGGAGAGAGGGCTGGGGTGAGGGGCCAATCTTGCGAAGGCAACTCAAAAGGGCCCAGCACGAGCTTTAAGCCCTCAGCGCTTCGGCGCGTTGCGGTGTAGCCGCGCCCTTTGAGGTAGCACGCCCCTCTTTGGGCTGCCTCGGTCCGCCGACGCTTCTATCCCCATATCGCTGAAAAAGCCCCCGCTCTTAAGGCCATTTTCTTTGGGTTACTTTTCTTTTGGGCCAGCAAAAGAAAAGTGACTCGAGCGCCGG
>JACXTT010000327.1_pt1 | contig 79218 bp, 86 predicted proteins | sample 9270951 | NCBI WGS metagenome assembly JACXTT01 (sample SAMN15532306, study PRJNA645909) | rock metagenome | isolation source: weathered quartz diorite | place: Puerto Rico | collected 2017-06-21
GAAACCCTTGGAGCAGAAGTCGCCGTCGTGGTCGTGGCAGTAGATGCAGTAGTTGATTTCATTCTGCACCTCGCGCGCGTCCATGCGCAGGTCGGTGAGCTTGAAGCCGTCGCGGGCGCGCAGGCGTTCGTCCGGTCCGGTGATACGGCCGACGGCGTCGTTGAGCGGCACGATCGGCACCAGTCTCTGGTGATCGATGCCCTCCGGCAGGCGGAAACTCGCCCAGCCCTTGACCGCGGTCTTGCCCTCGGGCGCGGTGAGGGCGCGCAGGCACCAGCGCGTGAGTTTTTCGATCGGCTCGGCGTTCGCCTTCTCGTCCTTGAGCAGTTGTTCGCCGTATTTCGCGATCGCCAGCTCGCGGTCGGCGGGATCCAACCCCTCCTGTTGAAGCGTTTGCGTCAGCCAGTTGTCGAGCTCGGCGAAGCTCTCGAATTCCTCTTTTTTCGCCAGGCGCCGGCGCGCGCGCCGCTGCACGAAGAATTTCTTGAAATGGAACACCGGGTCGTGCGCCAGCGTCTGCCGGCGTGAAACGTCGACCGGTTCCCGGATGCCGAAGAGGCCGGCGATGAAATCGTCCAGTACCGGCCCGCAGCTGAGCAGCAGTTCGCTGACCTGCAGCGGCGCGAGCGGTTCGCGGCCTTCGCGCCAGGCCACCAGCGTGTCGCACGCGCGCGCATCGCGCTCGCGCAGGTGATCGAGGAACAGGCCGTCGATTTTTTTCAGGCCTTCCGGCGTGAAAAGCTCGGCGAAGCCGAGGCCGTGGTTGAGTGTCAATGCCGGCGGCGATTCAGATCGGGACATGAAAATTCGTTGTGCGGAATCCGGAAAAAGTTCGCCGGCGAATCCCTCCGGGGCCGGTCGGCGAGCGCGTATTGTAAGTCCTCATGCACGGGATTGCATGAGAAAAAACGGATTTGACGCAGGACAATTCCGGGAATTGTCCGCGTGTTTTGCCGACCGCCGCCGTCAGGATTGTTTGGTTTTACCGGTATTGACGCCGATCAGGGTGTATGCCGGGCACCAGCCCAAGACCACAGTCAGGATCGGGCCAATGCCGATCAGCCCCCACCACCGGGCGTTGCCCTCGAGCAGGAACAGCAGACTTAATAGTGCGACGCCGACGACGATGCGGATCACCTTGTCCATGCTGCCGATGTTCTTTTCCATGGGTGCCTCCTTCATGGGGATATGGGTAGCGCGTCCAGATTAACGCCGGGGTCCCGGCGCTACAACTGGCGGTGCCAGGTGCCGGATTTGCCGCCGATTTTGGAAACGAGGCCGATGTCGGTGAGGGTCATGCCGCGATCCACGGCCTTGCACATGTCGTAGACGGTGAGCAGTGCGATCTGCACCGCCGCGAGCGCCTCCATCTCGACGCCGGTTCGCGCCTGGGTGCGTACCGTGCTGCGGCAATATACCGCAGACCGTTTTTCATCGGCGGTCAGTTCGATGTCCACGGCAGTAAGGGGAATGGCGTGACACAGCGGGATGAGTTCCGCGGTTTTCTTCGCCGCCATGATGCCGGCGACGCGTGCAACCGCGAGTACGTCGCCTTTTTGGTGGCCGCCGGCGACGATGAGCCGCAGCGTTTCCGGCTGCATACGGATCAGGCCCTCGGCCACGGCCTCGCGCGCGGTGACGTCCTTCCCGCCCACGTCCACCATGTGCGCCTCGCCGGACGGTTTGAGGTGGGTCAGCTTGTCAGCCATGAAGGAAGCCCGATTATCACTTGGGCGCCGGATCGTGCCGGATGCGCGGCAGCATTTCGGTGAGATTGCACGGCGCGGTGGTCGCGTTCAGCTGCGGCAGGATGATCTTGTCCATGCCGGTGCGGCAGGCGCCGGTCGAGCCCGGCAGGCAGAAGACGATCGTGTCGCCGGCCACGCCGGCGAAAGCGCGCGATTCGATCGTGGAAGTGCCGATCTCCTCGTAAGACAGCCAGCGGAACAGTTCGCCGAAACCGGGGATGGTTTTGGTGAACAGCGGTTCGAACGCTTCAGGAGTGACATCGCGCCGGGTCAGCCCGGTGCCGCCGGTCGAGATGACCGCGTCCACGGTCTTGTCCGCCATCCAGGCGCGCAACTGGGCGCGCAGCTTCTCGACGTCGTCCGGGAGGATCACGCGCGCCGCCACCCTGTGTCCCGCCGTTTCCAGCCGTTCCTGCAGCAGATCGCCCGACGTGTCGTTCTCGCGCGTGCGCGTGTCCGACACCGTCAGCACCGCGACGTTCAATGAGACGAACGGGCCTTTGGTTTTCTTGCTCATAAAATCCAGAGTACAGAGTTCAAGGTTTAGAGTACAGCGTTTAGGGTTTGCTGATCGTGCTCCACTTTGAACTCTAAACTCTGAACTCTGAACTTTTACTCCTGCGGCGGCAAATGCACCAGGTTGCGCAGCGCCTGCACGTCGCGCACGGTGATGTGATTGCCGTGCACGTCGATCAGACCGCCCTGGCGCAGTTTCGCGAGAATGCGTGACAGCGTTTCGGGCTGGATCGCTAGACGCGAGGCGATCACGCCCTTGGGCGTGGTCAGCTGCACCTCGGGCGACGTCTTGACGTCGCGCGGGATCTGTTCGAGCAGGTACGCGACCAGGCGATAGGTGGCGTTCTGCAGCGTGAGGCTCTCGATCTGGTTCACCAGCATGTGCAGCCGCCGGCTCATCGAGGCGAGCAGCCCGAAGCTGGCTTCGTGCGATTCGCGCAGCAGGTTGAGAAAGGTTTTCTGTTCGATGGCATACAGGCGCGATTCGTTCACCGCCTCGGCGTTCACCGGGTAGCGCCCCTGGGTGCCCATGAACATCACCGCCTCGGCGAAGGTCTGGCCCGGCTGCATGATCTCGATGATTTTCTCGTCACCCTCGGGCGAGAGGCGGAACAATTTCACCATGCCGTCGCGCAGAAAGAAAAACCGCTCCGCGGGTTGACCTTGCCGGAACAGCGCGCCGCCCGCGTTCAGGTGGATATCGTGCGCGGTCTGAAACAGGGCGTTCAGATGTTCTTCCGCCATGTCGACGAACAGGTAGGCGCGACGAAGTTCTCGCGCGGCCTCCGGGGATCGGTTCATGGCGTAATCATAACCTCAGACGGGGGCGGTTGACCAAGGTCAATGCCATCGGTGGTGCGCCGTTTCAGAGTGGCGAACGTTACAAGCACCCGTGCGTCGTATTTTTGGCATCGTGACCGCAGCCAACCCGAGGGAGGCAAGTGGAGGCATGAAAGTCCAGTTACTGGTTTCCGAAGCGTGCGCCCCGTGCGACCAGGCCGTGAAAATCTGGCGCGGCGTCGCGGTCGAGCGCGAGCTGGATTTTTCCGTCGTGGATCTGGCCACGCCCGAGGGCGCGATCCTGGCCGAATGCCTGCGGCTCAAGACCATCCCCGCGCTCGTGATCGACGGCGTGCTGATCGCCATCGGCGTGCAAAGCCCCGACGAAGCGCGCGCGCTCGTGACGCGCCCGGCTGCGCGAAAGCATCCCTGAGCTTCGACGAGGAGTGACATGTCTCGTGCGCTCTAGGCCTTGGGCGCGAAATGCGCTACCGTGCATTCTTATGACAGGACGAACGGAGCGAAGCGGAGTAGAGCTTCCTTTATGCTGACCCTGGAACAGGCGCGCGACGCGATTCTCGCGGAGATCGCGCCGGCGAAGCACTACGAAAGTGTTCCGCTGGCGCAGGCCCACGGACGCTTCGTCGCGCGCGAGCTACGCGCACAAGTGGACAACCCCGCGTTCGACAATTCCGCAATGGACGGTTATGCGCTGCGCGCCGCGGACCTGGTCGCCGCCAATTTTGTCCTGCCGCGCCATGGCGAATGTCGTTGCGGCGACGCGCCGGGACGGCTCTCGCCCGGCACGACCATGCGGATATTCACGGGCGCGCCGATGCCCGAAGGCGCCGACACCATCGTGATCCAGGAAGACGTGAAGCTCGAAGGCGACAGGGTGATTTTCCCCCAAACCGCGCAGCCGGGCAGTCACCTCCGCCGCCGCGGCGAGGATTTCCGCCGTGATGACCTGCTGTACCCGCCGGGGCGGAGGCTGTCGGCCTTCGATCTGGCGCTGCTGTCCACGGCCGGGGTGGCGGATATTCCGGTGTATGCGCGGGCGCAGGCGCTGGTGGTGGCCACCGGCGATGAACTGGTCGCGCCCGGCACACCGCTTCGTCCCGGTCAGATCTACGAATCCAACCGCCTGGCCACGCAGTTGTTGCTGCGCGAGCTGGGCGTGGAGGCGGTGAACGGCGGCACGGTGCGCGACGACCCGGCGGCGCTGCGCGAACTGTTGAGGTCGTCAACCGACTTCGACTTCGTGATCACCAGCGGCGGCGCCTCGGTCGGCGATCACGATCTCGTCAAGCAGGTGTTCGCCGAGATCGGTGAAATCAAATTCTGGAAAGCGAAAATCAAGCCGGGCAAGCCGATCGCCTTCGGGCGCGTGGGAAGCCGCACGCATTTCTTCGCACTGCCCGGCAATCCGGTTTCGAGCCTGGTGACGTTCAAGCTGTTCGTGGAGCCCGCGATCGTCGCCTGGCATCACGGCACCTCGCGCATGCTCCAGCTCTCCGCCACGGCGACCAACGATTTCCGCCGTCACCCCGGCCGCACCGAGTTCCTGCGCGCGCGCCTCGCGACCGACGGCGGAAAGCTGACGGCCACGGTTCTGCGCGGGCAGGGCTCGCACATGCTCGGACCGATCCGTGAAACCAACGGTTTCATCCGCGTCGAGGCCGACAGCGCCGGTTTCCGTCAGGGGGACTCGGTCACGGCCGTTCCGTTGAGCGCGGGTATTCCGTGATTCGCCGCCGGCGCGCGCATGAGCGGGCATTCGCCAACCCCGATCTCCCCGCGTGACATCACCGGCGTGATCCTTGCTGGCGGCCGCGGGCGGCGTCTGGGCGGCGCCGACAAGGGTCTGGTGCCGTTGCGCGGCCGGCCGCTGGTGGAATACGTCATCGAGGCGTTGCGCCCGCAGGTCGTGCCAATGCTGATCAGCGCCAATCGCAACCGCGAAACCTACGCGGCTTACGGTATTCCCGTCGTCGTTGACACCGTGGACGAATATTTCGGTCCGCTCGCCGGCATGCTGGCCGCCATGCGCGCCGCCACGACGGAATTCATTCTCACCGTCCCCTGCGATTCGCCCGCGCCGCCGCCCGATCTGGCCGCGCGCCTGGGCGCCGTTGTGGCGCAGGCACGGACCGATGTCTGCGTTGTCTCTGTCGGCGGACGCATGCAGCCGGTGTTCGCACTGTTGCGCCGCGCCTGCGCCGACCGACTGCAGGAATATCTGGCGTCGGGCGGACGCGAGGTCGGCGAGTGGATGCGCCGCGAGCATGCGGCCGTCGCGGATTTTTCCGATCAGGCGGATGCCTTTGCCAACATCAATACGGCGGCCGAGTTGCAACGTCTCGAAGACGATGCAGGCGGGAAAGGTCGGTAAAAAATCGCGGCCGGACGAACCGTCGCGCACAACTTAGAGCCCCTGACAAAAAGAAAAAATCAAGACAGGATTAACAGGATTTTTTTTGTGAACAAAAAATAAAATCTTTAATCCTGTAAATCCTGAGAAATCTTGTTAATCCTGTCTATTTCATTATGTCAGAAACTCTTTAGGGAATAGCCGACGCCGGCTCGCGTGACGGGAGCTCCGCGATCACGAGAAACCCGCCGAGAATCCCGGAGCGGCCGAAGCGGAGAGTGCCGTCATAGCTCGCGGTGATATCCATGGCGATGGCGAGGCCGAGCCCGTGACCGGGCGCCGACTCGTCCAGGCGCGCGCCGCGCCGCGCCAGTTGCGCGAGCGCTTCCGGCGGGCAGCCCGGACCGTCATCGTGGACCCGGAGGGCGATGCCGGTGGCGGCGACGTCGACCTCGACACGCACACGGCCTCGGGCCCACTTGCAGGCGTTATCGAGCAGATTGCCGAGCAGCTCCAGCATGTCTTCGCGATCGGCCGGCAGTACCGCGGCCGGCGGCAGACGTGACGTGATGTCGAGCTCCTTGTCGCGATACAGCGAGCGCAGCGTTTCGATCAATGCCGGCAGCTCGGCGGCGATATCGAAGCGCGCCCCGGGCAGCGCGGCGCCGGAAAGCCTCGCGCGTTTGAGCTCACGGTCGACGAGCTGCTTCATTGTCCGGATCTGCGCCGTCATGCCGCGCGACAGGTCCGGTGCGCCGCGCAGCCTTTCATCCGCGGCCTGGTGCGTGAGCAGCGTGAGCGGCGTTTTCATGGCATGCGCAAGATTGCCGAGCGCCTGGCGCGAGCGCGCCAGGCGCTGCTTCATCGCCAACAAGCGCGTATTCAGTTCCTTCACCAGCGGCCGCAGTTCGGCCGGCACGTTTTCATCGAGCGAATCGATCTCGCCGCGCTCGAGACGTTCCAGCTCCGCGCGCGTCGTGCGCAGCGGGCGCAGGCCCTGCCGCACCAGCCACGCCTGCAGTGCCAGCAGCAGCGCCAGCGCGGCGGCAGAGACCAGGGCGTAACGGTTGCGGAAAAGCCGGATGTCCTGTTCCACCGGCGCCAGATCCTTGCTCACGGAAACGATCACGTGCCGGCCGCGCAACTCGAACGCGCGCGTGTACAGCAGCAGTGACTGCGACCGGGGCCCGGCGATGCGCCGTGAATCCTGCCGGCCGGCGGCAAGGGTCACGCCGGGCAGGTCCTGGTCCCACAGGGAACGCGAGCGCAGCACCTGATCGCCGCTGACCACGCGAAAATAATTTCCGGAAAACGGCGGCAGGTAATACTTTTCGACATGGTCCGGCGCCAGGCTCAAACGGCCGGCGGCGTCGAACGAAAGGCCGGCGAGCAGGATGTCGATGTCGTGTTCGATGTGTGTGATCATGCCGGCTTCGCTCGCGTTGCGCACGGTCACGGAGACGACCAGCCACTGGAGCGCGAACACCGCGACCAGGCTGACGGTGAAACCGATGCCGAGGCGTGACTGGATCGAGCGCATCAGCGTTTCACCCCGAAGACGTAACCCTGTCCGCGGCGGGTCTCGATCAGTTCCGCGCCGAGCTTATCGCGCAGGCGGCGGATGTACACCTCGATGACGTTGCTGTCGCGGTCCGAATCGAAATCGTAGACGTGCGCGGTGAGTTCGCGCTTGGAAAGAATCTTTCCCGGATGCAGCATGAGATAGCGCAACAGGCGGAACTCGGTGCCGGTGAGTGCCACGGTCTCCCCGCGGTGCGTGACCGTCTGACGCTCCTCGTCGAGCTGCAGTTCCCCGGTCCGGAGCGCGCCGCGGGTTTCGCCGTGGCGACGCCGGATGATGGCGTTGACGCGCGCGACCAGTTCCTCGAGATGAAACGGCTTGGCCAGGTAATCGTCGGCGCCGGCCTTGAAGCCGTCCACCTTCTCCTGCCAGGTGTCGCGCGCGGTGAGGATGACGACCGGCGCGGCGTTGCCGCGGGCGCGCCAGTGCTTCAGCACCTCGAGCCCGGGTCGTCGCGGCAGTCCCAGGTCGAGCACCACGGCGTCGTAGGGTTCGGTATCGCCGAGATGTTCAGCGTCCTCGCCGTTGTCGGCGGTATCGACGGCGAAGCCCGCGCGCGTCAGCGCCTGCCTGAGAGTGTCGCGCAGCTCCCCGTCGTCTTCGACCACCAGCAGTCGCACGTTACTTTTCCAGTTTCTCCTTCAGCAGCTCGCCGCTTTTGGCGTCGTATTTCAATTCATGCACGACGCCTTTTTCGTCCACGACCTTCACTTCATAGACGTAACGGCCGGATTTTTTTTCCAGCTCCGTTTCCACGATCCGTCCGGACTGTTTCTGTTTCACCCTGTCCAGGATCTGTTCCAGCGGCAGGATGTCACCGGATTCGCGCAGCTTTCTGGCGCTGTCCTGATGCTCTCCGGCGAAACCGGGCATGGCGCAGAGGAGCAGGACGGCGGCGCCGATGATGGCCTGGCGAAACATTTTCATGGTAATACTCCTTCAGGGTTAATGGAATCTTGATGGAATTTACTCGTGCTCGCGCTTGCGTCCGGTGAACATGGCGCGCACCAGGTTCTCGCGGTGCGCGAGGCTGCCCGCGATCACGCCGGCGACGTGCAGCACGACCAGCAGCAGCGTCAGGTTGGCGAAGAACTCGTGCGCCTCCCCCCACGCACTTTCGGCACCTTCGTGTTCTCCCTTGGCTTCGTCTCCGTCGTCATCCGCGACGGCTTTGGAAATAACCGCCGGCGTCAACGTGACGGCACTGGTGGCGACCCCGGCCAGGGGGCCGCGGCCTTCTTTCGCGCCCAGCGCCGCCACGCCGGTGACACCGGTGGCGAGCAGCGACAGCAGCAGTGCAACGATCATAGCGCCGCCGAGAGGATTGTGGCCGAGGTAACGACGGGCTTTTCCCGCCACCAGGTCGCGGGCGTAGGCCAGCGCCGCGGACGGACGATAAACGAAGTCGCGGAATCGCGCGTGCTCCGTCCCGACGAAGCCCCACAGCACGCGGAACAGCACCAGGCCGATGACGGCGTAACCGGCGAATTCGTGCGGGCGCGATTCCTCGTCGCCCGTCAGCCAGGCGACGGCAAACGCCGCGACCAGCGACCAGTGGAACAGGCGCACCAGCGGGTCCCAGACCTTGATCTGATGGCGGACGGACATGGTCTCGTTTGTATTCATCGTCGACTCCTTGAAAAGTACCGGGAATAAGGCGCGAACGATAGCAATCCAAGCTGAAACGAAGCTGAATGAAATCCGGCGCGTGGAGATATATGCTAGGCTTGTTATTCAACGAGACGGCCGCATCACCTGTATTACGGCGTCTGACACCTTCGGAGTCGCCATGGCGGGATTGTCTGAAAAACAGTTGCAGGGATTCGAGCAGCGCCTGAGGCAGCGGCGCGAGGAACTGCGCGACATTATTCGCGAGGAGCTGGCGAGCACCAAGCGCGAGGACTACGCCGAGCTCGCCGGGATGGTGCACGATGCTGGTGACGAATCCTTCGCCGAACTGTTGCGCGGCATCAATCTCACCACGCGGGCGCGCGAGCTCGACGAAATCCGCGACGTGGAGGCGGCGATCGAGCGTATCCGGAATGGAACCTATGGCACCTGCGTGGAATGCAACGACAGTATCGTTTACGAGCGACTCGATGCTTATCCCACGGCCAAACGCTGCATGACCTGCCAGAGCCGCCACGAAAACCGCCGCGGTGGACGCGACGCTACCCCCAGCCTGTAACGCAGCGCGGTTCATCCGGCGCTGTCTGTGTGCCTGAATTTTTCGCTCTTCATTCCGCACCCCGGAGCAGGAGTGCATGCCAACCGGTGCCTTGGTTTGCCCGGTTGCCGCATATTGACCCATATCAAAGAATTAATGTCCGGGCTCATTAGATTGCGGCGTATAGGCCCATAAGTCCGGGCACTGCATTCGAAGCGTGGAGTAATACCGATGCGAATTGTCGCCTTACGATGCCTGGTCAGGATCGTGGCCGCGTGGATCGGATTATCGGGCGTGGCACTACCGGTCGCCGCCGCGGTCGGGGAGCGGCCGGCGGCCTGCGCAAGCAACGCCGGAATTGTAGCGACCGAGTTCGCAATTGATGCGCAGATGGCCGACCGGTGCGGCGACCGTCGCAATGAAGCTATTTTCGATGACCAGGATGTCATCGCTCAGGATGCGGCTTCAGTGGCGGGTCTGGAGGACCCACCCTCCCTGGCCGCTGTCAGCGAAGCGAAACATCAGCGTTTTTCAGCCACCCCCGATTTCTGGATATTCCACCCCGCGGCTTTCGTGGAGCCACGTTTTCTGAGGTACTGTCGTCTCCTCAACTAGTTCATTTGTCCTCTTCATTCACCGGGTAGCGGGCGTTCATTACCACTATCTGCGCGGAAGAAATGCCGTCCTGTATTTTTCTAACAGTTTCGCATGAGGACATATCATGAAATTTTTCAAATACCATTTTTTCGCCATTACGGCGGCAATAGGTACGATGCTAATGTGTTTTGCCCCCAGCGCAAACGCGGTACCGAGTTACGCGCGTCAAACCGGGATGGCCTGCGCCGCATGTCATGTCGAATTTCCCGAGCTGGGCCATTTTGGCCGTGACTTCAAACTCGGCGGCTATACTCTGACCACGACGCCCTCCGTGGAAGAAAAGACCCCCGTCGAGCGGCTCGGGTTGAACGCCACGCCACCTTTTTCCGCCATGCTCCAAATCTCTTATACCTCCCTGAAGAAGGCGCAACCTGACACTGCTAAGGCAAACAAGAATGCGCAGAACGGTGATTTGCTGCTTCCGCAGCAATTGAGCCTGTTCTACGCCGGCCGGATCACGACGAATGTCGGTAGTTTCATGCAGCTAACCTACGACGGGGTGGCCGACAAGCTTTCTATCGATAACACGGATGTCCGGGTCGCCGACAACGCCGACTGGGGCGGAAACAGAGCGACCTACGGCCTGACCATCAACAACAATCCCACCGTGCAGGATCTGTGGAACACGGCGCCGGCGTGGAGTTTCCCGTACGCCTCTTCGCCGCTTGCGCCGGCACCGGCGGCGGCCACCCAGCTTGACGGGTCCCTGGCGCAAAAAGTGGCAGGAATAGGGGCGTATGTTGGCTATCACCTGGGGCAAGACCTGCTTTACGCCGAGCTGACGGGCTATCGCTCCATGCAACCCGGAGCCATTTCCGCTCATGGACTGGACAGCACCGCTACGAGTGACGTCATCAAGGGGCTGGCGCCTTATCTCCGGCTTGCCTACGAGCACGCTTGGGGAGATAACACCTGGGAGGTCGGACTGTTTGACTTGAACGTCGAGACCACGCCTCATGGCTCGGCGGTGGATGTGGCAACGGACAAGCGCCACGACCTGGCGATCGACACGCAATACCAGCATCACGCTTCGGACAGTACCTTCAGCATCCAGGCGATCAACATTCATGAGAAGCAGGACTGGGGCAGCGAGAGCCATGGGGGTGCGGCAGCTCAGCAAGTGAGCAATTCACATGACACGCTCACCACAACAAAACTGATGGGCAAGTACTATTTCAAGCGTGAATACGGTGCGACCGTTCAGGTCGTTCGCACCCATGGGGACGCGGATTCCCTGCTCTACGCACCTGCCTCCGTTTCTGGCAGCGCCAATGGCAGCCCTGATTCCCGCTACTGGGTTTACGAGCTTGACTATATGCCGCGGGACAATACCCGGTTTGCGCTGCAGTACACCGCCTACAACAAATTCAATGGCGGTACCAGCAATTACGACGGTTCAAACAGAGACGCCAAGGACAACAATACGCTCTACTTGTACGGCTGGTTCATGTTCTAGTTTTCTTCGAAGTGGATTACTCGAGGGGGCGTAAGCCCCCTCTTTTTTATGGTCGACAACGAAGAGTGTGCCGTGCCTGGACAGACATGCTGTCGATGATCATATGACAAATCACGTACGCCACGGGGGCGCACATCCGCACAGGCGGCACGTTCCGCCCAATGCCTGACAATCGGGCAACGAGGACCTGACTTAGAAATTTTTTTGGAACGTCGGTTTTTCCCAATCCATTCCAGTAGAGCAAGACATGATCTTTCCTCCCAAGACTCTTGGTTGAGATAGTCGGACGGTGAAGACGAGTATCTTGCTGATGTTCTCGTCCAGGTCTTTGGGTCGAGAGTGGTCAGAATAACCTATATGATCAAAACCTGCGGTTATGTCCTTTTTATATCGGGCAATAATGTTTTTGTACTCAACTAATATGGAGGTACAAAATTTTTCATCTACAGCTTCAATATAAGGGGCACTGAAGGCGGCCAGAATTGTAATAATATTTCTGTCCAAATCGTAAACTACGCCATTAACACCCACGTCTTCCGGCAGAACCCCTTTACTCTTGGTCTTCATGTTCAGTTCGGCGGTCCATTCCTCCTTGTTCCGCTGCCGTAAACGCAGCATGCCCAAATCAAACAAAGAAGCGGGTTTGTCCATCAACCAGCGAGCCGATGACGCGGGATCCGCGGAACAAGGCGGAGCGCCGAAAAAGGAACAGAATGCGAGCGCAAGGATTCCAGCAGGTCGAAGAAGAGAACACTTTTTCATGGGGCGTCCTCCGTAGGGTGCTGCGTCCGGCAGCGTTTATTTATTTTTCTCTTTTTGGCAAAGCCACCCACTCTTGGGTCACGGCCAACCGAATGAGCCGTGTTACAGTCCTTCCAAGATGCGCTGACGACTCGCCTTGGCTTCGTCTTCTGTAATTAGCCCCTTGCTCAGCAGTTCTTTCAACAGTTGCAAGCGCTTTTCAATGGACGGTGTTTCGTTTTCTTGGAGTGCACGGGGTGCATCGGCCGGATTCTGTTCGCCGCACTCCAGTTTTGCTTTGATTCCCTTTCGATAGGCGTCAACATCCGCATGCTGTGTGTAATCCCTGCAGCCCTCACGCCGTATCACGATAAGTCCGTAGAGCGGTTCCTGATCCGTGCGATAAGTTGGAGGGAAGACATCTCGCTGCCGGATATCAAGCGGCGTGACACCCAGGTTTTTCTCCATGGCATAAACCGTTGCCCCCGGCGGATCCGAAGCAACGGAGATCATGTCGGGATTCGACTTTATCTCGGCGCAACCGGAAAGGAAGGAGAAGCCGGTAAATACAGCACAGAAAAAGACAGGTTTATTGATCATTTGTGAACACCGGTTAATACAGCGTTGTCCCGCGAGGCGAGCAATGGAATGAATCGAAATGCTGCCGGAAAGCTGAACACATTGTAATCTACTTTGGCGTCCAGGCCTGTATAGCGGCGGGCGGCCGCGCCGTAGGCGGTGACCGGTGCGCCCGGAAAAAAAGGGAAAGGATCTAACTCAAGCTTGAACTGCAATTGGTTTGCCAGTCAACAGGTACTCGAGCAGGTCGTGGACCTTGCGTATTTCAGAACCGAAAGGCAGCGATTCCGAGCCGCGGAAGAACAGCCCTTGCTGGATGTTACCGCGTTGCGCCGCCGCGAGCTGGGTCTCGATGCAGAACTGGCCGGCGTGGGGATTGCCGTCCTTGAAGCCGCAATGCGCGAGACACTCGAGCCGGCTCGGGCATTGCGCGCATTCGGGACTCGCTTTTTCGCGCAGCCGCGATTCCTTCGCGAGGTAATTCTTCAGCCACGGCGTGAGCACCGCGCGCGCCGGTAACCCGGCGGCGCTCATGAAGGTCACGATGTCCTCGGGTTTGGCTTCGGCCAGCACTTTCTTGAAATTGGGATGCGCGTCGCACTCTTCGGTCACGGCGAACGGTGTACCGATCTGCGCGCCGGCGGCACCCATGTCGAAAAGTTCCTTGAGCTTCTGGAATGAATTGATGCCGCCCGCGGGTATTAATGGGATGCGGCCGAGTGCGACGCCCAGTTCCTGAAACACGCGCCGGCATTCTTCCAGCACGCGACTGAAATCGAATTTCGGGTCGTTGAGCTCTTCCATGCGCGTGGCGCCGAGATGGCCGCCGGCGTAGCGCGGATGCTCGATGACGATGGCGTCCGGCAGCCGGCCCTTGCGCATCCACTTCTTGAGCACGGCGCGCACCCCGCGTTCCTCGGACAGGATCGGAATGAGCGCGACGTTTTTGAATTTCTCCGTGAGTTCGGGCAGGTCGAACGGCAGTCCCGCCCCCGAGATGATCGCATTGGCGCCGCTCTTGCACGCCTGCACCACGAGCTCGGCGTAGTTCGACAACGCGCGCATCACGTTCACCGCGACGAAACCGTCCGGCGCGATCTCGTGCGCGGCGCGGATTTCGCGGTCGAGCGCCTCGATGTTGGCGGCGCTGTGGACTTGCGGGTCGTGGCATTTGCGCAGGCGCTGCATGATGTCCGGATACAGCCGCCGCAGGTCGACGCTGGCGATGGTGCCGACGGCGCCTTCTTTGGCGACCGCGCCGGCGAGCCGGTGGCCGGAAATGCCCACGCCCATGCCGCCCTGGATGACCGGCAGCAATTCGCGGCCGCGGATGGTGAGCGGGGGGAAGGAGGTACGGATCATGAAGAAATGGGCCTCAACAGAGAGGCAAACTAGCCTATTTGCGGAGAAAAAGAGTTGATGCAGGTCAAGTCGCCGAACGGTGGCGGCAATTGTCAGGCAATGAAGGGCAATACCTGGTGCGTGAGCGCGACCAGAACGATGTAAGCGAATATCGCAATCGCGCCGAGCCAGGCGGTGATGCGGATTTTTTTTGTCGCGCCGTACTTGAGGCCGACGGCGCCGACCACGATGTAGGCCACCAGCGCCAGTACCTTGGCCGTCAGCCAGTCTTGCACGAACGGGTATTGCCGGATTTGCATTGCGAGCAGAATCGCCGAACCGAGCAGCGTCGTGTCGACGACGTGCGGCACGATCCGCACCCATTTCTCCCGGAGCCAGGGCGATTCGCGCATCATCCATATGCCGCGGATAAAAAAGCCGACGCCGGAAATAATCACGCAGGTAACGTGTACATATTTAAGCCATAACATCTGAAAATCCTTGAATAATAGACAGGATTAACAGGATTTTTGATGCGCGCCATCCCTGGCGCGCACCCGGTGGGCGGCCTGCGGCCGTCCAATTCTGCTCCGGACAGAATTGTCAGGAAATCCTGTTAATCATGTTTTTTAATCCTGTAAATCCTGTCTGATTTTTCTTTTTGTTAAAGACTTTAAATCAATATCTATTGTTATCCGGGTTTCCGGTCAATGCGCGGTCGCAGATACATCGGCGCATAAAGCCATCCCCACAGCAGGAATGACAGCAGCCAGGTAACCGCGGCCACGACGTTCAAGATTCCTCCGGCGGCGCCGGGCAGGAATTCAGCGACGATACGCAGCACCGCCGCGATGTTAACACCGAACAGCACGCGCCACGTCAGGTCATTGGCCTCCAGCGCGCGGCCGGAATGTCCGAGCGTGACGCGCGAGGCCATCGCGACCACCATGCCGGTGAAGAAGCCGATGCCGAGCGCATGCAGCGGCGCGCGTCCCAGCCAGTCCACGCCGGTGACGAGGAGTACCAGGCTTTGTACGGTGTAGAGCGTCATGCCGAGGCCGAGCCACAGAAACGCGATGTGCAGCATCGCCAGCAGCCGCGCGTGAAAGCTGCGGCGGAATTGCCAGACCCAGGAGTGATGCAGTGCCGCCACCGCCAGCGGCGCATCCGCGAGGAAGCGCCACGCGGACAGGCCGGTGATTTCAAACACCACGTGGCCGACGACGCACGCGACCATCAGCGGCGGTCCCCAGACGGGACGCACCATCAGGTAGTTCATGAGCGCGCTCTGGCTGAAGAACGGGATCATGCGATGCGCCACCAGGAACACCACCGGCACCATAAACAGCCACAGGCCGATCTCGCGCGCGAGCAGCAACGCCATCGGCGCTCTCGAGAAAATGCCGACGAGAAAGCACGCGATGCCGAGCATGCCGGCGCCGAGGGCCAGGTTGAGCAGGCGTTCGTGCGGTCCGCGCTTGGGCGCCTCGCGGAAAACCGCAAACAGGGCATGAAGCGTCACGCCCCAGCCGGCCAGTTGCAGCGCGAGCGCTGACGCCATGACGACGCGCGAAGTGAACAGGCCGATGTAAAACAGGATCATGCCCGCGGCGAGGAAACCGAAAGCGGCGACGTAGCGCGATGCCGGCACGACCGGTCCGCCCATCCAGCGCGGATAGACCGTCAGCAGAAATCCGAAAATGAAAAACGGGAACAGGCCGAACAGCATGAGGAAGACATGCGCCCAGGTCGATGGCAGCGCGAACGGCAGGGCGGGCAGCCATCCGGCGCGCCCGAGCAATTCCGCGAGCCAGAACAGCATGACCAGCACGGTCTGGACCGCGCCAGCCAGGAACATCATGCGGTGCGGCGCCGCGGCCAGCACCTGCCAGCGGCCTGTTTCCGGGGGCGGTGAAGCATTGGTTGATGGCATGACTCGGTGTTCGTGGATTTCCGGAACAGGCCTTGTATCAGCGTTTTCCTTTCATGAGCCTTGATGAATATCAAAAGGTCATCCGTCAAGGATCGCCAGAGTAGCAGCGATTGATCATGCGGAGCGTATCAGAGAAATACCTCTTGGCTTGGTGTATAAATAACTTATATATAGGGAGATTTCTGTTTCCCCTCAGAACAAGGGGATGAGGATTCCGGGCCGACTCCGCAAGTGCAGTGACCGCCTGATGACTTCCAGGCGAGATTGTCGGTCCAGTCGGAAATAGGGATATGACGGCAAAGCCTGTTCGCAAGCCGAAACGTCGCACCAAACGGTTGACGGCGATTGCCGGCCGATCGCGGTCTGATACGCTATTGCGCGACATCGCCAAAAAGGCCTCGGCGAGTTTCGGCGAAAACTTCTTTCCCGCGCTGGTCCGGCATCTCGCCAAGACGCTGGACGTGGATTATGTCTTCATCGGCGAAATCGCGCACGACAACAAGCGCGTCCTGAAAATTCTCAGCGCGCATTTCGCCGGTCGTTTCATCGATAACTTCAGCTTCGATCTCCTCGACACGCCCGGTCACGGTGTCATGGACGGGAACCCCCGCATCTATCCGCGCGGCGTACGGAAATTGTTCCCGGGCGATCGCAGCCTGGCCGATCTGCAGGCGGAGTGTTACGCGGGCGTTCCCCTGCTCGGAATCTCCGGCGAGGTGCTGGGCGTGCTCGCGATCATGGGTAGCAAGCCGCTGCGCAACCGCGAGCTCGTGGAGTCGTTGCTGCAGATTCTCGCGGTGCGTGCCGCGGCCGAGATCGAACGTCGACATACCTACGATGAACTCGGCGAAAGTTATCGGACCCTGTCGACGTTGATGGGAAATCTTCCCGGCATGGTGTACCGCTGTCGCAACGACAGGGACTGGACGATGGAGTTCGCCAGTGAAGGCTGTCAGGAACTGACCGGTTATTCTCCCGATGACTTTATCAGTCGTCGCAAGATCAATTATGCGCAATTGATTCACCCCGAGGATCAGGAGTCGGTCTGGAGCGAGGTGCAGTCCGCTTTGAAGGAAAATCGGTCGTTTCAGCTCATTTACCGCATTACGACGGCGAACGGCGAGCAGAAATGGGTCTGGGAGCAGGGGTGTGGTCTGTATACGCCTTCCGGTGAACTGCTGTTCCTCGAGGGTTTCATTGGCGATGTCACCGAGCGACGCAAGGCGAATCTGGCGATCAAGCAGAGCGAGGATCTCCTGCGCACCGTGATGGAGACCTTGCCCATCGGCGTATGGATCGCCGATCGCACCGGCAAGATCGTCTCCAGCAATCAGGTGGGGCGCGAAATCTGGGCCGGCGCCAGATGTGTCGGCATTGATCAATTCGGCGAATACAAAGGCTGGTGGGCCGACACCGGCAAGCCGATCGCGCCCGAGGAGTGGGCTGTCGCACGTGCGATCATGAAGGGAGAGACGTCGCTCAATGAAGTGATCGACATCCAGTGTTTCGACGGGACGCGCAAGACCATTCTCAACTCGGCCATCCCCCTGCGAGGACCCGACGGAGAAATAACCGGGGCCTTTATCACCAACCAGGACATCACCGAACAGCGGCGCATGGAAACGGCGCTGCGCGAAAGCGAGACGCGCTACCGCTCAGTGGTCACGGCTATGGCGGAGGGCATCGTGATCCAGGGTGCCGACCAGAGTATCATCGCCTGTAATGCAAGCGCCGAGCGCATCCTCGGGCTCAGCGCCGATCAGATGGCGGGGCGCACGTCGATGGACCCGCGCTGGCATGCGATCCACGAAGACAGCTCGCCCTTCCCGGGCGAAACCCATCCAGCAATCGTCACGTTGCGCACCGGGCAGCCGCAGTCGAACGTGGTCATGGGGGTGCATCGTCCGGACGGGTCGCTGGTGTGGATCTCGATCAACTCGCAGCCGCTGTTACACCCCGGCGGAACCAGGCCCTATGCCGTGGTGACCTCATTTGTTGACGTCACCGAGCGTGTGATTGCCGAACGGGCATTACGCCAGTCGGAGGAGCAGCTGCGGGTCATCTACGATGCCAGTCCCGTCGTTATCAGCGTTTCCCGGTTCGAAGACGGCCGGTATCTGGAAGTGAACCCCGCGTTTCTGCACACCGGCGGATGGACGCGGGAAGAGGTGATCGGCCGCACTTCGTTCGAGCTCGGTGTCTGGGTCGATCCCCGGGACCGGGAAAAGATCATCGAGGGCGTGCGCGCGCACGGCGCCGTGCGCGACCTTGAGATTTCCTTTCGCATGAAATCGGGCGAGGTGCGCCAGTTGTTGTGCGGCGTCGAGCTGATCCATTTCGAGCCGGGCGACTGCCTGCTGCTCGTGGGGCAGGACATTACCGAACGCAAGAAGGCAGAGTCGCAGATGCAGAAACTCTCGCGCGCGCTCGAACAGACCGCCGACGCGGTGTTGATCACCGACTGCAACGGCGTGATCGAATACGTCAATCCGGCGTTCGAGCAGGTGACCGGCTATGCGGCCGCCGAAGCCATGGGGCGTCAGCCGAATCTGCTGAAGTCCGGCAGACAGGGTCAGGGGTTCTACGACAACATGTGGAAAACCATTCTGGCCGGCGAAGTCTTCAACGATGTACTCATCAATCGCCGCAAGGATGGCTCCCTGTATTACGAGGAAAAAACCATCACCCCGCTCAAGGACGTCGACGGCCGCATCACGCACTTCGTCGCCACCGGCAAGGACATCACCGAACGGATGCAGACGCAGGAACGTCTGGCCTACATGGCGCAGCACGACCCGCTCACCGAGCTGCCGAATCGTACGTTGCTGCTCGATCGTCTGAAGCAGTCGCTGGCGGGGGCGCGCTGGCGCCAACGGCGTGCGGCGGTGCTGTTCGTGGACCTGGACCGTTTCAAGACCATCAACGACACCCTCGGCCACGAGGTGGGCGACCGCCTGTTGCAGCAGCTCGCCGAGCGTTTCCAGCGTAGCGTTCGTGACGGCGACACCGTGGCGCGCTTCGGGGGCGACGAATTCGTGATTCTGCTCGATGACGTCGCCACCGAGGACGACGTCGCCGGTGTGGCGAAGAAGGTGCTGCAGGCGCTGGCCCCGCCGTTCCAGGTCGATCACCAGACGCTCTACGTCACCGCGAGCATCGGCGTGAGTCTGTTTCCGAACGACGGCGATGACGCGAGCACGCTGCTCAAGAACGCCGATATCGCGATGTATCGTGCCAAGGATATGGGCAGGAACACCTATCAATTCTACTCGGCGGACATGAGCTCGCGCGCCTTCGAGCGTCTGACGCTGGAATCGAACCTGCGCCATGCGCTCGAGCACGGCGAGCTACGCCTCTATTATCAGCCGCAGGTCGACGTGACGACGGGCGGCATCGTCGGCGTCGAGGCGCTGCTGCGCTGGCAGCACCCGGAATTCGGCCTGGTCATGCCGAACGATTTCATTCCGCTGCTCGAGGAAACCGGCCTGATCGTGCCGGTCGGCGCATGGGTTCTGGACACCGCCTGCGCGCAGCTCGCCGCCTGGCATGCGCAGGAATGGCCGCGGTTGCGGCTGGCGGTGAACCTGTCACCGCGCCAGTTTCAGACGCAGGATCTCGCGGCGGCGGTCAAACAGGCGCTCGACCGGCTCGATGGCGATCCGGGGAGACTGGAGCTCGAGATCACCGAAGGTATGCTGGTGCGGCATGCACCCGCCACCGTCGAGATGCTCGAGGCATTGCATGCGCTCGGGGTGCGCATGGCGATCGACGACTTCGGCACCGGCTATTCCTCGCTTTCGTACCTGCGGCGCCTGCCGATCGACACGCTCAAGATCGATCGCTCGTTCGTGCGCGATATTCCGGGGGACGCGGACGACAGCGCGATCACCGTCGCGATCATCGCGCTGGCGCAGAGCCTGAAGCTCGAGATGATCGCCGAAGGCGTGGAGAACGTCGCGCAGCGCGAGTTCCTGCGCGCGCACGGATGCAACGTGATGCAGGGTTATCTCTTCAGCCGTCCGCAGCCGGCGGAGGACATTACGCGGCTATTGCAGGCGCAAACGCCGCGCTAGTATCCAGTGCCCGTGGCGAACGGGCGGTTAGGGTGCGCGCACACTCAGCGCGTGTTGCAGGAACAGCGCCAGGCTGAACAGCACCAGCGCGCCGGCCTGGTGCGCGGCCGCGAGCGGAACCGGAACGATATACAAGAGCGTGGCGATACCGAGCAGCACCTGCACCGCCAGCCAGCCGAGCAGCAGGTGCGCGCCGAGTCGCGCCCGCGCTGGCAGCGCCTCGCGCGTCGCCCGCCACCAGAATAACGGGATCACGAGGACCAGCAGGTAGGCGATGAGCCGGTGGTTGAACTGCACCGTGGCGATATTCTCGAACAGGTTGGACCACAGTGGCTGCATCGCGTACATCCCTTCGGGCATGAAGCGGCCGTTCATCAAAGGAAAGGTGTTGAAGGCGAACCCGGCCTTGTTGCCGGCGACGAAACCGCCCGACAGGATCATGAGAAAAATCAGCGCGGTCACCGCCGCGCCGAAACGCCGCAGTCCGTCGGGCGCGGGCCGGGCCGCCGGCGGATACAACAGTCCGAGCGCGGTCCAGAACAGGTAGGCGTAGATGATCACGGCAAACGCCAGATGCGCTGTTAGCCGGTACGCGCTAACGTGCGGGTTGTCCACCAGGCCGCTCTTCACCATGTACCAGCCGAGCGCGCCCTGCAATCCGCCGAGTACGAACAGGGTCGCCAGTTTCGGTACCAGCGCGCGTGTGATGCGTCGGCGCGCGAGGAAGTACAGGAACGGCAGCAGAAACGCCACGCCGATGAGCCGGCCGAGCAAACGGTGCGCCCATTCCATGTAGAAGATGCCCTTGAATTCGTCGAGCGACATGCCCCGGTTGACCTTGATGTATTCCGGCGTCTGCTTGTACTTGTCGAAGGTTTCATCCCACTGGCTCTGGGTCAGTGGCGGAATCGCGCCCATGATCGGATCCCATTCGACGATGGAAAGTCCGGAGCGGGTGAGCCGCGTGACGCCGCCCAGCACCACCATGGCGAAAATCAGCGCGCAGCAGACGAGCAGCCAGACGGCGACGGGTTTGTCGGAAGACGGCAGGGCAGGCGAAGTCATGGCTTGGTTTGTGGCGTCAGCAGACGGATCAGGTTCACGGTCGTCAGCAATAATAACGCCGCGACCGCGTTATGCGCAGTCACCGTCGCCAGCGGCAGGCTGAAGCCGACCGCGGCGAGACCCAGCAGCACTTGCAGCCCCAGCAAGACCAGCATCGCCGCGCCGGTGCCGCGATAGCGGCCACCCAGCCGGGTCGCGCGCCACCCGAACCATCCAATATATAGAAAGACGGCCACGGCGCCCACCCGGTGCGTCATGTGCACGACCTTGCCGACGTCGCCGGCGATGACCACGCCGCCGTCGCTGACCGGAAGCACGCGGAACAGGTTGAAGCTCTCGCGCCAGGGCGCGTCGAGCCAGGGAAAATTTCCGCACCCCGGCAGGCCGGTGCAGGCGAGCGCCGCGAAATTGGCGCTGACCCAGCCACCGAGCGCCATCTGGGCGAATAGCACAAACAGGCCGGCGAGCGCCCACGGACGCAGCTGGCGCGCGCGGTTATCGACCGTCACGTTCGATACCGCGCGCTGGCCGAGCCACCACAGCAGCGCCAGCATGACCATGCCGCCGAGCAGGTTGCTCAGCGTCACCCACGGCAGCAGTGGCGAAGGCGTCTTGTAACCCAGCACCGACAGGAACAGCGTCAGTCCCAGCACCGCGAGCGCGAGACCGAAATGGTTTCCCGGCCGGCCGCGCCGGCGCCATGCCAGCACCGCGATGCCGGCCACCATGGCGCCGAGCGCCGACGCCGCGAGACGATGAATCGCCGTCGCCCACGCCGGCACCAGATGCGCACTCGCGAGCGATTCGGCGCCGCCCGCCTGTGATTTGATCAGCGCGTAACACGCCGGCCACGCGGCGCAGTCGAGACCGCTGCCGGCGAGGCGCAGCCAGGCGCTGAGTATCACGACGATCAATACCAGCACGATCGAGAGAAACACGAGCAGCGTGTACAGGCTGTCGCTGCGCGCGGGAGCGGGAACGGTGGCGGAGGGATCGGCTGGCATGAATATCCTTGGTCGATTTCAGGTCAGGGGGGGACGGGAATGCCGTCAGCCGGATTTTTTATTCGAGAACTCATGTCGCCGACTTGATGTTGATCATGGCGAAATGTCCCTCGTCTGCTACGTTTCTTCATCGACGCGGCTCGTTCCGGATTTGACCGATGTCAAAGTGTAAAACATTTTTGGATGAATTGATCTAGGTCAAGTTCGAACGTTCCCGAATCGGTCTTTAATTCGCAGCGGCATTCTGTCGCAGCGAAGAATAACGGAGCCGGCGGCGCAGTACGGCGCACCGGTGAAAATCGTCGGAAGTTTTTTCTGATACTGGAGGTGTAATCATGTCCGCAGCCAAGACCACGGGAGCCCGGGATGAAGCCATCCCCGCCATGCAACGGGTGCTCGATAATCCGTTCCTGCTGTTGTTCCTCGGTGTCGTGATTCCCACGGTGTTCTACATCCTGTGGGGCATCATGGAAGTCGTCACCATTCCTCTAGCCAAATAATTTCCGGGAGACGCCGACATGAGCAGCCTGCAACCTCCTGCCGAACGAATCTGGTGGAAAGAACCGATCGAGGGCGTCGAGCTATTCTGGGTCGCGATCGCGCTGGTCTGGGCCATCGTGATGTTCATCATGATGCCGTACTGGCACGTCTACGGTAAGCAGAATCTTTCCAACGAAGCGTATCGCACCACGCCCGAACAATACGGCAAGAAAGTCCAGGCCATGGTGGAGCAATACACCGTGCGCAAGGAAACCGCGCAGGAGATACCCGTGGTGCGTCCGCCCGCCGGCGCCGACGTCTATCTGCTGGCGCGCCTGTGGCAGTGGTACCCGATCCTGGAACTGGAGCAGGGCAAGACCTATCGCCTGCACCTGTCGTCGATGGATTGGCAGCACGGGTTCTCGCTGCAGCCGGAGAACATCAACCTGCAGGTGATTCCGGGTTACGAGATGGTGATCAAGATCACGCCGAACAAGGCGGGCGACAACACCATCGTGTGCAATGAATACTGCGGCATCGGGCACCACACGATGACCGGCAAGATCTACGTGAAGTAAGGAGGAGCGGCCCATGGCGAATAGTGCAGAATTCCGTACCTGTCCCGACACCGGCCTGTTGTTCCACAAACCGGCCGAGACATTGATGAAGCTGAATGCCGTCGCCGGCATCGTTTATCTGCTGTTCGGTGGCGTCATCGGCCTGCTGCTGATCTTGACGCGCTGGCCCGCCGTGCACCTGCTGCAGGCGGATACGTTTTATATGCTGTTGACCGCGCACGGCCTCGGTGTGCTCATCTTCTGGATCATCTTCTTCGAGATCGCGGTGCTGTATTTCACCTCGAGCACGCTGCTGCGATCGCGCCTGGCGGCGCCGCGCTGGGCGTGGCTCGGTTTCGCGCTGATGGTGATCGGGTCGGTGACGACCGAGGTCGCCGTCCTCCAGGGCCGCTCGAGCGTGATGATGACCTCCTACGTGCCGATGTCGGCCGAACCGCATTTCTACCTGGGCCTGATCCTGTTCGCGGTCGGCGCCCTGATCGGCTGCTTCGTGTTTCTCGGCACGCTGGTGATCGCGCGTGCCGAGCGCACCTACGGCGAGGGCTCGATTCCGCTGGTGACCTTCGGCGCGCTCACCGCCTGCATCATCGCGATCTTCACCATCGCCTCGGGCGCGATCATCCTGATCCCGACGTTCCTGTGGAAGGTCGGCTTGATCAATTATATTGATCCGCTGATGTACCGCATCATCTGGTGGGGCATGGGCCATTCCTCGCAGCAGATCAACGTCTCGGCGCACATCGCCGTGTGGTACGCCATCGCCGGCGTGGTGTTCGGCGCCAAGCCGCTCTCCGAAAAGGTCTCGCGCGCGGCGTTTCTGCTCTACATCCTGTTCCTGCAGCTGGCCAGCGCCCACCATCTGCTGGCCGATCCGGGCATCAGCTCGGAATGGAAGATCTTCAACACCAGTTACGCGATGTATCTCGCGGTGCTGGCGAGCATGATCCACGGGCTCACGGTGCCGGGCGCGGTCGAGGCGGCGCAGCGCAAGCGTGGTTTCAACAAGGGCCTGTTCGAATGGCTGCGCAAGGCGCCGTGGGGCAACCCGACCTTCGCCGGCATGTTCCTGTCGGTGATCATCTTCGGCTTCCTCGGCGGCATCACCGGCGTAATGATGGGCACGGAGCAGCTGAACCTCATCATTCACAACACCCTGTACGTGCCGGGTCATTTCCACGCGACGGTGGTCGGCGGCACGACGCTCGCCTTCATGGCGCTGACCTACTGGCTGGTGCCGGTGCTGTTCCGGCGCGACGTCATTCTGCCCGGGCTGGCCAAGTGGCAGCCGTACCTGTTCGGCTTCGGCATGATCGGCTTCACGCTGTTCATGATGGGCGCCGGCACGCTCGGCGTGCCGCGGCGTCACTGGGACATCTCGTTCGCCAACGCGCTGTTCCAGTACCAGTATCCGGAAGTGGCCTACCTGATGCTCGGCCTGATGGCCATCAGCGGCATTCTCGCGATCGCCGGCGGCGGATTGTTCGTGCTGCAGATCGTCGCCTCGGTACTGTTCGGCCGACGCCGCGGCGAGGTGAAGAGCCCGATCCCGATCATCGCCGAACCGGTCGCGGCCGGTGTCCACGGTATCGGCATCGGCGGTATCTCCGTGCCCGGCACGCTGGTACTGGCGCTGGTGTTCCTGACGACATTCATTCTGTACTACTTCGTCAACTGGAAATATCTGTCCCAGGTTTGGGGACTCGGTTAACCGGTACCGCAAGTTTCCTCCTCCTGGTGCAGGAGGCAGGGCGGAGCCGGTTGTAAAGGTTGCGGGCCACTGGGCCGGTCCGCGAGCGGGAGGCCGGGCAGGCGCAAGCCTGCCCGGCTGTTCCTTCCTGTATGATTCCTCCATGCATTTCAAATCACTTGTTCTGTTTCTGGGTCTGATCGGCGCCGGCTTCCTGGCCCCGCCGGGCGTGGCCGCGACGCACGATTCGTCCGGCCATGCCGCGTCACCGGCCGCGGGCGCGACGCCGGATGCGAAATTCGACCAGCAGGCGGCGCTGGCGAGAAGCCAGGGTGTGATCGGCAAGAGCGTCGGCGATGTCACGCTCACGGCTGCCGACGGACGCCGGCTGCGCTTGTCCGAATTCCGCGGCAAGCCGCTGGTCATCAGTCTCATCTACACCAGCTGTTACCACATCTGCCCCACGACCACGCAGCACCTGGCGAAGGTGGTGCGCACCGCGCGCGCCGCGCTCGGCCCGGACAGCTTCAACGTGCTGACCATCGGTTTCGACACGCCGAACGACACGCCGGCCGCGATGCGCCGGTTCGCGCAGGACCAGGGCATGGATGTTCCGCGCTGGGATTTTGCCAGCGCCGACGCCGCGGCCATGGCCGGGTTGACCCGGGATCTCGGCTTCATTTCCTATCCCGCGCCGCACGGCTTCGATCATCTGATCCAGGCCACGGTGGTGGACGCGCAGGGGAAGATTTACCGTCAGGTGTACGGCATGACGTTCGATACGCCGCTGCTGGTGGAGCCGCTCAAGGAGCTCGCGTTCGGTGCGCCGGTCACGCCCTCGCTGCTGTCGAGCCTGAGCAGCCGCATCAAACTGTTCTGCACCGTGTACGACCCGGCGACCGATCAGTACCGCTTCGACTACTCGATATTCATCGAGTTCGTCATCGGCATCAGTTTCATCGGCACCGTCAGTTTCTTTCTGATCCGCGAGTGGCGCCGTAACCGTCGCCGCGCCCGGGGTTGACCTGCGTCATATTTTCGCTCCCGGGCGGAATGCTAGGTTATCCGCAGCCCGACGCCTCGGGAATTCCACGGAGTCATGATTTGCTCGGGATGATCCAACAAGCCGGCCGCCGTTTTTTTCTGCTGTGCGAAGCGGGATTCGACGCGGCCTTCGGTCCCCGGATCAATCCGTTCTACCATCTGGGGGCGCTGTCGTTTTTCCTGTTCTGGGTAGTGGTCGCGAGCGGCGTTTACCTCTACATCTTTTTTGAAACCAGCATTGACGGCGCCTATCGCTCGGTCGAGCAGCTCACGCATGCCCAGTGGTATCTCGGCGGCGTGGCACGCAGCCTGCACCGTTACGCTTCGGACGCGATGGTGATCGCCGTACTGCTGCACCTGGCGCGCGAGTTCGTGCTCGACCGTTACCGCGGGGTGCGCTGGTACGCGTGGCTGACCGGCGTGTTCCTGCTGTGGCTGCTATACGCTTCGGGCATCGGCGGTTACTGGCTGGTGTGGGACCGCCTGGCGCAGTACATCGCGATCGTGACCGCCGAATGGTTCGACGCACTGGCGATCTTCGGCGAGCCGATCGCGCGCAATTTTCTGAACAGCGCCACGGTGAACGACCGCTTCTTTTCGTTGCTGTCGTTCGTGCACCTCGGCGTGCCGCTGTTCCTGCTGCTCGGCATGTGGATACACATCCAGCGCATCAGCGGCGCGCGCACCACCCCCCCGCGCCGGATCGTGATCGGAACGCTGCTGGCCCTGACGGTGCTGGCGCTGGTTTATCCGGCGCTCAGCCAGGGGCCGGCCAACCTCGACACCGTGGTGGTCTCGGTCGCGCCCGACTGGTTTTACCTGCCGCTTTATCCGCTGATCGACCTGTGGTCGCCGGGCGGCGCATGGTGGCTCGTTTTCGGCGGCACGCTGCTGCTCGCGCTGCTGCCATGGTTGCCGCGGAGGCAGGAGGCGCCGGCCGCGGTAGTGAGCCTCGCGAACTGCAACGGCTGCGGACGCTGCTTCGCCGATTGCCCCTACAGCGCGGTGATCCTGCAGCCGCGGAGCGACGGACTGCCGTTCGAGAGCCAGGCCGCGGTCGAGCCGGAGCTGTGCACCGGCTGTGGCATCTGCGTCGGCGCCTGTCCCACGGCGACGCCGTTCCGCCGCGTCGGTGAACTGATTCCGGGCATTGACATGCCCGCGCTCAGCAGCGCCGATATCCGCGCGCAAATCGTATCGGCCAGCGCGAATCTGCGTGGAGACGGCCGCCTCCTCGTGTTCGGTTGCCGCGGCGGACCCGATCTGGTGGTGCATCAGGACCGGGGCGTCGCGACGTTGACGCTGCCCTGCGTCGGCGCGCTGCCGCCGTCGTTCATCGACCTCGTCATCAGCCGCCGTCACGCCGACGGCGTGCTGCTCGCCGGTTGCGTCGCGGGGGATTGTTACCAGCGGCTGGGGGTGGAGTGGACCGAGCAGCGCCTCGCCGGTCAGCGCGATCCGTACTTGCGCCGTCGCGTGCCGCGCGAGCGCCTTGCGGCGGTGTGGGCCGGGCCCGCGGGCGGCGCGCGTCTCGCACGCGAGATCGCGGTATTCCGCGAACGGCTGCGCGCCATGGGTCCGTACCGTCCCGGCGCCGCCGCGACGCCGGTTTCCTCCCCGACGCGATCAATGGAGGCTGGCGATGACGCTTATCGAATGGGATGAAAAATATTCCGTCGGTGTCGCGGCCGTGGATTACGAACACCGCGAACTGATCGATCTGGTGAATGAAGCCCATGACCGCCTGATGCAGCCGGGCGGCAAGCCCGCGGTCATGGAGTTTCTCGGCGAGATCCTGGCGCGGATTTCCGCGCACTTCGCGCTCGAGGAGAAGATCATGCGCGCCAGGAACTACGACCAGTACGACGCGCACAAGGCGGATCACGAGCGGCTGCTCGACGGCATCCGCGACATCATGGATGATTACGAGGACGACCTGATGTTCGGCGAGGAACAGTTCGTGCAACGGCTGCAGGCTTGGTTCGGCGAGCATTTCCGCACCCACGACGCGCGTTTGCACAGCAGACTGGATTAGGAATTATTAATGGTAATGGCGCAAAGAATTCACAGGATTTACAGGATTTTTCGGGATTAACAGGATGGAATTCCAAATCTTTATTCCTGTAAATCCTGCGAAATCCTGTTAATCCTGTCTACTGTTTTTTCATGTCCTTAATACGATGAGAGAATTATTTATGACGAAAAACATCTTGCGATATCTCGGGCAGGCGCTGTTTTACGGCCTGTTCGTGGCGGTGATCGGCTATTTCTCGTCGGCGCCGGCGTACGTGCATTTCCCCGCGGACATGGCGCTGATCAAGGCCAGCTTCAGCCACGCCGGGCAGCCGAAGGAGGAATGCCATGTCCGTACCGCTGAGGAACTGGCGCAACTGCCGCCCAACATGCGCGTGGCGGTCCAGTGCGGTCGCGAGCGCTCGCCGGTGACGTTCGAGCTGGAGCTGGACGGCAGGCCGGTTTACCGCGCCGAATTGGCGCCGTCGGGGCTGTCGCGCGACGGCGTGTCCACGGTCTATCAGCGCTTCCCGGTTCCCGCCGGGCGGCATCACCTGCGCGCGCGGCTCAAAGATAGTGTGCGCGTGCCGGATTTCAACTACTCGAAGGAAGCCGACGTCGAGCTTTCGCCGGCGCAGGTATTCGTCGTCGAGTTCAGCTCCCGCGGCGGCGGCTTCGTGTTCAAGTAGGCATGAATCATTTCAGTTACACGCTTCCCGTTCCGGATGACGGGCGCCGGCGGCTGGCGCGGGGCTGGCTGTGGCTCGGGCTCGCCTCGCTTCTCGGCTCCGGCGTCTTCTCGGTGCTGCTGGTGCTGGCGCGCACGCCCTACGCGCAGGATTTCTTTCCCTGGGTGGATTTCTTCCACACCGCGCTGGTGGTGCACGTGGACCTGTCGGTGCTGGTGTGGTTCCTCGCTTTCGGTGGCGTGCTGTGGAGCCTCAATTCCACGCCGAAGTACCTCGGCGCCGGCCGCGCGGCGCTGGTGCTCGCCATCCTCGGCACCCTGGTGATCGCGACGGCGCCGTTCACCGGCACCGGCGAGGCGATCATGAGCAATTACATTCCCATGCTGCAGCAGACGTGGTTCATCGCCGGCCTGCTGCTGTTCGCCGCCGGCTTCACCGTGCTCGCGCTGCGCGCGATGGGCGCGATTCCGCCGGTGGGCCCGTGGATGGAGGGCACGGCGGCGCTGCGCTTCGGGCTCAACACCGCCGCGGTGTCGGCCATGCTCGCGCTGATCGCCTTCGCCTGGTCGTATTTCGCCGCGCCGGAATTCCTGCACGGCAAGCCCTACTACGAATTGCTGTTCTGGGGCGGCGGCCACGTGCTGCAGTTCACCTACACGCTGCTGCTGCTGGTCGCGTGGCTGTGCCTGGCGTCGGCGTCGAACGTGCCGCTGACGCTCAGTCCGCGCGCGGCACTGGTGTTCTTCGGTTTCGGCCTGATCGCGGTTTTCTTCACGCCGATCATCTACTATTCCTATCCGGTTACGTCGGTCGAGCACATCAAGCTGTTCACCTGGCTCATGCGTTACGGCGGCAGCCTCGCGGCGCTGCCGCTGAGTCTCGCGCTGCTGCACGGGTTGTGGCGCGCGGAAAAGACCGTGGGCGACGGCCAGCCGCTGCGTGCGGCGCTGATCGCCTCGATGATCCTGTTCGGCGCCGGTGGCGCGATCGGTTTCCTGATCAGCGGCACCAACGTCACGATCCCGGCGCATTATCACGGCAACATCGTCGGCGTGACGCTCGCGTTCATGGGACTGACGTACCATCTCCTCCCGCGGCTCGGTTTTCGCGCGCCGGAGCTGAAGCCGGCGCGGCTCCAGCCCTGGCTCTACGGCGGCGGCCAGATGCTGCACGTGCTCGGGCTGGTGATCTCGGGCGGCTACGGCGTGCAGCGCAAGGTCGCGGGCGCGGAACAGGCGCTCGACAGCGCCGGTCGCATCGCCGGCATGGGCCTGATGGGACTGGGCGGCCTGATCTCCATCGTCGGCGGGTTTCTGTTCATCTACGTCTGCTATCGCGCCATGCGCCCGCCAGTTCGCCGCTAAACCTGGAAAAACCGGTCCCGCCCGTTTTCGCGCCCCGCGCTTCTCTCCCGGGCGGGATAGGCATGCTATCTCCGTCGGCCAGGCCGTCATATTCATCCGCGGTTGATTTAGATCATTCACATGCGCGGCATATTTCCTAAATATGACCGTCTCGCGAAATCATTCCCGACTGATGGAGACGGTTCATGAGCAAAAAAACGCACGATACCCCCATGCTGGACCAGCTCGAAAGCGGTCCTTGGCCCAGTTTCGTTACCGGCCTCAAGCGTCTGGCGAAAGACAAGGAAATGGTGGTAGACCTGCTCGGGCAGCTCGAGCATTCCTACCAGACGCGCAAAGGCTACTGGAAGGGCGGCACCGCGAGCGTGATCGGTTATGGCGGCGGCGTGATCCCACGCTTTTCCGAGATCGCTGACAAGTTTCCCGAGTCTGCCGAGTTTCACACGCTGCGCATCATGCCGCCGCCGGGGATGCACTATGACACCGCCATCCTGCGGAAGTTTTGCGATATCTGGGAGAAACACGGTTCCGGACTGATTGCGCTGCACGGGCAGAGCGGCGACATCATGCTCCAGGGTTGCACCACGGAAAACATCCAGGCCGCGTTCGACGAAGTCAACGAACTCGGCTTCGACATGGGCGGCGCCGGTCCGGCGGTGCGCACTTCCATGTCCTGCGTCGGGCACGCGCGCTGCGAGCACTCCTGCTACGACGAAGGCCGCGCGCACCGCGAGGTGCTGAACAATTTCATCGACGACATCCACCGGCCGGCGCTGCCGTACAAGTTCAAGTTCAAGTTCTCCGGCTGCGCCAACGACTGCATGAACTCGATCCAGCGCTCCGACATGGCCGTGATCGGCACTTGGCGCGACGACATCCAGGTGAACCAGGCGGAGGTCAGGAATTTCGTCAAAAAAAGGGGCCGCGAATACGTGATCGACAACGTTGTTACGCGCTGTCCGACCAAGGCCATCAAGCTCAAGAGCGACGACAGCCTTGAAATCGACAACCGCAACTGTGTCAAGTGCATGCACTGCATCAACGTCATGACCCGGGCGCTGTCGCCTGGCCGGGACCGCGGCGTCACCATCCTCGCCGGCGGCAAGCGCACGCTCAAGATCGGCGACCTCATGGGTACCGTGATCGTGCCGTTCATGAAACTGGAAACGGACGAGGATTTCGTGAAGCTGGTCGAGCTCAGCCGCAATATCATGGAATTCTGGGCCGAGAACGGCCTGGAGCACGAACGCTGCGGCGAGATGATCGAGCGCATCGGTCTCAATAACCTGCTGGAAGGTCTCAGCCTCGAAGTGGATCCCAACATGGTGAATTACCCGCGCACCAATCCGTATGTACGCATGGACGGCTGGGACGACGAGGTGGCGCGTTTGAAGCAGGTCAAGGCTGGGTAAGAAATCTCATTGCAGAGGCGCGAAGTACGCAAGGGAAATCAAATTTAATTAATTTTTTTAATTTTAACTTTGCGCTCTTTGCGGTGAATAACAGAATTTAGAGATTGAACGGAGGTTATTCCATGTCCACACAACCACGCATGCCCATCGAGTCCGGTACGCCGGACCATTTCCAGTACATGCATCCGACCCTGCGGCGCAACTACGGCCAGTGGGCCTGGCACGAGCGCCCGCGTCCCGGTGTGCTGCACCACGTGTCACACACCGGCGACCAGGTGTGGACCGTGCGCGCCGGCACGCAGCGGCAGATGGACGTCGGGACCATTCGCAAACTCTGCGACATCGCCGACAAATACGCCGACGGCTACGTGCGCTTCACCATCCGTTCCAACATCGAGTTCATGGTCGCGGACGAAAAGAAGGTGAAGCCGCTGATCGCGGCGCTCGAGAAAGAAGGTTTCCCGATCGGCGGTACCGGCAATTCCGTGTCCATGATTTCGCATACCCAGGGGTGGCTGCACTGCGACATCCCCGGCACCGACGCCTCGGGTGTCGTCAAGTCGCTGATGGACGAATTGCATCAGGAGTTCGTCAGCGAGGACATGCCGAACCGGGTCAAGATCACGACCTCCTGCTGCCAGATCAACTGCGGCGGCCAGGGCGACATCGCCATCAACATCCAGCACACCAAGCCGCCCAAGATCAATCACGATCTCGTCGCCAACGTGTGCGAGCGCCCGAGCGTGGTGGCGCGCTGCCCGGTGGCGGCGATCCGCCCGGCCATGGTCAACGGCCGGCCGTCGCTGGAAGTGGACGAGAAGAAGTGCGTCTGCTGCGGCGCCTGTTATCCGCCGTGCCCGCCGATGCAGATCAACGATCCGGAGCACTCCAAGATCGCCATCTGGGTCGGCGGCAAGAACGCCAACGCACGCAGCAAACCCATGTTCCACAAACTCGTGGCCGCGGGCGTGCCGAACAACCCGCCGCGCTGGCCGGAGGCCGCCGCGATCGTGAAGAAGATACTCCGGGTGTACAAGGAAGACGCGCACGACTGGGAGCGCATGGGCGAGTGGGTCGAGCGCATCGGCTGGCCGCGGTTCTTCCAGCTGACCGAGCTGCCGTTCACTAAGTATCACCTCGACAACTGGCGCGGCTCGCGCGCGAGCCTCAACGCCTCGACGCACATCCGGTTCTGAATGCGGAATGCGGAACTCGGAGCGCGGAATCTTGCTTCATTCCGCATTCCCCATTCCGCACTCCGCATTAGCGCAGCAGGCGGCTGATCAGCTGGAACGACACCAGCGCCAGCACCAGGATGATGACGAAGAAGATGACCGAGCGGTTTTCGAAACGGGCGCCGCGCGCCGTCTCGATGCGATCCAGGATCCAGTCGGAGAAGAAGTAAAGCCCGATTCCCACGAGCGTGAAATAAACCATTTCCACTGTTTTGTGCCTTTGATTAACCGTCGTGCCGCGACATTCTATCGTGTCCCGGTCCGTCGGGATTGACAGAAGTCAAAGCCCTAGTAATCTGCCTGTATCAGGATGAGCAGGAAATTCCAGGGCCATGCATCGATCCCGTCTCGTGAATCCTTCGTGACTGTCCTCGCTCCCGCGTTGCGCCGGTTCGCGTTGTTCCTGTTGCTGGGAATGACCGTGGCGGCGCACGCCCAAACAATTGACGAGCTCTATCCGACGGTACGGGATTTCTTCCCGCAGGCCGACCGTTTCGGCGCCCTCGAAGGCAAACCGCCGGCCGCGGGCATCTACCAGGGCGAACGCCTGCTCGGTTACGCCTATCTGACGAGCGACGTCGTCCGCATCCCGGCCTATTCCGGGCATCCGATCAACACGCTGGTTGGCTTCGATCTGCAGGGGCGCATCGTCGGCCTGCGTATCGTCGAACATCAGGAACCGATCCTGCTGGTGGGCATATCCGAGGAGCGGTTGCATCGCTTCGTCAGCCAGTACCAGGGCAAGTCGGTTTTCGACCATGTCGTGATCGGCGCCGGCGGCGAGGGTGACGTCGCCATCGACACCATCTCCGGAGCCACGATCACGGTGATGGTCGAAAACGCCACGCTCATGCGCTCGGTGCGGAGCGTGGCCGAGTCCCGTGGGCTCACGCCGCCGCCCGCCACGGTGATCAAGACGACCGACATCTCCAGCAAGGAACAACCGGCGGCGAGCGCCACCCCGGCCGCCGAGAAATCCGTGCCAGCGTCCACGGTTGAAACGCCCGCGAAACCGGCGTCAAAAATTGTCCCGGCGATGAAACCGAAGACAGGCACGACCGTCTCGGTTCACGACGAACCGATATGGAAAGGCGTCTGGCGCAAGCGTGTCTTCCAGATCGCGGTGCTGGTCGCCGGCCTCGCGTTTCTGACCCTGGTGCTGGTATTCCAGGACTGGTTGGCGAAACGCCCGCGGCTGCTGGTGTACGTGCGCGACGGTTTCCTGCTGTTCACGATTTTTTTCATCGGCTGGTATTCGCTGGCGCAGCTTTCCGTGGTCAACGTGCTGACCTTCGCCCAGGCGGTGATGCACAACTTCCAGTGGGAAGGGTTCCTCATCGATCCGATGATGTTCATCCTGTGGTCGTTCGTGGCGGTGACGCTGTTGCTGTGGGGGCGCGGCATCTATTGCGGCTGGCTGTGTCCGTTCGGCGCGCTGCAGGAACTGACGCAGCAGATCGCGCGCAAGTTCAACGTGCGCCAGTTCGAATTTCCCGAGATGGTGCACGAGCGCCTGTGGGCGCTGAAGTACATCATCCTGCTCGGATTGTTCGGCGTTTCGCTGCAATCGCTGGCACAGGCCGAACGCCTGGCCGAGATCGAGCCGTTCAAGACCGCCATCACGCTGCGTTTTCAGCGCGAATGGGGTTACGTCATTTTCGCCGCCGGCCTGATCCTGGTCTCGGCCATCAATCGCAAGTTTTACTGCAAATATCTCTGTCCGCTCGGCGCGGCGCTTACCATTCCCGGCAAGTTCCGCATTTTCGACTGGTTGCGGCGGCACCGCGAGTGCGGCCGTCCGTGCCAGGTGTGCGCGGTCGAGTGCGAGGTGCAGGCGATCCGCAAGAACGGCGAGATCAACGCCAACGAGTGCCACTACTGTCTCGATTGCCAGGTGACTTACTGGAACGACCGCAAATGCCCGCCGGAAGTCGAGCGGCGCAAGCGCCGGGAGCGCGCGCCAAGAGCGATGGAACTGGTACGACAAATGGAATCGCAGATGGGCGCATCGGGCATTGGAGACGTGAGCAGTTCCTGCGAAGGCTGCCCGGGACGCGAGCGGTGAGTACACGCCGTCGCGTCTAAAACCCCCTGAACCCAAGCCGCTGAATCCATTTTCATTTGACTCATATCAAGTGTGGCTATTTTTGACCCATATCAAGGTGTGGCCGCCATCGCGTCTTTACATTGTGCCCAGCACATCTATTCAACACTTTTTCAACTTTGACGCGGGAGGAACGCGATATGAAGTACAAACACGCAGCACTTGCCGCCGGTCTGTTAGCAGCGACCGCGCTATCCTTCACTGGCTTTGCAGGGGCTGAGGAGAAGCCTTCCGGCCACCCGGGAACACCGGAGACGGAAATGCGCTACAAGGGCGCGCCGGTGCCGATCAAACCCGAGGAGGCCGAAACCATCGTGTCTCCGAAGGCGCCGGCGGTGACGGAGGCGGAGTTCACGCGCGCCAAGCAGATTTATTTCGAGCGCTGCGCCGGCTGTCACGGCGTGCTGCGCAAGGGCGCGACCGGCAAACCGCTGACGCCCGACATCACGCTCAAGAAGGGCACCGATTATCTGAAGGTGTTCATCAATTACGGTTCGCCCGCGGGTATGCCCAACTGGGGCACCTCCGGTGTGCTCAGCGACCAGGACGTGGATCTGATGGCGCGCTTCCTGCAACACGAGCCGCCGCAGCCGCCCGAGTTCGGCATGAAGGAAATGAAGGCATCATGGAAGGTGCTCGTGCCGCCCGCAGAACGTCCGAAGAAGAAGATGAACAACATCAACCTGGACAATATCTTCTCGGTGACGCTGCGTGACGCGGGACAGGTCGCGCTGATCGACGGCGACACCAAGAAGATCGTCAGCGTGATCGATACCGGGTACGCGGTGCACATCTCACGCATGTCCAATTCGGGCCGCTATCTGTACGTGATCGGTCGCGACGCGCAGATCAACCTGATCGACCTGTGGATGGAAAAGCCCAGCAATGTCGCCGTGATCAAGGTGGGCCTTGAAGCGCGTTCGGTCGAAACCTCCAAGTACAAAGGCTACGAGGATACCTACGCGATTGCCGGGTCATACTGGCCACCGCAATACACGATCATGAAGGGCGATACGCTCGAGCCGCTCAGGATCGTCGCCACCCGCGGCTTCACGGTGGATACACAGGAATATCATCCTGAGCCGCGCGTAGCCTCGATCGTGGCTTCGCACTTCCATCCCGAATTCGTGGTGAACGTGAAGGAGACCGGCCATACGCTGATGGTGGATTACTCCGACATCAACAATCTCAAGGTGACTGACATCGGCACTGAGCGTTTCCTGCATGACGGCGGTTTTGATTCGACCAAGCGTTACTTCATGGTGGCGGCCAACCAGCGCAATAAAATCGCCGTCGTTGATTCCAAGAACGACAAGCTCGTGAAACTGGTCGATGTCGGCAAGATCCCACACCCGGGTCGCGGCGCGAACTTCATCGATCCGAAATACGGTCCGGTGTGGGCCACGGGGCATCTGGGCGATGACACTATCGCCTTGATCGGCACCGACCCGGCAGATCCCGCGACACACCATCAGGGGCATCCACAGTACGCCTGGAAAGTGGTACGTTCACTCAAGGGCCAGGGCGGTGGATCTCTGTTCATCAAGACCCATCCCAAGTCCAGGAACCTGTGGGTGGACACCGCGCTCAATCCGAACGCCGAGATCAGCCAGTCGACGGCCGTGTACGACATCAATCATCTCGACAAGCCGTTTGAAGTGGTTAAGATCGCCGAAATGGCCGGTCTGGGCGAGGGCCCGAAGCGCGTGGTGCAGCCGGAGTACAACAACAAGGGCGACGAGGTCTGGTTCTCGGTGTGGAACGGCAAGACCCAGGAGTCGGCCATCGTGGTGCTCGACGACAAGACGCGCAAGCTCAAGACCGTGATCAAGGACAAGCGCCTGATCACGCCGACGGGCAAGTTCAACGTCCACAACACGCAGCACGACGTCTACTAGTTCATCAGCGGAAGGGGGGCGGGAGAATTCTCCCGCCCCGTTTTACCGGGAGAGCAGGTTCGCATGCGCAGGCCCAGGCATAAGACCGGCATCATTCTCGCGGCGCTCGGCGCGCTGTGGGCGTTTCCGGTTTACGCCGATATCCCCGCCGCCAGGCAGGCCGAGCTCCGGCACCTTCTCGACCAGGATTGCGGTTCGTGTCATGGGCTGACGCGCCAGGGCGGTCTCGGTCCGGCGCTCACCAGACAGGCGCTCGCCGGCAAGCCCGCGATCATGCTGCGCGAGGTGATCCTCAACGGCCGTCCGGGCACGCCGATGCCGCCGTGGAAAAGTTTCCTGAACGAGCAGGAAGCGGAGTGGCTGGTGCGGGTGCTGCTGGGTTGTGCCGGCAGTGACGACTGTCGCGCGCAACAGGACGCCGGGAGCGGCCAGGGCAGGACCGATGCGCACTGAACGTTTGTTTTCTTCCCTCAATATTCTTCTGAGCCTGGCCGGCGCGGTGCTGGCGTCGGCCTGCGCTTCACCGCGCGGCACGGGCGATCTGGGCATCATCGTCGAACGCGCCAGCGGCAGCGTGCAGGTGATCGAAACCACCCGGCATACGCGCCTCGCCGGGGTGCCGGGTCTCGGCGACCTGTCGCACGCTTCGGCGGTGTATTCGCGCGACGCGCGTTATGCCTACGTCTTCGGGCGCGACGGCGGATTGACCAAGGTCGACCTGCTGGCCGGACGCATCGACAAGCGTGTGGTGCAGGCGGGCAACGCCATCGGCGGCGCCATCTCGCAGGACGGGCGCCTGATTGCGGTTTCCAATTACGAACCGGGCGGCGTGAAGGTGTTCGACGCCGGCACGCTCGAGCTGCTGGCCGACATTCCCGCCGGAACGGGCGACAGCAACCGCCGCTCCAAGGTGGTGGGACTGGTGGACGCGCCGGGCAACCGTTTCGTGTTTTCGCTCTACGATGCCGGCGAGATCTGGGTCGCGGATATGCACGATCCGCGCCGGCCGCGGGTGCAGAAATTTTCCAACGTCGGCAAGCAGCCCTACGACGGCACGGTCACGCCCGACGGGCGCTATTACATTGCCGGTCTTTTCGGCGAGGACGGCCTGGCGCTGCTCGACCTGTGGCAGACGGAAAAAGGCGTGCAGCGCGTGCTGGAAGGTTACGGTCGCGGGCAACAGCCGTTGCCGGTGTTCAAGATGCCGCACATGGACTACTGGGCGCAGGCGAACGACATCGCCTATGTGCCGGCGGTCGGGCGGCACGAAGTGCTGATCATCGACCAGAAGAACTGGAAGGAAGCCGGTCGTATCACCGTTGCCGGTCAGCCGGTGTTCGTGATCGCGCGTCCGGACGGGCGCCAGCTGTGGGTGAACTTCGCGCCCCCGGACAACGATACCGTGCAGGTCATCGACACCCTGTCGCTCAAGATCGTTCGCACGCTCAAGCCCGGAAAAGCGGTGTTGCACATGGAATTTACTCCGCGCGGCGAGCAGGTGTGGCTGTCGGTGCGCGACGAGGATCGCGTGGACGTGTACGACACCGAGACGATCGAGCGCGTCGCCTCCCTGCCCGCGGACAAGCCGAGCGGGATATTCTTTAGTTCACGCGCGCACAGGATCGGGCAATGAGACCGGAACTGACCGAACTCGACCGCCGGCTGCTGAATGATTTCCAGCAGGATTTTCCGCTATCGCCCACGCCATACGCCGACATCGCGCGCGACCTGAGCGTGACCGAGGCGGAAGTGCTGGCGCGGCTCGCGGCGCTCAGGAACGATGGGGCTGTCAGCCGCGTCGGCGCCGTGGTGCGGCCGAACACGATCGGCGTGAGCACGCTCGCGGCCATGGCGGTGCCGCCGGAACAGCTCGAGTCGGTGGCCGCGCTGGTCAACGGCTATACCGAGGTGAATCACAACTACGAGCGCGAGCACCGGCTGAATTTGTGGTTCGTGGCCACGGCGCCGGACGCGGCGCGCCTGCAGTCGGTGCTGGACGAGATCGCGGTGCGCGCCGGCCACGAGGTGCTGTCGTTTCCGCTCGTCGAGGATTATCACATTGACCTGGGGTTCGACCTGAGAATATGAGAACCGGCAAAGCGGGTAAAGAATGGAACTGAGCGTCGTCAAGCATTCCGTGGTAACGCCACAACGGCCATTCGTGGATGAGACCGACCGGCGCCTGCTGGCGGCGATCCAGCACGGTTTGCCGTTGACATCGCGCCCCTATGCCGAGATCGCGGCGCGTCTCGGCCTGTCCGAGGAACAGGTGGTGGCGCGGCTCGCGCAGCTGAAGACGAGCGGCGTGATCCGTCGCTTCGGCGTGGTGGTGCGTCACCACGAACTCGGTTACTCCGCGAACGCCATGGTGGTATGGGACGTGCCGGACGAGCAGGTGACCGAACTGGGGCGTTGCCTCGCCGGTTTCGATTTCATCACGCTGTGCTATCGCCGCCCGCGGCGGCTGCCGCAGTGGCGCTACAACCTCTACTGCATGATCCACGGCCAGAGCCGCGACGAGGTGCTGGCGCACCTCGAATGGATGGTGAACCACTGCGGTTTGCAGGCGTTGTCGCACGAAGTGCTGTTCAGCCGCCGCCGCTTCAAGCAGCGCGGCGCCGTTTACACCTCGGGAAGACGGGGGCGTTGATGGACAGCGTGGACCGCGCCATCGTCAATCACCTGCAGGGCGGGTTTCCGGTCTGCGAGCGGCCTTATGCCGAGGCCGCCGCCGGACTGGGGCTGGGCGAGGACGAGCTGATCCGCCGCGTCGAGGCGCTGCTCGCCGCCGGCACGCTGACCCGCTTCGGGCCGATGTACCATGCCGAGCGCCTCGGCGGCGCGCTGACGCTGGCGGCGATGAAAATTCCGTCGCCGGACTTCGAGCGCGTGGCCGTGATCGTCAACGGTTTCCCCGAGGTCGCGCACAATTACGCGCGCGAGCACGTGCTCAATATGTGGTTTGTGCTCGCGACCGAGCAGCCGTCGCGTATCGCCGAAGTCATCGGCGAGATCGAGCAGGCCACCGGCTACAAGGTATACAACATGCCCAAGCTGGAGGAATTCTTCGTCGGGCTGAGGTTCGAGGCATGAGCAACGCCGCCGCCATCCGCCACGAACCGGACGAGCCCGCGACGGTCATCGACGCGACCGACCGCCGCCTCATCCAGGCGACGCAGGAAGGATTGCCGCGCGTCTCCCGCCCGTATCACGCCATCGCCGACCAGCTGGGTATCGGCGCCGACGAAGTGATGACGCGCCTGCGGCGCATGCTCGATGCCGGCATCATCCGCCGCATCGGCGCGGTGCCGAACCATTATGCTCTCGGCTACCAGGCCAACGGCATGTCGGTGTGGGACGTGTCGGACGAGCGCGTGCGCGAGCTGGGACAGAAAATTGGCGAGCTCGATTTCGTCAGCCACTGTTACCACCGCCCGCGCCATCCGCCGGACTGGCCGTACAATCTGTTCGCCATGGTGCACGGGCGCGATCGCGCCGAAGTCGAGGCCAAGGTGACGCAGATCGCGAAGCTGCTGGGCGCCGCTGACCGCGGCCACACGGTGTTGTACAGCACGCGCATCCTCAAGAAAACCGGCCTGCGGCTCGGGAGCTGAACATGTTCCGCATTTCCCAGTACATGCAGGAGATCAAAAATCCGACGCCGCTGGGGACGAAGCGCAATCCGCTCGGGCCCGTCGTCATCTGGAACCTGATCCGCCGCTGCAACCTGACTTGCAAGCACTGTTATTCGATCTCGGCCGACACCGATTTCCCCGGCGAGTTGTCGACCGCGGATGTGTACAAGGTCATGGACGATCTCAGGGGCTTTCATGTGCCGGTGCTGATTCTCTCCGGCGGCGAGCCGCTGATGCGACCGGACATCTTCGACATCTCGCGCCGCGCGAAGGAGATGGGCTTCTACGTCGGCCTGTCCACCAACGGCACGCTGATCAACGAATCCAACATCGAACGCATTGCGGAAATCGGCTACGACTACGTCGGCATCAGCATCGACGGCCTGCGTGCCACCCATGACCGTTTCCGCCGCCTCGAGGGCGCGTACGACGCCTCGATGAAGGCGATCCGCCTGTGCCACCAGAAGGGCATCAAGGTCGGCATGCGCTTCACCATGACCCAGGACAACGCCGGTGAACTGCCCGAACTGCTCAGGCTCATGGAGGACGAGGGCATCGACAAGTTCTATCTCTCGCACCTCAACTACGCCGGCCGCGGCAATATCAACCGCAAGGACGACGTAATCCTGAAGACGACGCGCTGGGCCATGGACCTGCTGTTCGACAAATGCTGGGAGTACACGCAGCGCGGCCTGCACAAGGAGTTCGTCACCGGCAACAACGACGCGGACGGGGTTTATCTGCTGTTCTGGGTGCGCAAGCACTTCCCGCATCTCGAAGAGCACCTGCGCGCGAAACTCGCGCAGTGGGGCGGCAATTCCTCGGGCGTGAACATCGCCAATATCGACAATCTCGGCAACGTCCATCCCGATACCTTCTGGTGGCATTACACGCTCGGTAACGTGAAGGACCGGCCGTTCTCGCAGATCTGGCAGGACGTTTCCGATCCGCTCATGGCCGGGCTCAAGGCCAGCCCGCGCGCGATCAAGGGCCGCTGCGGCGCCTGCCGGTATTTCGACATCTGCGGCGGCAACACGCGCGTGCGCGCGCACCAGCTCACCAACGATCCCTGGGCCGAGGATCCGGCGTGTTATCTCACCGATGACGAAATCGGTGTCGCGGGTCGTGGCGAGCGTTTGCAGAATCGCCCCTACTCCCGCATCCCTGTCACGGCAGCCAAATAACCGTCGAATCGAGTCGAGCTTTCTGACAGAATCGCGCCACGCCTTTCGGCCCGACCCATGCGAAATCCATTGATCTCCCTCTTGTTTCTGGCCTTGCTGAGTTTCAGCGTGCTGGCCGCCGAAGACATTCCGGCGGAAAAACTTTTCACCGAACACTGCGCCTCCTGTCACGGCCCGGATCGCTTCGGGATAACCGGCCCGGCGCTGCTGCCGGAGAATCTCGGGCGGCTCAAACGCGACGAGGCACAGACCGTGATCAGGGGAGGCCGGGCGTTGACGCAAATGCCGCCGTTCCGCGACAAGCTTTCCGACGCGCAGATCAAGGGTCTCGCGGATTTCATCTATACAGCGCCGGCGCAGGCGCCGCGCTGGGAACTGGCGGACATCCGCGCTTCGCAGGTGATCCACAACAAGCCCGGCACGCTCGGCGGCAAACCGGTGTTCAAGGCCGACCCGCTCAACCTGTTCATCGTGGTCGAGATCGGCGATCATCACGCGACGCTGCTCGACGGCGATCGTTTCGAGCCGATCCTGCGCTTTCCCACGCGCTTCGCCCTGCACGGTGGGCCGAAGTTCTCGCCCGACGGCCGCTTCGTCTATTTCGGTTCGCGCGACGGCTGGGTGAGCAAGTTCGACATTTACAATCTGAAATACGTCGCCGAGATCCGCGCCGGCATCAACATGCGCAACATCGCCGTCTCCAGCGACGGCCGTTTCGTGATCGCGGGCAATTACCTGCCGCACACGCTGGTGCTGCTGGATGCGACCGATCTCACGCCGCTCAAGATCATCCCGGTGCGGGACGACGCCGGCAAGAGCTCGCGCGTGAGCGCGGTCTACGACGCCGCGCCGCGCAAGAGCTTCATCGCCGCGCTCAAGGACATCCCCGAAGTCTGGGAGATTCCCTACGACGACAAGGCCGAGCCGATCTACCCGGGACTGGTGCACGACTACCGCATGGGCGAGGCGCTCGCCGCCAAGGGGCCGTTCCCGGTGCGGCGCATCCGTCTCGACGATTATCTCGATGATTTTTTCTTCGATCAATCCTATGAGCATCTGATCGGCGCGGCGCGCAACGGCAAGAACGGACAGGTGGTGAACCTGATCGTCGGGCGCAAGATCGCCGACGTGGAGCTGCCCGGCCTGCCGCACCTGGGCTCGGGCATCACCTGGGATTACAAGGGAACCACGGTGCTCGCGACGCCCAACCTGAAGGACGGGATGGTCACGATCATCGACATGAAGAACTGGAAGACCCTGAAGCACATCAAGACCCTGGGACCCGGGTTTTTCCTGCGCTCGCACGAGAACACGCCCTATGCCTGGACCGATTCCTCGTTCAGTCCGGACAAGGATGCGATCCAGATCATCGACAAGGAAAAGCTCGAGATCGTCAAAACCCTCAAGCCCGAGCCGGGCAAGACCGCGGCGCACGTGGAATTCACGCGCGACGGGAAATACGCGCTGGTGAGTGTCTGGGAAATGGACGGCGCGCTGGTGGTTTACGACGCCGCCACGTTCAAGGAGATCAAGCGCCTGCCGATGAAAAAACCGTCCGGCAAATATAACGTGTACAACAAGATCACGCGTTCCGAAGGCACCAGCCACTGACCGGTCCGGCGTTAATCCCGGAAAAATTCCGGGGTTGCAATCCTGCCGGCAATGGCCCAGCATCGCGCCCAATCAATCCGCTTATTCTCATCAGATGAACCCGACCGACGACATCCGCAACGTACTCGAGGAAAAACTGCTCGCCGCGCAGGAAAGCCACATCTCGAGCGACGAACTGCTCGAAGTACTGCTGACCTCGCAGGTATTCATGCCGGTGCAGGACGAGAAGCCGATGGCGCTCAACATCCAGCGTTCGACGCGCGCCCAACCGCTGGCGCTGTCGGCCGAAGACGGGACGCCGATCCTGGTGCTGTTTTCGAGCCCGGAGCGTGCCAAGCCCTTCCTCCAGGATTTTCCCGGTTACGGCGGCGGCATTCTCGAGAGTTTCAAATGGGTGCTCGCGCGCATGGGCACGGGTTACGGGATCGCGCTCAACCCCGGTTCCGAAGTCGGTTTCGACATGGAGCCGGAAACGGTGAACGAGCTGGTCCGGCGCGTGGCGGAAGAGACGTCACCGGACGCGTCATTGGAACGGCTGCAGTAGTTGTTCAGCCCGGCCGCGCAGCGGTCATCACGGACGTTATTTCGTTTAATCCATTCATCCGGCCTGATCATACCAGTGCACCGCGCTCGGGTATTCGCCGGCGGTACGCGAACACGGCGAATTTCCGCCGGATTCAAGCCGAATCTGATTTACATCAAGAACCCGCCGCGCGGACTCCTCTATAAAAGGCGGATTGTTTCAACGCGGAAACGCAATCCACTCGTGTAAACCGAAGGAGATCAGGCAATGTCCGACAGATTATTGATCATGATGCTGAATACCGACCCGCATAATCCGTCGGAACTCGGCGCGCCATTTTTCCAGGCGACGGTGGCGGCGGCCATGGAGTTCGAGGTCGAGGTCGTGCTCAGCGGGCGCGCGGCGGAGCTGGCGGTCAAGGGCGTGGCCGAAAAACTGCACGTGCAGGAAGGCAGCCCGAAAACCGTGTACGACTTCATGAAAGACGCGAACGAGGCCGGCGTCAAATTCAAGATCTGTTCCCCCGCGCTCGATCTGTGGGGCAACGATCTCATTCCCGAGATCAAGGAAACCGTGGGCGGCGCCTACGTAATCAGCCAGGCCATGGATGATGATGTCGTGACGTTCACGTATTAAAAACAGGCGGTGGCCGTCCAATCCCGCACCCGCAGTATCACAATCCGGGCGGGATGCCGGAATTCGTTGCATAATGGAACGTCATGTCAGTTCGTCCGGAGAATCGGCAAGGAGGTGCCCCATGCCAGAAATCCAGGAACGACTGGAAGCGATGTTCGATGAAAGCGGTTTGTTGAAGGATCCGGCGCAATGGAACGAAACGCTGGCGGCGGAAATAGCCCGGCTCGACGGTATCGGCCGGCTCACCGACGAACACTGGGAAGTCATCCGCTCGCTGCGCGAACACTACGCCCGGTTCGGCGTCGCCCCGGCGATGAGCCACATCTGCCGCAGCCACGGCAAGGACAAGCAGTGGATTCACGACCTGTTTCACAGCTGCCTCGGCGCGTGGCGCGTCGCCGGTCTGCCCGACCCGGGTGAAGAGGCCAAGACGTACCTGAGCGGCATGTGAATCGCGGCCGTATCCTGACCGACCTGTTCATGGCGGGAAGAAGGGGCGTGTTCTTGCGGCCGACCGTGACCGCCGGCGATCATCGTGGCGGCGTTTCCTCCCGGGTTTGACTCAGGTCAAGCAAACCGAATATTCGTACGGTATCCTGCCCGAGGTTATATTAATGAACCGGGCCCGGTGCGGTCGCGACGATCGGCGGGAATCCAGGCGCCATCAGCCACGCGAGGACTTATGCCGCAAACAAAAATTCTTCTCGACGAATCCGACATCCCGACCCACTGGTACAACATCGTCGCCGACATGCCGAATCCGCCGTTGCCGCCGCTCGGCCCCGACGGCAAACCGGTCCCGCCGCAGGCGCTGGGCGCGATCTTTCCCGAAGCGCTCATCATGCAGGAGATTTCCGGCGAGCGCTGGATACCGATCCCGGAACCGGTGCGCGAGATTTACCGCCTGTGGCGCCCGAGTCCGTTGTTTCGCGCGCGCCGGCTGGAGCAGGCGCTGGGGACGCCGGCGAGGATTTATTACAAATACGAAGGCGTGAGCCCGGCCGGTTCGCACAAGCCCAACACCGCCGTGCCGCAGGCCTGGTACAACCGGCAGGCCGGCATCAAGCGTCTCACCACTGAAACCGGCGCGGGACAATGGGGCTCGTCGCTCGCGCTCGCGGGACAGATGTTCGGCATCAAGATCCGCGTGTACATGGTGAAGGTGAGCTACGAGCAAAAACCCTTTCGCCGCTCGATGATGCAGACCTGGGGCGCGGAGGTGTTCGCCAGCCCCACCGACATGACCGAATCCGGGCGCAAGATCCTGGCGGCCGACCCGGCCAGCCAGGGTTCGCTCGGCATCGCCATTTCCGAGGCGGTGGAGGAGGCGGCTTCGCGCAAGGATACAAATTACAGTTTGGGTTCCGTTCTCAATCATGTGTTGCTGCACCAGACCGTGATCGGCCTGGAGGCGAAGAAGCAGTTCGAGAAGATCGGCGAGTACCCGGACGTGGTGCTGGCCGCCTGCGGCGGCGGTTCCAATTTCGGCGGCATCGCGTTTCCGTTCTTTGCCGACAAGGCCGCCGGCAAGAAGGTGCGCCTCGTCGCGGTCGAGCCGACGTCGTGCCCGACGCTGACGAAGGGAAAATACGCCTATGATTTCGGCGACGCGGTCGGTCTGACGCCGCTGATGAAGATGTACACGCTCGGCCACGACTTCATGCCACCGGGCATTCACGCCGGCGGACTGCGCTATCACGGCGACTCGCCGCTGGTGTCGCAGCTCTACCACGAGGGGCTGATCGAGGCGGTCGCGGTGCCGCAGCTCGCGACCTTCGAGGCCGGCGTCGCGTTCGCGCGTGCCGAGGGCATCATTCCGGCGCCGGAATCCTGTCATCCGGTGCGCGCCGCCATCGACGAGGCGCTGAGGTGCAAGAAGACCGGCGAACCGAAAACCATCCTGTTCAATCTTTCCGGCCACGGCCACTTCGACATGGCCGCGTACGACAGGTATTTCAGCGGCCAGCTGGAGGACTATGATTATCCCGAGCAGGCGGTGGTGGAAGCGATGAAGCGGCTGCCGAAAGTCGGCTGAGAGCCGGCCGCGCCCACCACGGGATTTTCCCGCCGTTCATACAGGAACCACGCATGGCAAAACTTTTCTCGGAGTTCAGGTTGCGCGAGCTGTCGTTCCGCAACCGCATTTTCGTTTCGCCCATGTGCCAGTATTCGGCGGTCGACGGTGCGCCGAATACCTGGCACCTGGTGCATCTCGGCAGCCGCGCCGTTGGCGGCGCGGCGCTGGTCATGGTCGAGGCCACCGGCGTTTCTCCCGAAAGCCACATCTCTCCCTACGATCTCGGTCTGTGGTCGCCGGCGCAACGCGACGCGTTCCGGCCGATCGTCCAGTTCATCAAGGAGCAGGGAGCGGTGGCGGGAATTCAGCTGGCGCACGCCGGGCGCAAGGCCTCGACCGATGCGCCGTGGTCGGGTGGCGGTCCGCTGGCGGCAGGACGGGGCGACTGGCAACCGCTGGCGCCGAGCGCGATTCCGTTCACGCCCGCGCATGCCATGCCGCGCGCGCTGACCCGGGCGGACATGGACGTGGTCGTGCGGCAGTTCGCCGAAACGACGCAGCGCGCGCGGGACGCGGGCTTCGACGTGGTCGAGGTGCACATGGCGCACGGCTATCTGCTGCACGAGTTTCTTTCGCCGCTCTCCAACCGGCGCACCGACGAATACGGCGGCAGTCTCGAAAACCGCGCACGCCTGCCGCTCGCGGTGGCGCACGCGGTGCGCGAGCTCTGGCCGGCGCACCTGCCGGTGTTCGTGCGCATCTCCGCCAGCGACTGGGCGGACGGCGGCTGGGACCTGGAGCAATCGGTCCGGCTCGCGCGCTGGCTCAAGGAAACCGGCATCGATCTGATCGATTGCTCGAGCGGCGGATTGGTCGCCGACGCACGCATTCCCGCCGCGCCCGGTTTCCAGGTGCCGTTCGCGGCCGCGATCCGCGCCCGGACCGGCATCGCCACCGGCGCGGTGGGTCTCATCACCGAAGCGCATCAGGCGGAACAGATCGTCGCCTCCGGGCAGGCGGATGCGGTGCTGCTGGCACGCGAGTTCCTGCGTGATCCCTACTGGCCGCTGCACGCCGCCCGGCAGCTGAACGTGGAGGCGCCGTGGCCGAAGCAGTATCTGCGCGCCAGGCCGTGAAGCCGGAAGCCGGCGTCGGCTGAACGACATGCCAGGACGCGACCGCGGCAAATATCTTTTTTCCTGGCGCGACGGCAATCGCTTCGAACTGCTGGTCGACGGCCGGAAATTCTTTCCGGCCATGCTCGAGGCCATCGAACAGGCGCACCGTTCGGTGCTGCTGGAAAATTATCTTTTCGAATCGGGCGCGGTCGCGACGCGTTTCATCGACGCGCTGATACGCGCCGCCGCGCGCGGCGTGACGGTGAAGCTGATGCTCGACGATTTCGGCGCGCGCGGGCTCGGACACCGGGACCGGACGCGGCTCGCCGACAGCGGTGTCGAAACGCGATTCTACAATCCGGTCCATTTCCGCAAGTTCCTGCTCAACATGTTCCGCGATCACCGCAAGCTGCTGATCGTGGACGGTGCGACCGCGTTCGTGGGCGGCGCCGGCATCACCGACGATTTCGATCCGCCGCGAAATCCGGGCGCGGCGTGGCGCGAAACCGCGCTGTGCATCCGCGGTCCGGTGCTCGCGGACTGGCAGGAACTGTTCCTGCGTTTCTGGAACCGTCATGCGCCGGTCCCGCTGAAACTCCCGGCACCCGCGTTGCCGGCGGGCGGCGGCATGCGCGGACGCGTCGTCGTGACCGCGCCCCTCATCAGGCAGGACATCAAGCGCTCGGTGTACATCCGTGTGCGCCACGCGCAAACCCGCGCCTGGATCGCGACCGCGTATTTCGTGCCGTCGCGAAAATTCCGCCGCTCGCTCAAGCTGGCGGCGCGGCGCGGTGTCGACGTGCGGCTGCTGCTGCCCGGTCCGCACACCGATCACCCGGCGGTGCGGCATGCCGGGCGGCGGTTTTACACCGGACTGCTGCGCGCCGGCGTGCGCATCTTCGAGTACCAGCCGCGCTTCCTGCATGCGAAAACGATCCTGTGCGACGGCTGGATGTCGCTCGGTTCGAGCAATCTCGATCGCTGGAACCTGCGCTGGAACCTCGAGGCCAACCAGGAGGTGGACGACGCGGCGTTTGCCGAAGCGGTGCGCGCCATGTTCGAGGCGGATTTCGGCGATAGCGTCGAATGCGGCTATGACGTCTGGCGCCGACGTCCGTGGCACCTGCGCCTGCGCGAGCATTTCTGGGGCCGGGTGGACATGTGGCTCGAGAGTCTCGGCCGGCGCAAGGGGTCGCGCTAGCCCGGGTCGGTGGTCCGGCGCGGAAACGGCGGTATACTCTCGGCGTGTCGTCCAGGGTGGGTGGATAACGAACATGTGGCGCGCGATACGGTCGATCGTCGTGGCGGCGATTCTGTTGCCGGTGCCGGCAGCGGCCAACCCGTTCGCCGCGCTGCCGCTGCTGCCTTCCGGCGAAACCACCGTTACCGGAAAAACCGTGTTCGCGCTGGACAACGGCGATTACGTCCAGCCGCATTTCTCACCGGACTCGCGCTATCTCGCGTTCGCGCGCGAAGTGCTGGAAGGTTCCACCGAGCTTACCGAAATCCTGGCGCTCGACCTCAAGACCCTGAAAGTGAAAACGCTGCTCGACGCCAGGGCCTCACGCGAGTTCGCGGTGTATCGCAGTTACGTCGCCGGTTTCGCCTGGAAAGACGCGACCATGTTGCGGGCGAGCATATCGGACGGCGACGTCAACGGCGTCGACCTGATTCTCGACGCCGCCGCCGGCCGGGTAGTGGATAAAAAACCCATCTCGCTGACCGAGGAGGCGTCGGGCGGTCAGCCCGTCGCCACGCCGGAATTCGCCGCGGCGTTCCCGTCCATCCCGCAACCGGTGCTGGACAACGCCCTGGCCAACGGTTACCGGGTCGGCAGCAGGAAATACGTGGTGCAGAAGAATTACTGGAAGCAGGACAACCACATCTGGCTGCTGGATGCGGAAAGCCGGCAGATGAACAGGCTCGTGGAGCTGCCGGAAACGTGGATCTACAGCCTGCGCGGGGCGTTCGCGTCGGGCAACGCGCTGATCCTGTTCGTGGCCTACGGCCAGGAGGCGTACCTGGTGCGCCACCGCGGCGGCAAGCTCGAGCTGCTTTACCGGTTTCCGGTGAAGAGCTACCAGCAGGTGGGCATGCACGTCGAGCGGACTCGCGGCGACCGGACGCTGTTCGAAATCGTCACCGGCCCAGCCTACGAAAAGCGGCAGAATTATTTTTTCGTTTATGACGGAACCGGGCTGAAAAAACTCACGGACGTTTCCGCGATCTACGACCTCGACGTGGACGGCGCCGGCAAGCTCGTCTGTTTTTCGCGATGGCGCAACGACAAGCGCAGCCTGGTGGTCAAGGAGCTGAAGGATTTCCGTTGAGCCAAAGCCGGCTATTCCCGGACGACGATGTTGGCGATAAACTTCCGCCCCCCGTGACCCCGTTCAATTCCTGACCGCTCCGCCATGAAAAAATATTTCGTCATTTCCGCGCTGGGCAAGGACCGCCCCGGCATCGTCAACCAGTTGTCCCGGGCGATCCTCGAGGCCGGATGCAATCTCGAGGACAGTCGCATGACGGTGCTCGGCGGAGAATTCGCCCTGATCCTGATGGTGTCCGGTCACTGGGGGGCGATCACGCGGCTCGAGCGGCAGGTACCGGTGCTGGAACAGAAACTGGAACTTACCATCCTCGCCAGGCACACCGAGCCGCGCGCCGCGGCGCAGGACAAGGTGCCGTACACGGTGGACGTGGTGTCCATGGACCATCCGGGCATCGTGCACGAGATCGCGGAATTCTTCGCCAGCCGCGACATCAACATCGAGGAGATGGGCACCTGGACCTACCCGGCGGCGCACACCGGCACGCCGATGTTCTCGCTCAACATGATCGTGAGTCTGCCGGCCGATGTGCACATCGGCCGGCTGCGCGACGAGTTCACGGGTTTCTGCGACAACCTGAACCTGGACGCCACCATCGAACCAACGCGGCATTGAACGGCTGACCGCTTCCGCTATCCGGCGTTTTTCCTGCGCTTCTCGATCAGCTCGTGCACCAGCGGCGTGCAGATGATTTCCATGGCCAGCAGCATCTTGCCGCCGGGGATGACCATGGTGTTGGGGCGCGACATGTACGAATCCTGAAGGCGCCGCAGCAGGTTCGGAAAGTCGAATTTCCCCGGATCGCGGAACCGGATCACCACCACGCTTTCCGCCAGCGTCGGCACGTCGCGGGCGATGAACGGGTTGGAAGTGTCCACCACCGGGACGCGCTGGAAGTTGATGTCGCTGAGGGAGAACTGCGGCGTGATGTAGTGCGTGTAATCACGCAGTCGCCGCAGGATGGTGTTGGTGACCGCCTCCGGGGACTGTCCCTTGACGCTGGTGTCGCGGTGGATTTTCTGTATCCATTCGAGATTGACCACCGGCGCCACGCCGATCAGCAGGTCCACGTACTGCGCCACGTCCACGCCGTTGTTGCCGTCGTGCGCGTTGCGCCGCTCGATGACGTGGGGATTGTGCGATGGGCTCATCTTGCGCCGCGTCCAGGTGGTCGCGACCACGCCGCCGTGCATGCCCTCGTAGAACAGCACTTCGGTGTCCGCCGGCAGCCGGCGCCATGGCGTGAACGTGCCCACTGGCAGTCCGAACTGCTCCTGCTCACCCTCGGTCACGTAATGCCGCACCTCGCCGGTGCCGCGCTCGGAATATTCCCGGAACAGCGCTTCGAGCCGGTCGAACTGGTTCAGTTCCGGGCCGAAAAGGCTCAGGTCTTTCCCCCGGGCCTGGGCCTCGCGTATCACGCGCTCCGTCTCGTTTCTGTCGTGGCGCAGGAACGCGTTTCCCTCGACGAACGATCCGGCAATGCCTTCACGCCGGAAAATATCGTGGAAGGCATGCCGCACCGTGGTGGTGCCGGCGCCGGAGGAACCGGTCACCGCGACGATGGGAAACTTGCTCGACATGGAACGCGCCCGCGCAATCTGTGAATGCCCCTATCTTTTGGCATTTGCGCGCGGCGGTCAACGGTCTTCGTGCCGGTTTAGAGTGTTTCTCGATCGATACCCGACGGGAATGCCGGACGGCGCGACGCCACCACGCCCGGCGCCGACCGCGGCACCGTCGCCGGGCGTGTTTTCCGGCCGCGGGACCGCCTCCCTCCGGCCTGGCCCCCGGGACAGGTCAGGCGGCGGCGCGCTGGCCGTTTTTCTGTTTCAATTCCCTGCCGTCGAAAGCGACGCTGAAAACGCGTTCGGACTGTTTCCAGACGTCGAGGGTGCGGTTGATTTTCACTTCGTCGCCCTTGTTGAGCACCACCAGGTTCACCGGCGTCCTGGCTTGCGGACCGGTGCCGTTCGCGAGATACCAGCCATTTGCGAGCGCGAAGGTATAAAGCGGCAGATCGTAGAAACTGCGCTGGCCGGGCGGCGCGCAGTGCGCCTCCAGTTTCACCAATGCCTGATCGTCGTCCTCTCCCGTCGCGGGGATCAGCTTGTAGGAAGCGCGGCGCTTGTCTTCGGTTTTCATGTCGAGTGTGTACGAACACTCCATGACGGTGGCGTCGGCGCCGCTTGCCAGGGACGCGTCCACTTCCACGCGCCGGTAATCGTTGGACGACAGTTTCGGATCGCCGACGGGAATGTGAGGATAAGGCTCGCGCAGGAACTTGATGCCGGGAACGACGCCGTTTTCAGTAACGGTAAAACATTTCATGAATGCCTCCTTTGATTACCGGGTGGAAGTCACTGGGCCGAAAAGAGACGGGGAAATTTTTACTTGGTATGAGGCATGCGATCAACCTCCCGCGGGTATTGTCGGACAATCCTTGTGTGATTGTTTTACGACGCTTGCTGAAAACCCGCGGTTGCCCGCGAATATAAAAATCTTTTAATTGAAATTTTCCATCGGCGGCGTAGGGTAATTTGCGCATGGATGTGCATGCTGTCGATGGAAGGAGGCTTACGATGTGCTACGAAACATGGAACGAGAGAAAACAGGTTACGGAGAAGCTGGAGAAAGCACGCAAGGAAGCGGACCGGGCGATCGAGAAGGCACAATCGGCCCGTCCCGAGCGTCGGCCGGAGGCGCCGCCGGAGCCGGCGGTGGAATCCGAGGAAGCCGTCTGAACGCCTGCGGGTATCCGGAAATTCAAAACCCCGCTCTCGCGGGGTTTTGTTTTGCAGCGGTTGGGTTTCGCCGCGGCCGCTTGCCGCGCGGAAACGCGCTAGACGACCACGACCTGGCGCTGGCCCTTGAGCTTGAGGTTCACCAGCGCCTCGTCGGCGCGGCGCAACATCTGCTGCGGTTCCTCGCCGGGCGAATAGAACGTGAGCACACCGCCGAAGCCGGGCAGCGGATAGCTCCGGCCCTTGAAGCTGAAATGCGATTCCTTGGCGCGCTTGCGCACCTTCTCCAGCGCACGCATCGCGTCTTCGCGATCGGTGTTGGGCAGCAGCACCGCGAACTCGTCCTTGTTGTAGCGCGCCACCATGTCGTAGCTGCGGAAGCTGCGCAGGATCTCGTTGGCGTACAAGTTGCGTGCCGCGTCGGCGACTTCCTGGCCCTCGGCATCGTTCACGGTTTCGGGGCTGTCGATGTCGATCAGCGCCAGCGCCAGCGGATCGCCGTGGCGCTTCACGCGCTCGACCTCGGATTCGATCTGACGCACCAGCACGTCGCGCTTCGGCAGGCCGAGCGCCTTCTTCGCGGATTTGTCGCCAGTGCGGGCGCGCTTGCGCGCCTTGTTGAGCTCGGTGCGCAATTGTTCGCGCTCGGCCTCGATCATCTTGAGGTAAGTGTTCGTGTCCGACAACTTGCGCGAGAGCATTTCGCGTTCACGCGCCAGTTCGTCCATGCCGTTCGCCACCATCTGGCGCAGCTGGTCGAGATTCTGCGCCGCGGCCGGAGTGGCCGGGCGGGGCGTATCCGTGGCTTGTTTCGCCGGCGCCGGTTTCGGTTCAGGCGTGCCTGGGTTTTCCATGACCGCGTTCTCCGTGGAAAGGGTTGAACGTTTGGGATGCGGAATGAGCTTCGCCACCGGTTTTGCAGGTGCCACGGCCCGGGGTTCGGGTGCCGGCGGCAACGGTTCGGAAGGTTTCATGCTTTTGACCGGAGCGACATGACCCGGCGGCAGATACAGGGCCAGATGCTGCTGGATGAGCCGCGCCCGGATGCGAATCGGTGAAGGATGGGAAGCGTCCTGAGTGAAGGACAGCAGCAGGTCGTGAAGATGGGCGATGCAGGAACCGTTGACGTAACCGCTTTCGCGGCAGTGCTGGAGGGCGTCGTCGATCAAATGCAGCAACCGGTCGCCGTCCGGATGGCTCCGCAGATGATCCCGGTGCCGCGCCAAAGCGCGCAACAGACCGGGGTCGACGGAAAGATGTTCGCCGACAGCCAATAATGTACTCCTAGGGGGTTCGAGCGTTTTTTAACATCCTTTCTTCAACATAATGTACCTGTTGGCGCAGAAAATAACAATATCTTGTGTATGTCAGCGTGAGGTTACCGCTCTTTCTTGAAGTAGGTCACCAGCCGGTCCACGAGGAGAGGTTTGCCGAATACCGATCCGTAGACCCAGCCCAGCGACGGGACGTCCCAGGTGCGGACCACGGTGAACTTGCCGCCGGCTTCCTCGATGAGAATCCGGGTCGCGGCGAGATCCCAAATGGGATTGCCGTAGTCCACCGCGACGTCGGCCTGACCCGTGACCGCGCAGGCGTGGGCGAAGCAGCTGCGGTAAATGCGGTGGTTCGGGTGTGCCCGGGCCAGCGTGTCGAACAGGCGCCCGTCGTCGCGGTGCTTGATGAAGTTGGCGCGCGCCGGGAGCATCACGCGCTCGCTGCCGTCGATGGCGTCGGGGTCGAGATCGGTGAGCGTTACGTGCCGGCCGTTGTGGTACGCGCCCAGACCGAACGCGGCACTCACGCGCATGTCCAGCGCCGGATGGTCGAGCAGGCCCACCACCGGCTCGCCGCGATAGTGCAGCGCAAGAATGCTGCCGAAGGTCGGCAGGCGCTGCACGAAGTCCTCGGTGCCGTCGATCGGGTCCATGATCCATTGGAACGGCGCGTCGGGATTCGTCGGCGGGTATTCCTCGCCGAGCACGCCATGCCCGGGAAAATGCCGGCGAATCAGTTCGCGTAGATATTCCTCCACGCGCAGGTCGGCGCTGGTGACGAAGCTTCTGTCAGGTTTGCGTCGCACCTCGAATCCGCCCGTCAGCAGCGACAGGATCAGCGAGCGCGCCGAGGTGGAGAACTCCAGCGCCTTGCTGAAGTAGCGCTCGATGTCACGCGCCGGGATTTCGTTGCGGATGTCCATGTGTTTATTTCCTCACCCATTCCTTGCCGAGCTTCATGTATTGTTTCTTCACCGCCGCCCAAGCGACCTTGTGTGCCACGACTTCACGGTCCTCGCGATGTGCGTATTCGTCCCAGGCGTTGTTGAACGCGGCGAGATAGATTTCCTGCGCGTGCGTCGGCAGGTGGCTTCTCACCGACGCCGGCAGATCGGAGATGTAGGTGTAAGGCATAAGTGGTTTTCCTTCATCCCGCGCGGGCGGGATCGCAAAAGCCAACGCGCCCTGGCTCACTCCTCCTCGCACTTCTTGCACCGCAACGCCTGCCCCAGACGCTGTGCGCGGCCCTCGGCCGTCATCACCCACGGGCGGCTGGTCCAAGGCGGGTCATGCCGTACATGCTGGGCGTGGCCGCATTCCAGATCCGCCACCCAGTCGCCATGCTCGTCCTGATGAAAACCGGTGATCTTGCGCGGCATGGTCCGGGCGTCACACCAGCAGGCGCTTGCGCGTCAGCCGCACCGCGATCAGGTAGCCCGCGATCCCGTATCCCGCCAGGACCGCCAGATGCAGCAGCACGTTGTCGAGCGGCAACCCCGCCACCAGCGGGCGGATCAGGTCCACCGCATGTGCCAGCGGCAGCAGCTGCACAATGGACTGCAAGACCACGGGCAACGAGGTGACCGGATAGAACACGCCCGAGAGGATGAACATCGGCGTCAGCACGATCGTGACGTAATAATTGAAAAAGTCATAGCCCGGCGCGAGCGCAGTCATGATGAGCCCGAGGCCCGAGAAACACAGCCCGACGAGAAACAGCACCGGCGGCACCCACACCGCGTGCCAGGTGTGCACCGCGCCGAGCAGCGCCGCCACGATCAGGATCGCCGAGCCGCTGATGACGCACTTGGTCGCGCACCACAGCATCTCGCCGGCGAGAATGTCCTGTACTTCGAGCGGTGTGGCGAGGATCGCCTCGTAGGTCTTCTGCGGGATCATGCGCGTGTATACCGAGAACATCGCCTCGAAGCTCGCCGTGTTCATCGATGACGACGCGAGGATGCCGGAGGCGAGGAAGGTGAGATAGGGCATGTGCATCATCTCGCCGATGAACAGCCCGAGCCCGTAGCCGAGACCGAGCAGGTACAGGAACGGCTCGCCGAAGTTGATGAAGATGCTGGGCAGCATGAGTTTGCGCCACACCAGCGTGTTGCGCCGCCACACCGCGAACGCGGCTCCCTGAAAGCGCGGAAGAAAAAGATTTGCCATGGTCAGTCGCGCAACTCCCGCCCGGTGAGCTTCAGGAACACGTCCTCGAGATTCGCCGGCCGGTGCAGGAATGTCAGCCCGGCCATGCCTTCCAGCTGCTTGACCACGGCGCGCGCGTCGCGCGTGTAGTAATAATAGGTATCGCCCACCGCCTCGAAGCGCCCCTCGCCGGCGGCCGCCAGCGCCTGGCGCGCAAGCTTTTCCTCGCCACGCACTTCGATCACCTCCGGTTCCGCGTGCTTCCTGATCAGCGATGCCGGCGTGCCTTGTTCCAGAATCCGGCCCTGGTCCATGATGATCAGCTCGTCACACAGGCGCTCGGCCTCCTCCATGTAGTGGGTGGTGAGCAGCAGCGTCTTGCCGGCTTGGCGCAGGTCGCGCAACCGGCCCCAGATCATGTGCCGCACCTGCGGGTCGAGCCCGGTGGTCGGCTCGTCCAGCACCACCAGCTCGGGATCGTTGATCAGTGCCCGCGCGATCGTCAGCCGCCGCTTCATGCCGCCGGACAGCGTCGCGATGCGCGCGTCAGCGCGGTCGGTGAGGTCGACGAATTCCAGCAACTCGCGGATGCGCGCATCCAGCGTCGCTGCCGGGATGCCGAAGTAGCGGCCGTAAACGCGAAGGTTTTCCGCGACGGTGAAATCGGGATCGAGGTTGTCCGCCTGCGGCACGATGCCGGTACGGGCCCGAACCGTACGGCCCGCCTGCGGGATCGGCAGCCCGAAGACGCGGATCTCGCCGCCGTTCACCGGCGACTGCCCGAGCAGCAGCCGCAGCGTGGTGGTCTTGCCCGCGCCGTTCGGCCCGAGCAGGCCGAAGCAGCGCCCGGTCGGGACGTTTAAATCGATGCCGCGCACGACCTCACGGCTGTCGTAACGCTTGATCAGTCTTTTGATTTCCACCACGGTTTGCATAGGGACGGTACTTTACCGGCTCGCCGGGGAGGCGGCCAGCACATCTCCTGAATTCAAACACAGGCCGCGCCATTGATCCGGACACCGGTTCCGCTGGTCCGCATTGTCTTGGCGGACCGGACCGCGGGATTCTAGCTTTGGGTGAAGCGGCGGGGGATGCGTGACATCCGCCCCGCGTGCCGGGATGCCGGAGACATGTCCAGGAAACGTTTTTCAAAAAACCGCTCCCCTCGCCGCGCCTCGCTGCTGTCGCGCGGATGGCAGAACCTGCGCTTTTACTGGTATACGACGCGCAAGGCGCCGCTGGTCATCGTCTTCGTGGCCGGCCTGGGCGTGACCACGCTGGGTTATTTCATGCACTCGGCTTTCGCCCGACAAGGCGACCTACGCGACCTGACCTGTCTCGCGTTCAACGTGTATTTCGAGGCGCGCGGCGAGCCTGTGGCCGGCCAATACGCGGTGGCCGAGGTCACCATGAACCGCGTGGTTTCGGGCCGCTACCCCGACACGGTCTGCGGCGTGGTGCACCAGGAGAACTGGGATCCGCTCCGCAAGCGCTACGTGAGTGCCTTCTCCTGGAACGAGCTGGACGAACGACCGTCGCCCGAGGACGAGACGTTCCGCCGGGCCTGGGAAGTTGCCGAAGCGGTTTACTACGGACGTTACACGCCGACGCTCGCGGGCGCGTTGCATTACCACGCCGTGACCATCAAGCCCAGCTGGGCCCGCGGCCATAAACCCATCGCGCGGATCGGCAACCACGTCTTTTACAAGTAGCGCGGATTGGCGTGCGCTAACGGAGGTAATGACTCAGGAGCGCGCCACGAACGTCGCGAACTGTCCGACGTAAACGCGCACACGTTCACGCAGTTCGTTGTCCGTGAGACGGCCCTGCGCATCGAATATTTTCCCGGCGCCGGAAACGTAGAGTATTTTCCCGAAAAAAGGACGCGTGCCGAGCGTGCGCAGGACCGGCAGCCACGCGGTTTGCGAAAATGCCGTGCCCATGCCGCCCGGTGTGGCGCCGATGAGTCCGACGGGCTTGTTGCCGAACACGCGCCCGATGTCGGACGCGGGACGCGACAGCCAGTCGATGGCGTTCTTGAACACGCCGGGAATGGAGTTGTTGTATTCCGGGGTGACCAGCAACAGCCCGTCCGCGGCGGCGACGCGGTCCTTCAGTGCCGTCACCGGTTTCGGGATGCCCTGTTCGGCTTCCAGGTCGCCGTCGTAGAGCGGAATTTCCCTGATCGAGGCGACTTCAATCGTGCAGCCGGGCGGCGCCAGCTCGGCGGCGGTGCGCAGCAGGGCGGTGTTGTACGAGGCGCGCCGCAAGCTGCCGGACAAGCCGATGATCGCAGTCATGTTTGTTTCTCCTTCTCTGAATCATTCAGCCCGTCATTGCCTGTCGTTTCCCGAGCTGTCTTCTTCGAACAACCGTTCAAGCTCTTCCGCGCCCTGCCGCGCGGCGGCTATCAGCTGAGCCTCGTCGTGATAAATTTTATGCTGGCGTTCGAGCAGGGCCTCGTCGTGCGCGCGGAACCGGCGCACGGCTTCGTTCGCCTCGGCTTCGGTGTGTCCCACCGCCATCAGTACGTCACGCGCCAGCTCGATGCTCGATAAAAAAGTCTCGCGGATTTGCCTGTCCACGCCGACGTCCATGAGGCGGTAGGCATGGATGCGGTTGCGGGCGCGGGCGTAGATTTTGAGGTGCGGGTAGTGTTTCCTGACCATCCGCGCGGTTTTGACCGAGGCCTCGACATCGTCGATGGCGAGCACGAAAACTTCCGCCAGATCGGCGCGCGCGGCGCGCAGCAGGTCGAGACGCGAGGCGTCGCCGAAGTAAATCTTGCTGCCGAACTTGCGCACGAAGTCGACCTGCTCGAAACTCGCCTCGAGCACGGTGAAGGGGATTTTTTTCATGCGCAGCGTGCGCGCGATCATCTGGCCGAATCGTCCGAAGCCGGCGATGATGACGCGATGTTCGCGCGCCTCGATCTTGTCGAATTCCCTGGGCTTGCCCGTGTCGTGCCCGATGCGGAAGATTTGTTCATTCAGCGTGACGAGCAAGGGCGTGATTGCCATCGAGACCGACACGACCACGATCAGCAGTTCCGCCAGGGGCTTGTCCAGTACCCGCGCGCCCGCGGCGGCGCTGAACAGGACAAAGGCAAACTCGCCGCCCTGGGAGATGAACAGGGCGAGGTTGACCGCCGAACCATGACTTTGTCTGGCCAGGCGGCCGAGCCCGTAGAGCAACAACGCTTTGATCGCGATTAACCCGGCGACCAGCCCCAGGACGGTGAAAGGACGTTCGATCACCAGCCCCAGATTCATGCTCATGCCCACGGCCATGAAAAACAGCCCGAGCAGCAATCCCTTGAATGGCTCGATGTCGGCTTCCAGTTCGTGGCGGTATTCCGAATCGGCCAGCAACACGCCCGCCAGAAACGCCCCCAGCGCCATGGACAGGCCGGCCGTTTGCACCAGCAGCGCCGTTCCCGCCACAACCAGCAGCGCTGCGGCGATGAACACCTCGTGGCTCGTGGCGGAGGCGGCGAGACGCAGGAACGGCCGCAACAGCCAGCGCCCACCCACGATGACAACCGTTACGACCGCCACGGCCTTGATGGCGGAGAGCGGGTTCCACGCCTGATCGAAGCCGCCGGCGTTCAGCAGCGGAATGAGTGCGAGCAGCGGAATCGCGGCGAGATCCTGGAACAGAAGGATCGCGAACGATGCGCGTCCATAATGAGTCGTAAGCTGCTTTTTCTCCGCCAGGATTTGCAGCGCGAAGGCAGTGGAAGAAAGCGACAACACCAGTCCGACCACGAGCGCGGTCGGCGTCGGCAGCCCCAGCGCCACGCCGGCGGCGCCCAAAACCAGGCCGGTCACGACAACCTGTGCGCCACCCAGGCCGAATATCGGACGGCGCAATTCCCACAGGCGCGACGGCCGCAGTTCCAGCCCGATCACGAACAGCAGCAGCACCACGCCGAACTCGGCAAAATGCAGGATATTGTCGACGTTGTTGATGATGCCGAGGAGCCATGGCCCGATGATAACGCCGGCGATGAGGAAACCCAGCACCGTGCCCATGCCGAGCTTTTTGAACAAGGGGACCGCGATCACTGCCGCCGCGAGAAACACCACCGCTTCATGCGCCAACGACATGCCCATGGGGAGCTTCCTTTTATTCAGCGAGCCGGAACGATCATGCTGCCTGACCGACGCACGACCGGCAAGTCTGTGTCGCTCGCTCGATGCGAGCAGTTCTTGTTGCTTCATTAACCCCTCCGCCGGCATGGCTTCCTTTGCGCGAGGGGTGGACAATAAGGAACAATACGCAAGAACGGCGGCGGCAGGCCGTATCCATCCTGCATGATGCGTGGATTCCATGATTAACGGGAGTGATTGAGCATGTCGAGTTTGCAAGACAAGGTAGTGATCATCACCGGCGCCGCCGGCAACCTGGGCCGCGCCGTGGCCGCGCACGTACAGGCGCAGGGCGCCAGGATGGTGCTGGTGGAGCGGTCGGTTGAGCACCTGAAGACCGCCTTTGGCGGGTTGACGAATTCAACACAACACTGGCTCGCGGGAGGCGTCGACATGGTCGATCCGCAAGCGGTGAACGCCATGGCGGCCGAGGCGCACAAGCGCTTCGGGCGTATCGACGGACTGGTGAATACCGTGGGCGGATTCCGCGGCGGCAAGCCGGTGCACGAGGCCGATCTGGCGGAATGGGATTTCCTGTACGACCTTATCGTTCGCACCACCCTGAACGGTTGCCGCGCGGTGATCCCTTATATGCTGGGATTGCAGAGAGGGAGCGTTATCAATATCGGCAGCCGCAATGTTTTCCAGGGCAGTCCGAATTACGCCGCCTACAGTGCCGCGAAGACGGCGGTGTTGCGGCTGACCGAGAGCCTGGCGGGCGAGCTCAAGACGCGCGGTATCAACGTCAACTGTGTCCTGCCGGGAACGATCGACACGCCGCAGAACCGCGAAGCCATGCCCAAGGCGGATTTCTCCACCTGGGTCCCGCCCGAGGACCTCGCGCACGTGATCGCGTTCCTGTTGTCCGACGATGCGCGCTCGGTCACCGGCGCCGCGGTGCCGGTGTACGGGCGCAGCTGAGAAAGAACGAAGCTGATTGTCTCTCGATCAAATAAAAGGGCCCGGGCTTTTCTCGGGCCCTTTTTGCGTTGGCGTTCTCCGGGGAACGCGGAACCCGGACGCGCGGCGTTACAACATTTCAACGACCCATCGGGTCACGGTCGCTGTGGCCAGCGCGCATTGCCTGCCGCGCGCCTGGTCGAAGGCCTTGTATTCTTCCACGTTCCACATGTCGTAGGTGCGCCCGGTGAAGCGCTGCTGGAGTTCCTCACAGGTGACGCCGCCGAACTCCCGGCGGAAACGTTCGACCAGTTCCCTGCCTTTCTGGAAATTGTTTACGAAGCGGCCTTTGTCGAGTTTGTTCCGGTCGCGGCCGCGTTTGGCGCTCAGCGCCACCAGCCCGCCGGTGAGCGCGCCGCAGGCACCTTTCCCCATCAATCCACCGCCACCGGACAGGCCGTGACATGCCTTGATGGTGCTGTCATCGACGATTCCGACGGTTTCCTGCACTGCGGCCAACACGCATTGCGGGCAGCAGCCATAATCCAGTTCGTATTTCAATGCTTTCTGGTAGGCCTGTTCAGCGAGTACCTGCTTTTCTTCGGTAGTCATTATGGACCTCCCATATATTAGCTAATGCTAATATAGCACCAAGCGGCTTTGTCGGCATCTCTGATGGCGAGATGCATGCGAGGACGTGCGCGCGCTTGCCATTAATTCAATTAATCAACAAATCCTCTCAACAATTTCCGAATTGTTTCGGCATCTCCAGCGAGCGCGACCCGTTTCCGGTGAATATCCGAGACGACCTGGTCAACCCTGACCCAGGGAAAGAAAAGTTTTTAGATAGCTTCCAGATTTATCTGCATGGAATGAATTGTAAACATTCGTTAACGCCGGTTTTTCATATTGACCTCTCGATTGCCGGTGTTAAAGTCCCGCGCGGTCCCTCCGGCATCCGGACACCGCGGATCAAAACCATCTCATCGCCAAACAAAAAGGTGAATCCAATGAAAAATTCCATACCGTCTTTCGTCGCGACCGCGGCGATCGCTGCCATTGCCCTGGTTGTTTCCGCTCCATCGCAGGCTCATCCCGGCGGTCTGGACAAGAACGGCTGTCACCATAATTCCAAGACCGGCGATTACCACTGTCACCAGGGCCCGAACGCCGGCAAGAGCTTCGCGTCAATGGAGGCGATGGAGCAGGGCGGCCGCGGCGTGCAGATGAAATCCGAGTCGTCTCCAAGGGATGAGGCCACACCACGCCGCGAAAAGGCGCGGGACAGCGAGCCGGCGAGAAGCACTAAATCACGCAAACAAAAGACCGCGGACGCCGTCAAGCAGGACGAGACTGCCGAGAGTCCGAAGCGCGTCAAGACGAAGGAAAAGGCGGACAGCGATACGACGTCGAAGAAAACGAGCGCCCGGAAAAAAGCCAAGACCGGTGCCGATGAAGCGGACGATGCCGGCGCCAAGAAAACCAAGAAGACGAGCAAAAAGACCAAGGCGGAAAAGAGCGACGACAGCGCCGCGGACAAGGACACGAAGCCCAAGAAGACGAAGAAGAAAACCAAATCCGAATCGAAGGATGAGGCTTCTACGAAGCAATGATCATCCGGGTCATGCCCGGCGTTCACACTCAACCATGAAGTCAAGGAGGTAACCATGAGTCTGTTGGATCAGGTTGTCGACGCCGAGGCGTCGAAGGTCGGTGACCAGGCCGGCGCGCAGAAGGGACTGCTGGAAGCCGTGATGGGTTTAATCAATAATCACTCCGGCGGGTTGTCCGGTCTGGTTCAGGCATTCCAGGACAAGGGATTGTCCAATATCGCCGCGTCGTGGGTCAGTACCGGGAAAAATCTGCCCATCACGCCGGAGCAGATTCAGGGCGTGCTGGGCAACACGCAGATCCGGGACATCGCGCAAAAGCTCGGCGTCTCTCCCGAGGCGGCGAGCGCCCAACTGTCGCAACTGCTGCCGACGGTCGTTGACAAGCTCACACCCGAGGGACAGATTCCTTCGAGCGACTTGCTGGCGCAGGGCATGAATCTGCTGAAGGGCAAGCTGTTCGGATAGGGAGAGATGAGAACATGACATGCGCCGGTTTTTGAGCCGGCGCTTTGTCCAGAGTGTCGTCAGCGCGAGTCTTTCCTCAGGCTGCGCGAGAACCGATTACCGCTGTGAGCATCCCAATGGAGCCAAATTCAATTCCGTCGACGGGAAGCGAGAGGGTGTCGTTCTGATCCTGTTGCGCGATGACGTACAGCAGTGGCAGGTAGTGATCAGGCGTGGGCACGCTCTGGCGCGCATCATCGCCCAGCGCGGTGAAATCGATTAACCGTTCGTGATCCCGTGCCAGAAGAAATCCGCGCACTTCATCGTTAAAGCGCCGCGCCCAATCGTAAGGTTTGGCATCATCGGTCCAGCGGATTCGGCCCAGGTTGTGCACCACGTTGCCGCTGCCGACGATCAGCACGCCATCGTCACGCAACGGTGTCAGTTTTTGCGCCAATTTGTAATGAAAGCGCGGCGGTTTCGTGCCGTCGATGCTCAACTGCACCACCGGCACGTCTGCTTTGGGGTAGACATGCACCAGCACCGACCAGGTGCCGTGGTCGAGACCCCATGAGTTGTCCGGTGTCACCTCGGCGGGCGCCAGCAGATCGCGCACGCGCGCGGCGAGCGTCGGGTCGCCCGGCGCGGGATACTGCACTTCGAAGAGCTCGCGCGGGAAGCCGCCGAAATCGTGAATGGTGCGCGGCCGGTCCATTGCGGTCACCGCCGTGCCGCGCGTGTACCAGTGTGCGGATATCGCCAGGATTGCCGTTGGTTTCGGCAACGATTCGCCTAACTGGCGCCAGGCTTCCGTATACCGGTTATGTTCCAGGGTGTTCATCGGGCTGCCGTGCCCGAAGAAAATCACCGGCATCCGCGATACATTGGCTGACATTCTTAACTTATGATTCCTTGTGGTTATTGATGCGCAGATTTAGTGAGGCGTAATGACGGCGGCAAATTTCGCGCGCCCTGCGTGCACTACCCTCTGAAATATTCACGATTCACATGGGGTCGATTAAATTTCAAAAACCCCTATTTCTTTGAAAACGAGAAAATTTTATAGAACTGGCGCAGTAAATCACGAAATGAATATTTTCGTCGGTATTATTTACACAGTTAAATTTTGAATGATTTTCAAATTCTTCGTGAAATTCGCAAAAGTTAAGCAAAACTTGGAAAATAATCGTAATTTATTGTCGATTAAATTTACATTTTACTCGAATTTTTCTATCCATATTGCGGCTTGGTAAATCTATCTGGATGATCCGAAAGGAAAAAAATATTATGGACCGTTTTTTGCTCTCTAAATGACTATCGCGAGCGGATTCGAAGACTCGTGGACGTGTGGGTTTGTCATTAAGGAGTTACAGTTTTCCGCCGCACACGTTTTCTGGATTGGATGGAGGAGAAGAAAGGAAATGTTCAAGTATAAGAACTTGCTGATAGGGACTGTTGCCGCTGCGGCCCTGTTTTCTTCAATGGCGTTTGCCGGTACGGTTACGAATCCCAACCTAAGTGGTACCGCAACTATTACTTCCACTGGCTCCACAAACGTATGGAACCTGGCCAGCAACGCGCCTTATACGACTAATCCGGATGGGACATTTGACTACACCGGAACAGCCGGTGGTTCTACCGCACCTTGGATTTTCACTTGGGATATTCTGGTAAACCCGGATCCCCTCATCAGTGCCACATTCGGGATCACTAACAATACCAGCATCACCAAGCACTTCGACCTCCTGTTTACGCTCCCGGTGGGATCGCCATTTGGCACGCCGGCGACAAAGAGTGGAAGCCTGAGCGCTGCTTTCCAGGACCTGAACAATAGCGGCTTAGTTTCTTTGACCAACGTTAATTGGTCTGGAAAAATCGACGGGGTTGATGTGATGTCCCTAACTACCTTCGACGGCACCTGCGGTCCGGGTTCGCCGGGATGCATTGGCAACCTTGGTACCGTCAGCGATGGCCCACTGTCATCCACCGGCGTGAATACGAACATCGGCATCCATCTGGCGTTCGATCTGACTGCGGGTGACAAGGCAACGTTCACGACCTCCTTCGAAGTTGTTCCCGTACCGATACCGGCTGCGGCGTGGCTCTTTGGTAGTGGTCTCCTCGGCCTGGGTGCATTGGTGCGCCGACGCAAGCAACCAAAATAGCTCGGTTTGTAACTGCTTTACCGAGCCCCGGTCTTCGAACCGGGGTTTTTGTTTGCATGCCCGCCGCGGACAACCTTGATTACTTGATCAGTCCCTCGGCCTTCATGGCTTCCTTGACCGCCGGACGCGCAGCGATACGGCCCGCATACTCCGTGAGCGCCGGCCACCTGCTCATGTCGAGCTTGAAGAGGTTGGCCCAGCCGAGAATCGTGAACAGATAAGCATCGGCGATGGTGAACTGATCGCCCATCAGAAATGGTTTGGAACCCAGGGCCTTCGACAGGAAATCACAGCGGCGGCCGAACAGAACGACTTGGTGGTCCTTCCACTCCGGCGTAATTTTGGGATTGAACAGGGCGCCGAGAGTTTTATGCACTTCGGAAGAGATGAAGTTCAGCCATTCCATCAGGCGATAGCGCTCCATCGTCCCAGCCTTGGGCGCGAGGCCGGCAGCCGGTTTCTGGTCGGCCACGTACTGCAACAGGACCGCATCCTCGGTCAGCACCTGGCCGTCGTCGAACTTGAGCGCCGGGACATAGCCCTTGGGGTTGATCTGGTAGTAATCCTCGCCACTTGCCGTCTGATGTTTGGCAAGATCGACCTTGTCCAGTTCGAACGGAATGCCCGTTTCGTGCAGCGCGATATGCACTGCCATCGAGCAGGCGCCGGGGTAATAATAGAGTTTCATGTTTTTCTCCTGTGTCGGGTTTGGATGAGCAGTCCTCCGCCATTGCCGGCGATGGACCGGAATTCACGGTGTTTTTCGCATGGCCGGCCGCGCCAAGCGGTCACGGTCATGCGCTGTGCTGAAGTCGAGTATCGGACCCTTCGGCACCAGGCCCGATGGATTGAGATGCCGGTGACTCATGAAATAGTGACGCTTAATGTGGTCGAAGTTAACCGTCTCTGCAATACCCGGCACCTGGTACAGATCGCGCAGGTAATTCGACAAATTCGGATAATCCTCGATCCGTTTCAGGTTGCACTTGAAATGTGCGACATACACGGCATCGAACCGGATCAATGTCGGGAACAGGCGCCAGTCGGCCTCGGTCAATGTTTCGCCCACGAGATAACGCGACTGTCCGAGACGCGTATCGATCTCGTCGAGCGCAGCAAACAGGCGCGTCACCGCGGATTCGTAAACCCGCTGGCTGCCGGCGAAGCCGGCCTTGTATACGCCATTGTTGATTCGCTCGTACACGAAGTCATTGATCGCGTCGATTTCCTGGCACAAGGCGGCGGGATAGAAATCGTTTTTCACGGGAGAGAAAGCGTTGAACTCGCCGTTGAGCATGCGGATGATCTCGGCCGATTCGTTGTTGACGATCCGCCCGGTCTGCTTGTCCCACAGCACCGGCACGGTCACGCGCCCGGAATAGTCGGGTTTGGCGCGTGTGTAGGCTTCGCGCAGGAGGGCGAAGCCGTTGACCGTGTCGGCGAAGCCGTCGCGGAAAGCCCAGCCGCCCTGGGTGATGACCGGGTCCACCACCGATACCGAGATCACGTCTTCCAGCTTTTTCAGCTTGCGGAAAATCAGCGTTCGGTGCGCCCACGGGCAGGCAAGCGACACGTACAGGTGATAGCGCCCGGCCTCGGCCGGATAGCCGCTGGTGCCGTCCGCCGTGACCCGGTCGCGGAATTGGCTCTCGGCGCGGATGAACTCGCCGGCGGTTTTGCTGGTGTCGTACCAGCCTTCATGCCATTCACCTTTGATCAGATAGCCCATGGGACCGGTCTTTTGCCTTGCTAGGCCGGTTGCCGCGCGAGGCTGTCTGACGAGGCGCGCAAGGCCAGCACGCCGTCACCGAGCAGGACCTGCACGGCACACGCTACCGCGAGGAACACAGGATACTCCCATCCGCCATTGGGCGCGCTGAACACCCAGCCGTTGGGGGCGTGTACCAGCGCCGCGCCGATCAGAATGGGAATGAGGGCGAGCGAAACCCAGCGCGTGTAAACGCCGAGAACCAGCAGCGTGCCGCCGACCAGTTCGGCGCCGAACACGACATAGGCCAGGGAACCGGGATAGCCGACCGTCTCGAAAAATTTGACCGTGCCGGGCAGGGTAAATACCACGAGCTTCAGCAGCGCGTGCGCGATGAACATGGTGCCGAGACTCAAGCGCAGCAACAATGCGGCATAAGGGGTGGTATTGGTGTTAATCATGGTTTTCTCCTTCGAAGAAGTAATGATGAGGTTGAAAAGAATTCAGGCAGAGACCCGAACCGTTTTTGCCGTGCGCGCCGACCGCCATTTGATGCCGGGGCGGGAACGCAACATCCACGAAAGCGGATGGCGAGCGGATGCTTCCACGTGGCGACAATCGCGGCAGTGCGTGAAATGGGATGATTTGATCAAGGCCATGTACAGGTCCTCAATGATTCACGGCAGATCGAACAACAGCACTTCGGCCGAGCCATCGGCGGCCAACTGCAGCGACGATTCATTCTCGATGCCCGCGCCGTCGCCGGCGTGCAGCATCGTTCCGTTGAGCCTCACGGTACCGCGCGCGACTTGCAACCAGGCGCGTCGGCCGGGCGCAAGCACGTGTGTCACTTCGTTACCATTCAGGCGCGCGGCATAGACGCGCGCGTTCTGATGGATGGTAACCGAACCGTCGCGCCCGTCGGGCGAGGCCACCAGTCGCAGCTTGCCGTTGACTTCAGTCAGGTCGATACGCTTCTGCTCGTAGCCCGGCTCCACGCCCTGCCGATTCGGCAGTATCCAGATCTGCAGAAAATGCACGGGCTCGCTTTGGGAGTGATTGAATTCGCTGTGGCGGATGCCAGTGCCGGCACTCATGCGCTGCACCTCGCCGGGACGGATCACCGAACCGGTGCCGAGACTGTCCTTGTGTTCGAGCGCGCCCTCGAGGACATAGGTGATTATTTCCATGTCGCGGTGCGGGTGTGTCGGAAAGCCCTCGCCCGGGGTGACGCGGTCTTCGTTGATGACCCGTAACGCGGAAAAGCTCACGTGCTCCGGATCGTGATAATCGGCGAAGGAAAACGTATGCCAGGAGTCGAGCCAGCCGTGATTGGCGTGGCCGCGATCATTGGCCTTGCGCAGCTGTATCATATGTTTTCCTCCATTTTTGCCTTGGTTTATTCACATTCATTGAATATGATGCAAAGGATATTCTTGTAATTTATCCCTTGATAGCGAAGAATTCCGGTTAAGTCTTTCAGAAATACTGAATATGCGTTTGACCCTCGATGCCCTGACCGTGCTGGATGCTATCGACCGCAAGGGCAGTTTCGCGGCCGCCGCCGAGGAATTGCACCGCGTGCCCTCGGCCATGACCTACGCGGTACAGAAGCTGGAAGAGGATCTGGACGTGTTGCTGTTCGACCGCCGCGGCCACCGCGCCCAGCTCACCGACGCGGGGAAGGAACTGTTGCGGGAGGGGCGTCATCTGCTGCACGCGGCGTCGGAACTCGAATCACGTGTCAAACGCGTCGCCACGGGTTACGAAGTCGAGCTGCGCATTGCGGTGGACGATGTCATTCCCATGGAGCGGTTGCATCCGCTGTTTCGCAAATTCTACGATCAGGCCTGCGGCACGCGGTTGCGGATCCTGCTGGAAGTCTTCGGCGGCGCATGGGATGCCCTGGTATCGGGACGCGCCGATCTCGTCATCGGGGCGCCGGGCGAGGCGCCATCCGGGGGCGGCTATTCGACGCGGCCGCTGGCTTCGGTGGAGTGGCTGTTTGCAGTGGCCCCGGGTCATCCTCTGGCGCAGGCACCGGAGCCGATCCCGCCCGGGGAAATACTCAGGTACCGTTCGGTGGCGGCCGCCGACAGTTCGCGCAATCTGCCGCCGCGCACATCGGGCCTGCTCTCCGGCCAGGACGTGCTGACGGTGCCGGACATGCGCCACAAGATCGCGTTTCAGCGCGCCGGCCTCGGCGTGGGTTACGTGCCCGCGCACATGGTGCGGGCGGAGCTCGAAGCCAGCCAGCTGGTGGCGAAACAGGTGCTCGAGTCCAAACCGGGCACGACGCTGCTGACCGCGTGGCGCACTACGGACAAAGGCAAGGCGCTGCACTGGTTCCTCAAGGAACTCGAGGATGAAACATTTCGCAAAAGCCTGTTGAGCTGAATTCCGGTTGGCATGCCACCGCGCAGACATCTACACTGAAGTCATCTATTCCGCGCATGCTCACCGAGGTGGTATTCCAATGACAGCCGAATCGCAAAACCGAGCCGTTTCCCATCGCGCCTGCAAGATCGGCGCGAGTATTTTTCTGATCGCATGCGCCGTGCTGTTGGATGCCTGCGCGACAACCACCACCCCGCCGACGTCTGCCGGACAACCGGCGACGGCTGAACCCGGCCAGCGAAGCGCGCAATCTTCCGGCATCGCGTATCAGGACGGTTCCGTCCCGATCGTCAGAACGACGACGCCGACGGTCGTGCTCGCCGGCTCGCATCGCATTGGAAGCTCCGGGGCCACGGTAGCGGTCGTGGAGTTCTCCGACTACCAATGTCCCTATTGCCGGGATTTTCATGAGCGGATTTATCCGCGGCTCAAAAAGGAATTCGTCGACACCGGCATCGTGCAATTCGTGCACAAGGATCTTCCTCTGAAATCGATCCATGCGCAGGCCATGCCCGCCGCGCTGGCCGCCAGTTGCGCCGGCCTGCAGAAGCGTTTCTGGCCGATGCACGAGGCGTTGTATGCGAATCACGACAGACTGTCCCCGACGCTGTATCCGCAGCTCGCGCGCGAGCTCGGGCTGGACGTGGCGAAGTTCGGCGCCTGTCTCGCCGATCCCGCGCGCGAGCAGTTTGTCATGCGCGATACGCTCGAAGCACAGACACTCGGAATCAGCGGCACGCCATCGTTCGTGATCGGAAGAATCCAGGGGGATACGCTGACCGTGGAGCGCCTGGCCAAGGGCGCGCCGAGCTTCGAGGACTTCGCGCGGGAAATCGATAAATTGCTGAAGCCCGCGAATGCCGGAGCTACACCAGGAACAAGATAACCGCGTAGCGCGCCGCCTTGCCAGCGCCGATGAAAAACGCCGCGATCCAGCCGTTCATGCGCAGCCAGCCGGCCGCGAAGCACAGCGGATCGCCGACCACCGGCAGCCACGACAGCAGCAACAACGGACTGCCCCACTTTTTCAGATGCGCCACCGCGCGCTGCTGGCCGGTTTTACGCGGCCGATCCAGCGGGTAGCGCTTCGCCAGCAGCCAGCCGAGCAGCCAGGTGCTCATGCCGCCGAGCGTGTTGCCCAGCGTCGCCACGGCCAGCAACAGGCCGGGGCTGTAATGATGACCGTGTCCCAGCGCCGCCAGCACCACTTCGGAGCCGCCCGGGAACAGCGTCGCGGACACGAAGGCGCTGAGAAAAAGCCCCCAGAGGCTGAGGTCATTCACGGCCACACCGTGGGGGCGTTCATTTCCTCATCATGCCATGCTTTATATAATGAATGAACGAATCCAGGCGCATTCCCATGGCAGGCAATCATTCCGGTCCACGCAAACCGTCGTCGCGGCTTGACGGCAAAAAACTCGACGACATCGTCGCGAAAGCGCACAAGGAGCGCGACACGCGCATGGCCGGCTATCGCGAACAGTCGCTCAGGCTTCATCCGTGGGTCTGCGGACGCTGCGGCCGCACCTTCACGCGCGAGAACCTGCACGAGCTCACCGTGCATCACAAGGATCACAACCACGACAACAATCCGCCCGACGGGAGCAACTGGGAAAACCTCTGTCTTTATTGCCACGACAATGAGCACCAGCGTTTCGCGTATCTGGTGCGCGGCGAGGGGTTCATGCCCGAGGCAGACAAGAAAAAGCCGGCGACCCACAATCCTTTCGCCGGCCTCAAGGATATCCTGAAGAACAAATAAAGAACCGGCGCGGCCGTTCAACCGGGAAAATAATTCATCGTACGTCGGATGACGAGAGAAATCACAAGCACGACGGCCAGGCCGGTCAGGTAACCCGCGAGCACGTCAGCAGGAAAGTGCGCGCCGAGACTCACGCGCGATATCCCCACCCATAGCACGAACGCCGCAAGGCCAATGCGCCAGGAGCGGTTCAGTATCGGCCAGAGACTGGCCGCGACGGTCATGGCGAAAACCGCGTGCCCGCTCGGCAGGCTGTGGCGGTATTCCGGCCGGCCGACGACATGCAGCGATTCGGGCGGCAGCAACGCAGGCGGGCGGGGAAAATCGAGCGAGGTCTTGAGCCAGCTGACGAGCGGGCCGTCTATGGCGTAGCAAAACGCGAACACGGTCACGACACCGAGCCAGACCATGGCGTGGTTCCTGATTTCGGCGGCGGGCGCGCGGGCAACCCGCACCATGGCCGTTACGGCGACAACGCCGAGATAAAGCGGAAACAGGGCGTGTTCCCCGACCAGGCTGCCAAGCTGCATGAACCCATCGACAAATTCACCGCGGATGTTGTTGATGGCGTGAAACAGCAGGAGATTCAGCCCGCCCCAGTCGTAGAAAATTTCCCGCACGGAGATTTCAGGCGAGAAAAGCCATGGCGGCGAGCACCAGCCCGCCGGCGGCGCTGGCGCCGGCCAGCGCGAACAGCCAGCGTTTTCGCGTCAGCACCGTGATCGAGGCGAGCGAGATCGCGATCTGGATCAGCGTCATGGCCTGTTCCGAGCGGTGCAGCGGATGGAGCAGGTGTGCGCTTTTTTCGTTGGCCTCCCTGGACTTTTCCTCCAGCGTCTCCGCCTGGTGCTTGATGTCCTTCTTTTCCTGCTCGTAGCGCTTGACCTCGTCGCGGTAACGTTCGGCCTTGGCGCCGCCGCTCAGGTCGGCGGCCACCTGCATGAGGTGGCCCTTGCTGCTCTTGGCCTGATAATAATTCCATTGATCGGAAGCCTCGGCTTTCTTGAGCACGGCCTCGTTCTTGTACAACATCGCCTCGTTCAACGTGGTGGCGACGTGGTATCCGACGACCGCGCCCAGCGTGGCCAGCAGGGCGGTGAAGATGGCGACCGACTGCGCGAGACCCGGGCCGTGGTGCGCCTGATGTTCGACTTCATGGTCGTGCGGCCCGTGCACGTGAATACCGTGTCCAGACATTTTTTCTCCTGATGCAGGTTGAAGGGCGGTGCGGCGCGAGATTATAACAGACGGCCGTCGGCGTGCATTCAAGATGGTGAAGCGGTGTTTCTGATAAGATGGCGATCTCAATCAGGCCATCATGAAAAACATCCAGATTATCGATCGACACTTGCTGGACCGGGTTTCCGGCCAGGCCAGCGCCTCGCCGCGACGGCGCAAGAACCACAATTTTCACGCCGCCGAAAGCGACGCTTGTCATCGGCTGCTCAACGCCGTCGAACCGGATTCCTATATTCCGCCGCACTGTCATCATGATGCCGGCAAGGACGAAACGCTGATCGTGGTGCGCGGCCGGATCGGCGTGGTGTCTTTCGACGAACGCGGGTCGGTGACTTCGAAGGCATTGCTGGTGCCGGGCGGTGATGTCGCCGGCGTGAATATCCCTCACGGCGTTTATCACACCCTGGTTGCGCTCGAACCGGGCAGTGTGTTCTTCGAAACCAAGGCCGGTCCGTACACGCCGCTCACACCGCGGGAAAAGGCGCCGTGGGCGCCGGCGGAAGGCGAGCCGCGCGCGTCCTCCTACCTCGTGGAACTGAAACACCTGTTCGTCTGACCGCTTCAGATCAACCGCGTTTTATTTTTTGCGTGTCGGATACGCGCCTGAAGCGCGTAAAAAATTTCCCCGCCTTGGTTGTGTGATTCCTATCGCAACCGGGATATTCCCAAAGAACCCGTCGCGACAGACCCCATTTGACCTGAGTCATGTGCATTCCGCCGCAGACCGGTTACTTAAAGCAGCAGGATTCTGCGTAACAGCGGCAATCGTTCAGGAGAGGAAACGTCATGTCGGGAAACAGAAATGTCGCGGTGTACTGGTCAATCATCGGCCTGTTGCTGCTCACCATCGCCGGGCTGGTACTGAAGTTCATGGTGCTGGGGCGCACCGGGACGTCCGCCGACGGCCGTGTGGCAATCCTGCTCGAACCATCCGAGCGTGCCGTGGTGCTGAACGAGATGCGCCAGTTCCTCGCCGGTATCCAGGCCATGCTCGAAGCGGCCGATCGCGGCGATGCGGCGGCGATGGCGAAAATCGCGCGGCCGCTGGGAATGGTGGCGGCGCACAACGTGCCCGCCGGACTGGCGGCGAAGCTGCCGCTGGAATTCAAGACGCTGGGTCACAGCGTGCACGGCGATTTCGACCGCCTCGCCATGGACGCCGAAGCGATGAACGATACCCGGCTGGCGCTGCGTCAGCTCGGCGAGACCATGAAAAAATGCGTCGCCTGCCACGCCGCGTACCAGATTGCGCCCGCGCCCCCCGGCCGGCCGTTAACCAACTGTCGTCATGGGGAATTTCCCGTCTCGCCAATTCCGCCCCACTGCGCCGGCTGACTTTGATCTGTGTCAAGCGCGCCATCGGCGTCTGTGCCTATGATGCAGCTCTTTCGAGCAGAGACAGACGACGTGTCCAACCAGAGCACATCCGCCACCCGAAACGAGGCGCCGCAGATTGTCGGCTACACGCTGCGCGACAGCCGGTATCTGAACATCACCAACCGCTGCACGCTGCGCTGCGCGTTCTGTCCCAAATTCAACGACCAGTGGACGGTGCAGGATTATCAGCTGCGCCTGGACCACGAGCCGACGCTGGAAGAAATCGTCGCGGCGGCGGGAAACCCCGAGGACTACCGCGAGATCGTGTTCTGCGGCCTGGGCGAACCGACGCTGCGGTTGTACACGCTGCTCGAGGTCGCCACGCGCCTGCGACATCGCGCCAGGCGCATCCGGCTGAACACTGACGGCCTGGCGAATCTCGTGTACGGGCGCGACGTGACGCCGGACATGGAAGGCCTGATCGATGCGCTGTCGGTGTCGCTCAACGCCCAGGATGCCGAGACCTACAATCAGCATTGCCGTCCCAAGCTTCCCGGGGCTTACGAAGCGATGCTCGATTTCGTCAGATGCGCGCGCGAATTCGTCCCGGAAATCACCCTCACCGCCATTGACGGTCTTCCCGGCGTCGACATCGCCGCGTGCGAAAAAATCGCCCAACGCCTCAAGGTGGGTTTCCGCCGGCGCGTGCTCGACGTGGTGGGTTAGCGGTTTCCACCGATGGGAACGAACCGGAAAATGGAGCTCGTCTGTCCGGCCGGCAGCATGACGGCGCTCAAGGCCGCGGTCGACAACGGCGCCGACGCGGTTTACATGGGTTTCCGCGACGGCACCAACGCGCGCAATTTTCCCGGTCTCAATTTCGATCTCGACGAAGCGCGACAAGGGCTCGACTATGCGCGCAAACGCGGCGCGCGCGTGTTCCTCGCGATCAACACCTACCCGCGCCCGCGCCAGTGGGAAAAATGGCGCGCGGCCGTTGACCAGGCGGCGGGTCTCGGCGTCGACGCCTTGATTCTCGCCGATCCCGGACTCATGGATTACTGCGCACAAACCCATCCGGAGCTGCGCCTGCACCTGTCGGTGCAGGGCTCGGCCACCAACCGCGAGGCGATCGATTTTTACGTGCGCCATTTCGACGTGCGGCGCGTGGTACTGCCGCGCGTGCTGTCGCTCGCGCAGGTACAGAACGTGATGAAGCGCGTCAACGCGGAGGTGGAGGTGTTCGGTTTCGGCAGCCTGTGCGTGATGGTCGAGGGACGCTGCACGCTGTCGTCCTACGTCACCGGCGATTCGCCGAACTCGAGCGGCGTCTGCTCGCCGGCCAGAGCGGTCAAGTGGGAAGAATCGGCCGCGGGCCGGCGCTCGCGGCTGAACGGCGTGCTGATCGACGTGTACGCGCCCGACGAGCCCGCCGGTTATCCGACGCTGTGCAAGGGGCGGTTCGAGGTCGGCGGCAAGGTGTATTACGCGATGGAAGAGCCGACCAGCCTCAACGTGCTCGATATTCTCCCGGAGCTGTACCGCGCCGGCGTGGCCGCGATCAAGGTCGAGGGCCGCCAGCGCAGCCCGGCCTACGTGGCGCAGGTCACGCGCACACTGCGCGAAGCGATCGACGCCTGCGTTGCCGCGCCGGAACAATTCGCCCCGGCGCGCGCCTGGATCGAGCAGCTCGACAAGGTTGCCGAAGGGCGCTGTCACACACTCGGGGCCTACACCCGGCCATGGCAATAGTGAGCTGCGAGTACAAAGTACAGAGTATAGAGTTCAGGCCAAACCCCGAACTCTGTACTTTGAACTTTGTACTCTGAACTTTTATGAAACTATCCCTCGGCCCGATCCCGTATTTCTGGACGCGCGAGGCCGTGTTCGACTTTTACACGCGCGTTGCCGGATCGCCGGTGGACATCGTTTATCTCGGTGAAACGGTCTGTTCCAAGCGCCGCGCGCTGCGATTGCCCGACTGGCTGGACATCGGCGAACGTCTCGCCGGCGCGGGCAAGGAAGTGGCGCTGTCGACGCTTACGCTCATCGAGGCCGAATCGGAAGTCGCCTACATGCGCACCCTCACGGAGAACGGACGCTTTACGATCGAGGCCAACGACATGGCCGCGGTCGGAATGCTGGAGGGCGTCGCGCCCTTCGTTGTCGGCCCGCATATCAACGTTTACAACAGCCGCACGCTGGCACTGATGGCGCGCGCCGGCGCGATGCGCTGGGTAATGCCGATGGAACTGGACCGCGACACGCTGGCCGCGCTCCAGGCGCAGCGACCCGCGGGAATGGAAACCGAGGTGTTCGTGTTCGGACGTCTGCCGCTGTCTTTTTCGGCACGCTGCTTCACCGCCCGCGCGCATAACCTTTCCAAGGACGAGTGCGGATTCCGCTGCGCCGATTATCCCGACGGCATGGTTTTGCGGACGCGCGAGGACAAGCTGTTTCTCAATCTCAACGGCATCCAGGTGCAGTCGGGCGAGACGTACAACCTGGTGCATGAGGTCGGCGCGCTTCAGGCGCTCGGGGTGGAGGTGCTGCGACTGACGCCCCAGGTGCAGGGCATGTTCGAAATCATCGACGCTTTCCGCGGTGTCGTGGACGGACGGCGCGAATCGTCCGCGGCGGCGGCCCTGCTCGAACCCTATCTGACGGGCGGGTCATGCGACGGTTACTGGCACGGCGCGCCAGGCATGGACCGGTTGCACGCATGACGGCGCGCACCGGCCTGGCGGTGGACACCGGACGGCGCTCCGGCCCAGAGAACATCCGGCTCGACCGCGCACAGTGGCGCGATGCCTGCGAATCGGAGGTGCCCGCCTGCCACGTGCGGTTCCACCGCTACCGGCCGAGCGTTTCGCTCGGCGCCCTGGAAACCGCGGACCAGGCGGTACGCGCGGAATACTGCAACAGCCGCGGTATCGACATTGTGCAGCGCGTGAGCGGCGGCGCGGCGATTTATCTCGATTCCGATCAGTGGTGCTGGACCCTGACCCTGTCCCATCCCGGCGTCTGGGGAAGCGCCTCCCTGGCCGACTGGCTGGCGCGGCTGTGTCAGGGCGTGGTACAGGGCCTGCGGCAGCTGAACATCGACGCCGTCTTCGCTCCCCCCAACGATATCGACGTGGCCGGGCGCAAGCTCGCGTCAGGTTTTCTCGCGCTGTCGGATTCGGCGCTGCTGTTTCAGGGCAGCCTGCTGCTCGATCTCGACACGGAAACCATGATGAAGGCGCTGCGCGTGCCGACCGAGAAACTGACGCCGGACGGGGTGCGCAGCGCGCGCCACCGGTTCGCGGCGCTTCGCGACCTCGGCGTCGGCGTCGAAACTTCCGTGCTCGAACAACACGTGCTCGCCGGCTGGGCGCGGCAGCTCGACGTGGCGTTCGGCCGCACGGTCGATCTGACACGGGAGCAGCTGACCGATGCCGCCGTTCCGGTGCTCGCCTCCGATTGGGGCGCCGAATCCGATTCCTGGCATCAGGCCGTGGTCAAAACATCGGGCGACATTCTGCACATCCGCCTGCTTCTCAGCGAGCGTGGCGATGTCCTGCGGCAGGTTCAGTTCGCCGGCGGCCTGCATGCGTATCCCGCCAGTTTGTTCGCGTTGCTTTCGTCCTGGCTCGCCGGAACGCGTCTGGCGTGGCTCGACGGACGCTTCGATGATTTTTTCCGGACCTATCCGCACGACCTGCTGGGCTTCGCCGCCGAGGACATCCGTCGCGGGTTGTATCTGGCGCTGGACCGGCATGCCCAGCAGCTGCAGTTTGCGCTGACCCGTGAACAAGCCAACACGCTCATGGTGCACGCACCGCCGCCGCTGGCCGCCGCCGACGTGGCGCGCGCGGCGAGCGTGATGCTCGTGCCTTACTGCGCCAAGCCCGCGTGGTGCAAGTGGCGGCATCGCGACGGTTGCCCGGAGTGCGGCCTGTGCGAGGTCGGCGAGGCCTATCGCCTGGCGCGCGAACGCGGCATGCGTGTCGTCACCATCGTCAATTTCGAGCACCTGGAAAAGACGCTCGGTGAGCTGCGCGCGCAGGGCACGCGCAGCTATGTCGGCATGTGCTGCCGGCATTTTTACCTGAAGCGCGAGTATGTGTTTCGCGACGCGGGGATTCCCGCCGTGCTCATGGATATCACCGGCGCCAACTGCTACGAGCTGCAGCAGGAAGATATGGCCTATGCCGGAAAATTCCAGGCCGAGGCACGACTGAACCTGGACGTGCTGCGCAAGGTGATGCAACGGGTGCCACCGCGCGCGGCGACGGATTAGCGCGCCGCGAAGCGCTGCCCGAGCGTGCGCCGGAGCAGCGCGAAAGCCGCGCCGCCGAGCGTCTCACCGAACACCGCGCGGAAGTGCGACTCCCAGTCGTACTCGAGCGCGTCGAGCAGGTTTTTGACGTGCACGCCGGTTTCGGTGTCGCCTTCGATGCATAGCCGCCGGCTGAAGAACAGCGTGTCCGGGTCCTCGCGGCGCGCGGCGAGCTGCCAGAAGTCCTCGACGTTCCCGCTGATGCGGACATCGGCGCGGCCCGGCGCGACCGGCCGCAGGCGGCCGCGTTCGATCCGGAAATGGATTTCGTTGGCCGCGTCACGGATATGAATGCACACCGACTTGCCTTCGATCTCGGCGAGCCGTGCCGCGATCGGCTGGCCGCGCAACAGGTGATTGAACGCGCGCGCCAGCAGCTCGGCGTGTACCGTGCCGGGAATGAAACGCAGCGGCAGTAGCAGGGGATGGGGCAGCATGCCTGTCCGGAGATAGGAGACGGCATCTTTATACCAGCTCCAGACGGCGCGCGATATTGATCTGGATCAAGTCGCCCGCGACGTCCGCCCTCTATCGTGTGCGTTTCATGAAATACAAGAACCTGCGCGATTTCATCGCGCATCTGGAAAAACTCGGCGAGCTCCGGCGCGTCAGCGTGCCGGTCGACCCGCGCCTGGAAATCACCGAGATTTGCTCCCGCACGCTGCGCGCCAACGGTCCGGCGCTGCTGTTCGAGAAGCCGAAGGGCTCCGACATCCCGCTGCTTGGCAATCTCTTCGGCAGCACACGGCGCGTGGCGCTGGCCATGGGGCACGAGTCCATCGAGGAGTTGCGCGAAGTCGGCAAGCTGCTTTCTTTTTTGAAGGAACCGCAGCTGCCACGCGGCATCGGCGATGCCATGGACAAACTCCCGGAGTTCAAACAGCTGCTGCACGTCCTGCCGCGGGTGGTGAGCGACGCGCCGTGCCGTAGCCGCGTCATCGAAGCCGCGGACGTGGATTTGTCCCGGCTTCCGGTTCAAACCTGCTGGCCGGAAGACGCCGGACCGCTGATTACCTTCGGCCTCGTCATCACCAGGGGTCCGTACAAGGAGCGCGAGAACATCGGCATCTACCGGCAGCAACTGATCGGCCGGAACAAGGTCATCATGCGCTGGTTGCCGCATCGCGGCGGGGCGATCGATTTCCGCGAGTGGAAGGAGGCGCATCCGGGACAGCGCTTCCCGGTGGCGGTGGTGATCGGCGCCGATCCGGCGACGCTGGTCGCGGCGGTCACGCCGATCCCGGACACGCTCTCGGAATTCCAGTACGCCGGCCTGCTGCGCGGCGCGCGCAGCGAAGTGGTGTCGAGTCACGGCGGCGCGTTGCACGTTCCGGCCTCGGCCGAGATGGTGCTGGAAGGCCATATCGCACCGGAGGAGGAAGCGCTCGAAGGGCCGTTCGGTGACCACACCGGCTATTACAATTCACGCGAAAAATTTCCGGTGTTCACCGTCGAGCGCATTAC
>JACXTT010000328.1_pt1 | contig 79206 bp, 68 predicted proteins | sample 9270951 | NCBI WGS metagenome assembly JACXTT01 (sample SAMN15532306, study PRJNA645909) | rock metagenome | isolation source: weathered quartz diorite | place: Puerto Rico | collected 2017-06-21
GGCCGAGGGCGGTGAGGCCCCAGCCCTGCAACTCGGCGCCGGGCTGAAGCTCCATGGGCAGGCGGTTTTCGGCCAGGCAGCGGGTGTAGCAAATGGCCTCCAGTGGCAGCCATTCGAGTCGGGCGCCGGCCTCCATGCGGATGCGTATGTTTTGCAGCGCGGTGGCGCCTTCAGAGCGGTAGAAGCGGGTCGCGCCAGGTGTGGTGATCAGGCCGTGGCTACCACTGCCTGCCGCTACCTGAATGTCCAGCGTGTCGCCGCCGACTAGGCCACCGGGTGGGTGCACCAGCACGTTGTGGCAGACCGCATCGCCTTCGGGGTAGAGGCTTTGCAGGATGCGCAAGGGGCCGGTGTGCTGATACCGTGCCACGCTGCGTCCTGCTTCCAGCCGGTAGTCAAGATCGAGTTGGGCGTGCCAGGACATGGAGCAAGATTGTAGGTGGCACAACTACCCCTGCCGACGCATCAAGGGCGAAGCGCCCGCGTGTTCAAGCGGCCTGCAGCAAATCTAGCAGTGTGCGCGCAATGACCTTGGTGGCGCGGCGCAGGTCCTGCAGGTCCAGGCGCTCATCGGCGCGCTTGGCGTGGGATTCCAGCACCGTGCGCGGGCCGGCGCCGTAGATCACGCCGGGAATACCGGCCTCGCAGAACAGGCGCACATCGGTGTACAGCGGCGTGCCCAGGGCGGGAATGGGTTCGCCAAACACCGTGCCACCGTGTTTTTGCAGTGCATCCACGAGCGGCTTGTTGCCGGATAATGGGCGCATGGCGTTGGCCAGCAGCAGGCGCTTGATGTCGACCGTGATGCCGGGCGTCTGGGCGGCGGCCTCGGCGATCAACTGTCGCAAGTTCGCCTCCACCTCCGCCGGATTTTCTTCGGGAATCATGCGGCGGTCGAGCTTGAGCACGACCTTGCCGGGAATCACGTTGGTGTTGGTGCCGCCTTCGATCATGCCCACGTTGAGGTAGGGGTGCGTGATGCCCTCGACTTGTGAACGGATGTTCTGCCGGTACAGCGTGTTCTGCGCGTACAGCGCGTTGAGGATTTTCACTGCGCCTTGCAAGGCGTCTACACCGGAATCGGGGATGGCGGCATGCGCCATCTTGCCGTGCACCGTGACTTCCATCTGCAGGCAGCCGTTGTGCGCGGTGATGACCTGGTAGGAGAAGCCCGCAGCAATCATCAAATCAGGCTGCGTCAGCTTGTTTTGCAACAGCCAGCCGGGGCCGACTTCGCCGCCGAATTCCTCGTCATAGGTGAACAGTAGTTCCACCGCGCCGGCCAAGGGCAGTTGCAGCGATTCGAGCGCGCGCACCGCAAAGGCGTAGGTGGAGAAATCGCACTTGCTGACCGCGGCGGCGCGGCCGTAAATTTTGCCGTCTGCAATCTCCCCGCCATACGGGTCGTGTGTCCAGCCTTCGCCGGGCGGCACCACGTCGCCGTGGGCGTTGAGTGCTATGGTGCGGCCGGCACCGTATTTGCGGCGCACGATGAGGTTGGTGATGGTCTGCAGTCCGGCGGCGTGAACCAGCGCGGCGGGTACGGCATGTTTTTCGGCATGCAGGCCCATGGCGTCCAGCAGTTCGGCGGCACGCTCGGCGTGCGGGGCATTGTTGCCGGGTGGCGTGTCGGTGGGTACCTGGATCAGGCGTTGCAGGAATTGCACCTGCTCGTCAAAGTGCGCGTCAATCCAGGCGTCGAGTTGTGCGTAGTGGTTCATGGGATTCAGAGGGCCAGTTGTTGCAGGAGATGCGCAAACGCATCGACGGCGAGTTGCATGTCGTCGCTGGTGGTCGATTCCAGCGGGTTGTGGCTGATGCCGGAGTTCTGGCCGCGCACAAACAGCATGGCCTGGGGCAGGATCTCGTGCAGCTTCATGGCGTCGTGGCCAGCGCCGCTGGGCATGCGGTGCAGCGGTACGCCCAGGGCCTGTACCGCGGCTTCCCAGCGCTGCTGCCAGGCCAGTGCGCTGGGGGCGGCACTGGCGCGCATGGTTTCCTGCAGCGTGTGGTGTAGACCGCGGCGCTGGCAAATGGCCGTGAGCTGCGCCAGCACATCCTGCGCCATGCGGTCGCGCTGGGCATCGGACGGCGCGCGCAAGTCCAGGCTGAACAGGCAGCGGCCCGGCACCACGTTGATGGAGCCGTTGGGCACTTGCAGCATGCCCACGGTGCCGACCGAATCACCGTCCTGCGCGGCGCGCTGTTCCACGTACAGCAGCAGCTCGGCCACGGCGGCAGCGGCGTCACGCCGGCGGTCCATGGGCGTGGTGCCGGCGTGGCTGGCCATGCCGGTCACTTCGCCGGTATAGCGCACGCTGGCATTGATGGAGGTGACGATGCCCAGCGGGATGTCGAGTTCGTTGAGCACAGGGCCCTGCTCGATATGCACTTCGACAAAGCCCAAGTAGTCTTCCGGCTTGCGCTGTAGTGTGGGGATGTCGTCCACGCACAGTCCGGCATGTTGCATGGCCGCGCGCATGGAGATGCCGTCGGCATCCACCTGGTCCAGCCAGTGCGGGTCGAAGTGGCCGGTCAACGCACCGGAGCCCAGAAAGGTGGCCTTGTAGCGCTGGCCCTCTTCTTCGGCGAAGGCCACGATTTCGAGGTCGAACGGCAGGCGTTTGCCTTGCTGCGACAGCGCCTGTACACAGGCCAGCGGCACGTAGATGCCCAGGCGCCCGTCGTACTTGCCGCCGTTGCGCACGGTATCAAAATGGCTGCCGGTCATCAGGGCCTGGCGCACGGTACCCGTGCCCTTGTAGCGCCCCACCACATTGCCCACGGCATCGATGTGTACTTCGTCGCAACCGGCGCTGCGCATGTCCTTGCTGATGCGTTGGGCGCAGGCACGGTGGGCGTCGGTCAGGTAGGTGACGGTCAGCTGACCCAGCTCGGCATAACCGGGGTCGGTGTGTTGGGCCAGCGTCTCCTGCCAGTCCCAGACCCGGTTGCCGAGTTCGGGTGTCACGCCAAATTTGTCGTTGAGACGGATCTCTGCAATGCGGTGGATGTTGCGCAAACACTCCTGCAATTCAAAGTCCGGGTGGCCCTGCAGGCGGCGTTCGAAGGTGGCGATGATCTCGGCCTTGGACAGGCCCATACCGCGTGGACCGCGCACCGCCAGGATGAACGGAAAACCAAACTTGGCGTTGTAGTCGCGGTTGAGTTGCTGGATTTTTTCAAACTCGGCTGGCGTGCATTGCGTGAGTCCGGCTTTGCTTTGCTCGTTGCTGCTCTCGGCGGTCAGGCTTTTGTCTACCATCGCCTTGCCGGCCAGTTCGGGGTGGGCACGTATCAGTGCCAGTTGGGCGTCGCGCGGGGCCTGGGCCAGCACACGCACCATGGCGTGCTTGAGCTGGGCCAGCGAAGCGAACGGTCTGTGCAACAGCGCCTGTTGTGCAATCCAGGGGGAGTGCTCGTACAGGCCGTCCAGCAGTGTGCCGGCGTCGGCCAGTGTGGCGCCGTTGAGTTGCTCCAGGGTCAGTGCCATAGGACTTACACGGTAAAGGGGTGGGTGGCTTTCCAGTGCCGGGCGATGTCCAAGCGACGGCAGATCCACACGCGTTCAAACCGGGCGATGTGGTCCAGAAAGCGTTGCAACGCCGTGATGCGTCCCGGGCGGCCCAGCAGGCGGCAGTGCATGCCTATGCTCATCATGGCGGGGCGTTCCTCGCCCTCGGCGTAGAGCGTGTCGAACGTGTCCTTCATGTACTGGAAGAACGGGTCGGCGTGTGAATAGCCCTGGGGCAGGGCAAAGCGCATGTCGTTGCAGTCCAGCGTGTAAGGCACGATCAGCTGGGGCACCACGGTACCGTCGCTTCTTTGCACTTTCATCCAGAACGGCAGGTCGTCGCCGTAGTAGTCGCTGTCGTATTCGAAGCCGCCGTAGTCGGCCACCAGGCGGCGTGTGCGCGGGCTGTCGCGGCCGGTGTACCAACCCAAGGGCCGTTCGCCGGTGAGCTGCTCGATGGCCTGCATCCCCAGGCGCATGTGTTCGCGTTCGGTGGCTTCGTCGATGGCTTGGTAATGAATCCAGCGGTGGCCGTGGCAGGCGATCTCGTGGCCCAATTCCTTGAAGGCGGAGGTGAGTTCGGGGTGGCGCTGCAATGCCATGCCCACGCCGAAGACGGTCAGCGGCAGGCCGCGCTTTTCAAACTCGCGCAGGATGCGCCAGACGCCCACGCGCGAACCGTATTCGTAGATGCCTTCCATGCTGATGTGGCGTTCCGGGTAGCTGGCCGGGTTGAACATCTCAGACAGAAACTGCTCGGAGCCCGCATCGCCATGCAGCACGCTGTTCTCGCCGCCTTCTTCGTAATTCAGTACGAACTGCACGGCAATGCGGGCGCGGCCGGGCCACTGGGCATGGGGCGGGTTGCGGCCGTAGCCGACCAGGTCGCGCGGGTAGGGCTGGGTGCTGTCGTAGGTGGAGGGCATGGTCAGGCGTTCGCGGCTTCAGGCAGGGTCAGGGCGGCTTCCACATGGCGCAGGTGATCGTCCATCAGCGCCAGGGCGCGGGCCTCGTCGCGGGCCTCCAGCGCGTCGACGATGGCGGCGTGTTCTTCGTGGGAGTGGGCGGCTGCGCTGGCGGACTGGTACATCAGCGTGATCAGGGCGCAGCGCGAGATCAGGTCCATCAGCATCAGCGCCAGCACCTCGTTGCCCATGAGCTGCGCGATGCGCACGTGGAAGTCGCCCAACAGCACGGTGCGCCCCTGCACATCGCCGCGCTGCATGGCCTTGGCCTCTTCGGCGACATGGTCACGCAGGGCCGTAATCTGCGTGGGTGTGACGCTGGTAATGAAGGCGCTGGTCATGCCGGCCTCGAGCATGCGGCGCACGGCAAATACCTGGCGTGCCTCTGCCGCCGAGGGCGCTGCGACAAAGGCGCCGCGCGCCGGCTCCATGCGGATCAGGCGGTTTTGCGAAAGTTTGAACAGGGCCTGGCGGATCAGGGTGCGCGACACGCCAAACTGGTCGGCCAATTTCTGCTCGACCAGCTTGGCACCGGGCTGCAGACGGTGCTCTACGATGGCGCGCGTCAACGACTCGACGATGAGGTGGGTGGTCGTGGAATCCATGCGGGCATGATAGCCGTAAAGCTCAAAAGTGTATACACTTTGCGGCCATCAACGGAAGGATGCACCATGGGCTTGAGCACACATGTACTGGACACCATGCACGGCACGCCGGCCGCCGGCATGCAGGTGGCGCTGTACACCACACAGGGTGACCAGGCCACTCTGGTCAAGCGCTTTGTGCTGAACCAGGATGGCCGCAACCCCGACGGCCCGCTGTACGACAACAGCAGTTTGCGCACCGGCACCTACCGACTGGTCTTCGATGTGGCGGGGTACTTCAAGCTACGCGGCGTGGCCTTGCCCGAACCGAATTTTCTGAGCCTGGTAAGTCTGGATTTTGGTGTGGCCCATGCGGACCAGCACTACCACGTGCCACTCTTGGTCAGTCCCTGGAGTTATTCAACCTACCGTGGATCGTGAAGCGAACAACACAACCCGCCGCCGGGCCGCCCTAGGGCGGGTTAGCCCCCTTGGGGCTGAAGGCTGCGGCTCCAGAGCCACCTGCGTGGCTCTGGACAGCCTGAAGAGCCCGTGCCTCTGGCAGGGCCTGTTCAGCGACCCGCGTAGCGGCGGAGCGTGGGGGCACTACATCCTTAGAGTTGGCCCTCTGTCAGGGTATCGAGCTGGAATTGCCCGCTCTTGTGCCACAGCCAAGTGTCGGTGTAGGTCACGTGGCCCATCTTGACGGGCGCCGGGTAGGGCGCGGCTTCACGCACTTTGCGTTCAATCTCGGCAATCACTTCCGGGGCCTGGGTGGGCGCGCGCATCCAGCGCGTTGCGGTGACCATGCCGCGGCCGTCAATGTCCACCTGCAGCACGCCAATGGCATACAGCAATGGCGGCATTTTGCCGGCGTAGATGCGGTCGCTGTTTCGGGCATACAGGTGCTGGGCGGCATCGCGCCGGTAGTCGCGCGGCGTGGTAGCGACGGAGAACTGTCCGGGCAAGGGGACGGGCACTTGCGCCACGGGTGTGGGCGCGGGCGGAGCAGGAGGTACCACGCTGACCGGTGGTGGTCGCGAGGCGCAGCCCGCCGCCAGGGCTGCAATCGCGCCCCACAGCGTGGCCCAGCGCCATGCAGACGCAGGCGTTTGGAAGGCCCTGTTGGAGGAGTACATCGTTTGTCTCTTGGTAGTCGTCCCGTGCATACTGTGCTCCAAAATTCCAGGGGTCGGGATGTGCCAAGCACTTTAAAAGGTATCCGATTGTGAACGTGCTTTCGCAGTTTTTTGAGCACCTGCGCCAAGCCCCTGCGGTGCTGGTCACGGTGCAGGCTACGCGCGGCTCGGTGCCGCGTGAAACGGGTGCCTGGATGGCGGTCTTTGCAAATGGCACGGTCGGTACGGTAGGGGGTGGACGGTTGGAGCTGGACGCGATCGCGCATGCGCGTACGGTTCTGCGTGATGTGCGCGGTGCAGATACCGTGCGCTACGCGTTGGGCCCCAGCCTGGGGCAGTGTTGCGGCGGCGAAGTCCATTTGCACTATGAGCGGGTCCAGGCCAGCGACATAGTGGCCTTGCAAGCGCGGCTGTCGCTGGGCCATGTCCCGGTGGCGCTGTTCGGCGGTGGTCATGTGGGGCGGGCGTTGGTGGCTGTGCTGGGTCAACTGCCTATGGACGTACGCTGGATCGATAGCCGGGACGAGATTTTTCCGCCCAAGGTGCCCGGCAATGTGCTTTGCGAGCATTCCGACCCGGTGCAGCGCGCGGTGGTCGATTTGCCGGCCGGCACGCGTGTGCTCATCATGAGCTTCAGCCACGCCGAAGACCTGGATATTGTGGCGGCCTGCCTGGCGCGCCAGCGCGACCAGGCAGACCTGCCCTACGTGGGTCTGATCGGCAGCAAGACCAAGTGGGCGTCGTTCCGGCAGCGCTTGCTGGCGCGCGGTTTCTCGGAAAGCGAGTTGTTACACATTACCTGCCCGATCGGCGTGGCAGGCATACCGGACAAACGGCCGGAGGCCATTGCGGTGGGTGTGGCGGCCCAGCTTTTGCAAGTCATCGACACCCCTTAAACTGTATACACTTTGCTTTTGGCATTCACGCCAAGGAGAACACACCGCATGGAAAGCTACCTTCTGGACTGGGCCAATCTGCTGCTGCGCTGGGCCCACGTGATCACCGCCATTGCCTGGGTCGGCTCTTCCTTCTACTTTGTGTTTCTGGACAGCAGTCTCACGCCGCCGGTCGATGAAGACCTCAAGCGCCAGGGCGTCAGCGGTGAGCTGTGGGCGGTGCATGGCGGCGGTTTCTACCACCCGGTCAAGTTTGCCGTGCGCCCGCCGCAGTTGCCGTCGCACCTGCACTGGTTTTACTGGGAGAGTTACAGCACCTGGTTGACCGGCTTTTCGCTGTTCACCATTTCCTACCTGTGGAGTGCGGGCACCTACTTGGTCGACAAGTCGGTGATGGACTGGGCGCCCCACGTGGCCGTGGCTGTCGCGCTGGGCTTTCTGGTGGTGTTCTGGCTGGCCTATGACGGCATCTGCCGCCTCTTCGGCCAGCGTAAAAATGGTGACGCCATTGTGGGTGCGCTGGTGGCGCTGCTGGTCTGCGTGGCGGCATTCCTGGCCTGCCACTGGTTTGCCGGGCGTGCCGCCTTTTTGCTGGTGGGTGCCATGATCGCCACCAGCATGAGTGCCAATGTGCTCTTCTGGATCATTCCTGGCCAGCGCACCGTGGTGGCTGACATCCAGGCCGGCCGCCCGGTGGACCCGATCCACGGCCAGCGCGGCAAGCAGCGCAGCGTGCACAACACCTATTTCACACTGCCGGTGCTGTTTGCCATGCTGAGCAACCACTACGGCTTCACCTACAGTCACCCGCAGAACTGGTTGGTGCTGATCCTCATGATGTTTGCGGGCGCGGCGATACGCCAGTTCTTCGTGCTGCGCCACGGCTTCAAGCTGGGCCGCAACCGCCACCCCTGGCCCTACGTGGTGGCAGGAGTGATCGTCATTCTGGGCGTGCTGGTCTGGCTGCGCCCGGTGCCCACTGCAAATGCTATGAATTCAGGAGCTGCTGGCGCAACATCCACGGGGGCTGCAGGCAAATTTGGCTACAAATTTATACAACCCGTGCTGGAGCAGCGCTGCTACATGTGCCATGGCACGCAGGTGCAGATGAAGAATGTGCGCCTGGATTCCCCTGAGGGTTTGAAGTTGCACGCCCAGGCGGTCTACCAGCAGGCGGTGGTCGCCAGGAGCATGCCGCTCAACAACGCCACAGGCATTACCGATGCCGAGCGGGCGCTAATCAAGCAGTGGTTCGAAGGCGGCGCGCGGACAGACTGATCCGGGTTCAGTCCGTAGAAGGCCGGTCCTGCTGCGCACGCCGTGCGCGCCGCACGTCCAGGCGCCAGGCCAGCAGCGGCAGCATCAGCACCGAGCCGGGCAACGCCAGCACCACCAGATAAGGACTCACCGCCGAGGCGGCGCGCAGCAGTTGGCGCAACTCCCTACGTTCCTGCGTGGTCCAGGGCTGGCCGTTGCGCGGCTTCATCAACAGAGGCAGGGCACCGCGCATCCGGGCCAATTCGGACCGCAGACGCAGCTTCTCGCGGGTGCTGCTGGCCAGCAGGGCGCCCAACCATGCGGGCGGCAGTTTGGGCAAGGGGATCACCGTTGTGCCGTCGCCAGGCGCAGCGCCAGCCCGACAAACACCAGGCTGGCCACGCGGTTGAGTACGCGCTGGGCGCGCAGCGAACGTTTGAATACGGCACCGAAGCTCGCTGCAAACCATGAAATGGCGCCAAAGGTCAACAGCGCCGCCAGCATGAAGACGCCGCCGAGCAGCAGAATCTGCAGCGCCAGCGGGCCCGCACCGGGTTCGGTGAACTGCGGCAGAAAGGCCAGGAAGAAGATCGCCACCTTGGGGTTGGTGACATTCATCACCACGCCACGGCCATAGGTCTGCAGGGGTGTCATGGTCGGCGTGTTGTCGCTGTCCTGGATACCCACAGGTGCATTCCAGGCGCCCCAGGCCAGGTACAGCAGGTAGCCCGCGCCCAACAGTTTGAGCACAGTGAAGGCCGTGGCTGATGCGGCAAACAGCGCAGCCAGACCCAGGGCTACGGCGGCTGTGTGGAACAGCAGGCCGCTGCACAAGCCCAGCACCACCAGCATGCCGGCCTTGCGGCCGTGCACGGCGGAGTGCAGCAGCACAAACACGTTGTCGGGGCCGGGCGCCAGGGCCAGCAGGACGGAGGCGCCGAAGAAGGTCAGGAGGGTGTTGAGGGTCAGCATGCCACCATCCTACCGCGTGGCGGCAGGACTCAGGCCTGCGCGACCTCGTGGCTGCCCATGATCTCCAGGGCACGCACCAGCGCCGAATGGTCCAGGTTGCCCAGGCCGTGGGCGCTGCAGACCTGCATCAGTTGCGCCGCACCGGCCGTTTGCGGCAGTGCCAGACCCAGCGCCTTGGCGCCGTTGAGGGCCAGGCCCAGGTCCTTCTGGTGCAGGCCGATGCGAAAACCGGGGTTGAAGGTGCGTTTGACCATGCGCTCGCCATGCACCTCCAGGATGCGCGAGGCCGCGAAGCCGCCCATGAGCGCCTGGCGCACCTTGGCCGGGTCGGCGCCGGCCTTGCTGGCGAACAGCAGGGCTTCGCCCACGGCGGCGATGTTGAGCGCCACGATGATCTGGTTGGCCACCTTGCAGGTCTGGCCGTCGCCGTTGCTGCCCACCAGCGTGATGTTCTTGCCCATCAGTTGCAGCAGCGGCAGCAGCGCGTTGAAGGTGGATTCCTCGGCACCGACCATGATGGTCAGGCTGGCCGCCTTGGCACCCACTTCACCGCCGGAGACAGGGGCATCCATGTACTGGCAGCCCAGCGCGTTGATCTTCTGCGCAAAGGCCTTGGTATCGACGGGCGAGATGGAGCTCATGTCCACCACGGTCTTGCCGGCTGTGAGGCCTGCGGCCACGCCGTTCTTGCCGAACAGCACGGCCTCCACATCGGGTGTGTCGGGCAGCATCAGAAAGATGATGTCGGCCTTTTGTGCAACCTCCTGTGCACTGGCGCAGGCTTGGCCGCCAGCGTCGAGCAGTTGCGCCGGGACGGCGCTGCGGGTGTTCAGGTAAACGGTGTGGCCGGCGGCGAGCAGATGGCCGGCCATGGGCGCACCCATGATGCCCAGGCCGATGAATCCGAGAGTGGTCATGGTCGTGTCGTATGGAAGAGAAAGAAAAAAATCAGCTGGCGTATTTGTCTTTGAGCGCCTGCGTGGCCGAACGGAACACGCCCAGGTCACTGCCCACGGCGACAAAGGTGGCGCCCATCTCCATGTAGCGGCGTGCGTCGGCTTCCACCGGCGCCAGGATGCCGGTGGGTTTGCCGTGGGCCTTGGCCTGGGCGAACACCTGCGCAATGGCTTGCTGTACCTCGGGGTGTGCGGCATTGCCCAGGTGGCCGTAGCCGGCGGCCAGGTCGGACGGCCCGACAAAGATGCAGTCCACGCCCGGCACGGCGGCAATCTCGCCACTGGCGGCAACGCCGGCACGGCTTTCGATCTGCACCGCCACGCACATGTGCTGGTTGGCTTCCTGGAAGTAGTTGGCCACCGTGCCATAGCGGTTGCTGCGTTGGGACACGGACACGCCGCGCATGCCTTCGGGCGGGTAGCGGGTGGCGGCGACGGCGCGGCGGGCCTCGTCGGCGGTCTGCACGAAGGGGATCAGGAAGTTGTAGAAACCGGCGTCCAGCAGGCGCTTGATTTCCACTTCGCTGTTGGTGGTGGGGCGCACCACCGGCGCGCTCACGCTGTCCTTGAGTGCCATGAGCTGGGGCACAAAGGTGATGACGTCATTGGGCGAGTGCTCGCCATCCATCAGAATCCAGTCAAAGCCCGCCACGCCCAGCACCTCGGCGGTGATGGGGCTGGCCAGCGAGGACCAGCAGCCGATCAGGCGCTTGCCGGCCAGCAGGTCCTTCTTGAACTGGTTGGGAAACGGGCGATAAGGGGTGGGGTAGGTCATGGAAATGCCTTTGGGTAATCAGGTCGATCGGTGGTTCGGTCAGAGAGCGATCAGGTGACGGGGGCCGGGTTGAACAGCACCAGTGCGTTGTGCAGCTTCCACTGTTCGGCCCAGGTTTTCTTGCGTCCGCTGGCAACGTCCAGCATCAGGTGGAACAGTTCCCAGCCCACATCGGCAATGGAGGCCTCGCCGTCGGCAATGCGCCCGGCATTCACATCCATCAGGTCGTGCCAGCGGCGCGCCAGGTCGGTGCGTGTGGCGACCTTGATGACCGGACACTCGGCCAGACCGTAGGGCGTGCCGCGGCCGGTGGTGAATACATGCAGGTTCATGCCGGCGGCCAGTTGCAGCGTGCCGCAGATGAAGTCGCTGGCCGGGGTGGCGGCGTAGATCAGGCCCTTGGACTGCAGCTTCTCGCCCGGCGACAGCACGCCGCTGATGGGCGCGGTGCCGGACTTGATGATGGAACCCATGGCTTTTTCGACAATATTGGACAGACCACCGGCCTTGTTGCCCGGCGTGGTGTTGGCACTGCGATCAGCCTGGCCACGGCCAAGATACGCGTCGTACCAGGCCATCTCGCGCGCCATGGCGTCGGCAATTTCGGGGGTGGTGGCGCGGGCCGTCATCTGCTCCACGGCGTCGCGCACCTCGGTGGTCTCGGAGAACATCACGGTGGCGCCGGCGCGCACCAGCAGGTCGGTGCAGAAACCCACGGCCGGGTTGGCGGTGACGCCGGAGAAGGCGTCGCTGCCGCCGCACTGCACACCGACTACCAGTTCGCTGGCGGGAATGGTTTCGCGCTTGCGGGCATTGAGCCGCTCCAGGTGCGGCACGGCCGAGGCCAGCACCGAATCAATCATGCTCATGAAGCCCACATGCTTTTCGGCCTGCAGGCACACCACGTCGAGCGCGGCACCCGTTTCCAGGGGAATGCTGCCAGGCGGCAGCAGGCGCTCGGGCTGCAGCTTCTCGCAGCCCAGGCTGACCACCATGACTTCGCCGCCAAAGTTGGGGTTTTGGGAGATGTTGCGCAGCGTGCGGATGGGGATGATGGCGTCGGGCGCGTCGATGGCCACGCCGCAGCCGTAGCTGTGCTCCAGGCCGATGACGTCGTCGACATTCGGGTAGCGCGGCAGCAGGTGCTCCTTGATGCGCTGCACCGCAAAGTCCACTACGCCGGCCACGCATTGCACGGTTGTCGTGATGGCCAAAATGTTGCGGGTGCCCACCGAGCCATCGGCATTGCGGTAGCCCTCGAAGGTGTAGCCCGTCAGTGGCTCGGCGTGCCATGCTGGTGCCGTCGATTTGGGCAGGTTGGCCAGCGAGCGGGCCTCGGGCATGTGCAGCAGGCGCTCGTGCACCCAGGCGCCAGCCGGGATGTCCTTGAGCGCGTAGCCGATGGGCACGTTGTAGCGCCGCACAACGCTGTCCTTGGGGATGGCCTCCAGCGCGAGCTTGTGGCCTTGCGGCACACGGTCGACCAGCGTCAGCCCGTCGGGCATCACGGTGCCCGCAGCCAGGCCACCATCGTTGGCCACAATGGCCACGTTGTCGGCGGCGTGCATGCGGATGCTTAAAGGAGAGGTTGTCATGGCGTGCAGGCGAGTTCAGTCCGCCTTGATATTGCGTGACGCAATCAGCTTTTGCCAACGCACGTATTCCGCGGTTTGGTAAGCGGCAAACTGCTCAGGGGTGTTGAGCACGATTTCAAAACCCAACTCCAGAAGCTTGGGCGCAATCGCCGGATCTTTGATGGATGCAACGATGGCGTCAAAAACACGCTTCTTGATGTCGGCTGGCAAACCACGCGGCGCAGCAACGGCTTGCCACGAATTGACGTTGGCATCTTTCACGCCACTTTCTTCCAGCGTGGGTACATCAGGCAGCACGGGAGACCGTTTGGCGCTGGTGACGGCCAGTGCCCGGAGTTTTCCTGCCTTGATCTGTGGCAGCGCCGTGTTGATGTTCATGAAGGAGGCATCCACCTGGTTGCCCAGCAGATCCGACATCACGGGGCCACCGCCCTTGTAGGGAACGTGCACACCGACGGTACCGGTTTGTTGCCAGAACAGTTCAGCATTCAGGTGGTCGCTGCTGCCATTGCCCGACGACGCGAAACTCATCTTGTCGGGATGGGCCTTCAGGAATGCAATCACATCTGCCACCGACTTCCGCGCAGACGCAGCGGGAATGACCAGCACATTGGGCGCCTGCACCACCACGGTGATGGGATCCAAATCTTTCAGGGCATCGTAGTTCACCTTGATAAGGTGTGGCGCAATCACAAACGGTCCCAGGGAAGACACCAGGAAGGTGTGGCCGTCTGCAGCCGCCCGCGCTACTTGTGCTGCACCGACGGTGCCGGTGGCGCCAGCCCTGTTGTCCACAATGAATGTGAATCCGGTGCCCAACTTCTCTGCCATCTTGGCAGCCAGGATGCGGGCGATCTGGTCAGTGGAACCGCCCGGTGGAAAAGGCACTACCAACGTAATTGGCTTGGCAGGCCAGGTGTCTGCCATGGCGAGCGTGGTGCCGACCGCAGACAAAGATATTCCGGCCTGCAGGAATTGACGACGTTGCATGGTGTGTCTTTCTGATGAATGCGCCTTACCGTGCGTGCGTCAGAGCACCAGGTGTCCGGTGATCAGGGTCGGCAGCCAGGTCGAGAAAGACGGCACATAGGTCACCAGCGTGATCGCGACAAAAATGGCCAGGTAGTAGGGCCAGGCGGTCTTGGTGGCCTCACCGATCGAAATGTTGCCGATGGCGCAGCCGACAAACTGCACCGTACCCACCGGCGGGTGCACCAAGCCCAGCGCGCAATTGAGCAAGAGCATCATGCCGAACTGCACCGGGCCCACGCCCATCTGGATGGCCAGTGGCAGGAACAGTGGCGTGGTGATCAGGATGTGGGCGGCCATGTCCAGGAAGATGCCCAGGATGATCTGGATGATGTTGATGTACAGCAGCATCAGCCACGGTGATTGCGTGGCCGACAGGAGTGCGGCTTCAATCGCGTCCGGGATTTCCAGGTAGGCCATCTGGTAGCGCAGCATGTTGGACACGCCGATCAGCAGCAGGATCACGCCGGTGGTCTTGGAGGCCTTGGCCAGCGACTTGAGCAATTTTTCCTTGGACATGGTGCGGTAGATGAATACCGTCAGCAGCAGCGAATAGCTCACCGCAATGGCCGCCGCCTCGGTGGCCGTGGCCACGCCTTTCATGATGCACACCAGGATGATCACGACCACCATCAGACCGGGCATGGACGCAATGAAAGTGCGCAGCACCTCGCCCCAGCCGGGGAATTTTTCCAGCATGGTGGAGCCGTCGGCGCGCTTGGGGTAGCCGTACTTGACGGCCTGCCAGTAGGCGGTGACCAGCATGCAGACCATGATCCAGAACACCGGGATCAGGCCGGCGAACATCAGATCACCAATGGACACGCCCTTGATGACATGCCCATCGATCATGCCGCTGGCAGCCTGGGCCGCGAACGCGTAGATGATCATGTTGTGGGAGGTGGGCATCAGCGCGCCGGACAGCGAGGCGTGCGTGGTCACGTTGACGGCATAGGCCGCGCTGTAGCCCTCGCGCTTCATGATGGGGATCATCACGCCGCCCATGGCCGAGGTATCCGCCACGGGAGAGCCCGACACGCCGCCGAACAGGGTGGATGCCACCACGTTGGCCAGGCCCAGGCCGCCGCGCCAGTGGCCGACCAGGCTGCGGGCGAAGTCGACGATCTTGTCGGCAATGCCGCCGTGCAGCATCAGCTCGCCCGAGAAGATGAAGAACGGGATGGCCAGGAACGAGAACACGTTCATGCCCGAGACCATCATCTGGATGGCGGTCTCGAACGGCAGTCCTTCGACGAAGAAGGTGGCAAGGCAGCTCAGGCCAATGGCGAACGCCACCGGGACACCCAGCAGCAGGAGCAGCACAAAGCTGAGACAGAGGACGGTTAGTGCCATGACGGAGTTACCTTTGTGCCGCGGAAGTCGGCGGCCACATGTTCGATGGAAAACGAGGCGATCAACAGGCCGGAAATCAGCACGGGGACATAGCGCACCGCTTCGGACAGGCCCAGCGTCGGGATGGTGCTGGCGTGCGTGGATACGGCCATCAGCGCGCCGCCGATGAGCAGCGCGACAGCAAACACGATGATCAGCAGGTGTACGACACACTTGCACCAGAACTGCACGCGCGGCGGCAGCACTTTCACCAGCGAGTCCAGCCCGATGTGGCCTGCATCGCGCACGCCGGCAGAGGCGCCGAACATGGCAACGGAAATGACCAACAGCAGCGCGACCTGCTCGACATAGGGGGGGGCGTCGTTGAACACGTAGCGCAGTACCACGCCGTAAATCACCACGCTGAGAAGCCCCACGAGGCAGAGGCAGGCCAAAAACATGGTCCAGCGCGATAGCCAGGCATTGGTGCGGGAAAAGAAGTCCATGGTTCTACTCGGTTAGGCCCGCGCCACGGGTACCTGGTACCACTGGCGCGGGCATTGCCCTGGCAGGGCAACAAAGCCTACTTGGCGGTAACGATTTCCTGCACCAGTGCCTTGAGTTCAGGCGTGGTGGCGAACTTGTCCCACACCGGACGCTCTGCATCCACAAAGCTCTTGCGGTCGATTTCGGAGGCTGAAATGATCTTCGCGCCGCCCTTGATGACGGCTGCGCGGGATTCCTTTTCCTTGGCTTCCCACAGGTTCACGTAGTAGGGCACCGAAGCCTTGGCAGACTTGCGGATGGCGGCTTGCTCTTCCGGTGTCAGCGTGTCCCAGATCTTCTTGGAAAACACCAGCACTTCCGGTCCCATGGAGTGCATGGTTTCCGAGAACACGTTGGCCGATTCGTAGTGCTTGGCTTCTTCGTACGAGGGGTAGTTGTTCTCCGCAGCGTCCAGCAGGCCGGTCTTCAGGCCGGTGTAGACCTCGGCAAACGGCATGGGGGTGGCAGAGGCGCCCATGGCGGCAATGGTGCTGACCCACAGGTCGGAGGGTTGCACGCGGATCTTCATGCCCTTGGTGTCGGCCAGCGAGCGGATCGGCTTGTGCGCATAGATGGAACGTGCACCGCTTTCATACATGGCTAGGCCAACGAAACCGGCCTTGTCAAAGGCGGCCAGAATCTTGTCGCCCTGCGGGCCGTAAATGGTCTTGCGGAAATGGTCCAGGTCGCGGAACAGGAAGGGCAGCGAAGGAATCATGGACTCGGGCACGATGCCGTGGAAGGCTGCCGTGTTCACACGCACCATGTCCAGCGCGCCAATCTTCACCTGCTCCACGGTGTCTTTTTCGGAACCCAGCGAGCTGTCGCCAAACACCTTGATGTTGTCCTTGCCGCCGGTGGCCTTGGACAATTCATCGCCCATGTACTTCACCGCCATGTTGGTGGGGAAATCCTTGTTGTGCACATCGGCAGAGCGGAAGGTCCGCGCCATGGACGTGGCGGCTGAGAACGCCAGTACTGCAACGGCAATGTGGCAGCTGATTTTTTTGAGGGGAAAGCGCATGGTGTCTCCTTGGGATGGTTTAGGTGGAACGGGCGGGAAACTGGGAAAACCGGGGTTCGGCCAAGCCTTGCACGCCGGGCTGGAATACAAACACCGCACCGTCCAGCGCGGCGTCAAAGCCGGGCGTGGGCTTGGCGGGCTGGATGGAGGTGACAAACAGGTGGCGTAGGTCGGGGCCGCCAAACGCACACATGGCGGGCTTGCTGATGGGCAGGTCGGTGGACTGCAGCAGCTTGCCAGTCTGGCTGAAGCGGTGCACCATGCCCGCGTCATTGGCGCAAATCCAGTAGCAACCCTCGGCATCAACGGCGGCGCCGTCGGGACGGCCCGGCAGTCCCTGCATGTCCACCCACACCTGGGCCTGGCTCCAGACGCCGGTGGCGGCATCGAAATGGTGGCGCCAGATCTTCTGCACCTGGGGGTGGGAATCTGACAGATAAGCGTGGCTGCCATCCGGGCTAAAGGCCATGCCATTGGGGGTGATGTAGCCCTTCAAGGGCGTTGCATGCAGCCCCTTGCTGTCCAGGCAATAGATGCGGCCGGCCGGGCTGGCCAGCGCCATGTCGCGCACCATGGTGCCCACCCACAGGCGGCCCTTGCTGTCGCAGCGCCCGTCATTGAAGCGCATGCCGGCCTGCGGGTGCTGGACAGTGGCCAAGCATTGCAGTTGCACGGCAGGTGCTGCTTGCAGCGTGATCTCAAAGATGCCGGTCTCCATGGCCGCAATCACGGTGCCGCGGTGGCTCAGCGCAATGCAGCCCACGCGCTCGGGCAGGTCCCAGCTGCTTTGCTGGCGGCTGGCCCAGTCCAGGCGGTGGATGCGCTGGCTCTCGATGTCCACCCAGTACAGGGCCTGCTCGGCGACGGACCAGACCGGGCTTTCACCCACGCGGTCGCGCGTGGTGGTCAACACGGTGGGACTGCTCTTGGCCACGTTTATTTGCCTGCCTTGTGGGCGGTCATGGGGATGCCCTGGAACAGAAAACCGCCACCCTGGTAGACCACGGCAGGGTCGGTCACGTCCGGTTCGGGGGTGCGGGCGTAGATGGCTTCGCGGAATGGGTCCGAGCTGTCCTGGGGCACATAGCCCACATGGCGGGCCGCGCTGTTGTCGTACCAGGTCACGGCGTTGTCGGACATGCCGAAGATGGCCGTGTGGCCCAGCACGGGCGTGGTCAGGCAGGCGGTGATGAGACGGTGCAGGTCGTCAAAGCTGAGCCAACTGGCCAGCATGCGCCGGTCCTTGGGTTCGGGGAAGGATGAGCCGATGCGCACGCAGGCGGTCTCGATGCCGTAGCGGTCGAAGTACATGCGCGACAAGTCTTCGCCAAAAGCCTTGCTGACGCCGTACAGGCTGTCGGGGCGGGGCGGGTGGTTCAGCGTGATGGTCTCGCTTTGCTTGTAGAAGCCCGTCACGTGGTTGGAACTGGCAAACACCACGCGCTTCACACCAAACTTGCGTGCGGCTTCGTACAGGTTGTAGACGCCCAGGATATTGGCCTGCAGGATGGGCGCAAACGCCGCTTCGACCGAGATGCCGCCAAAGTGCACGATGGCCTGGCAGCCCTGGACCATGGCATCCACCGCCGCGGCGTCGGCCAGGTCGGCCAGGGCAATTTCTTCGCCGGCACGTGCCGGGCCAAAATCGGCGCGGTCCGACAGGCGCAAGACTTCGCAGTTGGCCTTGAGCCGATCACGCATGGCCGTGCCCAAGCCGCCTGCGGCGCCGGTCATCAGCAAAGTGTGGTGTAGCTTGATCATCGCAAATTCTTTTGAATAAATGGGCTGGTTATATGTTGTCTGATGTGTTAAATTGTGACCACGCCCGCTGACCGGGTCAAGGATTGTTCGATGAACCTATGGAAAACCCCTAGTCCATCCGGCTCGCAGAGTGCCGCAGAAGGAGCGTCTGCACCCCCCATGCGCCGGGCGCGTGGGTTGGTGACGGAAGTGGTGGATAGTTTGGCCGCCAGCATTCTGGAGGGCAGGATCCAGCCCGGCGACAAGCTGCCCACCGAGTCCGAAATCATGGCGCGCTTTGACGTCAGCCGCACCGTGGTGCGTGAGGCCTTGTCCAAGCTGCAGGCGTCGCGTCTGGTGGAAACCCGCCACGGCGTGGGCACCTTTGCACTGGCCCAGCAGGACAGCGGCAACTTCAAGATTGCCGACGAAGACTTCTCCACCGTGGCCGACGTGATTTCGGTGCTGGAGCTGCGTATCAGCCTGGAAACCGAGGCCGCAGGCCTGGCTGCCCAGCGCCGTACGGAGGCCAATCTGCAGGCCATGCAGGCCACGCTCGATGCGTTCCAGTCGTCCATCCTGGAGGACTCCGACGCTGTGCCGTCAGACTTCAATTTCCACATGGAAGTGGCCCGCGCCACTGGCAACCGCCACTTTGCCGATCTGATGACCTACCTGGGCACCATGATCATCCCGCGCACCCGGGTCAACACCGCCAGCCGCGCCCAGCAAGGGCGCATGGGCTACCTGCAGCGCGTGCATTCCGAACACGAAAGCATCTTCACCGCGATCCGCAACCAGGACGCTGAAGCTGCCCGTGCCGCTATGCGCACCCACCTTGCCAACAGCAAGGAGCGCCTGCGTAAAACCCAAACCTCTAAGGACTAGTTGTACGATGACTGTTGCTAAAAATACCGCTGGCGCCCCCCATATCGTGGATTTGCGCGTCATTCCCGTGGCCGGGCACGACGGCATGCTGCTCAACCTGAGCGGCGCCCACGCCCCGTTCTTCACCCGCAACATCGTCATCCTGACGGACAGCAGTGGCAACACCGGCGTCGGTGAAGTGCCCGGCGGCGAAAAGATCCGCGAAACCCTGGAAGACGCCCGCGCACTGGTCGTGGGCCAGCCGCTGGGGGCGTACAACGCCATCCTCAACCGCATGCGTGCCGCCTTTGCCGCGCGGGACAGCGGCGGGCGCGGCCTGCAGACGTTTGATTTGCGCATCGCCATCCACGCCGTGACGGCGGTGGAGTGCGCGCTGCTGGACCTGCTGGGCCAGTTCCTCGACGTGCCGGTGGCGGCCCTGTTGGGCGACGGCCAGCAGCGCGACAAGGTGGCGGTGTTGGGCTACCTGTTCTTCGTCGGCGACCGCCAGCAGACCGACCTGCCGTACATCAGTGAGCCGGACCAAACCGATGATTGGAAGCGCCTGCGCCACGAGAAGGCGATGGACGCCGACGGTGTGGTGCGTCTGGCCGAGGCTGCTTATAAGCGCTATGGTTTTCAGGACTTCAAGCTCAAGGGCGGCGTGTTGCGTGGCGAGGACGAGGTGGAGGTCATCCGTGCGCTGCATGCGTGCTTTCCCCAAGCCCGCATCACGCTGGACCCGAATGGCGGCTGGCTGCTGAAGGACGCCATACGCTTGTGCCGCGACCTGTATGGCGTGATGGCCTATGCCGAAGACCCGTGTGGTGCCGAAGGCGTGTTCTCCGGCCGCGAAGTGGTCGCCGAATTCCGCCGCGCCACCGGCCTGCCCACGGCCACCAACATGATCGCCACCGATTGGCGCGAACTGGCGCATTCGCTGGCGCTGCAGTCGGTGGACATTCCATTGGCCGACCCGCACTTCTGGACCATGCAGGGCTCGGTGCGCGTGGCCCAGGTCTGCGAGACCTGGGGTCTGACCTGGGGTTCGCATTCCAACAACCACTTCGACGTGTCGCTGGCCATGTTCACGCATGTGGCTGCCGCCGCGCCGGGTAAGGTCACGGCCATCGACACGCACTGGATCTGGCAGGACGGCCAGCGCCTGACCAAGGCCCCGTTACAGATCCAAGGTGGACAAATTGAAGTGCCGGCCAAGCCCGGTCTGGGTGTGGAGCTGGACATGGCGGAGGTGGAGAAGGCTCACCAGCTGTACCTGCAGCACGGCTTGGGCGCGCGCAACGACGCCATGGCCATGCAGTACCTGATCCCGGGGTGGACGTTCAACCCCAAGAGCCCCTGCCTGGTGCGCTGATTCACAATAAATGAGGGCTGTAACCCGCATGTATATTGCGCAAGCAGCTCCTATTTCAGGAGCAACTCGGAGACGAATTTCAGCGGATCGCCGCGGCCAGCTGCAGCGCCAGCCGATTGTGGCGCTCCATCAGCGGGCCCAGGTCCACGGTCTCCAGGTGCCCTTCGCGGACCACCACCTTGCCATCGACGACGGTGTAGTCGGCCTGCGGGCTGGCGCACAGCAGCAGGCTGCCCACCGGGTCATGCACCGCGCCACCGGCAAAGCCCAGCGTCTCCAGATCAAACAGCACCAGGTCGGCGCACATGCCCACGGCCAGGTGGCCGATGTCAGCGCGCCCCAGTACCTGCGCGCCACCGCGTGTGGCCACGCTGAGTGCATCGCGCGCCGTCATCTCGGCGGGACCCAGATCGCAGCCAAAGAAGGTATTGCCGTCGCGCAGCTCGGGTGGCTGCATGGCACGGCCCACGCGAGCCAGCAGCAGCGCCTGACGTGCCTCGTTGACCATATGCGCAGCGTCGTTGCTGGCACTACCGTCCACGCCCAGGCCCACCGGCACGCCGGAATTGAGCATCTTGCGAATAGGCGCGATGCCGCTGGACAGCCGCATATTGCTGCACGGGCAGTGCGCCACGCCGGTGCGGCTGGCGGCAAACAGGCTGATGCCTTCATCGTCCAGCTTCACGCAGTGCGCGTGCCACACGTCATGGCCCAGCCAGCCCAGGTCCTGTGCGTATTGGGTGGGCGTGCAGCCAAATTTCTCTTTGGAGTAGGCCAGGTCGTGGTCGTTCTCGGCCAGGTGGGTGTGCAGTCGCGCACCGTACTGCCGTGCCAGCAGCGCCGACTCGCGCATCAGGTCGCGGCTGACGCTGAACGGCGAGCACGGCGCGACGGCCACGTTCAGCATGCTGCCGTGCGACGCGTCGTGGTACTGCTCGATCAGGCGCTGCGTGTCCTTGAGGATGAAGTCTTCCTGCTCCACCACACGATCGGGCGGCAGGCCGCCTTGCGACTGCCCCACACTCATGCTGCCGCGCGTCGCCACAAAGCGCATGCCGATCCCTGCCGCCGCGGCGATGCTATCGTCCAGCCGCACGCCATTGGGGTAGATGTACAGGTGGTCGCTGCTGGTGGTGCAGCCGGACAGCAGCAGCTCCGCCATCGCAATCTGCGTGCTGACCTGCACCATCTCGGGCGTGAGCCCGGCCCAGATCGGGTACAGCCCACGCAGCCAGCCAAACAGCTCGGCGTTTTGCACTGCAGGTATCGCCCGGGTCAGCGACTGGTACATGTGGTGGTGCGTGTTGACCAGGCCTGGGGTGACCAGGTGGCGGCAGGCGTCAATCACCTCGTCGGCCTGCAGGGCCTCGGGCGGCAGGTCGGCACTCGCGCCTATGAACGCAATGCGGTTGCCCTCGATGTAAATGGATGCGTCGTGCAGTTCGGTGGCTTGCGCCGGGTCGGTGTGGTCGAATGTGGCGATGGTGCGCGCGTTGTGGATCAGCAAAGTGCCCATGTGAAAGTTTCTCCGTCAAACAAGTCTTCCACCTGCAAGGGTGGGTCCTGCCGAGGCCGAATCCCGCTGGAGGGTTGCAAAAACCACCAGAGGCGAGCACCACGTTGCCGAGCATCCCGGGCTGTGCTGTTGCGCGTGTGCGCACAGTGAATTTTGCCCCAAGTACCATGGAATAAAGCGATGACCATGCCAAGCCAATCTCCTTCAGTCCACTTTTCCGATCTGGCGCCACGCGATGTGCTGACCCAGCTGTATTGGGCCGCCGTGCGGCAAGCCCTGCCCAGCCACACGCTGGCCGGCTTTCTGCCGCCCATTCCCAAGGGCCGCACGCTGGTGTTGGGTGCCGGCAAGGCGGGTGGTGCGATGGCGCATGCGCTGGACGCGCTGTGGCCGCAGGACGCGCCCATGCGTGGGTTGGTGGTCACGCGCTACGGCCACACGCCGCCCCGCCCGGCGGATGCGGCTCCCGCACGCATTGAAGTGGTGGAGGCGGCCCACCCGGTGCCTGATGCGGCGGGGCTGGCCGCTGCAGAGCGCATCCTGGCGCTGACCGAAGGGCTAACACCAGACGATCTGGTGATCTGTCTGATCTCGGGCGGCGGTTCGTCATTGCTCACCTTGCCTGCCCCGGGTATCAGCCTGGAAGACAAGCAGCGCATCAACACGCTGCTGCTCAACAGTGGCGCCAGCATCCAGGAGATGAACTGCGTGCGCAAGCACCTGTCGGCCATCAAGGGTGGGCGCCTGGCGGCCGCCTGCCATCCGGCGCAGGTGGTGACGCTCTTGATCAGCGATGTGCCGGGCGACGACCCCAGTGTCATCGCCAGCGGCCCGACCGTACCCGACCCCACGACCTGCGCTGATGCGCTATCAATTTTGAAGCGTTTTGTGCAGGATGCACCTGGGCTGGAGGCTGATTTCATACTCAAAATGCTGGACGACGGCGCGCTGGAGACGCCCAAGCCGGGCGATGCCCAGTTCGCCCGAAACCAGGTGCACATGATCGCTACGCCGCAGCAGTCACTGGAGGCCGCGGCCGCTGCGGCACGCGCCATGGGGTTGCACGCGCACATCCTAAGCGACGAGATGGAAGGCGAGTCGCGCGAGGTGGGCAAGGTGCACGCGGCGCTGGCCCGCGCGGTGGCGCAGCGCAAAAACTCGGAGTTTCAGCCGTTTGCCAGGCCCTGCGTCATCCTCAGCGGCGGCGAGACCACCGTCACCGTGCGCCCGCGCCAGCCGGGTGCGGCCAAGGGGCGCGGCGGCCGTGCGGGCGAGTTCTGCATGGGCCTGGCGCAGGCGTTGCAGGGGCAGGCCGGTGTCTACGCACTGGCTGCAGACACCGATGGCATTGACGGCGTGGAAGACAACGCCGGCGCCTTTGTCGCGCCCAACACGCTGGCGCGCGCGCAGGCCCAGGGCCTGAAGATCAGCGCGTACCTGGAGCGCAACGACGCCTATGGTTTCTTTGAAGCCTTGGACGGCTTGTTTGTCACCGGCCCCACGCACACCAATGTCAACGACTTTCGCGCGATGCTGGTGTTGTAGGTGAGCAGGCCCTGGCTGCCCACGGTATAGTGGGCACAGATGGCAGCTGGGCAGAGAACCGGACAACGCCATTGAAGTTCGTTGGGAACTACCGATTTCAGGAGAAAGCAACCTGTGTCCCCATCGTCCGACAGGGTAGGTTCCGGCACCAACGGCAAGAAGCAAGGGCGGCTGTTCGCCATTGTCTGGATGTTCGCCGCCATGGTGGCCGGCCTCTTGGTTTTTTCTGTTGCCAGCATCGAATTGCTTTCGGGTGTGCGCGCCTACACCCAGGGTGAGGCGCTTTGGTCCAAGGGACAAAAGGACGCGATCAACGCGTTGACGCGCTACGCGCTGTATGCCGATGAGGCCGACTTCGCCAACTTCCGCCAATCGCTGGATATCAACCTCGGCGACCGGCAGGCCCGCCAGGAGTTGCTGAAATCCGATATGGACTTGGCGCTGACCCACGCCGGCCTTTTGCGTGGGCGCAACCATCCGGACGATTTTTCCACCATGATTTTTCTGGTGCGACGCATGCGCTGGTTGCCCGAAGTCGGACACGCGGTCGCCATCTGGACGGAAGCCGATCAGTACATCGAGCGACTGGACCAGATCGGCGAAACCATCCACCAGGCCACGCGCGGTGAACACTCCATGTCCTACGCGGAACGCCAGCAATTCCTGGACGGACTGCACCAGATCAATAGCCGTCTGACGCCCTTGGAAGAAGAGTTTTCTTCCACCTTGGGTGTGGCTGCGCGCAAGTACACCGCCTTGGTGCTGCTGGTGATGTTTTTAACGGTATCCGTCCTGCTGGTGGGCGCCTGGCGTGGATCACGGCGCATGCTGCGGGACCATGAGGCGGTGCAACGGGCGTTGGAGCAGGAGCACCAGCAACTGCAGGCGACATTGCAGTTCGCTCCGTTGCCCATTGTGATTGCACGCGCAGATGACGAGTCCATTGTCTATGCAAATGAACGCAGCCTGCTGCAATTCAAGATGGTGGCCCCCGTTCCAGGCGCATTGCATCTGCGGGACCTGTACGTCGATGCGGCCGACCGCGCGCGCCTGATGATTGCATCGCAAGGCACGGGCAATGTGCGCGACTTCGAGCTGCAGATGCAGGATGTCAACGGCAAGTCCTTCTGGGTGCAGTATTCGGCGCAGCACATTCGCTGGGGTGAGCTGGACTGTTTGATGGTTGCGCTGGTGGACATCGATGAAAAAAGACGGGTGCATGACGACCTGCGCTACCGCGCCTACCACGATGTGTTGACCGGCTTGCCCAACCGCGCCATGTTCATGGATTCATTGCGGCGCACCTTGGGCCGCATGGAGCGCAAGCGCGGCATGTTCTCGCTGCTGTTCATCGACCTGGACCATTTCAAGGAAGTCAATGACGAACTGGGGCACGACATGGGTGACCTGTTGCTGCAAAGTGTCACGCAGCGTCTGCAGTCCTGCGTGCGCTCCAGCGATCTGGTGGCACGTCTGGGCGGCGACGAGTTCGTGGTGCTGATTGAAGAGCACGACGCCGATGCCGACGCCCACCGTATTGCCCAGAAGATTCTGGTGACCCTGGCCCCGGTCTACGACCTCAACGGTCAGGCAGCCCAGGTGACGGCCAGCATTGGCATCAGCCGCTACCCGCAAGATGGTGTGGAACTCAACGGTTTGCTGACGGCAGCCGATGCTGCCATGTACTGCGCCAAGACCCGGGGTAAAAACAACGTACAGTTCTACCGTCGTGAAGACAGTGAGCAGTAGCGTGAATGGCAGGTCAATGACAGAAAAAACAAGTGTTCTTCTCACCGGCGGCGCCGGATACATCGGCAGCCACACCTATGTGGCATTGGCAGAGGCGGGCTACCAGCCCGTTATCCTGGACGACTTTTCCAACAGCCATCCCGTTGTGCTGGAGCGTTTGCAGCGCTTGACCGGACAGACGGTGCTGTGCCAGCGCGGTAGTGTGGCGGACACGGCCCTGGTACAGGGACTGGTAGAGCGGCACCGCATCCAGGCGGTCATCCATTTCGCCGGATTCAAGGCGGTGGGAGAGAGCGTGGCGCAGCCGTTGAAGTACTTCGACAACAACCTGGGCGGCATGGTCAGCCTATTGCAGGCCATGGACGCCGCCGCCTGCCGCGCCCTGGTGTTCTCCAGCAGTGCCACGGTGTATGGCGATCCGGCGTCGGTACCCATCACCGAAGACTTTCCACGCAGCCATACCAACCCTTATGGCCACACCAAGCTGGTGTGCGAAGACATGCTGGCCGCAATGCAGGTTGCCAACCCGGACTGGCGCATGGGCGTGCTGCGCTACTTCAACCCGGTGGGGGCACATCCCAGCGGACTGATAGGCGAAGACCCGTCAGGTCCGCCCAATAACTTGATGCCTTATGTGGCCCAGGTAGCGGTGGGCAAGCGGCCTTTTCTGCAGGTGTTTGGCAACGACTACGCCACACCGGATGGCACCGGTGTGCGCGATTACATCCATGTGCAAGACCTGGCGCAGGCCCATGTGGCCGCGGTGCGGGCCCTGCTGCAGCGGGGCAAAAGTTTTACCGTCAATGTGGGCACCGGTCGAGGCTACAGCGTGCTGGAAGTGGTGCATGCATTTGAGCAGGCTAGCGGCAAGCCGGTGCCGTACAAGATCGCTCCGCGCCGCTCGGGTGACGTGGCGCAGTGCTACGCCGATGCATCGTTGGCGCAACAGGTGCTGGGCTGGCGCGCTTCGCACACCCTGGCGTCCATGTGCGCCGATGCCTGGCACTGGCAGAGCACCAACCCCAACGGCTACAACGGCTAGCGCGTACTGCGTTACTGCAGCATGAAGGTTTCGTACTCCAGCACCTCCAGCCGGCGGTTGAGGATCCAGATGCCCAGCAGCACGGTGACCAGCATGGCCATGGCAAAGCCATAGCCAAACCAGGCTGCGCCCAGCTGAAGCGACAGGGCGGTGAACACCATGTTGGACAGCGGCAATACTGCGGTGAGCACCACCACCGCGCGGCGCTGGTCCAGGTAGAACAGGATGTTCAGGATGCCCAGCAGCACCACCTGCAGCGCCCCTCCCACCACGTCCACGTAGAGCAGCGGCAGGTACAGCGTGGAAATGCCCAGCGACTCCAGCAGCACGTCGCCCAGGGCAAAGGTGATCAGCACGGCAATGGACTGGATCTTGGCAATGTCAAACAGGCCGCGGCGCACGTGGTAGACCATGTGGTTGCGCATGTGCTCGATGTAGTCCAGGGTGGCGCCCTCGCGCACGGCGTCGTAGAACTTGGTGTAGTACTCGACGAAATCTGTTTCAATGCGGACCAGAAAAATGGCCATGCCCGGAATGACCGACAGGTAGGAGAGAAAGATCGGGAAGTCGTAGATCACGGAGGCATGCAGCGGCCCGATCACCGGCTGGCCCGTGCTGGGGTAGTACCAGAACATCAGCTTGTCCACCCAGGCCCCCAGGTTGAACAGCAGCCCGGTCACCATCAGGCTGCGGTACATGGCACCCGGCTTCCAGATGTCGAACGCGATAAAGCGGTCCGAATGGTAGTTGCGAAAAATCAGCCAGATCATGCCCATCAGCAGCAGGTAGTGCCCCAGTACAAAACCCAGCAGCAGCCCCTCCATGCCCAGCACGCGCTTGAACAGCAGGGCCAGCACCAGCGTGGCACCGTAGCCCAGGAAAAAGATCAGCACGATGGCGCGGTAGTGCTTCATGCCGGTGAGGAACACGGTGGCAATCCAGATCGCGGACATGACCCCCAGGCCCATGACGAACAGCAGCCGGTACAGCACTGTCTGTTCGGGAAACAGAAACGCCACGCACGGCAGGGCCAGCACCATGCTCAAGGCCATGGCCAGCAAAATCAGGCCATTGAAGTTGGGCAGGATGGCTGCCTCGTCCTTGGCGAAGGTGCGGTCGGCCACAAAGCGGGTGAAGGACAACTGCACCAGACCAGTCGAAATCAGCGAGATCAGGAACAGGTAGGTCACCGTCACCTGGAACTGCGAGATAGCCCCTCGGGGCGACACCGTGCCCACGCTGAGCAGGCCGATCAGCATGATGCCGATGATGGACAGCACCCAGGGGCCGGAGCTGATGATGCCGGCAAAGGCATAGGCCTGCAGCAGGCCTGTGTAGGTCCGCTTGCGCAGCAGCTTGCGGAGTTCGAAGCCTATGCCTGCCATGCAAAATTCTTGCGGTACAGCGCGTCGTAGCGGTCAAACATGATGCGCTGGGAGTAGTACTTTTCGACGCGTTGAATGGCCGACTGGCGTGCGCGGTTCCATTCGAGAGGGTCACCCAGCAATTCGAGTGCCGCCTGGGCCAGGGCTTGCGGGTCGGCGATGCGCACGACGCGTCCCGAAGCGCCCAGGGCTTCGTCTTCACCCGGCAGGCCAAACACCAGTTGTCTGCACGACCCGACATCGGTGCTGAGGGTCGGCACGCCGGCCGCATAGCCTTCCAGAATCACCAGCGGCAGGGCCTCGCTGATGGAGCTTAAAACCACCAGGCCGACCTTGGGCAAGAGCTCCGTGAGTTTTTGAAAACCGAGAAACTTGACGGTGTTCTCGAGCCCCAACTGGGCGACCAACTCACGGCACTCCCGCGCGTATTCGGGAGACTCGTCTTCCGGCCCCGCGATCCAGGCCTCGGCCTGTGGCAAATGGGTGGCGACGATGCGCATGGCACGAATGTAGGTCTTGATGTCCTTGATGGGAACAACCCGGCCGATCAGGCACATGATCGGAGGTGGTCCATCTGGCCAATCTGCGCGCAGGGCGGCGAACTTTTCCACATCAATGCCGTTGGCAATGTTGGAGGTGCGCTCCGGCGGTGCGCCGTCCGTGAGCTGGCGCTGGCGATTGGCCTCGTACAGCGCCACGATGTCGTCGGCCGCTTGGTAGGTGACATAGCCCAGGTGCTCGAAAAAGCGGATCCACAGCTGGCGGAAATAACTGACCCGGGACGGGTCGTGTTCAAACACGCTGCGGTTGTCCTTGATCCATTGGGCTTGGTACAGATCGATCTTGCGTTCCTTGACGTAAATGCCGTGCTCGCTGAGCATGAAGGGACGCTTGTTGCGGTGCTTGAGCAGTACGCCCAAAATGCCGGCATACCCGGTGGACACGGCATGGTAGATACGCGCAGGCGGGCAGCGCACTGCGACCTCGCGCAGCCGCCAGAACGGGGTGTGGATGGTGCGTATGGTCCAGAAGTAGTCCACAAAGGACGGGTCGGTACTGCGCCGGCGGTAGCTGGCCTTGATGAAGTCCCAGGCGCCCTTGCTGTACAGGAACAGGTCGTGGCTGATCTTGCCGTCCGGGCCCGCCTCGTCCATCAGGCCGGCGAACATGTGGGCGCACTGCGGATGCTTCAGGTCGGTTTCGAACATGTGGTGCATGCGCTCGACCATGGCCATGGTGTCGGCGGGCGCCTTCACGGGGACGATGGGCGGGTTTTCCTGGCCGTCATAGAGGTAGGCGGTTTCCAGGTGCACCAGGTTGGCGGGCAGGGTGTAACGCAGCTTGCCGTAGTCCTGCGGGCGGCTGCCCAGAAAAATGGCACCGAAACGGATCTCGGGAAAGCCCTGGATGATCTGGTGCACCCAGCTGGATACCCCACCCGATACGAAGGGAAAAGTGCCCTCCAGCAGCAGCATGACGTCCACGCTGTCGGCGGTGGGGAAGGTAGGCTCAGATGTGGGGGAGAAATCGGCGGTCACTGAAGTTGCCTACGTTGTCGCGTTCGGTCCAGAAGTCTGCCACTGCCCGGGTGCGGGAAGCCACATTCAGTTCCGCCAGCTGGCGCATGGATTGTTTTACACGCACGAAGTCCCGGCGCTTGAAGGCCATTTCGGCCAGGTAGGGCAAGGCCGACGTCAGGGGCTGGCCCAGTGCAATGGCCTGTTCCAGCGCCAGTTGGGCGTTGTCCACATCGCCCTGTGCCAGCAGGATGCGCCCTCGAAGGAAGGCCAGGCCCGAGTCCGGTGCCAGGCCTGCCTCCAGCGCTGCATCGAGATATCCGCGGGCCTGGCCCAGGATGTGGTTGCGCAGCTCGCCCTGTGCCAAGGAGGCATAGATCAGCTCCCAGTGCAACTCCGCCAGGTGGCGCAGACAGGTGCCACGTTGCTCCGGGGTTTGCGCCCGCTCCAGGAGGGCGCGCTCGCGCTGGATGTGGGCGTTGAGTTTCTTTTCTCCGGCGTCCAGCATGCCGAACGCGACCAGCCGTACATCGTCGGTGCTGTCGCCCAGCAGGTCTTCGAGAATCGGGTTGGCCACGCGGTTGGGGATAGCCTGCAGGGTCATCAGGGACTGCATGCGCACATCCCCCGGCACATTAGTCCCCAGGCGCGAGCGGATGGCCCCCTGGCCGCTGCGGTTGACGTCCTTGGCCTGTACGTCGTATTCCGGCAGCGTTACCGAGACCGGCACCGCCTGCTGCACGGCCTGGGACTCGCGCCGCAGTGTGGTGCGGATGACCAGCAGCATGCCGATGGCGCCCACCACGGGCGCCACAAAGGCGAAGTTGAAGAGCAGCAGCCATACCCAAACGCGGGGTTGCTGGAAGCGGCTGGGCTGCAGCACATAGGTGCCGGAGGCCACGATGGCGCTGGCCAGCGCGTGCAGGCCTAGTACGGCGGCCAGGGCGCCCCCATCGCTGGCGTACAGCAGTGGACTCCCGAATATGCCCAGTTCTACCAGCACGGCGCTCCAGGCCCAGTACAAGGTGTTCATGGATCCACCATGTCCGCCAGGGTGTCCAGCGGGTCTTCATTGGCAAAGTCGATGGTGCGCAGGTGCACCTCCAGGGTTTCCAGGGTGCCGTGGAAGCGGTGCTGCAGCCAGCCTTCCACGCGCTGCACAAAGCCCTCCTTGGCTGAGGCGGAAGCGAAGGGCATCAGCACGGCGATGGCCGGTGTGCCCTGCACATGGGTTTGCCAGTACAGGTCCAGGCCCCGCTTGATGCGCAGGAATTCGGCAGGTATTTCGTCGCGCAGCGGGCCGCTGAATGTCATCAGCACGATGTGGCTAGAAATGCCCACCTTGCCCTGCATGTGCACCATGCGCACCAGCTCTTCGGCAAACAGGGCCGGCATGGTGGGTAGTCTTTTTTGCACGGCCAGAACCTGCGGCGCGCTGCGGATGTTGTCGGCGTAGTAGGCCAGGATGACCGACATCATCTGCAGGTTCTCGACATTCAGCGAGAAAAAAGGCATGCGGGTCACCGCCAAAACGCCGATCAGCGTGTCGTTGCCGGCAAGCAGTGGGGCCACCACCAACTGGTTGGTTTGCCGCTCCAGACTCACGTCGCGACTGGCGATGTGGGCCAGGTTGCGTTCTTCCCACACGATGCGCAGCAGCGCGTCGTTGTGTTCCAGCGTGGCCGGTTCGCCGATGGCGGCTGCCTGGGCACCCAGCTCGGGATCCAGGGTTCCGGGCTGCAGGGCGTACAGCGCGGCCGACTCGATGTTGACGTACTGCGAGAGCAATTGCAGCAGGCCCTGGGCGGCCGGCATGGGTGCCGTGCCGGCACCGGTCGCAATCACCATGGCGCGCAAGTGTGATAGCGCATCGCGCAGTGAACCGGGCCGTGCCAGCATTTCCTGTTCCAGCCGGTCGTGAGACAGGTTGAGCAGCAGGTGCCGTTTGGTCAGGCGCGACAGGCGCTCGGTTACGTACAGATAGGTTTCTTCCATGCGCGTGTTGCGGTCGCGCCAGACATCGCTGAACTCCCCGCACAGCAGCACCAGCAGCCCGGCACCAAAAAAGAAGCGCGAAGAAAAATCTTCCACCACCAGGCCCATGCGCTCGGCTACCAGCCAGTTCACGAGGATGGGAATGCTGCACAGCAGCCCTGGCATCACACCATAGCGCAGGGAAACCAGCAAAGGGGCAAACCAGAGCCAGGGGAACTGGCTTTGCGAAAGCATGGGGTCGCGGGGGCTGGCCCACCAGCCCAGGGCGATGGCCAGCAGGGGAATGAGCACGATTTCCAGCCACTGGGCGCGCACGGCCACCTGCTCGGGCGCCAGGGCCTCAGGCCTGACGAGGCGCCGCAGCAGTCCAGGGATGCGCAAGCGTGGTGCCACGCCGTTTAAGGCTGGGCTGGACCCGAGGTCCGTGGCAGGTTGTCCAGGGCGTCCGCCAACACCGACTGGGCCACTGCAGAGAGGGCTTCCCGGCTCCAGCCGCTTTTGGCACCCGAGGCGGTCCATACGGTGCGTCCGCTGGACAGGTCCACCACCTTGAGGGTGACGCCCACGGCAGGCTCACCGTCCAGCCCCACCTTGTAGCGCCACTCTTCCACGCTGCCGCTGAGGGCGTAGTGCACACCCTGGGCGCGGGCCCAGACCTGCGCCTCTTCGCTGAGCTTGCGCTCCGAGGGTTCGAACAGGCTGTCGCGCGACAGGGCGGCTGGATACAGGACCAGGTTGCGGACGCCACGCTGGTAGAGCAGATGTTCCAGCATGGACTCGGCCGAGAGGGCTGCCTGCGGGGTGTCGGTATTGTTGGCCAAGGGCAGCAAGGCCCATTTGGCCTGGGTGTTCAGTGCGTCGCCATCGGAATTGGAGGAAGGGGTGGAGGAGCAGGCTGCCACGGCAAGAACGAGGCAGGTGAGCAGCAGGAATCGGAGTCGCATCATGGTGGCAGTCGTTAAAAATAATGTCGGTATCGCACGGTCAGCATGCGCGTGGGGCCCTCGACGGTGGACAGTCCATCGCTGTTCTGCAGTTCCACCGCCACATGGTCTTCGCCAGCCCACGAGCCGGCCATACCGGCCACTGCGGTGTAGCCATTTCCTGTGCGGCTATTGTCGCGCAAACACAGGTCGATATAGGGGCGCCAGGCGCGGCTGTAGACAGTCTGCAGGCTTTGTCCGCCAACGTTTTCACCCATGCCCAGGCACAGTCCCCAAGAGGTGTTGCTGTCCGGAATGAAATAGCTGCGCGGGTCCACGGCACCGCTGGCGATCGACGTCTGCAGTACGGCAGGCAGTTGGGCCAGCGACGCAGGTGCGATGCCGCCATCACGCGAAAAATCCTGCTGGCTCAGCAGCGCGCGTAGGCGCCAGTCCGGGTATTCGGTACGCAGGCGGTAGCCCGCTTCCAGGTCCAGTAGACGGCCGCTGCCCAGGTAGTCGTCGTATTGGGTGTAGTACTGGCTCAGCCGGGGCGTGGCCCGTAGGTAGTGCCGCTTGCTCAGGGCGTAGTTCAAGGTGCCATACAGGCCGTGCTCGTAACCAGCCACCCGCAGTGGCAGGCTCAGGGTGGAGTCGGCGCGGTAGTCCAACCCTGCTTCCAGACCCAGGCGCTGGTCCCACCGGTAGGTTTGCTTCCATTGCAGGCCGGTGTAGTTTTGCAGTTCTGCACGGTGGAACAGGGCCAGACTGCCGGTCCCGCGGGAGCTGCGCCATTGGGCCTCCAGGTGTTCCAGCCGGTCGGTGCCCGGTGTCAAGGGCTGCAATAGCGGATCGTCGCTGCTCTGCTGTGCCCGGGCCCATCCCAGCAGGAGGTTGACCGCGGGACTGAGCGGCCAGCGCGCCTCGGCATGCACGCCCTGTCGCTCCAAGGCGCCCAGGCTTTCCTGGCTCAACAGCAGTTGGGCGTAGGGCGCGCTGTCCAGGGCGTGCTGGCGGAACCGGTCATGCAGGGCATCGTCGGGGTCTTGGTGTTGCATGCCCTGGAAAGCCATGTCCAGTGCCTGTGCCGTGTGGCCCGAGGCATAGGCCAGGTCGTAGCGGGTTGGCACAGGCAGGCTGCGGTCGGTGCTGGCCAGCAGGCGCTCCATGGTTTGGGTGTCCGAGGCGTTCAGGGCCACCTGTGCTTCCCCCCAAAGGGCGGCGGCCTGCTGCAATTGCCTTGTGTAGCGCAGCCAGATCCAGCTACGGGCGTTGGCAAACTGTGACTGGCTCAGAGCCCAGCCCAGCACCAGAGCACGGGTTTCCGTGTCGGTCTGCGGACTGGGGAGGCCGCGCATCTTTTCGGTCATGCGGCGGACCTGTTGCAGGGCAGGATCGCCGGGCTGGTTGAGCAGGGCCAGGCGGGCCACGGCCAACAACTCGGGGGTGAACGCCGTCGCGGGAACGCTGGAAGGGCTGGGGTATTTCTGTTTCAGTTGCAGCCAGGCATGGCGGCGTATACGGGCTGCCATACCGGCCTGCTGGACCTGTTCCAGCGCATCGGCGTAGTTCAGCAGCAGTAAGGGGTCTTGCGGGTTGCGTCGCACTTCCCGGGCGTACCAGCGCAGGGCTTCGCGGTGCCGGCCCAGGGCCTGGTTGCCGGCGGCGTAAGCCAGCCAGTAGGCGGGGTCGGCCGCAGCTGCGGTGTTTTGCTGCAGCAGGATGGCCAGCGGCTGGTTGCGCCCTTCATCGATCAGGAACCACAGCGCTGTCAGTACGGTGTCCTTGTCGTGCGGGCTGTTGTGCAGCGCCAGTTGCAGATCGGACCATGCGAGTTCGGGTTGCCGGCTGCGTTGGTGGTACTGCGCGCGCAGCAGCAGGAAACGTTGCTGTGTCTGGGCCCGTTGGAGCGCGGTGCCTTGCAGAGAGGCGTAGATACGGCCCTGGGCCTGCAAGTCGCCCAGCCCGGCATAAATCTCCAGGGCCAGTACCAATTGCTCCAGTGCATCGAAACGGCGGTAGGCGTCCAGTGCCAGCGCCGCAGCTTGTGCGGGGTGTTCCTGGCGCACCAGGAACACCAGTCGGGACCAGTCGGCCACACCGGCCTGGGGCGTTTGCACGTAGCGCTGGTAGGCTGACTGCGCTGCGTCCAGATGGCCCAGTTCCCAGGCAATCTGGCCCAGCATGCGCCAGTATTCGGCGGCCTCGGGCGGCACTTGGCTGCTGTGGGTTTGCAGCAGTGCCAGGGCCTGTGCCATGCGGTCTGTGCGTACCAGTTGCACCACCGCCTGCAGCACGCTGTCCATGGAAAACGGAAGCAGGCTGGCGCGTTGCAGGTGCAAGGCCAGGGCCCGCTCGTCCTCGCCGGCATGCTCGGCCAGCCGGGCGGCGTGGTCGAGCAGGGTGGTGTCCTGAGTGCGCAGGTACTGGGCTTCAAAAAAGCGGGAACCTTCGCCGGGTTGGGCCATTTCTTCGAACAGCTGCAGCACCTCTTCCCATTGCGCAGGGTTCAGCTGGCTCGTCTGGGCGCGAATCTTCCACACCTGCAGGGCGACCGACGGGTCTTCCATCTGGGCGGACAGGCGCAGCACGTTGGTCAGCACTTCTTCGCTGTGGTCTCCCAACTGGAACAGGGCGCGCCATTGTTCTGCGGCGACCTCGGGGCGCTGGGTCCATTCGGCCACGCGGGCCAACTTGCGACGCCACAGGTGGTCGGTGGGTACGGCGTTGACGGCTTGCTGGGCCACCTGGAAGGCGCGCCGCAGGTCGCCGGTACTCAGCAGCACGTCGTAGGCCAGGGCAAAGTCTTCTGCATGAAAGCTGCGCAGGTCGTCCCCCACTTTCAACCGGTCGGCGGCGGGGAGGGGCGCCGTCGGAGTGGTGGCAACAGCTGGGGGTGCTGGGGGGGGCAAGGGTGTTGCAGGCGCGGCAGTCGGGCCGGGGGGCAGTGGGTCGGTCCAGTTGTGCTGGACCAATGCCTCGGGGCGCAGCGTCGCTGTGCGCATTTGCCCCCCAGGCACCGGGGTTTGCGCCAGTGCCGCACGCCCCGCGCGGGCGCTGTCCCAGAAGCCGGCGCGCAGCACATAAATGGCGTTTCTTTTTTCCAGGCGCAGGTAGGGCAACTGGCTGTAGCGCGCATACAGTTTTTGCAGGGCAGGCAGGTCTTGGCTGCTGGCTATCTGCAGGGACTGGTAGTCATGCCCCGGTACCGGCTGCGCGTGCGCCGGCAGCAGCACGGTCGCACAGGCGCTGAGCATGGCATGGCGCAGCCTCATGGGGCAGGCGTGCCCGGTTGGAACACCAAGGCGCGGGCATAGAGTGCGGCTTGGACCGGATCGCCAGCGGCCAGGGCGGTGCGGGCCAGATAGCGCAAGGTCATACGGTCCTGTGACAGCCCGCCCAGATGCTGGCGGGCCGATTGCATGGCCAGTCCATAAAGGCTGCCCGCCATCAGCGTATCAATGCCAGCGATGTACAACCGTCGGGCCAGTGTCACATCCATGGTCTGGTCCCGTGCCATCAGGTAGTACTCGGCGGCCACGGCGTAGTAGCCTCGGCCGAGGGCTTCGCGGGCGTAGCGTTCCAGTGCATCCGGTGCGTTGCCGACGTTGGCCTTGGCCAGGAACTCCGTTCCCAGTGCCGGCAATTCCAGCGTAAAGGCCAGGTTGGCAAAGGCCCGGGCCAGCGGTACCGGCAGGGTCTGCGAGGTGGCTGCGCGCATCAATGCGATCAGGCGGATTTTGAGCAGATCCTTCTGTGCCGCCGGCAGAGGGGTTTCGAGGGCGCGTGCATAGGCCTTGACCAGAATCATGCTGGCTTCCGTGCGCTGGCGGGGGTCTCCTTGGCTGGCCGGTTGCAACAGCATGCCTTCCAGCGACGCCAGGTCCAGGGTGTCCTGCTGGGTGCGGGCCAGCAGGATGGCCACATCGGTGTTGCGCGGGTTGGCGCGGTACAGGTTCTGGATGTAGGACAGAGTCAGTTCATCCAGTGTTTCTTGGGCGTACAGCTTTTCCACCAGCGCCTTGCGCGGGAAAATCATGACCAGCAGCACCAGCACCAGCAGCCCAATCATGCACAACTGCCAGTGGGAGGCCAGGCCCAAACGGGGGATTTCCCCGTCAATGCCGGCATAGCGCTTCGAGCGGGCGGGCAGCATGGGCTGGCAGTTCGTAATAAGACAGAGCGCCGTCGCGGCGCACGGGGTTCAGGTCACGTCCACCAACGCGTACGTGGCAGGACTGGACATGGGCCAGTGTGAACTGCAGCGGCACATGGCCCTGCAAGTCCCAGCGTCCACCGCCATCGGCCGTGGATTCAAAGGCGTTGACCCTGGCGTTGGCCGACACCAGCAGGGGTGACGGTTGTACTGTCGTGGCCAATGTCAGCTCTGCGCTGTCGCCAGCCAGGTGTACATAACTGTCGGTGGGGTCGGTGCGGTAGCCTGCCACCCCTTTGCTGGCCTGCATGGCGGGTACACCCATAGCGGTGGGCAGCCGCAGCGTGCGCAAATCGGTGGCGCCGCGCACGCGCCAGCCGGTGGCCGTGCGGGCAATGGCGAGTGTCTGGAAGTCCAGCACTTTGCGCGCGTATTCCGATACATAGACCGGAGTGGTCTCCTGGGCCAGTGCGTAGGCAAATATTTTGTCCAGCGATTGCATGCCAGCACGCTTGGAGGTCAGATAGGTGTGGAAATAGATGTCGATGGGTTTGAGGCGGCGTGGTTTCTCGGTGAACTCGAAGGTCTCGATGACGCGCTCGAAACCGTAGAACGGCCCTTGCCAGTTGTTGGTATAGACGTTCTCGTTCTGGTTGGGTGCAAAGACCTGGTAGCCACCGGGGCGCAGAAGACCCATTCCCTCGACGTCCGTGACTGTAGGGCTGGAGCGTGTGGCCACGGTATCGCCGCCATTGAAATTGAGCAGGCCCATCTGGCTGGTCAGAGCCAACGCGTCACTGCCGGGGATGCAGTCACCGGTCCAGAAGAACATCTCGACCTTCTTGCCGGCCGGCGCCAGGCGTTCCTGGATGTAGCGTACCGAGCCGTCCACCTCCCGGTGCAGGTCAAAGCGGTAGCCCGGAATGCGCAGGTTGTAGCCTTCGTTGGGGTCGCTGGAGCTGGCCTTGCGCCAGACGAACGGGTGCGAATAACTGTGGGACGCGATGGCGACGTTCGGGGCGCGGAAGATGTCCTGCGCCACCTTTTCCGACAGCGCGGACAGGCCGGGGTACAGGCCCTGGGGCGAAAGCTCCGCCTCAATGACGGAAATGGTCATCGGCACCGGGTACTTGCGGACGACGCGGTCGCGGACGACCTCTCCCGCAAGCGGATTGCCGGGCAGCTCCGAGCGGCTGACGAAACCGTCGCCGTCCATATGGACCATGAGCATGCGCCGCCCACTTTCCGTGGTGGCGTCGGCCACGGGCATGGTGGGCAGGCGCAGCGCCTTCTGTACAAAGTCAAAGGGGTTGATGACCCAGCGGTTGGCGATCTCCCCTGGCAGGGTGGCCACTGCATAGGGGTCGAGGACATACCCGCCCCAGGGTGTCTGGGCCGCGGCTACCTGACGCTCCTGCCCACGGCGCAGCGTCAGCAGCGGCTGGCCTTCTGCCAGCGTCAGTGCGAAGAAACTGTCGGCCACCGGTTTGGGTGCGCGTTCAAAACCCACCATGGGGTCTTGCTGAACCATGTCGACTGCGGTGGACGTGGTGGGGGAGAAGCGCAGCGTCAACCCCAAGGTTTTGCCCAGTGGTCCGTCCAGCAGTGTGCCTGGTGGGTTGACCAAGGCCAGCGGCATCTTCGATTCGCGCTGCAGCGCGAGCCAGGCGGACAGCTTCTGGATGTCGCTGTTGCTGCTGGGGCCGGACAGCCAGACCACCACACCCGCATAGCGATCGTTCAGTGCCTTGGTGGGCAAATGCTGTGCGTCCACGAATTCCGGCACATAGCCGAGGTAGTTCAGGGGCATGGACAGCAGCCGCACCGGGTCCAGCGTGCGCAACGCGAACTCGTCCGCGACAGTGCCGCGTACCACCAGCACCTTGCGCGGCATGACTTCGATGCTGCCCACACCCACGCTGGCCAGGTCTGGCGTGGCGACCCAGGGCGTGAAGCCCAGGTCGGTGATGCGTTTGGCGGTGGCGCGGGCCAGATCGCGTTGCGCGGGCGGCACGTAGTCGATGGCCAGTACCGGCAGGCCCAGGTCATCCCGGGCATGGCGTAACTGGCCCAGCAGCCATGTACGGTCGGATTCGGGCACCGTGGTGTAGTTGCCCTTGCCGGCGTCGTAGCCCTGGAACAGCGATTCGGCGGCCACCATGTCGACCAGCGTGTGGGTCTTGTCGAGAATCTCAAAGCCCCGGTTGAAGATCAGGTGGGCCTGCGGGTAGCGTTGTTTGACGGTCTGGATGAGCGCCACCAGGCCAGCCTCCTGTTGTGCCCGTGCCTGCGGGGTCTTGGCAAACAACTGGTAGGAATCCAGCGTGTCGAGGAAGAAGCTGCGGTAGCCGCTGTCCCATAAGGGCTTGATGACGCGGTCGACAAAGAACGCGGGCCATGCGGGTTGGGCCTGGTCGATCAGGCGGCTGCCCCAGTCCTTGTTGTCGCCGCGCAGCCAGTCTTTGGGGATACTGCTCGCATAGGGCCGGCTGGGTTGCACTTCGCCAACGGCCACATAGGCCACCAGGCGTGTGTGTGCCAGTGCCACGCTGTCCGGGTTGGGAACATGGCCGGGGTCTACGACAACGCTGTCGAAGGCCTGCAGGGCTTCCCAGGGCGGGTTCTCACCGTAGTACAGGGCCAGGGCTGCCGGAGTTGCTGCCATAGCGGTGCCAGTGGCCAGCAAGGCCATCAGCCAGGTCAGTATCTGTTTCATTCCAACATCCCCGGGTCGGGGGTGAGTGCAACGTCTGCGGCAGGATGCGCCGCGGCGGTGTCGGGTTGTTTGGGGGTTGCCCAAGCCAGTCAAATGGGGCTGAGGCGCCCTATTTTAAGGCGTGTAGAGCTATGAAAATAATAGCAAATGCACCGTGGGTGTGCAGTTTTGCACGAATTTCCAGGGAATCTTGTTAGCGACCCAATGCCTCCAGCACATGCTCGGCCGTGGCCGGGGCTGTCAGGCGCACCGGGGTGCCGTCGCCGCGCGCCCGGGCGATGGCGTCGCGCATGGCCTCGTAGACACTGATGGCCAGCATGAAGGGCGGTTCGCCCACGGCCTTGCTGCCAAAGACGTTGTCCTCGCGGTTGGCTTCGGGCCACAACTCGACCTTGAAGTGTGCGGGGACATCACCCGCTGTGGGAATCTTGTAGGTGCTGGGCGCGTGGGTGGACAGGTAGCCCTTGTCGTTCCACACGAGCTGCTCAGTGGTGAGCCAGCCCATGCCCTGCACAAAGCCGCCTTCGATCTGGCCGATGTCGATGCCGGGGTTGATGCTGTGGCCCACGTCGTGCAGGATGTCCACTTTCAGCACGCGGCTCTCGCCGGTCAGCGTGTCGATGGCTACCTCGGAGCAGGCCGCGCCGTAGGCGAAGTAGTAGAACGGCCGACCCGTGAGGGTGGTCTTGTCGTAGTGGATCTTGGGGGTGCGGTAGAAGCCGTCGCTCCAGAGCTGGATGCGGTTGGCGTAGGCCATGCCCACTACCTCTTCGAAGCTGCGTGTGGTTTTGGGGGAGGTGACCAGCCCGTTCTGGAAGCGGATGGCGCCCGCGCCGCAGCCGTCCAGCCCGCAGACAAAGGCCGCCAGGTTGTCGCGCACATGGCGGGCCGCAAACTGGGCCGCGCGGCCGTTGAGGTCGGTGCCGGCGCTGGCGGCGGTGGCCGAAGCGTTGGGCACCTTGCTGGTGTCGCTGGCCGTGGAGCGCACGCGCGCGAACGGGACGCCCAATTCATCGGCCACGATCTGCGCCACCTTGGTGTGCAGGCCCTGGCCCATTTCGGTGCCACCGTGGTTCACCTGCACGCTACCGTCGGTGTAGACATGCACCAGCGCGCCGGCCTGGTTGAACAGCGTGGCGGTGAAGCTGATGCCGAACTTGACCGGCGTGATGGCGATGCCGCGCTGCAGCACTGGGTTCTTGGAATTCCAAGCGGAAATGGCCTCTGCCCGGCGTCGGTATTGCGCAGACTGCTCCAATTTAGATAGCAATGGGGCGAGAATGTTGTCTTCCACCTGCATCTGGTAATGGGTGGTGTCACGCTTTTGATCCGTACCCGGAATGGCTTCATCGCTGTAGAGGTTGCGCTTGCGCACGTCCAGCGGGTCCATCTGCAGATGCCGCGCGATGTCACCCATGATGGACTCGATCAGGATCACGCCCTGCGGGCCGCCAAAGCCGCGGAAGGCCGTGTGGCTTTGGGTGTTGGTCTTGCAGCGGTAGGAGGCAATGTCCACATCCTGCAGGTAGTAGGCGTTGTCGCTGTGGAAGACGGCGCGGTCGGCCACCGGGCCGGACAGGTCGGCGCTGAAGCCGCAGTTCACCGCCATCATGAGCTGGAGCGCGGTCAGGCGCCCGCTGTCGTCAAAGCCCGCGGTGTATTCGTAGGCAAATGGGTGGCGTTTGCCGGTGACTAGAAAGTCGTCATCGCGGTTCAGGCGCAGCTTGACGGCCTGCTTGACCTTGTTGGCCGCCACAGCGGCCCACACGGCGAGGTGGCCGGCCTGGGTCTCCTTGCCGCCGAAGCCGCCGCCCATGCGCCGGCACTCCACGCGCACGGCGTTGTTCTCCAGTCCTAACGCGTGGGCGACCCAGTGCTGTACTTCACCGGGGTGCTGGGTGCTGCTGTAGACCAGCCACTGGTGCTGCTCCTGCGGCAGCGCATAGGCCACCTGGCCTTCCAGGTAGAAGTGTTCCTGGCCGCCGACTTCGAGCGTGCCATGCAGGGTGTGGGGGGCCTTCTGCAAGGCCGCTGCCGCATCGCCGCGGCGCACATGCACCGGCGGCAGCACAAAGCTCTGGGCCTTCAGCGCCTCGTGCACGTTGAGGATGGCGGGCAGGGCCTCGATCTGGAGCTGCACCTTGCGCGCGGCGCGGCGCGCCTCCATCACGCTTTTGGCCACCACCAGGCCGACAACCTGGCCGATGTGCTGCACCGTGTCGCGTGCAAACACCGGCTCGTCGTGGGCAAAGGCGGCCAACAAGGGGTCGCCGGGGATGTCCTGGCTCAGAATCACATCGACCACGCCGGGCATGGCCAGCGCGGCGCGCGCGTCCACACCCAGCAGCCTGCCGTGCGCCACGGTAGAGAGGATGGGCGCGGCATGCAGGGTGCCGCGCACTTCGGGGATGTCGTCCACATAAGTGGCCGCACCCGCAACCTGGGCGCGCGCGCTCTCGTGCGGCTGGGTCACGCCAGCGGCGGGTCCGTGGGTCAGGGCGATGTTGGGCGGGTTGGAAGTCATGAGGCGGCTCCTTCCAGTTGCAGCGTGTCCAGGTGGTGCACTTCTACCGTCTGCAGGCCCTGGCTCTCCAGCCAGTAGCGCTGCAGCAGGTTGCCCAACACCGTGCTGCGGTAGGCGGCGCTGGCGCGCATGTCGGAGATCGGGCTGAACTCGTTGCGCAATACCTGTTGGATACGCCGCACGGTGTCCTGGTTCCAGGGCTGGCCGGTCAGCGCGGCTTCGGTTTGGCGTGCCCGCACCGGGGTGGCCGCGACGCCGCCCACGCCGATGGAAGCTTTTTGCACCACGCTGTCCACGATATGCAGGTTCAGCGCCAGGCAGACGGCGGAGATATCGTCTTCAAAGCGTTTGGAGATTTTGTAGACGCGGGAGCGCTCGGCAGGAACCGCCTTGGGAACCTTGATCCACGCCAGCACCTCGTCCGGCGCCATCACGTTCTGGCGGTAGCCGGTGTAGAGGTCTTCCAGCGGCAGCTCGCGGTGGCCGCGTTCACTCATCAGCACCACGTTGGCGCCCAGCGCAATCAGCAGCGGCATGGAGTCGCCAATCGGCGAGCCGTTGGCCACATTGCCGCCTAGCGTGCCGGAGTTGCGCACCGGCAGGCCGGCAAAGCGCTGGGCAAAGGTCTGCAGCTGGGGCCGGTCGGCCACCAGCGCGGCATAGGCGTCGGTCAGGCTGACGGCTGCGCCGATCGCGATGTGGCGCGGGTACTGTTCAATGCGGCGCAGTTCGCGCACCTGGGTCACATCCAGCACCTGCGCAAACTGCATGTGCATCTTGGTCACCCACAGGCCCACATCGGTGCAGCCGGCCACGATCTGGGCCTGTGGATACTGGGCCCGTGCGGCCAGTAGTGCCTTCAGGTTGCGCGGGGAAATATAAGAAGAATTGGCCTGTAGACCTTGTGTGGCTTGCGCGAGAAGCTTCAATTTTGATAGCACTTCGGCTGTGTCGAGGCGTGCAGGGGGCAGGGCGGTCATGGCCTGCGCGGCGTCCAAAATGGGCCGGTAGCCGGTGCAGCGACACAGATTGCCCGACAAGGCTTCCAGTGCGGTGTCGCGCGAAACTGCCTGTCCCCTGCAGTCCTGGTACAGCCCAAACAGACTCATCACAAAGCCGGGCGTGCAAAAGCCGCATTGCGAGCCGTGGCACTGCACCATGGCTTCTTGCGCCGGATGCTGTGTTCCATCTGCTGCAGAAATGTCCTCAACCGTCCACAAGGCCATGCCGTCAATGGAGTGCGCCATGCGGATGCAGCTGTTGACCGCGCGGGTGTGCAACTGGCCATTGCGCTCCTCGCCGATCACCACGGTGCAGGCGCCGCAATCGCCCTCGTTGCAGCCCTCCTTGGTGCCGGTGCAGTGCAGGTCTTCGCGCAGCACCTCCAGCAGTGTGCGCGTGGGCGGCACGTTGTGCAAGGTGACGATTTCGCCGTGTTTGAAAAATCGCAGGGCTTGGGTGTTCATGGTCATGCTGTGGGCGGCGGGCTTCCTCGTGCGGGAGGGTAAATCGGGAGAGTACCCCCGTGCATACGCATTAGCATATGGCACCAATGCGTGCACCAGTATGAGAGACCAATCCCTTTTCGACAAGATAGACCTTCATTTGATCAGGGTCCTCCATACCGTGTTAACCGAGCGCAGTGTTTCCCGGGCAGCGATCCGGCTGGGCATGCACCAGCCGGCGGTCAGTGCCTCCCTCAAACGCCTGCGCGATTTTGCCGACGACCCCCTGTTGGTGCGCAGCGGCTCCGGCATGGTGCCCACCGAAACCGGCCTGCGCATGCTGGAACCCAGCGCCAGCATCCTGCGCGCGGCCGAAATGCTGTTTTCCGATGCGCGCGGCTTTGATCCCGCCACCGCGCGCACCACCTTCCGCGTAGCTGCCAGCGACTACCTGGACCCGCTGTTCCTGCCCCAACTGGTGGCGCAGATCAAGGCCCAGGCACCGCTGGCGCAGATCGAAATCCACCCGCTCTCCGGTGCCGCCGACTACCGCAGCCAGCTGGCCCAGGGCGAGCTGGATGTGGTGATCGGCAACTGGCTCTCGCCCCCGCAAGACCTGCACCTGGGCCGGCTGTTTGGCGACGAGGTGGTGTGCCTGGTGTCCAAAAAACACCCTGCGGTGCGCCGCGGCTGGGACCAGGCTTCCTGGCTGGAGGCCGAGCACATCGCGCCCGGCGCCACCCATCCCGGCGCCAAGGGGGTGATTGACGAGCATCTGGCCTCGCTGGGCCTGCAGCGGCACATCGTGGCGCGTTGCCCGCATTTCGGCCTGATTCCGGGCATGGTGGCATCCACCTTGCTAGTGCTGACCACGGGCCGGCAGTATTGCGAGCGCTTTGTGGACAGCTTGCCGGTCAAGGTATTGCCTTGCCCCGTGGCCTTTCCGCGCATGATGTACTACCAGCTCTGGCACGAACGCACCCACACCTCGGCGGCCAGCCGCTGGCTGCGTGAGCGTGTAAAGTCCGTGGCGGCTGATTTGAAAAAAGAGTGAGAAACACCACACCATGGCACCTCCCTATTCCGCAACCCGGCTGCAACTGACCGGTATCACCAAGGCCTACCCCAGCGTGGTAGCCAACAGCGATATCAACCTGACCGTGATGCCCGGCGAAACCCATGCGGTACTGGGCGAAAACGGGGCCGGCAAATCCACACTGATGAAGATCATCTACGGCTCGGTCAAACCCGATGCCGGCCAGATGGTGTTCAACGGCCAGCGCGTCCACATCCGCAACCCCAAGGAGGCGCGTGCCCTGGGCATCAGCATGGTGTTCCAGCACTTCAATCTGTTCGACACCATCACCGTGGCGGAAAACGTCTGGCTGGGGCTGGACAAGACGCTGAGCCTGCCCCAGGTGAGCGCCCGCATCGCGGCCAAGGCCGCCGAGTACGGGCTGGACATCGACCCCAGCCGCCCGGTGCACACGCTGTCGGTCGGCGAGATGCAGCGGGTTGAAATCATCCGCGCGCTCCTGACCAACCCGCAACTGCTGATCCTGGACGAACCCACTTCGGTGCTGACGCCGCAGGCCGTGGAAAAACTGTTTGTGGTGCTCAAGAAGCTGGCTTCCGAAGGTTGCAGCATTTTGTACATCTCCCACAAGCTGCACGAGATCCGCGAGCTGTGCAATGCCTGCACCGTGCTGCGCGGCGGTGTGGTCACCGGCGTGTGCAATCCGTCCGAAGAATCCAACGCCTCGCTGTCGCGCCTGATGATAGGCGCCGAGCCGCCGCAACTGGAACACCGCCCCCTCCACACGGGCGCCACCGTGCTGCGTGTCAAGAACCTGCGTCTGGCCCGCGAAGACCAGTTCGGTGTGGACCTGGACGGCATTGACCTGGACGTCAAAGCCGGCGAGGTGGTGGGCATTGCCGGGGTCTCGGGCAACGGACAAAAAGAGCTGCTGTATGCGCTGTCTGGCGAAGACTGCCGTTCGCCCAAGGGCAGCATCACCATCGACCAGACCGATGCCTCGGCCCTGCACCCGGGCGCACGGCGCGCGCTGGGCCTGCACTTTGTGCCGGAAGAACGTCTGGGGCGCGGCGCGGTGCCTACCTTGAGCCTAGCGCACAACCTGCTGCTCACGCGCACAGAGTCCATTTCCATGCCGCGCTTTGCGGGCGGCTGGATACGCGTGACACAGCTGGAGGACCATGCCGCACGCCTGATCGCCAACTTCCACGTCAAGGCCGGTGGTCCGCAGGCGGTGGCGCGCTCCCTGTCGGGCGGCAACCTGCAGAAATTTATTGTGGGCCGCGAGATCGATGCCAAGCCCAAACTCTTCATCGTCTCGCAGCCGACCTGGGGCGTGGACGTGGGCGCAGCGGCCCAGATTCGCGGCGAGATTCTGGCCCTGCGCGACGCCGGCTGCGCCGTGTTGGTGGTCAGCGAGGAACTGGACGAGCTGTTCGAGGTGAGCGACCGCCTGCACGTGATTGCACGCGGAAAGCTGTCGCCCTCGGTGCCCATGGCCGAAGCGACGGTGGAAAAAATAGGAGCCTGGATGAGTGGTCTGTGGGACAAACACCCAACGCAGGAGGCGGTCCATGTCTAAGCCCCGCCTGCAACTCGAAGCCCGCCCCCAGCCATCGCAGCTGTGGAGCTACGGCTCGCCGCTGCTGGCGCTGGTCTTCACGGTCGTCATCGGCGTCATCCTGTTCGCGCTTCTGGGCAAAGACCCGGTGCGCGGTCTGCAGGTGTTTTTCTGGGAGCCTATCAAATCCGGCTATGCGCTGGGCGAGCTGATGGTCAAGGCCACGCCGCTGCTGCTGATCGCGCTGGGGCTGGCGGTGTGCTTTCGCTCCAACGTCTGGAACATCGGCGCCGAAGGCCAGTACATCATCGGCGCGGTGGCCGCCAGCGGTGTGGCCCTGCTGGCACAACCCGGTACCGGCCCCTGGATCGTGGTGCCCATCGTGCTGGCCGGTGTGTTGGGCGGCATGCTGTGGGCGGCCCTCACGGCGCTGCTGCGCGACAAGTTCAATGCCAATGAAATCCTGGTCAGCCTGATGCTGGTCTATGTGGCGGTGCAGGTGCTGGGCTACCTGGTCTTCGGCCCCTGGAAAGACCCCAATGGCTACAACTTTCCGCAGACCAAGAGCTTCGATCTGGCCACGCGCATCCCGCGCCTGTTCGAGGGCTCGCGCCTGAACATCGGGCTGGTGCTGGCTTTGGTCGGTGTGGGTGGCATCTGGGTGTTCCTGTTTCGCACGCGCGCCGGCTTTGCCCAGCAGGTCGGCGGGTTGGCACCGGCGGCGGCACGCTATGCCGGGTTCTCTTCACGCCGCGCCCTGTGGGTGGCCCTGTTGATCTCGGGCGGCATGGCCGGACTGGCCGGCGCGCTGGAGGTGGCCGGGCCCATTGGCCAGCTCACGCCCTATGTGCCGGCGGGCTACGGCTTTGCCGCGATCATCGTGGCCTATGTGGGGCGGCTGCACCCGGTGGGCATGGTGTTTTCAGCGGTGCTGATGAGCATGTTCTACATCGGCGGCGAGCTGGCGCAGTCGCGCCTGGGCCTGCCCAAGTCGCTGACCGGGGTGTTCCAGGGGCTGCTGCTGTTCACCCTGCTGGCCTGCGACACGCTGGTCAACTACCGCCTGAAATGGGTGCATGCCCAGGGAGCCAAATAATGGAATCGTATGCACTGCTGATCGCCGCCACGCTCAATGCGGGCACCGTGCTGGCCATCGCCTCACTGGGCCTCTTGATCAACGAAAAGGCCGGCATCGTCAACCTGGGTGCCGAGGGCATGATGCTGTGTGCGGCGATTGCCGGCTTCGCCACCGTGGTGCACACCGGCAGCGACGTGGCCGGTTTTGCCGCCGGCATGGCGGTGGGGGCCCTGATGGCGGCCATCTTCGGCGCGCTGGTGATCTGGCTCAACACCAACCAGTACGCCACCGGCTTGGCCCTGAGCCTGTTTGGCGGCGGCTTCTCGGCCTTTGCCGGGGTGGCCTACGTGCAGGCCAAGATTCCCGAGCGTCCCAATTTCGCCGTGCCCTACCTGTCCGACCTGCCCCTGGTGGGCCCGGCCTTGTTCCGCCAGCACCCGTTGGTCTACCTGACCGTGGTGTTTGCGCTGGCGCTGATCTGGTGGCTGTACCGCACCCGCATGGGACTGATCCTGCGTAGCGTGGGCGAAAGCCCGGAATCGGCCCATGCGCTGGGCTACCCGGTGCGCCGCATCCGCCTGGGTGCCGTGGTGGTGGGCGGTGCGCTGTGCGGGCTGGCCGGGGCTTATATCTCCATCATCTACACGCCGCTGTGGGTGGAGGGCATGGTCGCCGGCAAAGGCTGGATTGCGCTGGCTCTGACGACGTTTGCCACCTGGCGCCCGGCCCGGGTGCTGCTGGGCGCCTACCTGTTTGGCGGCGTGACCATGCTGCAGTTCCATTTGCAGGGCATAGGCGTGGAAGTGCCCAGCCAGTTCCTGAGCATGCTGCCCTATGTGGCCACCGTCCTGGTACTGGCCCTGATCTCGCGCAATCCGCGCTGGATTCGTATTAACATGCCTGCTTCGATCGGGAAACCGTTCTACCCTGGCGCTTGAGTTTTTTGACCGTAACCCCCTGTTTTCACAAAGGAACTGACATGACGGATTTGCAAAAACGTTCGCTGCTCAAAATCGCGGCACTGACCGCAGTGGCAAGCGCTGCCCTCGTTGGCTGCGGCAAGAAGGAAGAACCGGCCCCTGCGCCCGCGCCTGCGGCCTCGGCACCTGCTCCCAAGCCCGCCCCCCTGAAGATTGCCTTCGCCTACGTCGGCCCGGTGGGCGACGGCGGCTGGACCTTCGCCCACGACAGCGCGCGCAAGGCCCTGGAAAAAGAATTCGGCGACAAGATTGCTACCTCGTTTGTGGAAAACGTGCCGGAGTCGGCTGATGCCGAGCGCGTCATCCGCGACATGGCCAGCCAGGGCAACAAGCTGATCTTCGGCACCACCTTCGGCTACATGGAAACCATGCTCAAGTTGGCACCTGAATTCAAGGACGTGAAATTCGAGCACGCCACCGGCTACAAGACCGCCGACAACATGCGCACCTATGACAGCCGCACCTACGAAGGCGCGTACATGGCAGGCGTGATCGCCGGCAAGATGAGCAAGACCGGCACACTGGGTGTGGTGGCTTCCGTGCCAATCCCCGAAGTGATCCGCAACATCAACAGCTTCACGCTGGGTGCACAAAGCAGCAACCCCAAGATCAAGACCAAGGTGGTCTGGGTCAACGAGTGGTTCAACCCGCCGAAGGAAACCGAAGCCGCCACCAGCCTGATCAACGGCGGTGCCGACGTTCTGTTCCAGAATACCGATTCGCCTGCCGTGCTGAAGACCGCACAGGACAAGGGCAAGCGCGCCTTTGGCTGGGATTCCGACATGACCGCCTACGGTCCCAAGGCCCACCTGGCCTCCAGCATCATCAACTGGACACCGTACTACATCAAGGCCACCAAGGACGCCCTGGAAGGCAAGTGGACCACGGGCCAAAGCTGGTGGGGTGTGAAGGAAGGTGCGATTGACCTGGTGTCCATCGCCGACGATGTACCTGCCGAAACCAAGGCCAAGATCGACGAAGTCAAGGCAGGCCTGAAGGACGGCAGCTTTGTTATCTGGAAGGGCCCGCTGAAGGACAACGCTGGCAAGGAAGTGCTCAAGGAAGGCGAAGTCGCTGACGACAAATTCCTCGGCGGCGTGAACTTCTTCGTCAAGGGCGTGGAAGGCAAGGTTCCTGGCGGCAAGTAATTGCCGGTGGGATGAAGCAAGGGCCGCCCGCGAGCGGCCCTTTTTTGTTGTGTGAGGCAAGGAATAGAGGCATGGATCCCCTTAGCAAAGTTGGCAAGGAAAGCACGCTGTGGCACCCGGCCGCGCTGACCGTGGACGTGGCCCAGGCACCGGTGGCGGTGCGCCTGCTGGACCAGGCGGTGGTGCTTTGGCGTGACACCGCACAGCAGGTCCATGCCTGGGCCGACCAGTGCCCGCACCGCGGCGCCCAGTTGTCGCTGGGCCGTGTGTGCGGCGACCGGTTGGAGTGCCCCTACCATGGCTGGCAGTTTGGCCGCGACGGGCAGTGCGTGCACGTGCCGGCGCTGCCGCAGTTTGTGCCGCCGGTCACGCACACGGCGCGCCGCTTTGCGGCCCGCGAATGTTACGGGCTGGTGTGGGTCTGCCTGCAGGCGGACGCTGACGAAAGCCAGATACCGCCCTTTGCCGCCGACAGCGATGCACAGTTGCGCACCGTGAACTGCGGCCCCTACGACGTGGCGACCAGCGCGCCACGCCTCGTCGAGAATTTTCTGGACATGGCCCACTTCGGCTTTGTCCACGACGGCTGGCTGGGCATGCGCGAGGCCACCGCCATCGATGACTACACAGTGGAGGCCACGCCGAATGGTTTGCGCGCCACCCAGTGCAAGGCCTGGCAGCCGCAGAGCAATGTGCACTCCACGGCGCCGGCGCAGGTGGAGTACACCTACGAGGTGCTGGCGCCCTATACCGCCGTGCTGACCAAGGTGCCCGACGCTGCCAGTGTGGCGCTGCAGGGCTTCCGCGAATCGATTGGGCTGTTCATCTGCCCGATCACGCCCGAGAGCAGCCGCGTGTGGTTCCGTCTGGCCATGGCGGACTTTGATTCGCCCGACAGCAAGCTGCAGGACTTCCAGCACACCATCTTCATGCAGGACAAACCGGTGCTGGAGTCGCAACGACCACAGCGCCTACCGCTGGACGTGCGCGCCGAAGTGCACACCGCCGCGGACAAGGCCTCGTCGGCCTACCGCCGCTATTTGAAACAACAGAACATCACTTTTGGAGTCTGCTGATGGCCTCTACCGCTGTTTTTCCCACCGTCAAACCCGTGGCTGCCGAGCGTATGCCGGCGCTGTTGCGCGCCATGCCCAAGGCCGAGTTGCACATGCACATCGAGGGCTCGCTGGAGCCCGAACTGATGTTTGCACTGGCCAAGCGCAACGGCGTGCCGCTGCGCTTTCCCAGCGAACAGGCACTGCGCGATGCCTATGTGTTCAACAACCTGCAGGAGTTTTTGGACATCTACCATGAGGGCACGACGGTGCTGAAGACCGAGCAGGACTTCTACGACATGGCCTGTGCGTATCTCGCGCGTGCGCAGGCCGACAACGTGCTGCACACCGAAATCTTCTTCGACACCCAGACCCACACCGGCCACGGCCTCGCCACGGAGACGGTGATCAACGGCCTGTACCGCGCCTGTGCCGACGCGCCGGCCAAATTCTGCATGACGGCGTCGCTGATCCTGTGCTTCCTGCGCCACCTGAGTGAGGAAGAAGCCTTTGCATGCCTGGAGCAGGCGCTGCCACTGCGCGACAAGATCGTCGGCATTGGACTGGCCTCCAGCGAAGTGGGCCACCCGCCCGAGAAATTTGCCAAGGTCTATGCACGTGCCAAACAGCTGGGCTTTCGCCTGGTGGCCCACGCGGGCGAAGAGGCACCGCCGGCCTACATCTGGAGTGCACTCGACGTGCTGAAAGTGGAGCGCATAGACCACGGCGTGCAGGCCATCCACGACGCTGCACTGATGCAGCGCTTGGCCCAAGACCGCATTCCGCTGACGGTGTGCCCGCTGTCCAACCTCAAGCTGCGCGTGTTCCCCACACTTTCGCAGCACAACATCGGAACCATGCTGAACGCCGGCATCATGGCCACCGTCAATTCCGACGACCCGGCCTACTTTGGCGGCTACATCAACGAGAACTTCACCCAGACCTTTGCGGCGCTGGGCCTGACAGCGCAGCACGCCTACACGCTGGCGCGCAACAGCTTTGACGCCAGTTTCATCGATGCCAGCCTGCGTGCGCGCTACGTAGAGCGGCTGGATGCGGCGTTTGGGGCCTTCGTCTGAGGTTGAATTGCTATTGAAATAGTAGCTGCTTGCGCAATCTGTACGCGGGCTACCGGGCTAAAACCCTTGAATTTTCAAGTGCCTGGCGTGTCCAGGCTGTCCAGCATCTGCTGACCAATGGTGCGGAACGCGGCATGCGGTGACTGCAGCAATTGCTCACCGGTCAGGCGCTTGTAGCCCGGTGTCGCGGTCAGCGGCACCTTGCCCAGCCATTCCAGCGCTTCGTCCATCTGGCCGCGCGCCGCCAGCATGCTGGCGTAGTTGAACTGGCCGCGAAAGTCGCCGCCGCGTGCACCACCCTCGAACCACGTGAATGCGGCGGTGAGGTCTTGTGCCACGACACGGCCGTCCTCGTAGAAGAAGGCGATCTTGGTCATAGACTTGGCATGACCCAGCGCTGCCGCCTTGCGGTACCACTGCAGGGCCTCGGCGGGATCCTGCTTGACGCCCTGGCCGGTGGCAAGCAGGTTGGCGTAGTTGTACATGCCGGCATCCAAGCCCTTACCTGCGGCCTGCCGGTACCAGTTGGCGGCGGCAAAGTTGTCGGCATCTGCGCCCCAGCCGTTCTCGAAACAGCGCCCCGCCATGTTGATGCCCATGGGGTGGCCCTGCCGGGCGGCCTTCAGGAACCAGGCCAGCGCACCCGCCGGGTCGCGCGCGACGCCACGGCCGCTCAGCAGCCATTGGCCCAGGATGGTCTGGGCATCGGCATGGCCCAGGCGGGCGCTGTGCAGCATCCACTGCGCGGCGGCCACCGGCTCGGCCTGCGTGACAGCCTGCCAGGCGGTAGGGAGCAAGGCCACCAGGGCCTCCATCGTTGGAGGTAGCGGGGGCAGCAGGGCAGGGACAGCAGAGGGCATGCAACACTTCAAATGGGAATTATTCTCAATTATGCCAAGATTGCCCGGGTCTCGATGAGGGCGTGCATGCGTTCCCCGAGGGGGCGGGCTGATGGCGTGGCAGCGTGCGGCACGTGCCTAGCGGGCGTCGCCTGCATGCTCCTGCAGCACCTGGCGCAGCCAGGCCTGGGCGTCCTCCTCCCGGTCGAAGAGGCGCATCTGCGTGCCCACAGTGCGGTGCGCTGCTTCGTACTTCGGGGCCAGCAAGTCATAGCCCTCCACCTCGCCATGGCGTACCCAGGCACAGGCCAACGGCGCCTGGTAGCGGCGGGCGGCCTCCTGCAGGCCTTGGCCGAAGACCTCCAGCGCGTCCGGCGTGATGAGCACGCTACCCGAGCAGTGCGTCAGGTACACATGGCGGCGCAGGTGGGCATTCCGTGCCAGCATTTCCAGGCGGGCCCGGTTGATGGCCTCGACACTCTCGCGGTTGAAGGGGCCGCTGGCATGCTGGGTGATGATCTCGCCGCCAGCCCACACCTGCAGTTGGCCATGCGGCTGGAATTTGCCCTCTGCAAACTGGTGCGTGTGCAGGGGGGATTCTGGTGTTCCGGCAGCCGGGTCGGTGGCCGCCGGGGCAGGCCAGGCGCGCATGCGCATGCCGTCGCGGCCTGCCGCCTTGGCCTCGTACAGCATCTCGTCGGCCAGCCGAACCAGATCCTTTTCCGTCACGCCAGCCTGGCCACGGTACAGGGCCGCGCCCACGCTGGTGGTGATGGTGGCCTGGTGGTTTTCCAGCATGAAGGGGGGGTGCATCGCCTGCACGATGTTTTTGGCCACGGTGGCGGCATCGCTGTCGTGCTCCAGGTTCTCCAGGATGACGGCGAATTCGTCGCCGCCCAGCCGGGCCAGATGGTCGTCGGTGCGCAGGGTCTTGGCCAGCCGGCCGGCAAAGCCCTGCAGCAGCAGGTCACCGGCCAGATGGCCATGCGTGTCGTTGACCGGTTTGAAGTGGTCGATGTCGAGATACAGCACCGCCATGAGGCCGCCATTTGCCTGCACATGGGCCATCGCCAATGCCAGTTTTTGATAAAAACCGGCCCGGTTGGACAGACCGGTCAGCGTGTCCCGGTGGCTCAATTCCACCAGTCGGCGCTCTTCCAGCTTCTGCTGCGTGACATCGGACACGATGGACAGCGCGCCCACGGTACGCACGCCATCGGCATCGAATTGCGGTACGTAGGTGGCGCGGTGCCATTGGTAGCCCCGGTGGTTGGTGAATTCGCGCTCCACGTGGACGGTCTCGCCCTGCAGTGCGCGTGCAATCGCATCGCGCACCACGCTGTAGAGAAATTCGCCAATTACTTCGCGCACCGTGCGTCCGCAGATGGCTTCGGAGGTGGAGTCCTGGGCGACGGCGTAAGTTTCGTTGACGAACTGGAAGCGCTCCTGCAGGTCAATGTAGGCCACGCGCATGGGCAGGCAGTCTGCAATGCTGCGCAGGAAGCGTTCGCTTTGCTGCAGGCTGCGTTGCGCTGCCTTGGCCGCAGAGATGTCCCGCAGGATGGCGGAGAAGCGTTCCACTTCGCCGTGCTGGTCCCGGTGCACGATGAACATGTGGCTCATCGGGACTTCCTGGTGCTGCGCGTTGTAGAGCGCGGTCTCGCCTATCCAGACACCGTGGGCCAGCGCGTGCGGAATGATTTCCTGCTCGCGCTTTTCCAGCACCCAGGGCGGCAGGAAATTCCTGGCATCTATGCTGTCCAGCGGGGCGTCGGCGGGCAAGCCCAGGGTGCGCCGCGCGGCCGGGTTCAGGTAGTGCAAACGCCCGTCCGGGTTGGTCTGCACCACGACGTCGTTGGACAACTCCAGAATGGCGGTGAGCATGCGCTGCGCCTTTTGGTTCGCAGAGCGTTCGGTAACGTCCTCCACGCTGCCCACATGGCCCACCACCTGCCCGCGCACGCGGATGGCGCGTGTGCGGGTGTACAGCAGGCGGACCGTGCCGTTGCCAAAATCGAAAGGGCAATGGCTTTCCGTGGGTAGGTCCTGAGGCAGATTGGCACGCCACTGCGCGCGCACCTGCTCCCGTACGGATGGCAACACGCGCTCCAGCCAGAGGTCGGGGTCCTGGGGGGTGGGTAGGTGCATGATCTTGCGCCACTCCTCGTTGACATAGGCCAGGTGCCCGTTGGTGTCGCAACGGAACAGGCCCAGCGGTGTGGCGTTATGGGCGGCCGTCAATTCGGCGGCGGCCAGTGCATGGGCGGCTTTCTCCTGGCGCAGGCGGCGCAGGGTGGTGTTGAGGCGCCATGCCATGGCCAGCAGCAGCAGGGTGAACACCCCGGCACTGAGCAGCCGTATTTTCTGTCCCAGGGCGTACACCGACAGCACGTCCGTTTGCGTGCGCGTGACCAGGATGCGCAGACCGAAGTGTTCCAGGTGGCCAAAACTGCCCAGGCGTGGTACGCCGTCGGTCAGGTGGCTGTCCAGTTCTATGGCGCCTTCGCTCTGCCGTTGCATGGCTTTGAACGCCGCTTCGCCATGCAAATCCTGCCCGAGCTGAAGCAGGGCGGCCGGCGCACGTGACAGCAGGATGCCGTCGTCGCGCAGCAGCAGGATCGTGCCCGAAGGTCCGGCCAGGAACTGTTCGTGGTAGGCCACCAGTCGCTCCAGGTCGATGCGGGCTTGCAGCCCGGCGAGCGTTGCCATGGGCTGCTCCAGCCGCCATGACACGGGCAGCTTGCCCTGGTGCGGAGTGCCGACAGCCACGGTACGGGGCTGGGCGGGCAGGGCCGCAGCTGCAGGGTCCTCGGTATGCATCCACTGCACGTCAATCAGACCATCCGAACTGCGCTGCAAATCGTCGAGCAGGGCCAGCATGCGTGGATCCTGTTCGGGTGTGCGGGTCGGGTGTGCCTGCAACCAGTGGTCCACCACATGCAGATCGGTCTCTGCGGCACGCAGCACCCCTTCCATATGGCGCACGACCGCCTGGCGCATCCAATCCAGCTCATGCTGGCCGTCAGCCATCAATTGCTGTTTCTGCAGGAACGCCAGCCAGGCCACCAGGGCCCACAACCCGGCCAGAATCACGGCCACCACGCCGTATAGCAGCCATTCATGCGAACGCGCGGCGGTGGTGCGTCGGGGCAAGGTGGAGGCGGAAGTCATAGAGGCATTGCGGCTCGCGGGGGGTGCAGCGCATCGTACACGTTTGGCGGGCCCCGCTGCCCCCCTGTGCGCCCGGTGGAGCGACCGGGTAAAATCCGGTGCAAGGCCCGCTGCTCCGGCGGGCCTTGCCTTTTGTGTTCCGGAGCCATGTAGAGGACTACCATGTACAAAAACCTCGTTGCCACCGCCGTGGCCGCCTGCGCTTTTTTTCTTGCACCCACGGGTGCCTTTTCCCAATCCAAAGACACCGCCAAGGCGGAGCCGCTGAAGGTTGGCTTTGTCTATGTCACCCCGGTCACTGACGCTGGCTGGGTGCACCAGCACGAAGAGGGGCGCAAGGCCGTCGAAGCGGCTTTGGGCAAACGGGTGCAGACCAGTTTTGTCGAAAACGTGGCCGAGGGCCCGGACGCCGAGCGCGTGATCCGCGACCTGGCGCGCCAGGGCAACAAGCTGATTTTCACGCCCAGCTTTGGCTACATGGAACCCACGCTCAAAGTGGCGCAGGAGTTTCCCGATGTGAAGTTTGAATCCATCACCGGCTACAAGACCGCCGCCAATGTGGCCGTGGCCAATGCGCGCTACTACGAGGGTCGCTACTTGGCCGGCATCGCGGCAGGCCGCATGACCAAAAGCAACCAGGCCGGCTACGTGGCGGGCTTTCCCATTCCCGAGGTGCTGCAGGGCATCAATGCCTTTGCTCTGGGCATGCGCTCGGTCAACCCCAAGGCCGAGGTCAAGGTGGTGTGGCTCAACGAATGGTTCAATCCCACGCGCGAGCGCGATGCCGCCATGACGCTGTTCAACCAGGGCGTGGATGTGATCGCCTTCCACACCGGCTCCACCGCCGTGATGACCGCCGCACAGGAGCGTGGCAAGCTGGCCGTCGCCTACCACTCTGATATGCGCATGATCGCGCCCGACGCGCAGATCGTCGCGGTCACCCATGAATGGGGCGCCTACTACACGGCCCGTACCCAGGCCGTGCTGGCCGGCACCTGGAAGAGTGCCGGCCTGTGGGGCGGCGTCAAGGAAGGCATGATCCGCGTCGGCGATTTCGGCAGCAAGACACCCAAGTCCGTGCAGGCCGAGGTGTTGGCGCGCCAGAAGGACATCGCTGCGGGCAAGCTGCACCCCTTCCACGCCACCGCCGCCGTGCTGGACAACGAAGGCCACGAGGTCATCGCCAAGGGCCAGACCCTGAGCGACGACAAGATTCTGGCCATGAACTGGCTGGTGGCTGGCGTGCAGGGCAAGGTCAGCCACTGAGGGGCGCGCACATGACATACCAGGTCAAGGAAATTTTCTACACCTTGCAGGGTGAAGGGGCGAACGCCGGCCGCCCTGCGGTGTTCTGTCGCTTTGCCGGCTGCAACCTCTGGACTGGCCGCGAGCAGGACCGCGCCACGGCCGTCTGCCAGTTTTGCGACACCGACTTTGTGGGTACCGACGGCACGCTGGGTGGCAAGTTCAAGACCGCCCAGGCGCTGGCCGAGCGTATTGCCGCGCAGTGGCCCGGCACCGATGCCGCCCACCGCTTTGTGGTGATGACCGGCGGCGAACCATTGCTGCAGGTGGATGCCGCGCTGATTGATGCGCTGCACGCGCAGGGCTTTGAGATCGCGGTGGAAACCAACGGCACGGTCCCAGCGCCCGCAGGTATCGACTGGATCTGTGTGAGCCCCAAGGCCGGTTCCACCTGGGTGCAGCGCAGCGGGCATGAGCTCAAGCTGGTCTGGCCCCAGCCCGGCATCACGCTGGCCGACTGTGAGGCGGCCGACTTCCAGCACCGCTACCTGCAGCCCATGGACAACATCCTGCGGACCGACAACACCCGGGCCTGCATCGCGCAATGCCTGGAGCGTCCCCAGTGGCGCCTGTCCCTGCAAACCCACAAGATCACAGGCATCCGATGACCCAAGCGCCGTCCATCCCCATTCCCCGCCGCTGCGAGGTGAGCCAGAAGTTCTTCTTCGACGCCGCCCACACGCTGAAGCGCAATATCGAAGATAAGGGCGAAGCCGAAGGCAGCCGCCGCATCCACGGCCATACCTACCACGCCGAGGTGACGGTGGCTGGCAACGCCGATGCCGACACGGGCATGGTGGTGGACTTGGGCCATGTGCGACGCGCCATCGACCTGTTGCGTCCGCGTCTGGACCACCACCTGCTGGACGAAGTAGAGGGCCTGGGCCCGGCCACGCTGGAAAACCTGGCTGCCTTCATCTGGCGTGCCATGGCGCAAGAGTTCACCGGCCTGTGGCAGGTGCGCGTGTGGCGTGAAGGCATTGGCGACAGTTGCACGCTGCGTGCAGCCTGAGGCCTGTGCGGAACCCATAGGGGCTATGCGCGGTTGGGTATACACATCCCCGCGCCGCGTTATATGCTTGTCCGCATGAAAGCCTACCGCGCCTCCCTTCTCTGGTTCGCCCCGCACAGCGGGGGCGCCGCCCACGCCCTGTTTGAAGAGGACGGCCTGCTGGTCGTCGGCCCCAATGCCCAGGGCGTGCAGGTGGTGCAGGCCATCGGCGCCTGGCGCGACCTGAAGGACCGCTATCCGCAGCTGGCGGTGGAGCACCTGCCGGGCCGCATCATCGCCCCCGGCTTTGTCGATCTGCACATCCACTACCCGCAGACCAACGTGATCGGCTCGCCCGCCAGCGGCCTGCTGCCTTGGCTGGAAAATCACACATTTCCGGAAGAAAAACGCTTTGAAGCCCCCGAATACAGTGCGCAGGCAGCTACGTTTTTCATAGCGGAACTGCTGCGCAACGGTGTCACCACCGCGCTCACGTTTGCCACCTCGCACCCTGAATCGGTCAACGCCCTGTTCACCGAGGCCCAGGCGCAGCGCCTGCGCCTGATCACCGGCCTGTGCCTGATGGACCGCCATGCGCCCGACTATCTGCTCAACCAGGGCCAGGGCAGTGTGAATGGTACCGAGCAAAGCCTGCGCGATACCGAGGCGCTGATCCAGCGCTGGCACGGCAAAGACCGCCTGGGCTATGCCATCACCCCGCGCTTTGCGCCCACCAGCACCGAGGCGCAGTTGCGTGGCGCGGGCGCGCTGGCCCGGCAGTACGGCGATGTGTGGATTCAAAGCCATGTGGCTGAGAACAAAGACGAAATCACCTGGGCGCGCACACTCTTTCCCCAGTCGCGCAGCTACCTGGCCACCTACGACGATTTTGGCCTGATGCGCCAGCGTGCCGTCTACGCCCATTGCATCCACTTTGACGACGACGACCGCGCGCTGATGCGCGACACCGGTGCCGTGGCCGCTGTCAGCCCCACCAGCAACCTGTTCCTGGGCAGCGGCTTTTTCGACTATGCGGGCGCCGACCGCATCGGCTTTGGCTACGGCCTGGCCAGCGATGTGGGCGGCGGCACCAGTTTCAGCCCCTTTCACACCATGCTGGCGGCCTACTACGTGGGCCGGGAAGGCCAGACCAAGACCGGCCTGTCGCTCAGCCCCCAGCACCTGTGGTGGCAGCACACGGCCGGCGCGGCGCGCGCGCTGGGGCTGGATGGCGTGGTGGGCAATCTGCTGCCCGGCTGCGAGGCGGATTTCGTGGTCATCAACCCCCAGGCCACGCCGCTGCTGGCCCGCAAGACGGCATTGGCCGCCAATCTGGATGAATTGCTGTTTTCCCTGATAGTCTTGGGGGATGACCGGCTGATAGAGCGCACGTCCATTGCCTGAACCCGCTACCCACTCCGTCCTTCCATGAAAAATCTTTCCCTGCTCCACTGGCATTCGATGTTCATGGGGGTGGCGCTGCTGGCGTCCGGTCGCTCCAAAGACGCACGCAAGCGCAATGGCGCCTGCATCGTTAGCCCAGACAACAAGATTACCGGCGTGGGCTACAACGGCCTGCCGCGCGGCTGCAACGACGACGACGAACACTACTGGCTGGACGATGACAGCGACCCGCTGAACTCGCGCCACAGCTACATCGTCCATGCCGAGCAGAATGCAATCCTCAACTGCACCACGCTGCCGCTGCATGGTTCGACCATCTATGCAACCCAGTATCCCTGCCCCAAGTGCGTGCAGTCCATCATCCAGGTCGGTATCAAGCGCGTGGTCTACCTGGACAAGAAGGAACACCAGGAGCGTGTCAACGGCGCATCTGAAAAAATGCTGGCGGATGCCGGCGTAGCGATCGAAGCCCTGCAGGACCTGCACCCCGAGTCTGCCGACTGGTCGGCCGAACTGGCCCAGTTCATAGAGACCTCGACGCATAAAAAGGCTACCCCATGAAATGGGAGGGCAACCGCGAGTCCGACAACGTCGAAGACCGCCGCGATGACGGCGGCGGCGGGGGTGGATTTGGCTTCGGCGGGCGCAGCATTGGCATAGGCAGCATCGTGATTGCCCTGCTGGGCGGCTGGGTGCTGGGTGTGAACCCGCTGACCATCCTGAACCTGCTCAGTGGCGGGAGTGGTCCTGCGCCCCAGGTGCAGCAGGCGCCGGCGCACCGCCCACCGGCCGATGACCACATGGCCAAGTTTGTTTCCACCGTGCTGGCCGACACCGAAGACGTGTGGACCGATGTCTTCAAGCGCGGCGGCGCGGACTACCGCAAACCCCATCTGGTGCTGTTCCGGGGGGCCACCCCCACCGCCTGCGGCCAAGGCCAGAGCGCCATGGGACCGTTCTATTGCCCGGCCGACCAGAAGGTCTATATCGACTTGGGCTTTTACGAAACCCTGCAAAGGCAACTGGGCGCGCCCGGCGACTTTGCCCAGGCCTATGTGATTGCCCATGAGGTGGGCCACCATGTGCAAAACCTGCTGGGCATCAGCGCCAAGGTGCAACAGGCGCGCAGCCACGCCAATGCCACTGAGTCCAACGCCCTGAGCGTGCGGCTGGAGCTGCAGGCCGATTGCCTGGCCGGCGTCTGGGCGCACCATGCGCAAAACGCACGGCAGATTCTGGAGAGCGGCGATGTGGAAGAAGCCATGAACGCCGCCGCCAAGATCGGCGATGACGCGCTGCAGCGCAGCAGCGGCCACGCCGTGGTGCCCGAGAGCTTCACCCACGGCACCAGCGCCCAGCGCCAGCGCTGGTTCCACGCCGGGCTGGAGGGTGGCAGCGTCAAGGGCTGCGACACCTTTGCGGCGCGCAGCCTTTAGAAGGACTTAAGCGGGTACGTTGGCCACGGCGCGCTTGAGCGCTTCAAAGCAGTCCGCGTCAATCGCCGTCCCCACGGTCTTGGCCATCATCTCCAGCGTTTGTGGAATCGGAATTGCGCCACGGTAGGGCCGTTCGGCGGTGATGGCGTCAAAGATGTCGGCCATGGTGATGATGCGGGTTTCCAGCGGGATGTCCTCGGCCTTCAGGCCGCGCGGGTAGCCGCCACCGTCCAGCCGCTCGTGGTGGGCGCCGGCAATGCGCGCCAGTTGGCCAAAGGCGTTGATGCGGGAGAGGATGGCCTCGGTCAGCTCTGCGTGTTTGCGCACTTCGGCCCATTCGGCAATGTCCAGTTGTCCGGCCTTGTCGAGCACGCTGTTGCTGACACCCAGCTTGCCCACGTCGTGCAGGAGTGCGCCGCGCTTGAGCCAGCGGCGCCGTTCTGCGTCCAGGCCCATGCTCTCGGCTATCAGGTCGGTGTAGAGCGCCACGCGCGCACTGTGGCCGCTGGTGTAGGGGCTTTTGGAGTCCACCACCTGGCCGAAGGCGGCGGCAATGTCGTCCAGGTAGTCCTCGTCCAGCGGCACCTCAAATTTGCCGGGCTCCAGTTTCAGCACCGCTGCCTGCACGTCGGGGGACGCCAGTGTGGTCCAGAAATCCGGTTGCAGCGCCAAGCGCTCCACGGCGGCCACCTGGGCCGGGTCGAACCACTGGCCTGATCGGCTGCGCACCTCGGCCAGCGCGGCCGGTGCCCCATCGGCGGTGTGGAATACGTCGATCACCTGCGACAGCAGCGCAATGCGCGCGTAGACCGGAATGGCTTCCCCGGCCAGCCCGGCCGGCTTGCCCTGGCCGTTCCACTGCTCGTCCAGGTTGTAGATGCCCTGGGCAATGCCTTCCGAGAAGCGCAGCAGGCGGGCAATCTCGGCGCCACGCTGGCAGCGCGTCTGGGTCAGTTCGCGCGATAGCTGTCGCCCATTCTTGAAAATGTTGAGTGTGGTCTTGAAGCGTTCGGCCAGGCCGGCTTTCAGACCAGTGTGCTGCAGTACAAAGCGCACTACCTGGGGCAGGCTGTCGCCGACCTGCTTGAAGTCGCGCTTGAAACTGAGGTCGTCCGCCATGTACAGCTCGCAGATGCGCGCCGCGTTGCTGCTGCAGCCCAGGTCTTTGAGCAGCAGGGTGTAGTACAGCTCCCATAGCTGGTGCTCGGTCAGCCCGATTTCCTGGCCGATGTGCATGCCGATCCAGCAGCAGCGCACGCAATGCCCCTCTGGCTGGCCTTCGGTAATGTCCAGCGCATGGCTCAGCGCGCTGATCAGTTCCGACAACTTCAGCCCGGCGGCGATAGGGCTGAAGGTGGTAATGGTGGCGGGGGGCATTGTGCATTCTAGGCAACGCCTCCAGCCTTGTCCTGTACAGGGATTGGCGCCTTTTCGGCCGGTAGAGGATAATGCGGGTTTGCCCCTAGCCTGTGGGGGCGCCCCTGCTATCGGATGGATAGCAAACTATTTGGCTATGCCGGACCGATTTGAATACTGAAACTACCCCCTCCGCCGTTCCCGTAACCGCTGCCGCGCCCGCCGAGGCGCCGCCCATGCGTTACGCCGATCTGGCACTGGCTGAGCCGCTCAAGCGCGCCGTGGCCGAAATGGGCTACGAGCACATGACGCCCATCCAGGCGCAGGCCATTCCCGTGGTCATCACGGGCAAGGACGTCATGGGTGCCGCACAGACCGGCACCGGCAAGACGGCCGCCTTCTCGCTGCCGCTGCTGCACCGCCTGATGAAGCACGAGAACGCTTCCACCTCGCCAGCCCGCCACCCGGTGCGCGCGCTGGTGCTGCTGCCCACGCGCGAACTGGCCGACCAGGTGGCCCAGCAGGTCAAGCTGTACGCCAAGCACACCAACCTGCGCAGCGCCGTGGTGTTTGGCGGCATGGACATGAAGCCGCAGACGCTGGAACTGAAAAAAGGCGTGGAAGTGCTGGTGGCTACCCCTGGCCGCCTGCTGGACCATATCGAAGCCAAGAACGCGGTGCTCAACCAGGTCGAATACGTGGTGCTGGACGAGGCCGACCGCATGCTGGACATCGGCTTCCTGCCGGACCTGCAGCGCATCCTGTCCTATCTGCCCAAGCAGCGCACCACTTTGCTGTTCTCGGCAACTTTCTCGCCCGAGATCAAACGCCTGGCCAACAGCTACCTGCAAAACCCGGTGACGATTGAAGTGGCGCGTTCCAATGCGACGGCCTCGACCGTGGAGCAACACTTCTATAGCGTGCCCGAAGACGAAAAACGCCACGCACTGCACCAGATCCTCAAGTCGCGCGGCATGAAGCAGGCCTTTGTGTTTGTGAACTCCAAGCTGGGCTGTGCTCGCCTGGCGCGCTCGCTGGAGCGTGAAGGCCTCAAGACCGCTGCGCTGCACGGCGACAAGAGCCAGGACGAGCGCCTCAAGGCCCTGGACGCCTTCAAGAAGGGCGAGGTCGATCTGCTGGTGTGTACCGATGTGGCCGCGCGCGGCCTGGACATCAAGGACGTGCCGGCGGTGTTCAACTTCGACATCCCCTTCAACGCCGAAGACTATGTGCACCGCATCGGCCGTACCGGCCGTGCAGGCGCATCCGGTCTGGCGGTGAGCTTTGTTAGCGGCGGCAACGATGCGCGCCTGGTGGCTGATATCGAGAAGCTGATCAAGACCAAGATCGAGCTCGAAGCCGTGGAGTTTGACGAAGACCAGCCAGATATCCGACGCCAGGGCCGCATCAACGACGGCCGCCGCATGTACCACGAAGATGGCGGTGGCGACAACGGCCGCAGTGCCGGTCGTGGTGAAGGCCGTGGCCCGCGCGAAGATTCTGGTCGCCCACGCGTACCGCGTGCGCCGCGCAACGACTACACCCGCCCGGTGCCCGTGTCGCGCGACCCGTTCTTCGACAAACCCTATGAGCCCACGCCTGTGGTTACCGAAGCCCCGTCCTGGGAAGCTACGGCACGCACATCCCCGCGCAGCAGCATCTCGGCCAATATCAAGCCCAAGCGCAAGGTCGCGGCGCTGTTCAAGACAACGGCCTGACAGGGCGCAAGCCTCCAATGAAAACGGCGCATTTCGCGCCGTTTTTTTGTGCCGTTTTTTTATTCTCCCGGCGGCTGCGACTGCGCGCATTCCACCTGCAGCAGCGCCGTTTTCCAGGGCTGGCCGGCACCGCGACTCTCCACACGCAGGGCACTCAGGCAACCGCCCCACACGCAGCCGGTGTCCAGCGCCAGCACGTCCGTGCGGTCCAGCCAGCCCAGCGTGGACCAGTGGCCGCAGGCTACCGTTACGTTGCCGGTTTGCCGCCCCGGCACATCAAACCACGGCAGGTAGCCCGGCGGTGCGTCCTGTGGGCCACCGGTGCTGCCAAATTCCATCGCACCCTGCGGCGTGCAAAAGCGCAGCCGGGTGAGGGCGTTGACGATGACGCGCAGGCGCCCAGACCCCTGCAGGCCGTCGTCCCAGGCCACCGGGCCGTTGCCGTACATCTGGTGCAGAAAGTCGCCGTAGTCGGGGGAGCGCAGCACAGCTTCCACCTCGGCTGCAAGTGCTATTGTTTTGATAGCTGTCCATGCAGGAAGGACGCCGGCGTGAACCATTAAAAGCATCTGACTGTCAATGTTCTCCAGCATCGCCAGCGGCTGCTGGCGCAGCCATAGCAGCAGTGCTTCGCGGTCGGCGGCGTGCAGAATGCCGTCCAGCGTGTCCCGGCGTCCGGGTGGGCGCACGCCGTGCGCCACGGCCAGCAGGTGCAGGTCGTGGTTGCCCAGCAGGCAGCGCGCCGAGGTGCCGTAGCCCATCAGGCGGCGCAGCACGGCGGCGGAATCGGGTCCGCGGTTGACCAGATCACCCAGCAGGAACAGGGTGTCGCGGCTGGGGGAAAAAGCCAGGGTGTCGAGCAGCGCCTGCAGCGCCGCGTCGCAGCCCTGCACATCGCCGATAAGGTACATTGCCATGGTGTTTATTCTCGCTGGCCTTCCATGGATTTTTTGCTGATTATTTTGCTGACCCTGCTCAATGGCGTGTTTGCCATGTCCGAGTTGGCACTGACCGCCAGCAGAAAAGTGCGTTTGCAAACCATGGCCGAAGCCGGCGACAAGGGTGCCAAAGCCGCCCTGGCGCTGATGGACAACCCCACGCAGTTTCTCTCGGTGGTGCAGGTGGGCATCACCTCCATCGGCATGCTCAACGCCATCGTGGGCGAGGCAGCGTTCAGCGACCATGTCTCGCAGTGGCTGGAGGCCACGCTGAGGATTTCGCACAAGGCGGCCGAGATTTCGGCCACCGCCATCGTGGTGACGCTGATCACCTTTGTCACCATCCTGTTTGGCGAACTGGTGCCCAAGCGCATTGGTCAGCTCTACCCCGAGACGGTGGCGCGCGTGGTGGCCCTGCCCATGACCTGGGTGGCGATTGGGGCCAAGCCCTTTGTGCGCCTGCTGTCCATGTGCACGCAGGGCATGCTGACGCTGCTGCGTATCAACACGACCGACACCCGCGCCGTGACCGAGGCCGAAATCTCGGCCAGTTTGGAGGAGGGGGTGGACGCCGGCATCATCGAAGAGCATGAACACCAGATGGTGCGCAACGTATTCCACCTGGACGACCGCCCGCTCACCTCCATGATGCTGCCGCGCGTGGATATCGCCTGGCTGGATGCTTCGGCCAGCGTGGCCGACTGCCTGGCCCAGGCCAGCGCGGGTGGCAATAAGGGGGCGCATTCCTGGTATCCGGTGTGCCGCAGCTCGCTCGACGAGGTGGTAGGACTGGTCAGTGTGGGGCGCCTGCTGGAGTGTGGCGCGGACTACCCCGATCCCGTGGAAACGCTGGCCGAGCCGGCGGTGTTTGTGCCGGAGACCCTGAGTGGCATGGAATTGATCGAGCAGTTCCGCACCAAGTCGGCACGCATGGTGTTTGTGGTGGACGAGTACGGCGTGGTGCAGGGGCTGCTGACCCCGCACGACGTGCTGGAGGCCATCACCGGCGAGCTGCAGCCTGATGCCCAGACCCAGGCCTGGGCAGTGCAGCAGGCCGACGGCTCCTGGTTGCTCGATGGCCTGATGCCGCTGGGTGAGCTCAAGGCCCGGCTCGACATTGAAGACGAACTGCCCCAGGAAGACCGCGGCCGCTACAACACCCTGGCTGGATTGTTGATGGTGGTGGCGGGCAATCTGCCTGCCAAGGGAGAAACCATCCTGTGTGCCAACTGGCGCTTTGAAATCGTGGCGGTGGAAGGCCGGCGCATCGACAAGGTATTGGCATGCCGTACGCTGGACGCCTGAGCGCCCAGCGCGTTACATGCGTCCGGCGATGCGGTAGGCCAGCAGGCCCAATAGTTCGTGCAGGGCCAGTTCCCATGCGCTGGCGCCTCCCGCCAGTGAATAGTCGCTCCAATCCATGGCGCCACCGGTCCGGTAGTCCACCGGGTAGGCCGTGACGTTCCAGCCCGCCTTGGTAAACACGCCCATGGCACGCGGCATGTGCCAGGCCGATGTCACCAGCAACCAGCGCTGGTGGATGTCCACGCCCGGCAACTGCGCGGTGAGCACGGCGTTTTCATAGGTGTTGCGCGAGAGGGATTCGTACTGCACCTGTGCGGCTGGCAGGCCCACGCTGTCAAAAAATACGCGGGCCCGCTCGGCCTCGCTGGGGCCCGTCGCCATCAGCATGCCCTCACCGCCGGTGTACAGCACACGCAATTTGGGGTTGTGTCGCAGCATGAACAGCGGCGCCGTCATGCGCTCGGCTGCGGCGTTGAACAGGGGCTGCGTATGGGCCTGCTGCACCTGGCCCGACTCGGTGGCGCCGCCCAAAATAACCATGCCCACGTAGTCTTGCAAATCGGCCTGCGGCGGTATTTCGGCGTATTGCCCTTCGAGATGGCGTGTCAACAGCTCAGGCAGCGGCTGCCAACCTACGGCCAGCAAAACCACCAAGGCCCCCCACACCATGCGGCGCCCGGCATGCGGCCAGCGCCTGTGCAACAGCAAACCAGCCAGCAGCAGCGTGGCCACCCAATGGAGGGGCTGCGTCAGCAGCGCGAGAACTTTGGCGGCAAAAAACATCAGGTGCTGGTGGCTTATTTGTTGTCGTCTGGCATGGGGCGGGCTTGCTGCATGGCAGCGTCCACCGACTGCTTGACCTGTTGCTGGACCTGCTGGCTTTGCTGTGGCGGCGTGGCATCGGGTGCAACTGCCGGCATGGCAACACCGGCCGGGTTGGGTACGGTCACAGGCGGACTTGCGCCGCGCAGTTGCATTTTGGCCAGCAGGCCGACGATGGCCACAACGATCAATAAACCCAACACGCCAACAATTGCACGCATGCTGTCTCCTTTGCAAATCGCAGATTGCGATTCTCGCTCAGAGTAGGCCTTGCGGGACCCAATGGCGTTGCCGCCCCATGGTTAGTGGGCCACGATGCGGTTGCGTCCTTTGTCCTTGGCGGCATACAGGGCCTGGTCTGCCAGCGCGAGTAGCTCGCTGCCACTTTTGCCTGGCGCCTGACCGTATTGCACCAACCCGCCTGAAAACGTGTAACTGAAATCTACCCTCACTTGGGGCAGGCGTTCAGCCTGCAGTCGCTCCAGCACGCGGTTGAGCACCGGCAATGCAACGGGCAGGCTGCTGTTGGGCAGCAGCACGGCAAATTCTTCGCCACCTAGCCGGCCCAGCACGTCTTCGGCACGCAAATGCCGTCGGACAAAAGTGGCAAAGTGTTTCAGTACCTCGTCGCCCGCTGCGTGACCAAATTGGTCGTTGACCTTCTTGAAGAAATCCAGGTCCAGCATTGCCAGACAAAACGGCTGCGCACTGCGCCGCGTGCGCGACACCTCTTGGGTCAACTGCTGCATGAAATTGCGCCGGTTGGGAACACCGGTCAGGTCGTCGGTCAGCGCCAGCCGTTCAATGTCGTCATGCGCTTTTTTGAGTGCATTCTCTGTTTCTTTCTGGCGGGTGATGTCGGAGCAGAACATCACCAGTTCACCGTCCGGGCAAACCTGCTCGGTCATCAAAATCCAGCGCCCACCCTTGAGGTCGACTTCGAAACTGCGAAACGGGACCGAGCGCTGGCGGCTGCCCGCATACTCCAGCCAATCTTGCAGGTTGGCCCACTCGATGTTGGAGCCGCGCTGCTGCGTGTACATCCATTCCATCAGTTCCCCGTGCGTCTTGCACATCATCGATTGGTCGGCAAAGTCAAACATCTGCGCGAACGTCGGGTTGTAGTACACAAACCGGTTCTCGGCATCCAACACCGCGATGCCGTTTTCACTCAGGCCCGCGTACTGCAGCAACAGACCTGCAAGCTTGGGGTTGGGCGAGGGCGACATGTGTTGGCGCTGTGGACTATGCGATTTTCAGGATAGCGGATTTTTAGCTGAACGCATACCGCCACGTTGCTTGTGAATGGAATTCCGGCACATGTTTCCACACAGCATCGGTCAGAAGCAGCCAGTGACGCAAGACTGCTTTACGGCACGGAGTCGACCGAACTTGATGTCATCTGGAATTGATTTTCAAGGATATTCTTTTTGGATCACTTCGCGCTCAGTTTTGGAGCAGTCCTATCAGGCAGCCACGATCACCCAATATTCTGGTTCTAATTCCCCGCGCAATGCGCTTTGAGTTGCTCCAGCTGCCGCTCCAACTCGCTGATACGGGCATCGCGTTGGTCCAGGGCTTGTTGAACTTGATCCGATTCAAAGCGCACCGGAATGTGCTGGGGGCAATTGGCGTCCCAGGCGTGCACGGTGAACAGAATCACCTGTTCTGCTTTCGCTGCATAGCGCGGCGGCATCAATTCGGCCACCAGGACCGCGTCGCCCTCGACCACGCGCGCCTCACCCCAAATCTTGATGCGCTGGCGGTGCGCGTAATCCATTAGGAACAAATGTGCCCGTGGGTTTTCCGATAGGTTGCCGCAGGAGATGTACTGCTTGTTGCCCGCATAGTCCACAAATGCCAGCGTGCGTTCATCCAAGACGCGCAAAAAGCCTGCTGGCCCGCCGCGGTGCTGGATATACGGCTGCCCATCTGCGCTTGCGGTAGCCATGTAGAAGCTGGTTTGCAAAGCAATGAATTCGCGCAGTTCTGTGGTGATCTGCGTTTCCCACCCCCGGCCTTGCTCCATGCGTGCATAGCCGTGGCGGGAACCCTTGCGTAACTGGATGGCTTTCACGGCCGGGGTGAATGCCACGTCACTGGGATAAAGCATTGCTTTGACCATGGTGTGCATACTCAATCCAAAAGATGAGGCTAAATGCCCGCTTCTTTGCGCAGCTGCAGAAAGGAAACACTCAAAGCACTGGAGGCCTTGGTATACGGGGTCCCGGCGTCGAGCATGCTCTCCGCTTGCGCAAACTGCTGTGCGTTCACTGCGCGAGCGATCTTGGTCACTTCGTTGTGGAACACAACATGCGTATGCACACAGTCTGCATGCGCACCCAATGTGCTGTAGCGCGCGCGGCCCTCGCCGTGGAGCCACTGCCCCAACTCACAGCAGTCGTCGCGCGACAAAGTCACCAGATCCAGTTGCTCGCGCTTGCTGATGGCGGAGCGCAGCTTGGTCTTCCACTGCGCATGGGTTTGAACGGCGGTATCGAGATTCATGGTTGGTCCAATGAGAGGGGTAGTGCAGGCTGCCGGAGTAGCGCAGCCCGAGCTTCTTAGGCCGCCAGTTTGGCGTTCACCACGGGGAAGTCGATGTCGGTTTGCGCCACGTTGTTGATGTAGTTGGTCAACACGTTCAGGGCGACGTTGGCTACGATTTCGATGATGCTGGCTTCGTCAAAGCCTGCCAGGCGCAGTGTGGCGAGGTCAGCGTCGTTCACACGGCCTTGGGACTGCGCCACACGCAGTGCAAATTGCAGGGCTGCTTCTGTGCGGGCATCTTCCGAGCGACCATCACGCGCCGCTTCCAGTTCGGTACCGCTCAGCTTGGCCATGTTCCGGCCCAGATAGTCGTGCACCGAGAGACAGTAATCGCAGCCGTTGTACTCGGCCACCGTCAGCGCAATGCGTTCACGCAGCGCCAGGCTCAGTTTGCCCTTGCCCAACGCGCCGCTAAGTGACAGGTAGCCCTCCAGGGCGGTGGGGCTGTGGCCCACCAGTTTCATCAGGTTGGGCACTACACCGAGCTGCTTGTGCACGGCGGCCAGCAGGGGCTTGGACGCTTCAAGAGAGTTGTCAACGGTGGGAATGCTGATACGGGACATGGTTGTTTCCTTCAAGGTTGGGATGGATTGCTTGGGCCGGTACTCGCTGGGGCCCAGCGAATGGATGAACTGTATTTAGTTCGTTGAGATATGAGAACACTCTATAAAATCAATTAATAATTCCATTTATTGGAACAATATGGACAGGTTTCACCTCATCAATGTCTTTGTCACGGTGGCGGACGCGCAGGGCTTTGCGGGGGCCGCGCGCAAGCTGAACATGTCACCCCCCGCCGTTACGCGGGCCATCAATGAGCTGGAGGCGCACCTGGGCCTGCGCCTGCTGACACGCACCACGCGCACCGTGCGTATGACGGATGCCGGCGAGCGCTATGTGCAGGACTGTCGGCGCATCCTGATTGAATTGCAGGAGGCCGACGAGTCGGTGACTGGCCTGCATGCGGCCCCGAGCGGACGACTCACCGTCACAGCGCCGGTACTTTTTGGAGGGCTGTATGTCACCCCCATCGTCACGGAGTACCTCTCACGTTACCCCGCAGTCAACGCCTCGTGTTTGTTCTTGGACCGCGTGGTTCATCTGCTGGACGAGGGGGTAGATGTGGCCGTGCGCATTGGTGAGCTGCCCGACTCCACCATGCAGGCCGTGCGCGTGGGACAGGTGCGCCGTGTGATCTGCGCCGCGCCAGACTACCTGGCCCGACATGGTGCGCCAGCCACCCCCGAAGCGCTACACGAGCACACTGTGGTGTCGGCCACCAGTGTCACCCCCAACCCCGAATGGAAGTTTATGAACCAGGGGCAGCCGCGCGTCGTGCGGCTACAGCCTCGCTTGGTCACCAGCACCAACGATGCGGCAATGGCCGCTGCCGTAAGCGGCTTTGGCATCACGCGATTGCTGTCGTACCAGGTGGCAGAGCAGGTGCGCACAGGCCGCCTGAAAATGGTGCTGACCGACTGGGAGCCCCCCGCATTGCCTGTACACCTGGTGCACCGCGAAGGGCGACAAGCCCCGCAGCGCGTGCGCGCCTTTCTGGATCTGGCCATCGAACGCTTGCGGCAGGATATCGCGTTGCATTGAGAAGCGCCGTCACAAGCATCCATTTGAAAATACGGTGTCGGGCCATGGCACTTGCCATCGCAACACAGTGCTTCAGTTCTGTTGTCAGGAATATTGGCCTGATGCTATGCATCCAGCCCCAGCTGTCTGTCAGCAGGGCGGTTAGTTCGGTAGTGGGCTGAGATGGTAAGGTCTTAAGCTGTATTGCGACTAATTGCCATACTCTTAGTCGAGGTTTGATATGCACCCCAGGTTCAGTACCTTGTTTCCAATCGCGATTGATCGTTTGGACAGTAAGTGGCCGTGGGTCGCGGTATGGGCATTCCCAATCGCAGCTATTGCCGCAGTGCCGAATTGCGAAGTTGCCTCAGGAAATCATTTGACTCCCGTCATTGAGCTCTATACGTCGGAAGGTTGCAGCTCTTGCCCACCCGCTGATCACTGGCTTTCCTCATTGAAGGGCAAGCCAGTGGTGGCACAGGCATTTCATGTTGCCTATTGGGACTACATTGGATGGAAGGACCGCTTTGCAAGTCCGGCCTTCACGTCTCGCCAGGAACAAGTGGCAACTGCCAATGGTCTGAGAGGTATCTACACCCCCCAATTGGTACGCAACGGACACGACTGGCGCAAATGGACATTGCCCGGCGAAACGTTTGATTCAAATGCTCCGGCCCGCGCAGCGATCACTTTGCGACGCAGCAATGGTTTTGACGAATTTGAGGCGCGTGTAACTCCAATCGCCAGTGCGGGAGGGTGGACCGCCTATTGGACGGTGACCGAGCACAATCACAGTTCACGGGTAAGCGCTGGGGAGAATTCAGGCGAATTTTTGAAACATGATTTCGTGGTCCGACAGTACGCCCCCGTAGGTAGATATCAGGGGGCTCAAACTTTGAAGTTCTTTGCCATTGCTTCCCAATCGGACCATCCACGTCAAATCAACCTGATAGTCTCAGACGTTCAGACAGGCGAGCCCCTGCAGGCGGTCAGCTTGCCATGTTTATGAAAATTCCCGATCAATGGCAACAACACGGACGCATCGTTCTGGTACTCCTCTTTCTGGTATTGCTTCTGAGTCTTGTGCAGTGGACCGGTTTGAAGCAAGACTTCAATCTGGCATTCCTGCGGCAGACCCTTTCTGAAAGTGGGCTGCGCGGTCTTGTTCTGTTTGTCTTGCTATTCACCCTGGGCAATCTCGTGCAGATACCGGGTTGGATTTTTTTGGCATCAGCAGTATTGGTGCTCGGCCCATGGCTTGGAGGTCTTGCGACTTACCTGGCTGCCAGCATTTCCTGCGCTGTCACTTTCTTGAGTGTGCGTTGGGTTGGCAGTGACTCGGTTCAACAGATTCAGAATCGATTGGCTCGGCGGCTGGTGCACCAATTGCATGCACACCCGATTCGCAATGTGATTGTGTTGCGCACGATATTCCAGACGCTAGGCGCCTTGAATTACACGCTGGCCATGTCTGGCATTGAATTCAGGAAGTACATGGTGGCTACCCTGCTTGGACTGCCGCTCCCGATTGCCGTTTATTGTCTGTTTTTCGACTACATCGCGAAGATCGCCAGCCTCCATTAAAGGGCTAAGCCTAATACTTGCCGGTGGTGATCCGAATCACTTAACTTGAATACGGCTACCGTTTGAACCAGTTCTTCGGCCTGGCCTTTTAAGCTGCTGGCAGCTGCAGCCATTTGTTCCACCAATGCGGCATTCTGTTGGGTGGCCTGATCCATTTGCGTGACTGCTTCCCCCACCTGCGCCACTCCGGCTGCTTGTTCGTTGCTGGCAGCGCTGATGCCACCCATCAGATCGGTCACCCGTTGGATGGAGCTGACGACCTCCGTCATGGTCTCCCGGGCCTTGTCTACCAGCGTTGTGCCATGCGCAACACGTTCAACGCTGGTGCCAATCAGATTTTTGATTTCCTTGGCGGCTTCTGCAGAGCGCCCCGCCAGACTTCGCACCTCGGTGGCGACCACGGCAAAACCACGGCCTTGCTCACCGGCGCGAGCTGCTTCTACCGCAGCGTTCAACGCCAGAATGTTGGTTTGAAAAGCGATGCCGTCAATGACACTGATGATGTCTGCGATTTTCCGGCTGGATTCATTGATGCCCTTCATGGTGTCCACCACCTGGCCCACCACATCACCGCCCTGCGCTGCGACCACAGACGCATCTTTGGCCAGTTGGTTCGCCTGCTGTGCGCTGTCGGCATTCTGTTTGACCGTGGAGGCCAGCTCTTCCATGGAAGCGGCCGTTTCTTCCAATGCAGACGCCTGCTGTTCGGTGCGGGCGGACAGATCGTTATTGCCCTGCGCGATTTCAGCGCTGGCCGTTGCAACGCTTTCGGAGCCGTGGCGAACCGTTGATACGGTTTTCACCAAGCTGTGCTGCATGGTCTGGATGCTTTGCAGCAGGTGGGCAATTTCATCGTGACCGGTGGCATCGATGGGCTGTGACAAGTCGCCGGCCGCCACAGCCGCTGCCGCATCGCTGGCACGTGTCACAGGCCGCACGATCATGCGGGTGGCCCACCAACCCAGCGCTGCAGCCAGCAGGACGGTCACGGCCACTGCGGCTTCTGTGGCGGTGCGTGCAATCGACGCGTTGTTCTTACCTTCGGCACCAGCGTCTCCCGCCAGCTTCACATTGAAGCGGACATGCTCTTCCAATGCGCCATTGGCCGCCGTGTAGGCTTTCTGCGAATCGCCAAACAGCAGTGCAACCGCATCCTTGCGGCCTTGCTCTCCCGTCATCGCCATGGGGATGAGCTTGGCGCTGATCGCCTCATAGGCCGCCACCTTGCCGGCTTCGTCGTTGTACAGCTCGCGGTCTTCGTCATTGGAGATCAGCGATTCGTACGATTTGAGCAATTTCCTACTTTCATCAACGGTGGTCTCCAAGCGTTTTTGCAGTGCGGTCTGTTCGCTGCCCTCCGCTACCAGCACCTGTGTCTCTAGGCGGCGGACCTCGTTGACCATGCTCTTGATGTTGTAGATGACCACCACGCTGGGCAGCACATTGCCGCCCAAATCTTCGACAGACGCCTGAATGATGTTGATGCGCGTCACTGCAAACAGGCCCAGTGCGACGGTCAGTGCGGCAACTGCAGCGAACGCAAGGCCCAGCTTGGCGCCGATTTTCAGCTTGTTCATGGGGCAGACTCCAGTTTTATTGTTTCAAGCGAAGACATTGAGCAGGCTACCCATGGTGTCTGGCACAGGCTGGGCAGGTACAGGTCGCCCGGCTGGCTGCGGAGACGGTGCGTTGCTGTCGGATGAAATCCGGTTCTCTATGCTTCCAATCTGGGCACGCAAGTTCTCAATGATTTTTTTCCCTTCTGGCGTTTTGCCGGACGGGCATGCCTCCCAATCGCCGAGTTGGCGCATGCACCGTGCGAGTTTGTCCTGTAGCGCCACGGAGCCGCGCCCACCAGAAGCGGTGGGTGCGAAACCATAGGAGCTGCTGGATTGGACCGAAGCAAGCATGGCAATCCGCTTTCTGGCGTTCAGGGCTTTGCGGCGTCCTTGCCCGTGGCGTCTTTCTTCATTTCATCCTTCTTCATGCCGCCTTTGGCCATGGCATCTTTCTTCATTTCGTCTTTTTTCATGCAGTCCTTACCCATGGCATCTTTGCCCATGGCGTCCTTCTTCATGCAATCCTTGGACATGCCGTCCTTGCCCATGGTGTCTTTCTTCATTTCCTGTGCCATTGCGCCAGCGGCACCCAGCAGCATGCAAGCGGAGAGAATGGTTGCGGTCAGTTTTTTCATGGTCGTTCCTAAATGTGGTTTGGAGGTTGAAGTGCGTGGCAGAAATGCCGGTGTTTGGACGTACCTGAGCGTGCTCAGCTACCTCCGAACCAGTTGTACCCTTGGTCTTCCCAGTAGCCGCCCGGGTAGGTGTTGGTGACGAAAATCGCCTGGATGTGTTTCGGATTCTTGTAGCCCAGCTTGGTCGGAATCCGCAATTTCATGGGGAACCCGTATTGGGGCGGCAATGGCTGGCCGTCGTAGGTCAGCGCCAGCGTGGTTTGCGGATGCAGCGCCGTGGGCATGTCAATGCTGGTGAAATAGTCGTCCGCGCATTTGAAGCCCACATACTTGGCAGTCAGGTCTGCCCCGACCTGGCGCAGGAAACGGCCAAACGGCACGCCGCCCCACTTGCCAATGGCACTCCAGCCTTCCACACAGATGTGGCGGGTGACCTGCTCCATCTGTGGCATGGCGCGAAGTTCAGGCAACGCCCATTTGCGCTTGTCCGCAACCAGGCCCGTTACCTCCAGTCGAAACGTGTCCCCGTCAATCTCCCGGACCTCGTCTTCGCCATAAAAGGCGTTGAAAGGAAAAGGCCGGGTAATCATCGAATCGGGGTAGGTGGGTGCCAGGCGATTGGGGTCGAAAAGCCAGCCCTGCACATCGTCATTCATGCGCGACACGCGAGTCAATGCGGCCTCCACACTGTCGTCGTCCACCAGCGTACAGCCGGTCAACATGGACAAACCGCCCAAGCTGAGTGATCGGCGCAAAAAATTGCGCCGTGCCGACGACATGGCAGGGTTGGTGTGCGCCAGGCGTGCTACCGCTTCCTGAAGGACCAGCGCACCATCTACAGTCAGACGTTTGGGAAGTTTGATGTTCATAGGATGACTCAGCGGCCGCGAACCATGTAGACCAAGGTGCGGGGCACCAGCATGACCATGACCAGGTGGATGACTACAAAGCCCACGAGGGCGACCATGGCCGCAAAGTGGACCAGGCGCGCACCTTCATAGCCTCCGAGCAATTCCCGCAGCAGGGGAAACTGCACCGATTTCCACAGCACCAGGCCGGACAGCACCAATAAAACGCTATCGGCCATCACAAACAGATAGGCCACGCGTTGCACTGTGTTGTATTGGCGAGGGTCCGCATGTGCCAATCGCCCTGTGAGGGCGGCAATCACGTCCGCCACAAAGGCTTTCGCCGAAAGGGGGAAGAATTTGCTGCCAAGGCGCCTGGTAAATACATTCATCAGCAGGTAGCAGATGCCGTTGATGCCAAGTACCCACATGGCCGCAAAATGCCACAGCAGCGCACCACCGAGCCAGCCACCGAGCGTCACGCTTTTGGGAAAGACAAATCCGAGAAATCCGGTGGCGTTGTAGATCTTCCAGCCGCTCATGACCAACACCACCACAGCGACGGCGTTGATCCAGTGCGCTGCGCGCAACCATCCTGGATGAATCGTCTGGGGGCTGTTATCCATGCACGGCCTTTCGGGTGAGTTGGGACCAATAGTTGTTGGCGCATTCGCAAGCGCTTGACAATCTGAGCGTTAGTCCACGGGGCCAGCGGATTCTTACTAGCGGTTGAAAATATTTTTCTGGGTGAACGCATGCCACCCTGAGCAGGTACGACGTGCGGCACGTGCAAGAAATGGCAGTGGAAGCCGGCTGACTGCAAGACGGGGCTCAAAGGCTGCGCACATCCAACGCACCTATTCATCTGCGAAGTGGCCCCCTTGTTCAGGTCAACAGCAAGGCATGACACAAAGAGGCAGGCACGCCTACCTGCGAATTGCAGCGATTAGGCGGCTGGAGGACCTTGGAGAGGGTGGATCGATATGGCCATGTTGTGCCGGAAGGCCTGCAAATTGCGGTCATTCGGCTGGATCATGTCTTGTCGGTTACGTATTGACCATGTGAAAAAACCCGCTGACCTTGCGATCAACGGGTTTTCATTTGGTGCCGGAGAGATGAATCGAACACCCGACCTTCTCATTACGAATGAGCTGCTCTACCGACTGAGCTACACCGGCGTAAGCCCGCCATTATAGCGGGGCCCCAGAGGGAAATCAGGCTTCTTCGGCGTGGTAGCGGGTGACGCGTTCCACTTCGTTTTTGCTGCCCAGGATCACGCTCACGCGTTCGTGCAGTTTGCCGGGCTGGATGTCCAGAATGCGCTGCTGGCCGTTGGTGGCCGCGCCGCCGGCCTGCTCGACGAGCCAGCCCATGGGGTTGGCTTCGTACATCAGGCGCAGCTTGCCGGGCTTCTCGGGCTCGCGCTTGTCCCAGGGGTACATGAAGATGCCGCCGCGTGTGAGGATGCGGTGCACGTCGGCCACCATGCTGGCGATCCAGCGCATGTTGAAGTCCTTGCCGCGCACGCCTTCTTTGCCTGCCAGGCATTCGTCCACATAGCGCTTCACGGGCGGGGCCCAGTGGCGCATGTTGGACATGTTGATGGCGAATTCCTTGGTGTCTTCGGGAATCTTCACGTTCTCCTGCGTCAGCACGAAGGAGCCCTGCTCGCGGTCCAGCGTGAACATGGCCACGCCGTCGCCCACGGTCAGCACCAGCGTGGTCTGGGGGCCGTAGATGCAATAGCCTGCGGCGACTTGCTTGGCGCCGGCCTGCAGGAAATCCTGCTCAGTCACACCGGAGTGCTCTTCGGGCTTCTTGAGCACGCTGAAGATGGTGCCGATGCTGACGTTCACGTCGATGTTGCTGGAGCCGTCCAGGGGATCGAACAGCAGCAGGTATTCACCCTGCGGATAGCGGTTGGGCACCAGGTAGATGCCTTCCATTTCCTCGCTGGCCATGGCCGCCAGGTGGCCACCCCATTCGTTGGCTTCGATCAGCACTTCGTTGGAAATGATGTCCAGCTTCTTCTGGATCTCGCCCTGGATGTTTTCGCTTTCTGCCGTGCCCAGCACGCCACCCAGCGCGCCCTTGTTGACGGCGTGGCTGATGCTCTTGCAGGAACGCGCTACCACTTCGAGCAGCAGGCGCAGTTGTGAGGGGATATGCCCCTCCTGGCGCTGCTGTTCGACCAGGTAGCGGGTGAGGGAGATTTTGGAACTCATGGTGTTACCTCTTATTCAGTCGGCGTTCAATCTGCCAAGGCGCGGTCCACGACCTCGCGCACATCGTTGCTCAAATCAGCCTTGGCGGCAACCCGGGCCAGGGCCTCGCGGGCGGCGTGGCGGTAGGGTTCGGCCAGCTTTTTCCAGCGGTCCAGGGCGCGCGCCAGGCGGGCGGCGACCTGGGGGTTGATGCTGTCCAGTTCGATCACGCGCTCGGCCCAGAACACATAGCCGGCCGCGTCGGGGCGGTGAAATCCGCCCGGGTTGGCGTTGCAGTAGCTGAAGATGACGCTGCGCGCGCGGTTGGGGTTGCGGATGCTGAAGTCTGGGTGGGTCAGCAACTGGCGCACGGCGGGCAGCACCTGGCCGCCGCGGTCGGGTGCGCCAGCCTGCAGGGCAAACCATTTGTCCAGCACCAAGGCTTCGTCTTTGAACAGGGCGTGGAAGCGCGCCACGGCGGGTGCCGCCAGGGCGTGGCCACTGCTGACCAGGGCCGACAGCGCATTGAAGCGGTCGGTCATGTTGCCGGCGTCCTTGAAGCGTTGCAGCGTCTTGCCGGGCCAGATCGCATCCCCGGCTTGGGTGGCGGCCAGGCACAGGTAGGCCAGGGCGAGGCCAGCCAACGCGCGGCGCCCGGACGAGCGCGCGTCGGGCTGGTAGCCGCCGTTGTCCTGGTGGGCGTCGAAAGCCCATTCCCATTCGGCTTGCAGGGCGGTGGCCAGTTGCAGGCGCATGGCTTCGCGCACGGTGTGGATGCGCTGCGGATCGACCACGTCGAGCTGCTCGGCGATATAGGTTTCCGACGGCAGCGTCAGCACCAGTTCCTTGAAGGCGGCATCCAGTGTGGGGTGGCATAGCACCGCACGCATGGCCGCAATATAGGCATCGTTCAGGCCTCCAGTCCCCGTGGAATCTGCGCGGGCAGCTATCTGTTTGATAGCGCTGCGCAGTGCCAGGCGCTGCCCGGCTTCCCAGCGGTTGAACGGATCGGGGTCGTGCGCCAGCAGCGTGAGCAGTTCGGCATCGCTGTATTCATAGTCCAGTACCACGGGCGCAGAGAAGCCGCGCAGGATGGAGGGCACGGGCGCCTCGGCCACGTTTTCAAACGTGATCGAGGTGGACGCTGCACTCAGCACCAGCAAGTGATTATTACCCGCCGGTGCGGCGCTGCCTTGCACCTGCAGTGGCAGGGCGGCACCGCTGGCGGCACCGATCAGACCCAGGCTCACGGGGATGACAAAGGGCTCTTTGGCGGCCTGGCCGGCCGTGGGGGCGCAGCTCTGGCTCAGGTGCAGGGTGTAGGTGCGTGCCTCGGCGTTGTAGTCGCCAAAGGCGGCCACGCGCGGCGTGCCGGCCTGGCTGTACCAGCGCTTGAACTGCGGCAGCAGGCGGGCCAGTGCGGAGTCGGGGTTGGCGTCGGCGATGGCCTGCGCAAAGTCGTCACAGGTGACGGCCTGGCCGTCAAAGCGCGCGAAGTACAGCGCCATGCCCTTGGCAAAGCCGGCGCGGCTGGTCAGGGTCTGCATCATGCGCACAACCTCAGCACCTTTTTCGTAGATGGTGACGGTGTAGAAGTTGTTGATCTCGATGTAGCTGTCGGGCCGCACCGGGTGGGCCATGGGGCCGGCGTCTTCGGGGAACTGGGCGGTGCGCAGTACGCGCACGTCCTCGATGCGCTTGACGGCGCGGGCGGATGGGTCGGCGCACAGGTCCTGGCTGAATTCCTGGTCGCGGAAGACGGTCAGGCCTTCTTTCAGGCTCAGCTGGAACCAGTCGCGGCAGGTGATGCGGTTGCCGGTCCAGTTGTGGAAGTACTCGTGGCCGACCACGCTTTCGATGTTGGCGTAGTCCACATCGGTGGTGGTGGCGGGGTTGGCCAGCACGTACTTGGTGTTGAAGATGTTCAGGCCCTTGTTTTCCATG